>ENA-ORCY01000043-ORCY01000043.1-marine-metagenome-genome-assembly--contig:-NODE-43-length-102858-cov-17.079188_pt1 | contig 102858 bp, 98 predicted proteins | sample MGYA00248634_ERZ508507 | MGnify/ENA primary metagenome ERZ508507 (study PRJEB26178, sample SAMN06266269) | marine metagenome | isolation source: Columbia River Estuary | place: USA:Columbia River... | reverse complement strand
AAAAAGTAGCCAAAAGCGTCATGTACGGAGAAGCCTGCTCTGCAGTGCCCCTTTACAAGAAAAAAAAATAAATACACTAAAGGCAATTGGTCATATTTAGTTTAAAATCTTAGCGCTTACTCCTCCAAAACCTCCGGATACAAAAAGCTATTGTAGGGGAAACGGGTCACGTGAATGTCTCTCACGGCGTCGTATACTTTTTGCCTAAACTGGTCCAGATTTTCTTTGTTTAAGGCCGATATAAACAGGGCGTTTCCGTCCATTTTTTGCATCCAAGTACGCTCCCACTCTTCCATGGTGAAGTGTTTGCTGGTGCGCTCTGTAATGAGGTCGTCTTCATCCAGGCGTTCGGGCTTGTATTGGTCAATTTTATTAAACACCATAATGGTGGGCTTGTCTGCCGCTTTAATGTCTGCCATAATAGCGTTTACAGCCGCAATCTGATCTTCGAAATCTGAGTGAGAAATATCTACAATATGAAGCAGTAAATCTGCTTCGCGCACCTCATCCAAAGTACCTTTAAAACTCTCCACCAATTGGGTGGGTAATTTTCTAATAAAGCCAACAGTGTCTGTCATAAGGAAAGGCAGGTTGCCTATCACCACTTTTCTAACCGTAGTGTCTAGGGTAGCGAAAAGCTTGTTTTCTGCAAAGACCTCAGACTTACTCACCACATTCATCAGGGTAGATTTCCCCACATTGGTATAGCCCACTAAAGCCACACGAACTAGGGCGCCGCGATTGCCACGTTGGGTTTCCATCTGACGGTCTATCTTTTGTAATTGTTTCTTTAAAAGCGTAATTCTGTCGCGAACAATACGGCGGTCTGTCTCAATCTCTGTCTCTCCAGGTCCACGCATTCCAATACCCCCTTTTTGACGTTCTAAGTGGGTCCAAAGACCCGCTAGTCTTGGCAATAAGTATTGGTATTGTGCCAGCTCTACTTGTGTTCTGGCGTAAGAAGTTTGGGCCCTTTGGGCAAAAATATCTAAGATTAAAGAAGTCCTGTCTACAATCTTACATTTGAGCTCTCGCTCAATGTTTTTTTGTTGTCCTGGGGAGAGTTCGTCGTCAAAAATAACCGCACCAATCTCGTGCTCCTTCACAAATTCAGCCACTTCTAACATTTTCCCTGTACCAATATAGGTCTTGGGGTTGGGCACATCTATACGTTGTACAAATCGTTTCAATACTTCCCCTCCAGCAGTGTAAGTTAAAAACTCTAGCTCGTCTAAATACTCCTTCATTTTCTCTTCTGGCTGCGCTTTGGTAATCACACCAATGAGCACCGACTTCTCATAATTTAGATCCTGGGCTTCAATCATATATTTGTAGCTATTTAAGGTGTAAAGATACCGAAAGTTCAGATCATTTTAGAGAATAAGACCTCCCGAGTTTAGAGATATTTTAAATTCCCAGCCCTTTATAAATGGCCTCTTGAACCGTCTCCCTAATATTGGTGGTGTAAATCCCCCTTTGGGCTCTGGAAGGATACACCCTATTGGATAAGAAAATATAGATGAGTTCATGGGTGGGGTCTACCCAAACAAAAGTACCTGTAAATCCTGAATGCCCATAGCTTTCTGGACTCACTGAAGGTGCCGGATAAGATTTTGAAGCGGGAAGACTGTCATTGCCCAATAAAGGTTTGTCAAAACCTAAACCACGTCTGTTGTTGTTTTCTGGGTATTGCAAGGAGGTAAAAGCGGCAATGGTTTCAGGAGAGAGGTATTTTCGCCCTCCCACACTTCCGCCTTGCAACCACATTTGAAGCATTTTATAAACCCCCGAAGCATTAGAGAACAAGCCAGCATTACCAGAAATTCCGCCAAATAATGACGCATTTTCATCGTGCACATAGCCTTTGGTGAGGGTCTTTCTAAAGAGGCTATCTCTTTCCGTAGGCACCACCCTTTTGTCAGGCAGTCTTTGGGTAGGTAAATACCCTAAATTATCTGCGCCCAATGGATCGTAAAAATGGCTGCGCATATAGCTGCTGTAATCTTCTCCTGTGAGTTGCTCAATAAGGCTGGGGAAGATTAAAAAAGCAAGGCCTGAGTAGGTGTAGGTCTTTTCTTGAGATACTTGAGATCTATTGATCTTGCGAAACATTTTACGGGGAAAATTCCTGTGAATGTACCTATTTTCGTAAGATTGTAATGAAAAACGCTTGGAGGAATGTTCCCGCACAAAGCGCTTTTTTAATTGGGGGCCTCGGTGTTTATTAGAGCGTAACACCTCATTTAAAAATACTATATAGGGGGTGAGTCCCGCCTGGTGGGCAAGTATTTCTCTAAGGGTCAGGTCTTTTTTATCCCGGTACTTTTTCCAAGGAGTCCAATAAGTGCTAAAGGGTACATCCAGGTCTAATACACCTTGTTCTACCAAAGACATGATGGCAGGCAGTGGGCCCAATATTTTTGTGACCGATGCCAGGTCATAGAGGTCAGTGTTCTGGACTGGAACCAAAGAGTCATATGTATGAAAACCGTAGGCGCGCTCTAAGACAATCTCACCCTTATGGGCCACCAATACTTGCGCGCCCGGAAAGGCTTTTTGAGCTATGGCATCTTGGACCAAGCTGTCTACTTTTGTTTGCCATTGGGCAACACTGACTTCAATCGTAAATATTGTGGCCAGCAAGGCTAAAAAAAATGTTTTATAAAAAGTTATTTCTAATGATTTCACTTCTAAATATACCCATTTTTAAAATACAGCCCTTTTAAAATAAAATGGTTGCGAATCTACCCCATAAGCTTCACCACATCTTTGGCAAAGTAAGAGGCAATGATATTGGCCCCAGCGCGTTTTATGGCCAAAAGTTGTTCCATCATCACAGCGTCGTGGTCCAACCAGCCTTTTTCTGCAGCAGCTTTCACCATGGCGTACTCTCCAGAAACCTGATATACGGCAATGGGCACATCTATCTCGTTCTTTATTTCACGCACAATGTCTAGGTAACAAATACCTGGTTTTACCATGATAATGTCTGCGCCCTCATCTACGTCTGCCTGGGCTTCTTCTACCGCCTCAAAACGGTTGGCTGGATCCATTTGGTAGCTGGTTTTGTCGCCAAATCCTGGAGCAGAATCTAAGGCGTCTCTAAAAGGACCATAGAAAGCAGAAGCGTATTTGGCACTGTAACTCATAATGCCTGTGTCTGTGTAACCAGCCTCTTCTAATGCCTCTCTAATGGTGAGAATGCGGCCGTCCATCATATCTGAAGGGGCAACAAAATCTGCGCCAGCTTCTGCATGGGATAAGGCCATTTCTGCCAAGACTTCTACGGTCTCGTCATTGAGGATTTTTTGACCTTCCACAATTCCGTCATGTCCATATGAAGAATAAGGGTCTAAGGCAACGTCTGTCATGACCAGCATATCTGGACAGGCGTCTTTAATGGTTTTTACAGCGCGCTGCATGAGTCCTTTGGGATTTAACGCCTCCGTACCTGCATTGTCTTTTAAAGCCTCTGGTACTTTTACAAATACCAAAACCCCACAAAGGCCCATTTGCCACAATTCTTTGACCTCCTTAGCCAATAAATCTAAAGAGTACCTGTAGTAATTGGGCATAGATGGAATGGCTTCTTTGATCCCTTTTCCTTCTACTACAAAAAGTGGGACTAAAAAGTCCGATGGCGTTATGATGGTCTCTCTCACCAAATGGCGAATGGCATGTGACTGTCTCAGGCGTCTGTTTCTTCTCAATGGATACATAGGGTCTTTTTTTTAGGTTATTGGGCCCATTCTCTGGGGGTGGCTAAAACTTCCAATAAAGCGGCTTCATCTGAGCCTTCTATAGGTTGGTGGTCGTACACCCACTGAACATGTGGGGGCAAACTCATTAATATACTCTCTATACGGCCATTGGTTTTAAGGCCAAATAAGGTGCCTTTGTCGTGCACCAAATTAAATTCTACATAGCGACCACGGCGAATTTCCTGCCAATCTCTTTGGGCAGGACCGTAAGGAAGTTCTTTGCGCTTTGCTACAATAGGCAGGTAGGCGTCTAAAAAAGAGTCCCCTACTTGGGCCACAAACTGGTGCCATTCTTCCAAACTTCTTTCAGGGGTGGCTTTGCAATAGTCAAAAAACAAGCCCCCTATACCCCTGGCTTCATGGCGGTGTTCGTTCCAAAAATAGTCATCACAACGGGCCTTGAATTTTGGATAAAAATCGGTATCGTGAGCGTCACAAGCCGTTTTACAGGTCTGGTGAAAATGCTGCGCGTCTTCCTCGAATAAATAGTAAGGGGTGAGGTCCTGACCACCCCCAAACCAGGCGTCTATGCGATTTCCGTCCAGATCATAGAGCTCAAAATAACGCCAATTGGCGTGTACCGTAGGCACCATGGGGTTTTTAGGATGCATGACTAAAGACAGGCCACAGGCAAAAAAATTAGATTCCCCTACCCCAAAATAAGCCTGCATGCTCTTGGGTAATGGGCCGTGAACGGCCGACGTATTCACGCCGCCCTTTTCAAACACCGATCCCTCTTGAATCACTCTAGTCCGGCCGCCACCCCCTTCTGGACGCTCCCACAGGTCTTCCTGAAAACGGGCGGTACCGTCCATGTCTTCCAAGCCTTTACAAATGCGGTCTTGAAGGTCTCTAATATAGGTGGTGAATTGTTCTTTCATGTTATTGGTGCTTCAAAGGGGCAATAGAGCGTATTTTAAGCGGCTCTTTAAACCCTTTTAATCTCTGGGTTTGTATTCTTTTACAGCTTCTATAAAAGCCCCTGCATTTTCTAAAGGAATATTGGGCAATATACCGTGACCTAAGTTCACAATATAGCGGTCTTTTCCAAAGGCGTCTATCATTTCATGTACCATTCTTTTGATGGTCTTGGGCGGAGACATGAGTCTTGAAGGATCAAAATTTCCTTGAAGGGTAATCTTACCACCAGATAAGTATCTCGCGTTTTGCGCAGAGCAGGTCCAATCTACCCCTAGGGCAGCAGCGCCAGATTGAGACATTTCTCTCAGGGCAAACCAACAACCTTTTCCAAAGGCAATTACCGGCGCCTCTTCTTTTAAGGCGTCTATAATTTGTTGGATGTACTGCCAAGAAAATTCCTGATAATCGGTAGGAGACAACATACCACCCCAAGAGTCAAACACCTGAACAGCATTCACTCCTGCAGCCACTTTGGCTTTTAAGTAGGCTATAGTCGTATCCGTAATTTTCTGTAATAAAGTATGTGCCGCAATGGGCTGGGTAAAACAAAACTCCTTGGCTTTGTCAAAGTTTTTGCTCCCTTGCCCCTGCACGCAGTAACATAGAATAGTCCATGGAGATCCAGCAAAACCGATGAGTGGCACCTCATCATTGAGCTTTTCTTTGGTCATTTTAATGGCTTCCATCACATAGCCCAAAGTTTCTTGAATGTCTGGAACGATCACCTGATCTACTGCTTTTTGGTCACGAATAGGGTGGGGTAAATACGGCCCAAAGTTGGGTTTCATTTCTACCTCAATATTCATGGCCTGTGGAATCACTAGAATGTCTGAAAATAAAATAGCCACATCCATACCGTAACGCCTAATGGGTTGTACGGTAATTTCCGAAGCCAATTCTGGCGTCTGACAACGGGTAAAAAAATCATACTTGTCCTTGAGTTCCATAAACTCCGGAAGGTACCTTCCTGCCTGACGCATCATCCAGACCGGTGGTCTAGATACGGTTTCACCTCTAAGGGCTTTTAAGAATAAGTCATTCTTTATCATGGGGTCTATTTTATGGCAATTAATCTCGCTATTTCTGTGTTGCTTGCTATTTGTGTAGTTCTCTTTACTGTATACGCTGCTGTTCTCAGTACTATTTTCTATGCTATTTTATCTACACTGTTTTCGTTGATTTTTTCTTTACTTTTCTCAGCGCTATTTTCTCTTTACTATTTTCTCTGTGCTGTTTTCTCTCCTGTTTTGTCTCCTATTTTTTAAAGGCCTCTGCTCGGGCTTAGCGCTTGTCCTTTTTGGGATAATGTGCCCGAAGTGCACTTAACATATGGGCAAAACTGGGCTTCTTGGCCACTACATACTGTTTGGTGTGTGCCGCTACGGCCTGAGCCGTAGTAGGGCCAATGGCCACTACAAAGGCGTCTCCAATTTTATTGTTTTCAGTAAAAGCCGCTACACCACTGGGGCTGAAAAAGAATAGGGCTTCAAAAGGACGGTCAAAAGCCTTTTCTACCCCATTTGTTTCATATACAATACGAATGTTTAAAGGCCGCTTTGCTGCTTTAAAAGCGTTGGGTAAAGTGGGCAAATGCCTGTTGCCACAGAAATAGTAAAGCGGGCTGCTCTCTAAAGCGTAGCGCCCTGAAAACAAGATTTTCTCTAAGTCTGCTGCGCTGTCTGCTACTGCGTGAACCAATACCTCTTTTTTTCTGAGTTTCTGAGCGGAGCGCTCTCCCACACAATACACCCCTTCTAAAATGGGGAGTGCGGTGGAGAGGTGTTCGTGAGACAAAAAAGCGGCTACAGCGTTTTGGCTGGTAAATATGCCCTGAAAAGGGGCTGCTGGCATATCAAAAGTAAGGGCTTCTGCCGCCACAGCATTGTAGGACTGTACCGAAAAACCAGCCGCTAAAAGTCTAGACCGTTGTGCGGGCTGCAAGGCTTTTGTGCTGAGAATGGTCGGTGTGCTCATGGTTTTTCTTTTATGATAATGCTTTTTTTATCTCCGCCATGAGGGCTTTGCCGCCTTGGCTTAATATCTTTTGGGCCATTTTTCTGCCGTATCCTGGGGCCTGGTCCAAAGGCACAAAGGTGTTGGTTTCTATATGCTGCTTGCCGTCTAAACTGTGTAGTACGCCAATAAAGTGCAGTTGGTCTTGGGTGGTGGTGCACAGCGCGCCTATGGGCGCGGTGCAACCGCCTTCTAGTTCGTTTAAAAATTCGCGTTCTATCTGGGTGCACAGTGCAGTTTGGGAATCGTTTAATACAGAAAGTTCTTCTAGAAGGACGGTGTGAGCGCTTTGCGCCACCACCACCATAGCGCCCTGCGCGGGCGCAGGGACCATCCAATCCAAACGCATAGCGTTTTCAGGCAATAGGTCTAGTCGGGCCAATCCTGCTGCTGCAAAAATAGCACCACCCCAAGAATTGTTCGCTAATTTTTCTAATCGGGTTTGTACATTTCCCCTAATATCTACCAATTGGTGTTCGGGATATTTGGCGAGCCACTGGGCTTTGCGTCTTAAACTACTGGTGGCTATTTGAAGTCCTGAGGTGGTGAAATCTGGTGATTTGTGCACTAGGACGTCGGCCGTGGAGGCCCGCTTTAATACCGCAGCCGTGGAAAGTCCCTTGGCCAATACCGTGGGAACATCTTTGTAGGAGTGCACCGCTAAATCTATTTCGCCTGCCAAAAGCGCTAGGTCTAAGGTTTTTGTAAATACACCAGTAACACCCAATTCGTACAAAGGCTGGTCTAATTTTAAATCACCTAAGGATTTTACCGGCACCAATTCGCTGGCTATTCCGTGGGCGGCCAATTGACTTTGTACCGTCTTGGCCTGCCACATAGCCAGGGCAGAATCTCTGGTGCCTATGCGAAGGGTCTTAGCCATTGGTGGTGGCTTTTAATTGAAACACCGCTTCAATCAGGGCAACACTCTCTTCGGGTTGGTCTTGAACCTCTTTGAGGTGTTCTGCAAATTGTTTGGTGATTTTTTGGATCATTCTATCCGTGAGCTGCTGGGCAGTAGCAGCGTCAAAATAAGCGGTTTTCTTTTGCATGAAATCCAACTCTTCTGCCTGCATGACCTGCAATTTGTTTTTGAGGGCTTTTATGACCGGAGAAAACTTACGGGTTTCTAACCAGGCGTTAAACTCTCCTTCAATATGGGCTATTATGGCTTTAGCTGCAGGAATGTGTGCGCGTCTTTTTTCTAAGGTGCCGTCTGTAATTTGAGACAGCTCATCCAAATGTACTAAGGTGACGTTTTCCAGTTCCTGCACATCCGGATCTACGTTTTGTGGAATGGACAAATCTAAGATTAATAGGGGTCTGTTGTGGTGTATCAGGGCCTTTGAAACAGTGGGTTTCTGAGCACCTGTTGCCACTACTAAAATGTCTGATTTGCGAATTTCAGAAGGCAGGTCTCCGTAGTCTTTTACGAGCAGGTTAAATTTACCTGCCACTTTTTCTGCAGTGTCTTTGGTTCTGTTAATGAGCGTTATATGGGTGTTTTTGGTATGTTTTACCAAATTTTCACAGGTGTTTCGGCCTATTTTCCCAGTACCAAACAACAAGATGTTCTTGCTGGAAACGTCTGCTACTTGTTTTAAAATATACTGTACAGAGGCAAAAGCAACTGAAGTGGCTCCTGTAGAAATGTCTGTTTCGTTTTTAATGCGTTTGCTCGCCTGAATGACCGCATTGGTTAAACGCTCCATAAATGGATTGGCAAGACCTACTTTTTTCGCGCTGGTAAAGCCTTTTTTAATCTGAGCAATAATTTCAAAATCGCCCAATATCTGACTGTCTAAACCAGTACCTACGCAAAATAAGTGGTGAATGGCTTCTTTGTTTTTGTAAATATAGGCCACCTCTTGAAAGGCTTCAATACTGCCGTGGGTGGTGTCGCACAATAGCGCTATGAGGGTATGTGGGTCTTGGGCAAAACCGTATAGTTCGGTTCTGTTACAAGTGCTTACCACCATGAGTGCGTCCAAACCTTCTGCTTTGGCTGCAGCGAGTATTTCAACCACTTGCTGGTCCTGCAGGCTAAATAAGCCTCTTGTAGCAGCGTCTGCTTTCTGGTAGTTTAATCCTACACAAAAAAAAGATTGGTGTTTAGAAATGTGGTAGTCCTTCATGCTTTCGCCCAGCTTCTTGATTTTCAAACGGAGTACAAAAGTAAGCCCACAATAAAGATAAAAATAACGCTGTAGGAACTATAAGTGTCGCCACAGAATATTTTCTATGCATTTTTATTTAAAATGCGCACAGTTTCTTATTTTTGTTGGGCTAAGCCTTAGGGTATTACTTTTTTATTTAGAATAATTCTAAATAAAATAACGCTTCATAAAATCTATATGGAAGAGAAAAACAACGCGCTGAGTCCCTTCGAAGAAATTTATTTAGAAGAAGGTTTTTATGTACTTAAAATACAGAATAACAGTCCTTTACCTCAAAAGCTCAGTAAGTCCATAGACAGCAGTTACATTCAGTTTCATTTCTGCCTCAAGGGCAGTGCAGACTTTCTTTTTAATGAAGGTGCTTACAGCCTTCCTGTTTCTGAAGAACAGTCTTTATTATTATACAACACCCAAAAAGATCTGCCGCTCAATGCGGTGCTTCAGCCCAATGCTTGGATGTTTTCTGTGGTCATGACCCTGAGAAAATTCCACACCTTGTTTTCTAAAGAGGCCCATATTATCCCTTTTTTAAGCAGCGAAAACAAAGACAAAAAATACTATGCGCAGGAGGCGGTGTCTCCATCCATTGCGGTAGTGATTAGCCAGCTAATGCACAATACTTTGCATCCTAATATTAAGGAGCTCTATATAAAAGCCAAGGTCTATGAGCTCATGGCTTTATACTTTAATGTTTCTGAAGAGGCAGACACCGCACAATGTCCCTTTTTAGTAGATGAAGACAACTTAAAACGCATTAGAAAGGCCAAAGAAATTGTTGTGGCTAGAATGGCGGAGCCTCCTACCCTCACGGAGCTGTCTCAAGAAATTGGCCTGAGTCTCAAAAAACTCAAAGAAGGGTTTAAACAAGTTTACGGAGACTCCGTGTACAGTTTCTTGTTTGACTACAAGATGGAATACGGCAGAAAATTACTGGTTTCAGGGGCCTATAATGTGAATGAAGTGGGCCTTAAAATAGGCTACTCAACGGCCAGTCACTATATAGCGGCCTTTAAAAAGAAATATGGCACTACACCAAAAAAATACCTCACCGCAGCAGCAGCTAGTGCGGTTTAATCTAGTTACTTTTTACATCTACTAACATGAAAACCACCATGACTCATTCCCGAAGCCTAAACCCTTTTTGGCTATTTAAAACCTTAGTTCTCACAGGCTTTTTACTTGGCTCCGTTGGAGCGTTTGCACAAGAAAATAACGCATTAGACCCTGCGCAGATCATGGTTTTTACCAAAACAACAGGCTGGAGACACAGCAGTATTGAAGCTGGCGTAAAAGCCCTAAAAACACTCGGAGAAAAAGACGGTTTTGAAGTGACCCAAACAGAAGATGCCTTTTCTTTTCATCCAGACAATTTAAAAAAATACCAATTGGTATTATTCTTGAGTACTACCCTTGAAGTACTCAATGAAAATCAGCAAAAAGCCTTTGAGAATTACATCTCTAATGGCGGTGCGTTTATGGGCATTCACGCTGCAGCAGACACAGAATACGAATGGCCATTTTATGGAAAATTAGTGGGGGCATATTTTGAGAGCCACCCCAATGATCCCAATGTGCTCACTGCCCAGATGCGCGTCTTAGACAGCAAGCACCCAGCAACCAAAAATCTCCCGCTGTCATGGACCAGGGCAGACGAATGGTACAATTACAAAAACATTAATCCAGACATAAAGGTGCTTATAAACTTGGAAGAAGATTCTTATAGTGGTGGGACCAATGGTGCAAACCACCCCATTGCCTGGTACCATGAAAGTCTTGGCGGCAGGGCTTTCTACACTGGCGGCGGCCACACAGAAGCTTCTTTTGAGGAAGCCACTTTCTTGGACCACCTCAGCGGCGGCATTGCCTATTGCCTCGGAAGGGATTAACCCAGGCGTTAACCGTAGACAAGGTGCCATTTTTGTTTACCTTTTTACACCCTTGTGAATTTATATTTGCAACAAATGATTGGGCGCAATTTTTTTTAAGAACAAATAGCGCATTATCCTCCCTTAAAGTTTGTTATAACCAGCACCGTGCTGTAAATTTGCTCGTAAAATTATTCAGAACATGAGTGGAATACCTTCATCATCCATAGCAAGAAAAATTGTGATGGCCCTATCAGGCTTATTTTTAGTGTTTTTCTTGGGGCAGCATTTTGTGATTAACATCACTTCCGTTATTGCGCCAGACACCTTTAATACTTGGTCTCATTTCATGGGATACAATCCTTTGGTTCAATACGCGCTGCAACCGGTGCTTATTGCTGGGGTGATTGTGCACTTTGTGATGGGCTTTGTTTTAGAAATCCAAAATAGAAAAGCCCGTGGCGTTCGTTACTTTAAATACAACGGCGGCGCTAATGCTTCTTGGATCTCAAGAAATATGATTATATCAGGAGCCACTGTATTGGCTTTTTTATTCGTACATATGTATGACTTCTGGTTTCATGAAATGGTCTACAAATACGTGGAATTTAGCCCAGAAGACCCTACGCGCTACTATGCAGAGACCGTAGAAAAATTTCATTCTCCTATCAAAACAGGCTTGTATGTGATTTCTTTTGTGCTTTTAGCACTTCACTTATTGCACGGCTTCGCTTCTTCCTTCCAAACCATGGGAGTGAACAACAAATACAGCGCCGCTATAAAAACATTTACCAAAGTATATGCCATAGCCATCCCATTGGGATTTGCCTTTATTGCCATATACCATCATTTAAACCCTATAACGCAGTAGCCTTATGAGTGTACTAGATTCAAAAGTGCCAAAAGGTCCCTTAGACCAAAAATGGACGGCACATAAAAACAAGATTAACCTAGTAAACCCAGCCAATAAGCGTAAGATAGACGTAATTGTGGTGGGGACTGGATTGGCTGGTGGTGCCGCCGCGGCATCGCTCGCAGAGCTAGGGTACAACGTAAAGACATTTTGCTACCAAGATTCCCCCAGACGTGCGCACTCCATTGCAGCACAAGGAGGGATTAACGCTTCTAAAAACTACCAAGGCGACGGAGATTCTAACTACCGTTTGTTCTATGACACCGTTAAAGGAGGAGATTACCGCTCTAGAGAGGCCAATGTTTACCGTTTGGCTGAAGTGTCTGGAAATATTATTGACCAATGTGTGGCCCAAGGGGTGCCTTTTGCCAGAGAATATGGGGGTCAATTAGACAACCGCTCTTTTGGAGGGGTATTGGTATCTAGGACTTTCTACGCGAAAGGACAGACAGGACAACAACTTTTATTAGGCGCTTACTCTGCCATGAACCGTCAGATTAACCGTGGTAAAATTACCCCTTACAACCGTCATGAAATGCTAGATTTGGTCTTGGTAGGTGGTAAGGCAAGAGGAATTATTGCCAGAGACTTAGTCACTGGAGCCATTGAGCGTCATTCTGCACACGCAGTAGTATTGGCTTCTGGAGGTTACGGAAACGTATTCTTCCTTTCTACCAATGCTATGGGATCTAATGTCATGGCCGCTTGGCGTGCCCACAGAAGAGGGGCTTATTTTGCCAACCCATGTTTTACGCAAATTCACCCTACCTGTATTCCTGTTTCTGGAGACCACCAGTCTAAGCTAACGCTCATGTCTGAGTCCCTTAGAAATGACGGACGTATTTGGGTGCCCGCAAAAAAAGAAGATGCAGACGCCATTAGGGCTGGAAAATTAAAACCTACTCAAATTGTAGAAGCAGACAGGGATTATTTCTTGGAAAGACGCTACCCTGCTTTTGGAAATTTAGTGCCTAGAGACGTAGCTTCTAGAGCAGCTAAAGAGCGTTGTGACGCTGGATTTGGGGTAAATAAAACAGGAGAAGCCGTTTACTTGGACTTTGACGCTGCCATTATGCGTTACGGAAAAGAAAAAGCGCTTATCTCAGGACAAAAAGACGCTTCTGACATAGAAGTAAGGGTACTTGGAGAAGCCATTATTGCTGCTAAATACGGGAACCTTTTCCAGATGTACGAGAAGATCGTAGATGAGAACCCATACAAAACCCCTATGATGATTTACCCAGCAGTGCACTACACTATGGGAGGTCTTTGGGTAGATTATAACTTACAAACCACCATTCCAGGTTGTTTTGCCGCTGGTGAAGCCAACTTTAGTGACCACGGAGCCAACCGCCTTGGCGCCTCTGCATTAATGCAGGGTCTGGCAGACGGATACTTCGTATTGCCTTCTACAGTTGGAGACTATTTGGCAGACGACATTGCCACAGGAACCATCCCAACAGACAGTCCTGAATTCGAAGCCGCTGAAAAAGAGGTGACCGATAGAATGGCCAAAATGAAAGCTGGAAAAGGATTACATTCTGTAGACTACTACCACAAGAAGCTCGGAAAAATCATGTGGAACAAATGTGGGATGTCTAGAAACGAAAAAGAGCTCAACGAGGCCATTGAAGAAATAGCCGCTTTAAGAGCAGACTTTTGGGAAAATGTAAAAATCCCAGGAGATATAAACACCAAAAACCAAGAGCTAGAGAAAGCAGGCCGTGTGGCAGACTTTTTAGAACTCGGTGAATTGTTTGCTAAAGATGCCTTAACAAGAAACGAATCTTGTGGCGGACACTTTAGAGAAGAGTACCAAACACCAGAGGGAGAAGCCCTTAGGGACGACGAAAACTTTAAATTTGTCTCTGCATGGGAGTACAAAGGAGCCCCTAAAGACGCTGTGCTTCACAAGGAAGAATTGGTGTACGAAAATATAGAAGTTAAGACCAGAAGCTACAAATAAAAAAGACCTATGAAGCTCACTTTAAAAATTTGGCGACAAGACAGCGCCAACAGCAAAGGAAAAATGCAAACCTACCCTATTGACGGGATTGAGGGAGACATGTCTTTCTTAGAGATGCTAGATGTCTTAAATGAAGGTTTGATTAACAAAGGAGAAACTCCTGTGGAATTTGACCACGATTGTAGGGAAGGGATCTGCGGATCTTGTTCTTTACAAATCAATGGAGAACCGCACGGTCCAGACCGTATGGTCACCACCTGTCAATTACACATGCGTAGCTTTAAAGATGGCGACACCATTGCCATTGAGCCTTTCAGGGCCAAAGCATTCCCTGTAATCAAAGACCTCATTGTAGACCGCTCTGCTTTTGACCGCATTCAGCAGTCAGGAGGTTATGTGTCTGTAAATACTTCAGGAAATACCTTAGACGCCAACGCCATTCCTATTAACAAACAAGATGCAGACAGCGCCTTTGCTGCAGCGGCTTGTATTGGTTGTGGGGCTTGTGTAGCGGCTTGTAAGAACGCTTCTGCCATGTTATTTACCTCAGCAAAAGTATCTCAGTACGCACTCCTTCCGCAAGGACAGGTAGAGGCTACAGAGCGTGTAGAAAACATGGTGCGTCAAATGGATCTAGAAGGTTTTGGTAACTGCACCAATACAGGCGCCTGTGAGATAGAGTGTCCTAAAGGGATTTCACTAGAAAACATCGCCCGTCTGAACCGTGAATTCTTAAGCGCAAACATCAAGGGATAAAAATCCTTATAAATATATTTTGGGCTCCGCCCAGTGCACTAAAAAACCCCTTAGCTCTCGCTAAGGGTTTTTTTTATGGTCCGTGTTAATTACCACAACCTCCACTAGGCTGACTGAGAATTGTTTCAAATTCATCCTGGCTAATAAATTGAGGTGCATACGTATCGCCATGGCTTTCTATTTGTCCGTTAAAGGATCTGATGTGGTTTTTAGAACCGCAATTCAAACTTTCATATACAACGACAATCGAAGGTTCTTGCGTTCGGCTTAAAAACTCATTGATATCAGATATGTCTAAATCTTCAATGGTTGCCCCCACTTGTAGCGCGTCTTCCAACGAAAGGGCTGCTTTGGTGGTAAGGGATTCATAAAGCTCAGATAATTCAACCTTATTTAAAACACCTCGATCTGGATGGGCAGAATCTTCCAATCCATAGGCATCTAACAAGCTAAGGACTTTATCCATATGGGTCTGCTCACTCTTGGAAATATTATTAAAAATGGCTAGTCCGTAGGTGTCATATGCATATAAATAAACGTCTCTCGCAAGCTTTTCTTCTTCACGAAGCACACTTAAATCTGCTATTTCTTGAGGGGTTAATTCAGCGGTTGTAACGGTTTCTATAGTGTAGTCTTTAGAACAACTCACACTCAGTATTAAGGCGAAAATCAGGGCTACATTTCTCATAATCTCGGGGTTTTAATTTACCTAAAGATACGGGTAGCAAATGGGTTCATTTGTAACTAGTGTTACCTACCACACCACAATCTCAGGAACCACTGCTGGAATAATGAGCTGTCCTTCGGTGGCGGCCTGAATGTCTGCAACAGAAACCCCTGGAGCGCGTTCGAGGAGTTTAAAGCCTTCTGGGGTCACTTCTATCACGGCTAGGTTGGTGACTATTTTTTTTACACAGCCTACGCCTGTAAGCGGTAGAGAGCAGCGTTTGAGGAGTTTGGAGTCTCCTTTTTTGTTGGTGTGCATCATGGCCACGATAATATTGTCTGCAGAAGCCACAAGATCCATAGCGCCACCCATGCCTTTGACCATGACCCCTGGGATTTTCCAGTTGGCAATGTCGCCGTTTTGGGCCACTTCCATAGCCCCTAAAATAGTAAGGTGCACCTGTTTGGCGCGGATCATACCAAAACTCATGGCAGAATCAAAGAAAGCGGCCCCTGGAAGGGTGGTAATGGTCTGTTTTCCTGCATTGATCAGGTCTGCGTCTTCTGCGCCTTCGAAAGGGAAAGGACCCATACCCAATACACCGTTTTCAGATTGAAATTCTACCGAGATATCTTCCCGCACAAAATTGGCCACCAAAGTGGGAATTCCTATCCCTAAATTTACGTAATAGCCGTCTTGAACTTCCTGTGCAATGCGTTTTGCAATACCGTTTTTGTCTAGCATAATGAGCTGTTTAAACCTTCGTTCTGGTGGTGCGTTGTTCTATTCTCTTTTCGTAATTCGTGCCCTGAAAAATGCGCTGTACCATAATGCCGGGAATATGAATTTGGTTGGGGTCTAAGTGCCCTGCTGGGACCAATTCTTCTACCTCAGCCACGGTAATGGTGGCGGCCCCAGCCATGCAGGCGTTAAAGTTTCTCGCAGTCCCTTTGAAAATTAAATTTCCAGCGGTATCTCCTTTCCAAGCCTTTACAAAAGCAAAGTCTGCTTTATACGCCGTTTCTAAGAGATGCATTTTGCCGTTGAATTCCCTAGTTTCCTTGCCCTCTGCTACTTCTGTACCGTAACCTGCAGGCGTATAAAAAGCGGGGATACCCGCTTGGGCCGCCCGACATTTTTCTGCCAATGTGCCCTGAGGTGTCAGGATAACTTCTAAAACCCCAGAGAGCATTTGCTGCTCAAAGACGTCATTTTCCCCTACATAAGAAGCAACCATGGTTTTTACCTGATGCTTTAAAAGCATGAGGCCAATGCCAAAATCTGCTACCCCAGCATTGTTCGAAATACAAGTCAGGTTTTTTACGCCACTGGCCACTAAGGCAGTAATGGTGTTTTCTGGAATCCCACAGAGCCCAAAACCACCCAACATAAATGTTTGGCCGTCTTGCACCCCTTCTATAGCGGCTTGTACAGAAGGAACTACTTTATTAATCATAAAAAATGGTTTATGTTAAGGTACGAAAAAAGCATCGGCCTGAGAAGGCCTGAAAGGGCTATTTAAAAATCCAGTCCTTCTAGGTCGTCTTCTGCCAAATCAATGCCAGGATCCCCTTCTTCTGTGACTACAGGCTCGCAATCTACCACAATACTTAGGTTTTCTGGTCGTTCAAAAGCCTCCATTGAAATGCCCAATTCAGGAATGGCATAGTTGTCGCGCATATAATTGGCCCAAATGGGTAGGGCCATAGAGGCGCCTTGTCCATAGGCAATGGTTTCAAAATGGGTGGCGCGTTCTTCTCCCCCTACCCAAACCACAGAAACCAGGTTGGGCACCATACCCATAAACCAACCGTCTGACTGGTTTTGTGTGGTCCCTGTTTTTCCAGCAATAGGGTTTTTAAAAGCCCAAGGATAACCGGTCACTATTTCTTTGTATTCAGGGCGGTATTCCTCTGCCCCTTCTGTGCGGAGTCTAATTCCAGAGCCGTCTTTGGTCACCCCCTCTAATAAATTGGTGACCGTATAGGCCACATCTTGAGACATGACGTCTTTGGTTTCAGGAACGTATTCGTACAACAAAGTGCCTGCCTTGTCTGTAATAGCTGTAACCATTACAGGTTTTACATACACCCCTTTATTGGCAAAAGTCCCGTAGGCACCCACCATTTCATAGACATTCACGTCTGCGGTACCCAGCGCTATAGAAGGTACGGGAAGTAAGTCGCTTTTAATCCCCAAGTTTTTGACCAATTGCACCACCGGATTGGGACCTACCTTGTCTATGACCTGTGCGGTCACGGAGTTTACAGACCTGGCCAGTGCGCGTTTGTAAGTGAGCATTTCCCCGGTATAGGTGCCTCCAGAGTTTTTAGGACACCAGCGCTCCATATTTCCATGCTTGCCTGCGGCAATACAGAACTGGGTGTCTGGAAGGGTTTCGCAAGGAGACAGCCTGAGCTGGTCTATAGCGGTGGCATAAACAAAAGGTTTAAAGATAGAGCCTGCCTGCCTGGTTCCTTGAATGACATGGTCGTACTGGAAGTGGCGGTAATTTACCCCCCCTACCCAAGCGCGTACATGGCCTGTTTGCGGCTCCATAGACATCATGGCGGCACGTAAAAAAGATTTGTAATATCGGATAGAATCCAGCGGGGTCATTAGGGTGTCCTTCTGTTGGTTGGGACTGTTCCAATCAAACACCTGCATGGATCTTTTCACCTTAAAACTGGCGGCAATCTGGGCCTCTGTAAAGCCTTTCTCTCGCATTTGTCTGCGGCGTTCAGAAGTTCTAATAGCGCGGTCTATAATGGCCTCTTCCTGTTCCGGTTCAATATCTCTAAAAGGAGTGGTTGGATTTTTCTTTTTGGTATTCTGTTTAAAAAAGGCCGTCTGAAGGTTTTTCATATGTCCCTTTACTGCGTTTTCTGCATTGGCCTGCATGCGAGAATCTATAGTGGTGTAGACCTTTAGGCCGTCTAAATACAAATTGTATTTGCTGCCGTCTTCTTTGGGGTTTTCTGCAATCCAGCGCTTTAAAAAGCCCTGAAGGTACATCCTAAAGTAGGTGGCTTTTCCGTCTCTATGCGTCTGAGGACTAAAATTCAAGTCCAAAGGCCTTGCTTGCAAGGAGTCTTTGGTAGCAGGATCTATAAAATCGTACTTCTCCATTTGGGCCAAGACTGCATTTCTCCTGTTTCTGGTGCCCTCAGGATTTCTAGATGGTATGGGATTGTAGAGGCTGGAATTTTTAAGCATGCCCACTAGCATAGCAGACTCTTTAGGATCCAGCTCCATAGGTTCCTTGCCAAAATAAATATTGGCTGCAGAGCGAATCCCGTCTGCATTGTTTCCAAAATCGTAAATATTGAGGTACATGGCCATGATCTCGTTCTTGGTGTACTGGCGCTCCAATCGCGTGGCAATGACCCATTCTTTGACTTTCTGGAGCAGTCTGGCAAATGTATTGGAAGAGGCTCTTTTGGTAAAGAGCAGTTTAGAGAGTTGTTGGGTAATGGTGCTCGCGCCTCCCCTAGTGCCTAAATAAGCCACCGCCCTTAGTGTACCAATAGCGTCAATGCCTGAATGGTCGTAAAAACGAACATCTTCGGTAGCCAATAAGGCTTGCACCAGGTTTTCAGGAAGCTCCTCAAAAGCCACTGGGTTTCTGTTCTCCTCTAAATAAAAAGTACCCAATACTTTATTGTCTGAACTGATGATTTGAGTGGCCTGATTGGTCTGGGGATTTTCCAACCTATCAAAGGTAGGCATGTCTCCAAAGACGCCTATAGAAGCGAGGTAAAAAAGACTAAAAAAGCCGGTAACACCTAATAAAAATAGGGCCCAAAAAATCCTTGCATAGGTTTTAAAGCCTTTGGGCATGGTTTGCTTTTTAGCGTTTTTTGAAGGAGTGTTTGCTTTAGCCACAGGGATTAATTAGATTTTGAGGTTTCTTTTTCTACCACATAGCCTACAGACAGCACTCCAGGCAAAATGGCCATGCCTTCTGCTGAACCAAGGCTTCTAACGGCCTGATAAATGGAAAGCTCATAGGGCTTAGCACTGTCAAAGCGCACCCCTTTTTTAAAGGGCAACTGGTGGGTGATAATACCGTTTCCACTACCCAACCACTGCCCGTCTGCAGCAGCCAAATCATAGGAAAGGGTGTCTGTAATAACCGAACCGTTTGGATGACCCAGGGTGGTAATTAAAAAAATATTGCTAAATGGATAGTCTTGGTCGTGCCTCAGTGCAATCCAAAGGGATTGGTCAGACAAGCTGTCTTTAACACTTAGGCTAAAACGAACAGGCGCCTTCAGTGGCCAACCCGCCTCAGGGAGTTCCTGAAAATCAGATTGGGTACCGGCACCACTACAAGATTGGAGCAACCATAGGGCCACCCCACACAAAAAACTACTGCTTAGAAGTGTCTTGCTGGTTCTCATTATTAGGTTTGTTATTGCCTTTGGGTTTATTGTTTCTCTGCGGTCTTTTTTTATTGGGTGGCGCCCCATTTGCGTCGCTTTTTGGGGCATTGTCTCGTGGAGATTTCCCTACCGACCTGGGTTTATTGGCTTGTCTGGGCTTGTTGTTGTCGCCCCCGTGAACTGCTGTTTTATCCCTAGGTCTTTTATTTTTGTTTCTATTCTTATTGTTTTTATTGCGTCTGCCTTTAGGTGCGTCAAAACGGGTGAGGCTGTCTTGGCCCACCACATTTTCAAAAACCACCTCAGCAGCAACCTGTTCCTCTTCAATGGCATAAGCCTCCAAACTAGGCACCGGTTCTTTGGCCTTGTTTTTGGCCAGTATCTCGTTTACTTGGTCCTTAGAAAGGGTGTGCCAATTGTTGGGCTCATCGCGATAAGTAAACCAAAGTTTTTCTTTAAAAATGTCTACTTTTTGACAAAAAGCCAGCCCTTTCTCTGTAAACAGCTTGGTGTCTGCAGATGGAAAGTCTTTGAGGGCGTCTACATAGACGTCTAGTTCAAAATTGAGACAGCACTTCAATTTACCACACTGTCCCGCTAATTTTTGAGGGTTTAAAGACAACTGCTGATACCTTGCTGCAGCCGTACCCACAGACCTAAAATCTGTAAGCCAGGTAGAACAACACAATTCTCGACCACAAGAACCAATACCGCCCAATCGCTGGGCTTCTTGTCTGTAACCAATTTGACGCATTTCAATGCGAATACCAAAGGCCTTGGCCATGTCTTTTATGAGCTGTCTAAAGTCTACCCTATCTTCTGCCGTGTAGTAAAAAGTAGCCTTAGAACCATCTCCCTGAAATTCTACATCGGATAGTTTCATCTGTAAATTCAACGAAATAGCAATCTCTCTAGAGCGCTTCTTAATCTCCTCTTCACGGTCCCTACAGCGCTGCCAAATGGCAATGTCTTTTTCGGTGGCTTTTCTGTAAATCTTAGGAAGGTCGTCACCGGTAAAAGACACCTTTTTCTTCTTCATCTGCACCTTTACGAGTGAGCCTGTCAGGGTCACCATCCCAAGGTCGTGTCCAGAAGCCGCCTGACTGGCCACTAAATCACCAATCTGAAGGGGAAAGCCTTCTGCATTTCTGAAATATTCTTTTCTAGCGTTTTTAAACCGCACTTCCACACAATCAAATGGCGCCTCACCCGCAGGAAGACTCATATTGGAAAGCCAATCAAAAACCGTTAATTTATTACAACTATCCGTACCGCAAGTGCCATTGCTCTTACAGCCTCGGGGTTGTCCGTCTGCGCCTGTGGCACAACTACTACAGCCCATATGTTTTATATTCTCAAAGCCTGGAAAAAATCCCAGACACTAGATTAGTAATGAATGCACGCCCTAATTTGTTTTTGGCCTCCGGCCGATGCCTTAATGATGGGCACCCAAATAACAGCGCTGATGTAAAGATACTACAAATTCTGCTCCCTAAAAAAGCCCCACATATAAATGTGGGGCTTTAGACTAAGGGGGCTTTTAGGCCCTATTTTGAGTCACAAATGCCTTATTTCTTGTACTTCAAAACTTCTGAACGGCCTTTCTTAAATATTTTATTACTCACCGTTTTTCCTTTTCTAAGCGCTTTCTGTTCCTCAAAAGACAAATTATGCACTTCTTTGCAAGCGTCTGAACAACAATCGTCCATAGCATTGGCACAGGTAGGGCATTGAATAAAGAGCAAATGACAAGCCTCATTGGCACAATTCACATGGGTGTCGCAAGTATTTCCACACTGGTGACAATGAGCAATCACATCTGGTGAAATGCGTTCTGCCCTTCTGTGGTCAAAAACAAAATTTTTACCAATGAATTTATTTTCCAAGCCTTTGTTTTCTACCTGTCTGGTATATTCAATAATGCCGCCTTCTAACTGAAACACATTTTTAAATCCTTTGTGCTTATAATAAGCAGAGGCTTTTTCACAGCGAATACCCCCTGTACAATACATCACTAAATTTTTATCTTCTTTGTGTTCTCTGAGGTCTTCTTCTATAAGGTCCAAAGAATCTCTAAAGGTGTCTACATCTGGGGTAATGGCATTTTTAAAGTGGCCTATTTCACTTTCATAATGGTTGCGCATGTCTACAAGCACCGTATTAGGATCTTCTATAATATCATTGAATCTCTCCGCATCTAAATGAACCCCTATATTGGTCACATCAAAAGAGGCGTCATTCAATCCGTCTGCTACTATCTTATGACGCACTTTAACCTTCAGTTTTAAAAAAGAAAAGTTGTCTTGTTCAATGGCAATATTGAGTCGGACATTTTCCAAGAAAGTAATGCTGTCTAAATGGCTTTTAAAAGCTTCAAAATGAAGTGCGGGAACAGATAATTGGGCGTTAATGCCCTCGTGGGCTACATAAATACGTCCCAGTACGGCCAGTTCATTCCAGTGAATGAATAAATAATCTCTAAATAGGGAAGGGTTTCCAATCTGGTGGTAGGCATAAAAAGAGACGGTAAGCCTTTCCAGGCCAGCCTCAGCGATTAAAGCTTTTCTCTCCTCAGCGCTTAAAGTATTGTACAGTTGCATGCTATACCAATGTTTTAAGGGTTAAGATACTGCAAAGATACATCTTTTATTACACTCACTTTTTAAAGGACTGTAGCTGCATTTGAGGGAATAATTGGAAGATCTCCAAAAAAAAGTTGGAAAATTTCCAAAAAAAATTTAAAATATATTGCTATTTGAAAAAAGTTAGCTTACTTTAGCAGTCCTAATAAAAAGATTATGAGCAGCGAACAAGCATCCAAACTAAAAGCCTTACAACTCACGCTAGACAAACTAGACAAGACCTACGGTAAAGGCGCCGTAATGAAAATGGGAGACAGTGTTGCCCAAGACGTAGAAGTCATTTCTTCAGGTTCTTTGGGATTGGACTTGGCCTTAGGTGTTGGAGGATATCCAAGGGGAAGGGTGATTGAAATTTACGGACCTGAGTCTTCTGGAAAAACTACATTGACCCTTCATGCCATGGCAGAAGCGCAAAAAGCAGGTGGTATTGCTGCCTTTATAGATGCAGAACACGCCTTTGACCGTTTTTACGCTCAGAAACTCGGCGTAGACATAGACAACCTTATTATATCTCAACCAGACAATGGAGAGCAAGCGCTTGAAATTGCAGACAATTTAATTCGCTCAGGGGCAATTGATATTGTGGTTATTGACTCGGTAGCTGCCCTTACGCCAAAGAGTGAAATAGAAGGAGAAATGGGAGACTCTAAAATGGGGCTTCACGCCAGGCTTATGTCACAAGCACTTAGAAAATTGACAGGTTCTATTAGTAAAACCAATTGTACGGTAATCTTCATTAACCAATTGAGGGAAAAAATTGGGGTAATGTTTGGAAATCCAGAAACCACTACTGGAGGTAATGCACTTAAATTTTATGCCTCTGTACGTTTAGACATTAGAAGGTCTACACAGATTAAAGACACGGACGGAGATGTACAGGGAAATAAAACAAGGGTTAAAGTGGTTAAAAACAAAGTAGCCCCACCTTTTAAAACGGCTGAATTTGACATTATGTACGGTCAAGGAGTCTCTAAAGTAGGAGAAGTGATAGACCTTGGGGTAGATTTTGAAATTATTAAAAAAAGTGGTTCTTGGTTTAGCTATGGCGAGACCAAATTGGGCCAAGGAAGGGATGCTGTGAAAACGCTTTTATTAGACAATCCTGATTTAATGGATGAGTTAGAAGGAAAAATTAAAGAAGCGCTTAAAGCCTTAGGAAAATAAAGACCTCTAAAATGCTCTTGCAAAAAAACCAGCCCTAGGGCTGGTTTTTTTATGTCAGAAAATAACTTGTATTTGAATGGCAAACAGCGTTCTTAAAAAATCAGATAAATAGTGCCGCTATGCTTCAAGGTCCTTGATCATTTGATCTCTAACCTGATCACTAAGAGTTTTAGCCTCTTTTGGCAACATTTCTTTGGTGTTTATAAATGCACAGACCTTTACTCTAGAGGTTCCAGGCCTTCCGCGAAAAAACTCAAAAGGGAATAATTTTTTATGGTCGTAAAAAACAATGGGCACCAATGGTATTTGATGGGAAATAGCCATCTTAAAAGCGCCATCCTTAAAGCGGTCTAAAACAATTTCTGGAGGAGGTACGCCTCCCTCGGGAAAAATACATATGCTGAGTCCGTTTTCTAGTCGCTTTTGTGCTTTTCTATACACATCTATTCTACTTTGGGTATTGTCCCTATCAACCAGAATACAAACCCTTTTATAAAAAAAACCAAAAATAGGAAACTGGGTCAATTGCTTTTTACCCACAAAAACAAAGGGATGGGGGCTTAATGCCAACATACCCATAATGTCTAACATAGAGGTGTGGTTGGGGGCTAACATATAACTTTGATTAGGCTTAAAGCGTTCTGTCCATTGCACTTTTAAGGGAATTCCCATAGCAAATAATATGGGCTTGGCCCACAAATTTCTAGCCAACCAGTAAAACTTAGGGTACCAGTCTTTTTTTAGCGTGGTGACAAAAAGTGCTGGTGAAAATATAATAATCAGTGATACGGTGATCAAATAAAACCATATCCTATAAAAGGGAATTGCTAGGTAATGAAACAACTTTTGCATGCCTTCAAATATAATGATAATATGCGGGGAGAAAATAGGGTGATAAAAAAGTATATTTCTGTTACCTTTGTGTCTTTGATAGGTAATAACTACTATGGCAAGAATTCTCACAGGAGTACAAAGTACAGGCGTGCCCCATTTAGGTAATATTTTAGGGGCTATTCAGCCTGCAATAGAGATGGCAAAAGACACAAACAATGATTCTTTCCTATTTATTGCAGACATGCATTCGCTGACCCAAATAAAAGATGGCGCAACGCTAAGGCACAATACTTATGCTACTGCGGCCACTTGGCTGGCATTTGGATTAGATATTGAAAAGACCGTGTTTTACAGGCAGAGCGACGTGCCCCAGGTCACTGAACTCTCTTGGTATTTAAGCTGTTTCTTTCCCTATCAGAGGCTCACCTTGGCACATTCTTTCAAGGACAAGTCAGACCGCTTAGAAGATGTGAACGCCGGTTTATTTTCGTACCCTATGCTTATGGCGGCAGACATTTTGGCCTATGATGCACATTTTGTGCCGGTAGGAAAAGACCAGTTGCAACACCTAGAAATGACCAGAGATGTAGCGGCAAGATTTCATGCCAAATTGGGAGATACTTTTGTGCTACCAGAAGCAAAAGTACAAGAATCCAGCATGTATGTTCCAGGAACAGACGGTGGTAAAATGAGTAAGAGTAAAGGCAATACTATTGATCTTTTTCAATCAGACAAAGCACTCAAAAAACAAATCATGGGGATTCAAACAGATTCTACCCCTATGGAAGATCCTAAGGATCCAGATACCGACAATGTATTTGCACTATACAAGATATTGGCCACTCCAGAACAAACAGCCGCAATGAGGAATAATTATACTGGAGGTAACTACGGCTTTGGACATGCCAAACAAGCCCTTTACGAATTAATACTGGAGCAATTTAATCCCGCTAGAGAACGTTTTGAATATTTCATGAACCATACCGAAGAAATAGACAAGGCTTTGGCTGTAGGGGCAGAAAAAGCTGCACTGGTAGCCAATGGGGTCCTTTCTAGGGTGCGAGAAAAGGTAGGCTATTCATTTAAATAAAAAGTGAGCTGTCCCTTTAAATAAGGAATTGCTTTCTCCTTAAAGTAAACTTTTGCTTGGGGTGATGTGATTAAATAGCCTCATAAAATTGGCCGGGCAAATGCCGCACCCCTCCTTTGAGCTCTAAAGTCATTAAACAAGGATACAATACTTTTATTTCCCAATTCAATAGGCCTGCCAACTGGTCTACATGCATTTTACCGTTTGAAAATAGACATTGATACAAAACAGACTCCTCAGCGGTGTGGTTTGTTGCTTTATCTTTAGTTTCTAATTCAGTGCCACATGTTAAACCCATATTTAATACAATTCCTGGCTGGTCTTGCCAGTTCATGCTGTTGATTAAATCCCTAGAATGGGTAAGCATTTGGGCTTTCAAATGCTTTATAAGATCGTTACAACCTACGCTAAAAAAATCTGTAGTTCTTCCTGGAACTGCAAAAACAGGGCGGTCATAGCTATTGGCCAATTGGGCGGTGTGCAAAGCGCCTCCCTTTTTAGCAGATTCCACCACAAGGGTGGCCTGTGATAGTCCCGCAATAATCCTGTTTCTACTCACAAAATGCCCAGGGAGTGCATGCATTCCAGAAAAAAATTCCGTGTAAAAACCACCCTGCTCCATCACATCTTTTATATAAGGACGGTTTTGGGCAGGGTAAATCCTTTTAAATCCGTGGGCCAAACACCCAATGGTTTGTAAGCCTTGTTCAGCGGCAGCCCTCTGAATGGTAATATCTATTCCTTTAGCAAAGCCACTCACTATGACAGGGTCTAAAGGCTTTATTTCTTCTATAAACTGCTCACAGAATTCCCTGCCCATACCCGTCATTTTACGGGTGCCTACCACAGCGATGATTTTTTTAGTCCCTGTATCTAAATGGCCTTTCCCAAAGAGAAGTACCGGTGCGTCTGAGGCTAGAGAAAGAAAATAAGGGTAGTTGGCATCTTCAAAATAAAAGGTTTGAATTTTATTGGCTAAAATAAAGTCAAACTCATCAGTAGCCAATTTAAGGTAAAGGGCGTGCAAATAATCTGAGGGTGTTTTTGATTCTTTAACGGAAAGTACAATGCTGGAGTCTCTTGGAGATTCAAAAAAAGCATGGGCAGATCCGTAATGAGCAATGATTTTGCGTGCGGTTTTGCGCCTACGCCCGGAAGGGCCTGAAGGCGCAAAACTGCAATCATAAATGCCTTAGAACGTTGCATATAGCCATTTTCAATAAGGTACGCTTTTAAAATGTTAATAAAAAATGGCCTGCTCGATTTTAAAAAGCGACAAAAAAGACCATATTTGTAGTCATGCAACTAGAGAAATACATAAGCCCTTTATTATTCCGATACAACTGTGTTGTAATTCCTGGTTTTGGCGCTGTTCTAACGCATGAAAAAGGAGCGAGCCACCATGAAAAAACGCACACTTTTTACCCCCCAACAAAGGTCATGTCATTTAATGCGCAACTGCATGTTGGAGACGGCATATTAGTGGCTCATATAGCTGCCGTTCTTTCCATTACATACGAAGCCGCTTTGAGACTTGTAAAAGACCAGGTGCAGTTGTGGAAATCAGAATTGGCTTCTGGCAATGCGCTTTCATTAGAAGGCTTGGGTGTTTTTACCCAAAATAGCGAAGCTAAAATAAGTTTTACCCCTTTTCATGAATACAATTATTTGCCTGCTTCCTTTGGACTTCAAGCAATCAAAGTGGTCCCTAAAGCTCCTTTAAAAAAGACCCGCCAACAGACTTCTGAACCTGTAGTATTTCAATTAGATCAACAATATGGAAGTAATCATGGTGGTCCTTGGAGAAAGGTTTTATTGAGATATGCTGCCGCAGCGCTTATTGGTGTTAGTGGAGCGCTCAGTGTGTACCAATCTTATACTATTCATACAGAAAATAAAAGAGTGGCTTTTCAAGAAGCAACCAAAGAGGTGGAACACAAAATTCAAGAGGCTACTTTTTTTAATAGCAGCCCCCTTTCACTCTCTACTTTAGAAATAAGCTTGGCCAAAAAAGAAGTGGCAAAACCTTCTTTTTTCATCATTGCTGGTGCCTTCAGGGAGCCTGAAAATGCATCTAAACGCATTGCACAACTCAAAAGAAGTGGCTATGAAAAAGCCACTTATCTAGGTCCCAACAGATACGGCCTACACCAAGTAAGTTTCCAAAGCTTTGTAGCCGAATCTGACGCGAGGGCTTTCCTTAAAGAGGTTCAAGCGAATTTTGCCAAAGACGCTTGGCTTTTGGTGTTAAAAAAGTAAGGGTTTCTTGGTTGTTTCGCCAAATCCCAACCTATCTTTGCAAAACAATCAGACCCTATGAAAGCAAAAGTCCCTTCTGAATCCAGAACCGTGATGACTGATATGGTTTTACCCAGTGAAACCAATCCCTTAAACAATCTTTTTGGAGGAGAATTACTCGCTAGAATGGATCGTGCCGCAAGTATAGCTGCCAGAAGACACTCTAGAAGGATTACGGTGACCGCTTCTGTAAATCATGTGGCATTCAATAGATCTGTCCCTGTAGGAAGTGTGGTGACTGTAGAGGCGCATGTTTCTAGGGCTTTTAACACTTCTATGGAAGTCTTTATAGATGTTTGGATGGAAGATAGGTTTAGCGGAGAGAAGACCAAAGCCAATGAGGCCATCTATACTTTTGTGGCGGTAGACGACACCGGAAAGCCTACAGAAGTACCCCCTCTTAAACCAGAAACCCCTTTAGAAGAGGAACGTTTTGCCGCAGCACTTAGAAGAAAGCAGCTGTCTTTGGTCTTAGCGGGCAAAATGAAGCCTACAGACGCTACAGAATTAAGGGCTTTATTTATGGGAGAAGACGCCTAGTCTAAAGACCTGTCACAGCCGTCATTTTCAATAGCAGTTTCCTGCTTGCTTAAAAACGCAATTAAATAGTCTGCAGTAGTAAAGTCATAGCGTTTTAGCAATTGCTGAAAGTTGTCTGGGTTTGTATTACTGATGTAATCATTCACTGCTATGGTCAGTTGGGTGGTGTCTGCCAATACGTTGCCTCCAACAGTTGCTCTGATTAAGATATTATTTCCTTCTCTTTGAATGTCCAATCCTGCATATGCCATGGAATATTGGCTCTGAAAAAAGGTCTTAAGTTCGGAAACTTTCATACTATAGGTCTCGAGGCCATTGCCAAAAGGATCTATAGTATAAATATCATAGGGCCTGATATTTCCTTCTGCCAAATTAGCCCTAACCCCTCCATAGTTTTGAATAGAAAGGTCTGCGCCTGTTTCTTCTAATAAAGCAGTCGTATAAAAACAAGCGGTTTCAGCACGGTCGTGATCATGAGAAGCAGTAGCTAAAGTGGTATAGAATTCAGGCCTATTGTTGTAAGCCGCAATAGTGTTAGCAACGGCCAAATCCTCTGGATGGTCTTCACTCAAATCTATTAAGGTATAGGCTTTATTGACAATTTTACCGTCCGCCACCTGTAACACCAATTTAGTAAGGTATTGCATATGAGCACCAGACTGAATCATTGGAACTGCTCTATACACCTCATTGTACAATTGGTGGCTGTGTCCGCCAACAACCAAATCTACAAAAGATTCACTCCCATTAAAAGACTGGTCTATGAGTTTTCTGTCTGCTTCTTTTCCATAATGAGTCAGGGCTACCACTAAATCTGCCCCCAAAACCTGGGCATTGTTGCGGTATCCTGCCACCACATCAGCACCTTGTTGGAAAGCCAACCCGTCCATGTTTTTGGGATGAGAAAGGGGTAAATCTCCACGAGAACTATTTTCTACTACCCCAATAAAAGCAATGCTAAAACCGTCTTTTTCAATAATAGTATAAGGATCTGGAGTAGCTAAAACACCCCCTGTATTCTGCACATTGGCGCAAATAAAAGGAAATGTTGCCTGTGCTAATCTGCTGTTTAAAACTTCTTGTCCATAATCAAATTCGTGGTTGCCAAGTACAGAAACATCCATGCCTACGGCACCCATAACATCTATGATAGGACTCCCTTTTTCTGGGTGAAAATCTACAATAGGATTGCCTGAAAAAACATCTCCTCCACTGACAAAAAACACCTTATCACTCACCTCTTTAGCCTCATCTATAAAGGGCTTAACTTTAGAAAAACGGTCTATTTTGCCGTGCATGTCATTTAATGCAAACAAGACAACTTCTGTGGTTTCCAGCTCAGGATCTTGAACCGAATTAGGGCTTGGCTCGTTTCCGCAAGACCACATTAAAATAACCAATGGAAGGAATAGGAATTTTTTCATAAGATAAAATTACAATATCCTTTTTAAAAGATCGCTGCAAAAAACAAAAATGCCAAGGGCAAATAAAACAAAAAAGTAAGGGGCTGTCGCAAAGGAGAAAAAACTACGCCCATGAAAGATAGCAGCCAAATTAATGCAAAAAAAACCTCCACGGCAGAAGAGCGGTGGAGGGTAAAGCATTTAGTAGGTAAGTTGTTTGGGTATTATGTCTTGCTTTAATTACCAATTCAATACCGCTAAATTAAACAAGAATACCCTACTAAAAAATACTCTCAATACAATGAGAATACTTTTTTACCTCAAATTAAATACCCATTCTTGGGGGTTTAACCTGGTGCTATTCTGATATAGATAAAATTTCAAGATGGTTTGACCTTCATTATCATTGGAAGCAATTTCACCAAGAGATTGTTTCTCTTGAACAAAATCACCTTTTTTAACCCCTAAAGTTTTTAAATTATAATAGGTGCTAATAAAGTTTCCATGCTTGATTTGCACCCCTAAATTTCCGCCGGGTACTGCCATAATAGCAATGACCTCTCCTTCAAAAATTGCCCTCGCTTGGCTGCCTTTTTCTGTGGCTATGGTCACCCCATTGTTCTGGTGCTTGATCCCTGGATATACTGGATCTGAATAAACACCATAGCCTCTTTTGAGTAGGCCTTTCTCTAGCGGCCAAATAAGTTTCCCTTTGTTGGCTGTAAAATTATTCGCCACCCTTGTTGCTTCTGGGGTAAGTAAAAAACTAGCGCCTCCTTTTACCCCTTTGGCTTTTTTATTCGCAGCAGCGATAGCCGCCTTAATCAATGCTTCAATTCTATTTTCCAAGGCCTTGGCTTCTTTTTGCTTCTTGCGAATGGCTGCAGTGTATTTCCTTTCGTTTTGTCTTATGTCTTGTAATACCTTGGCCTTGTTTTGCTTCTCAGTGAGGAGTTGTTTCTTGGCGGCTGTGTTGGACAACACCAAAGCCTCTTTGGCTTTGCGCTGCGCATTTAAAGATTGTATTTTTTCTTCCAGCACCTTTGTTTGAATAGCGATCCCTTCACCCTGTTTTTTTCTATATGTCTGGTACTGCTTTAAATACTGTAGGCGTTTATAGGCCATATAGAAACTCTTGGAGGACAATAAGAACAACAATCTGTTCTCTTGGGCCGTGTGCAAATAAGATTTTTGAATCATTTGCGCGTACTCCTTTTTAAGGTCTGCTAAAGCCTTTTGTTGGTCCTTTACTTCTTTTTGATTGGCATTGATTTGCCTGGTGAGTAAATTGGCTTGTTGGTTGGTGAGTCTAATGAGCTGCTCTCGGACCTTTATTTTTTTATTGGCGGTCTCTAGATCTTCTAAGACTGCGCCCCGTTCTCTCTTCTTCACTGAAAGTAATCGGTTCATGTCTTTGATCTCTTTTTCAAGGGATATTTTTTTAGCCTCTAGTGCTTTTTGATCCTTGGTTTGTCCAAAAGCATTTGGTGCCGTAGAAAAGTAGCACAAAAGCAAAAAGAAAATGATAAAGGGATTCTTGTGACGCATTAAAAGGAATACTATTTTGATATTTAGTCTGTATCTGACTTGAGTGCTAAGGTTTTTAATCCCTTAGGCATCTTAAAGGGAAAAGACAAAGCGCGGTTAACGCTAATGTTTTTATAACTAATTCCCACAGTCGTTTCTGTCTTATTGGTCTGTGCAGAGACAGATATTTCGCTGGGCAGCAACAGGCCGTCCATTTCTGTGTAAGAAGGGTATTGAATGCGAAGATTGTTCTGCGAACCCCCTTGGCTTATTTGGGTTTGGGCTACTTTAAAATTCTGAGGGTCTATGTCTACAAAAAGCTTGAACAACGCCAGCGCTTTTTGAGGTTTTAATCGATACGCCTGAGGAGTAGACTCCACATTAAATCGCTGCTTTTTTAGGTCTAAAGCAGCTTCTCCCAATAAAAGCCCTTGGAGCATATTAAAATCTAGAGGGGTTCCTAAAAAATCACTCAGGGCAGCAAAATCTCCTTCAAAAGAGAGGTTGTTTACACTGGAATAAAAAGCTATTTTATTTGGTGTAATGAGCGCTTTTCCCATCCCAAAAAAAACTGAAATCCAAAGGGTTTTGTCTCGTTCCATCCTAAAAGTGGCCGGAATCCCCTGACTGGTGGAACCGCTCTTATAATCAATTTTCATCTTACCGCTTAGGGTTTTAAAATCTCCTGAGGCAGCGTAGTGATTTTTAATGACTGATTTTGCGCTTAAATTTCGGAGGGATCCTGTTTCAGAAGTGGTCGCAAAACTGCCTTTCTTTGCCCCACAAGCCGTAAAAGCAAGTGTTAAAGCGAAGAAGAAAAACCTTTTATACAGAGCGCTATTCCAGGACATGCCTTTTGTTTTTTTGAAGTAATACCATACAAAGATACAATTTTGGTGCCAAGATTACTGCTGTCAGCCACCACCAATTGAAAGACCCCTTATCTAAATGTAATAGGGTACAATAATAGGACCCTCTTTAAAGTAGGGCATTACCCATTGGCAGCTGGTTTATTTAATTCCAGTACTCCCAAACCCTCCAGCACCTCTTTCGCTGTCTTCTAGAGTATCTGTCAGTTCCCATTGGGCTCGCTCGTATTTGGCCAAGACCATTTGCGCAATCCTGTCGCCGTTTTCAATGGTGAAAGGATCTGCAGAAAGGTTGATCAAAATAACCCCCACATCTCCCCTGTAATCTGCATCTATGGTGCCTGGTGCATTCAGGACAGTAATACCGTGTTTGGCTGCCAACCCGCTTCTGGGCCTTACCTGAGCTTCCGTACCAGAAGGAAGGGCTATATGAAGCCCCGTGGGAATTACTTTTCGCTCCATGGGCGCCAATGTAACAGACGCAGATAAGTGGGCCCTTAAATCCATTCCAGCCGCTGCAATAGTTTCGTAAGACGGAAGCGCATGAGCGCTTTTATTGACAATTTTAATCCTCATTGCTTCTTAATTTTTTTAAATTTTTATACTCCAATCCACCTGTTATTAAGATGAATCCTACTAAAAATAGACTACCCAAAATCATTTGACCAGGGAATACATAGAAGGAAAGACCGCCTAAAAGGACTGCTGTACTCAAATAACCCGCTATTTTTCCCAAAGGATAATTTATGGGGTACTTTTTGCGCCCTATCATATAAGAGGCCGCGGCCATAGTCCCGTAAGCAGCTAAAGTTGCTATAGCAGACGCATAGTAGCCTATGATTGGAATGCCTATAAAATTGACCACAAGGGTAATCAGGGCGCCACCTATAGAAATATACGCCCCGTAATGGGTTTGATCCGTAACCTTATACCATACAGATAAGTTGTGATAAATACCCAAGAATAAACTGGCTAATAAGATCAGTGGCACTACTTCTATGGCTTCCCAATAGCTTGAATTTCTAATGAATAGTACTTTTATGAGATCTATATACACCAATACCCCTAGAAAAATCACGCTGCCAAAAATCACAAAATACTGTGTAATGACCGCGTAGGCCCGTTGGGGGTTTTTTGATTTGGCATGACTAAAGAAAAAGGGCTCAATACCCATTCTAAATGCCGTGGCAAAAAGAGTCATAAACAAAGCCAATTTATAGCAAGCAGCGTATTTACCCAGTTCACTGGCTGCAACAGATACAGGCAGTAGTTTGGCTAATAAAATCTTGTCAAACACCTCATTAATGGTAAAAGCCACCCCAGCAATCATCACAGGAAGTGCGTAACGAATCATGCGTTTGAACAAGGCAGTGTCAAAACCAAAACGCAGTCCTTTGTACTGACCAGAAAGCCAAATAAAAGTACTGGCAGAGGCTATGGTATTGGCAATAAATATATAGGCAATCTCAAAATTAGGCCTGTAAAAACCCCCCAGCCATTGGCATATGGAGGTGCTGTTTTCAAGGGTTGAGGCTCCGGTCAAAGCGGCATCGGCTCCAAGAGCCAAAGAAGCATTTACAGAAGCATCTATAGGGCCCTCTAAGCCAGACCAAAAGGGCAATCCCACCAAAAACAATATATTGAGGCCTAAATTAAGTCCTACATTGGCTGTTTTTAATAGCGCATACTTCATAGGGCGTCCTTCTGCCCTTAGTTTGGCAAAGGGTATCACCACAAGGGCGTCTAAGCCCATAATAGCAATGGCATAACCTAAGTATTCCAATTTAATGTCTGTGAATGAAGACATAGAAGGCAGCGCCATGGCGGCTATTAAAACAAAAACAAAGGTGGACGCTACAATAGACCAAAGCGAAGTAGACACTACCTTTTGCCTGTCGGGGGCGTTGGTGTAAAACCTAAAAAAAGCGGTTTCCATCCCATAAGCCAAGAGCACATTAAAAAGGGCAAACCAGGAAAAAATAACGGTCACCTCACCAAAACCGGCAGTAGCCAAAATATTTGTATAGAGCGGGAGTAGCAAGAAAGACAACATTCTTGGCAGCACAGTCGCTATTCCATAGACAAAGGTCTGGGCAAATAATTTTTTAAACAAGCTGTGTTCGTTTGGGCCTAATGGCAAATCGTTGGGTTTAAAAATACAAAAACCCCAGCAAGCTGGGGTTTATTTGTGTATTATTTATCGCTAATACCCTGTAAAAAAAGTGTTTAAGACGGGGTAAAAAATTTAATCGTTTAAAGCCTCTGCGCCCCCAACAATCTCTAAGATCTCATTGGTAATAGCTGCCTGACGTGCTTTATTGTACGTTAATTTCAATTGATCTCTAAGGTCTGTAGCGTTGTCCGTAGCCTTGTGCATGGCGGTCATTCTAGCGCCGTGCTCAGAGGCAAAAGAATCTCTTATTCCTTTGAAAAGCTGCGTTTTTAATGCTTTTGGCACCAATTCACTCACAATTTCAGCCTTTCCAGGTTCAAAAATATAATCAGATTCTGCCGCAGCGCCAACCACAGGGACAATCGGCAAAAATTGTTCTGTTGTGACTATTTGTGTTGCTGCGTTTTTAAATTTATTGTAGATCAAAACAATTTTGTCGAACTTCTCCGTAGCAAAATCTTCCATTAAACGGTCTGCAATCTCACTGACGTTAGCGAAAGTAAGGTCCTCGTAAATGGCGCTTTCGTTGGACACCAAAGGAAAATCTTTCCCCAATATGTCTGCAGATTTTTTGCCCACTGCCATCACAGAAACTGCTTTTCCAGCGTAGGCACCTTTGGCTAAGGACTGTGCTTGTTTAATGACGTTGGTGTTAAAAGCACCACAAAGACCACGGTTAGAAGTAATAGCCACCAATAGGATTTTGTCTTCCCCACGAACGGCTGCATACTTGCTTGCGTCTGAACTTTCAATACTACCACTCAAAGACTGTAATAAATCTGTAAGGGTGTCTGAGTAAGGACGCATGGCCGTAATAGCATCTTGTGCTTTTTTTAGCTTCGCCGCAGACACCATCTTCATGGCAGAAGTGATCTGCATGGTAGAAGATACTGAGGCTATTCTATTACGTATTTCTTTTAAGTTTGCCATGTCTGGTTTTCCTTAGTTTGGCTTAGTATTTAGCAGATAATTCCTCACAAACCGCTGCAAGCGTGTCTGTCACCTCATCTGTTAATTTTCCTGCTTTTAATTGGTCTAACACATCCCTGTGTTTCGCATTTAAATACTCAATATAGGCTGTTTCAAAAGCTTTGATTTGGTCTACAGGTACCTTCTTTAAAAGGTTTTTAGATCCTGCATAAATAATCGCTACCTGATCCTCTACAGTGAAAGGGTCATTTTGAGCCTGCTTTAAAATCTCTACGTTTCTACGTCCTTTTTCAATCACGTTTAAAGTAGCCGCATCTAGGTCAGAACCGAATTTAGCAAATGCCTCTAATTCTCTAAACTGCGCCTGGTCCAACTTAAGCGTACCTGCTACTTTTTTCATAGATTTAATCTGAGCGTTACCCCCTACCCTAGATACCGAGATACCTACGTTAATAGCAGGACGAACCCCTTGGTTAAATAAATCTTGCTCCAAAAATATCTGACCATCCGTAATAGAAATTACGTTGGTAGGAATATAGGCAGAAACGTCTCCCGCCTGGGTTTCAATAATTGGCAATGCCGTTAGTGAACCACCTCCTTTAACGATAGGCTTTAAAGAATCTGGCAAATCGTTCATGTCTTTTGCAATGGCGTCATCTGCAATGACCTTAGCCGCACGCTCTAACAATCTTGAGTGCAAGAAGAATACATCTCCAGGGTATGCCTCACGTCCCGGTGGACGTCTTAACAATAAAGACACCTCACGATACGCAACAGCTTGCTTAGAAAGGTCGTCGTATATAATTAAAGCCGGTCTACCGGTGTCTCTGAAATACTCTCCAATAGCAGCGCCCGCAAATGGAGCGTATACTTGCATTGGTGCAGGATCAGACGCATTGGCTGCTACAATAGTAGTGTAAGCCAAAGCCCCTTTATCTTCTAATGTCTGCGCAATGGCAGCTACTGTAGATGCTTTTTGACCAATGGCCACATAGATACAGTACACTGGCTCACCAGCGTCATAAAATTCTTTTTGATTTAAGATGGTGTCAATACAAACCGTAGTCTTACCGGTCTGACGGTCACCAATCACCAATTCACGTTGTCCTCTACCTACTGGAATCATAGCGTCAATCGCTTTAATTCCGGTCTGTAATGGTTCCGTTACTGGCTGACGGAAAATAACCCCTGGTGCCTTACGCTCCAATGGCATTTCGTATACCGTTCCTTCAATAGGACCTTTACCGTCTATGGGTTTTCCCAAGGTGTCTACCACACGTCCTACAATACCTTCTCCTACATTAATAGAAGCAATACGCTCGGTACGTTTAACAGTAGTTCCCTCTCTAATATCTCTAGATGGGCTTAATAATACCACCCCTACATGGTCTTCTTCAAGGTTCAATACAATCCCTTGTACACCCCCGTCGAATTCCACCAATTCTCCATACTGCACATTAGACAAACCGTATACGCGGGCAATACCATCACCTACTTGTAATACAGTGCCCACCTCATTCAAAGAGGCTTGTGCATTAAATCCTGCTAATTGATCTTTTAAAATTGCAGATACTTCTGCGGCTTTTACTCCTGCCATGTCCTAGATATTTGTAAATTCTCTTTCTAACTGCTGCAATTGAGCAGCAACACTTGCGTTGTATTGTAAATCTCCCACTCTAAGGATAAACCCACCTAAAAGGCTTGGGTCTACTAGATTGGTAATGGTCACCTCCTTATTGATTAATTTGGCTACCTTCTCTTTAATTTCTTTTTCTAGGCTTTCGCTTAACGCTACAGCCGACGTCACTACTGCATTGGCCTTTCCTTGAGCCTGCTCATATAAGTCTGTAAAAGCTACAGCAACCGCCAAGGTAAGTCCCGAGCGTTTGTTGTCTAATAATGCCTTAAAAGTATGGGCAACCAGTGGCTGTACTGCCGTAAATACCGCTTCAAATCCTGCTTGCTTTTGAGTCGCAGTCAATGTAGGGTTGGCTAGAAAAGATTTAAAATCTTCATTGCCTCCAATAATAGTAGCCATCTCTTGCATGTCTGCAGCAACCGCTTCTAAGACATTGGTCTCTTGGGCTTGTTGCAACAAAGCTTTTGCGTAACGAATGGCAGCTCTAGAGTTGGTCATAATGCTAGTTTAATTTCATATCACCGAGGGCGTCAGAAACTAATTTCTGCTGCTTGTCTCCGTTAGATAATTCACTTTTGATTACTTTCTCAGCAATGGCCACAGATAAAGTAGCTACTTGCTTCTTAATGTCTGCCACAGCCGCTTTCTTTTCAGATTCAATAGCTTCTTGCGCTTGTTGCAGCATTTTATCTCCTTCCGATTTAGCCAATTCCTTAGCGTCAGAAATCATTTTTTCTTTTAATTCACGGGCTTCTTTAAGCATGGCTTCTCTTTCTGCTCTAGCTTCTTTTAATAACTGATCGTTATTTGCCGTTAAGCTTTCCATGTCTTTTTTAGCCTGTGCAGCACTATCTAGTGCATTTTGAATACCTTCTTCACGTTCTTGTAAAGCGTCAAGAATAGGTTTCCATGCAAATTTTACCATCAGTAAAATAAGGGCTATCAATAAGATAGAAGACACTAAAAATAGGCCTGGTGAAAAATCGTTTAATAAAGTTTCCATAAAAAAGGGTTTGCTTTTTTTAATTTAAAAAACACCCGCTACGGCCAATCGCCGCAGCGCGTGAAATCTTTTTCAAAAGTTCTTATTTTCCTAAGAACAATGCACCAAAGGCCAAACCTTCTAAAAGTGCTGCAATGATAATCATGTTAGTTGAAATTTTACCGGCTGCCTCAGGCTGACGCGCAATACCTTCCATTGCTTTTCCTCCGATTTGTCCTAATCCAATTCCAGCTCCAATAACGATTAAACCTGCTCCAATTAAGTTGTACATAGTAAATGATTTATATTAAATTAAAAAAACGCTTTTTACAGCTTTCGTTTTTGTTTTGATTAATGATGGTCGTGTTCTGCTACTGCCATTCCAATAAAAAGAGCAGAGAGCATGGTAAAAATATAGGCTTGTAAGAAGGCTACTAGCACTTCTATTAATGTGATGAAAAAAGACAAGACAAAAGACAAAGAGGTAGCCCCTACAACACCTAATGTTTCTCTTAGGGTAAACATAATAGCAATTAAACTCATCACCACAATGTGTCCTGCAGAAATGTTGGCAAACAAACGCACCAACAAAGAAAAAGGTTTAATCACTAAGGCCCCAGCCAATTCAATAATAGCCAAAACAGGTCTTAGCAAATAAGGCACCCCTGGCATCCATAATATATGAAGCCAATAATCTTTGTTCCCGCTCGCGGTGTAAATCACTAAGGTCAATACCGCTAAAGCAGCAGTCACAGCCAATTGGCCCGTAACATTAAACCCTAAAGGGGTTAGCCCCACTAAGTTTAAACTCCAGATGAAAAAGAACACTGTCAATAGGTATCCTGTAAACTTTCTATATTTTTTCTCACCAATATTCGGTCTGGCAATTTCATCTCTTACATAAATCACCAATGGCTCTAATACCCTACCAAAACCTGTAGGTACTTGTTTTGTTCTGTACTGTCTTGCCAAAGAAGAAAAAGCCAACAACAACAACAATCCTATCATTAAAATTCCCATAACACTTTTGGTGATGGAAAGGTCTAGGGTCTGTGTGGCGTTTATTGGGTGGTGCGCTTCATCAAAAGCAACTTCCTGAGCCCCTTGAGATAATTCGTATATTTTGCCGTGAAGTTTTACTAAGTTTAGTCCCTCTTTTTCAACCAGTACATGCCCGTTGTCGTCATGATGGAAAGCAGAAGACATGAAAGTGACTATTCCCTGGCTTGTTTTTACAATGACCGGTAATGGAAAACCAAAGTGGTGTCTTTCCCCTTCGCTATCTGAATATGAAAAAAGGCTAAAATCATGAGAATCTTTAATGTGGTGTAAAATATATGCTTCCACCTCACTTTTAGTGTCAACAATCCCTCCCTCTTGTGGGTCTGTATTGGCATACGAAACAAAAGTAGTCAAGAACGCTAATACCAATATGGCAAAGATGTGGCGGTATTTTGTGGCTTTATTCTTCATGAAAATATAAAAATAGACGCTAAAAAATTTTGCGCAAATGTAAGCATATTCTATAAAAAACAAACCCTATTTACAGATTAAATCTATGAAGGAGGGGATTGCTTGAGCATTTTGGAAAGAAATAAAACCTCTGCCGCTAAAAAAAACAAAACAGGAAAAAGAATATTGGCTTTTTCTTGAAGGCTAAGGGAGAGCCCCTCTAAAAATAAGAAAGGAAATGATTTGTAAAAAAACACCCCTTTTAACGGGATCCCAAACAGGTACAAAAAACCCACATAGTCTTTGGTTTTGGAGTTTTTAGAAAGCAAATAACATATCCCTACAACCACTGTACTGGCTATAAGGTTAAAATATAGGTGTTCTTCAAGGAGTAGCTGGTTCATGAAATATAGCTGTAAATAATTGTAGTGGGTGTAGCGTGCTGCTGCAGTGGCCTAATGTTTTGGCGGTATTTACAGCTTTGGACAACACTTTATTGGGCTTTGGCTTGTTTGATCATGGCGTAAATGGCTAGCGCTATAGACAACAAAGTGAGGCTTATTTCTAAAAAACTCCATTGCATTTTTTGATCCAACCAACTGCCCAATAAGTTTCCCCCATAAATGGTCAAACCCATCTGAATGCCCATTCCTGACACTTTTGCCAAGGCCTTTAATGGGTTGTCATTGGGTTTTTTTTCTGGAGACATGGGGCAGTTTATAAGAGTGTCTTATTAATTTTCACCAGGGTAACTTAGCCGTTATTGGCCATGGAAGACCCAGATTGTTCTGCCATTTTTGCATCTGGATGTAGTGCAGACACCCCTTTAGGCCTCATGCTACACTTGGCATTAAACACTGCGCCTGGGCTTATGGCTAGTTTTTGCGTATAAATCTGGCCTTCTATTTTAGCGGTTTCTTGTAAATTCAACAATTCAGAGACTTCTAATTCTCCTTCAAAACCTCCAGCAATGTCTGCCTGAACACAAGAGACATTTCCAGTAATTTTTCCTGAAGCGCCAATAACTACTTTTCCTGTAGTACTCAGGTTTCCCTCTAACACACCGTCTATTCTAAAGTCTGCTTGAGAAGAAATATCTCCTTTAATATGGGTGTTGGCTTCTATTCTATTGGGTTGGCTGCCCTGATCTTGCCCTTTTTTATTTTCTGAAAACATGGCTTTTTTTTCTTTAATACCCTCCCTATTGATCTGTATCTAAAGACTCCATTAAATACTTGCGATAGCCTGCAATGTTTTTATAGAGCTGTAAAATTTTATAGTGAGATCCTAAAACTACAAAAATCTCCTGGTTTTTTAACGCTTTGGTTTTAAAATAGGGGTGTTTGGCCAAGCCTAAAGCGGCTGCCTTGTCTTTTATTTTGGTGATTACGTAAAATGTTTTTCCTGGCGAAAACACTTCTCTACTCAAGGAAAGTGTGGGAAACAACGACTCAAAATCTTTTTGGTAGGTGGTCCAGGCCAAGGAATCATAAGGACTTTCGTGCAGTAAGGCCACATAATGTCTGTCTGCTTTAGGCAATTGGTCAAAGCGTGCATTGGGGGGTGCGGCTTCAAAATGATCCAAACTATTTTGGGCCTGTATGGCCACAGGGGTCTTAGGATATTTTTCCTGTAAATCCTTTAGGGCGCTCTTGTAGGCCGAAAGGCCATACAGGCGCCCGATGGTATTTGCTTGAACCAAGGCAATGGGTGCCCCCTTAGGATCTTCTAATAACTCAGACAGCCACTGCGTACTCTCTTGAAGCACCTTGCTGAAGTCTTGTGTTTCAAAAGAAGCCAACAAGTCCGTGTATCGGGTGTTAAATTCAGCCTCTTTTTGGGTGCCTAAAGATGGGTTGAACAACACTTTGGCGTAATCAGAGTCTGGATGGTTTCTAATAATCCTGTCCCGCAACACTGCAGCGTTTATGTTTCCCGCTTCAATGCAAAGCATATAAAGGGCGTAGAGGGTGGGGACTAGGGTTTTTGGCGTAGCGGGTTTGTCTACCAAAGTACCCCAGCGGTCCGCTGCAAGATCTGGTCTTTTAAAAAAGTCTAGGTACAATTTACCCGACTGATAATTCCCTTCTTCCCAGAGCGTATTTAAGGCATCAATGGCTTGATTTTCCTTGGGAATACCGTCCAAATAAGTCGCTTCTAATGCGGCCCATTCTTCTGCTGTCTTAAGGGGTTTTGGAGCAGAAGTCTCCGTGACTAACCCTTTGTTTGCCTTATCTAAACTGCCTTTATCTGGCACTTGAGGAGCGGTATTCGCCGCCATGGTTTTTGGGCTAATGATCCAACGCCAATTGTCTGCCAAGCCACGGTCTCCCCACTGCTGTTCAAACACTTGCTTCCCTCTGGACAAGCTGGTGGCATTGTAAAAATAAAAAATCGATGGCCTGCCCATATCTTTGGTGGCTAAGCCTCCTTTAATTCCTGCTTCTTGTTCGGGTAAATGGTCTAACTGCAACAATGAATCTTTGCGTTTGGCGGTATTGATCATGTTTTGAACAAAAGCCTTTTGGTCCACTGGAGACAAGGTAGCGAGTTTTAACAAACTGTCAGAATCCCTAATTTGCTTTTCGTAATACACTAAATCTTCAATGCCTGATAGCTTTTTGACGGTTCTATAATAGTCAATGCTACTTTCTGACAGGTTTTGGGACAGGGAGTCGTAGTAAACACCCGCTGTTTCAAAACGGTCTTGATTGAAATTCACCTCAGCGATAAGTCGGTAGTTCTCTGCATTTCTCTTAGCATCTTGGCGGGTAGCTCGCAGCGACTTATTGGCATAAACTACTGCCAGAGAATCCCTGTTTCTGGCTTTTAACAATTGGCTTTTTTCAAAGTAAATGCGGTCTAAAAAACTTTCGTATTCCCAGTTGTCCTCCATATTGGTCAAGGCACCAATAGCTTCCTTATCTGTATTGCCTGCCTTGGCCTTTAAAAACAAAATCTGGAGCTTGGATTGCACCAAGAATATGGGCGAAATTCTACGGTTGAGTGACACTACTTTTTCATAGGCCCACAGGGCAGAGTCTTCTTTTTGTTGTGCCTGATACAATTGCCCCAAGAGGTAGCCGTATCTGGCTTTTTTTAAGGGCTTTTTACTAAAAGCTTGGGCTCTTTTCAGGTCCCAGCTGGCAGAATCTATCTGTTGTAAGTCTAAGTGCGCTTGGGCTCTTGTGGCATAGGCATCGGCCAAAATTTGGCCTTTTAATTTTCGGTATTTTAAAAGCCTATTAATATTTTCCAGCGCTATGGCCTCATTGCCTAGCCTGAGGTTTGTTTTCTCTTTCCACACCCTCACTTCGTTGAGCTTATTACTGGCCGGATACCGCCTAATAATGTAATTAAAGGCTTCCAAGGCGGGCACAAAGCGTTGGTCGTAATACCTGGCCCTGCCTAAAAGTGCGTAGGCCGCAACCATTTGATCGTTTTTCTCTTCGCCTTTAATGACCATATCGTGTTTGGCTATGGCCTTGGCGGCTTTCTGCTCGGCAAGTGCAAAGGGGCTTTGGACATTAACTGAGGCTGGTTGGTTGGTGTATTTGGGGGTAAATCGCTCTATGGGGAGGGGTTCCCAAAAATTTTCCTGATAACCGTCCTGAAGCCCGTCCCAGGCTTGCTGAAACGCCATTTCTCCATTAAAAACCACATTGAATTTGCTATTCAGGGCGTGCCATTCTCTATTGATGAAACGGTCTTTTTTAGTGGAACATCCGCAGAATAACAAGGCAAAAAAACACAAAAACCCATAGCGATACAGCCGCCTAAAAAAAGCAACGATATGGTTTCCTTTAGAAACAGAGGTCTCTATATGAACGGATTGGGTTTTCATAAGGCAGGTACAAACCTAAAACTAAAAAAGCGGTGTTTTGGTATGTATGGACCTAAAATTATTTTTCTCCTTCTTCAGCGACTCCCTCAGTAGCTATTGCTGGACTACTTCCCTCCAAATGAGCATTTTCTGAAGGGACAGATTCTGGACTTTCTGTTTCAAGGTTTGGGCGCTGTGCAGCACCTGAGAAATAGGCTTCCAATTCTTTTAAAGTCGCTGGCGCTGTGACAATATCCTTCACTATTTGTCCTTTTTCTAAGACTACAATACGCTCACACACCTCGGTAACATGCATTAGATCATGGCTAGACACCAATACGGTAACGCCTGAGCTTGCTGCCAAATCTTTAATAATACCTTTGAGTCTAATTTGGGTGGTTGGATCTAGGTTGGCAAAAGGCTCGTCTAAAATAACCACTTCTGGAGATCCTATAAAGGTCGCTACAATCCCCACTTTTTTCTGGTTCCCTTTAGAAAGGTCCCTTAAGTATTTCTTTTGCCCAAGGATCTCTCCATGAAAGAAATCTTCAAAATTAGACAGTAAATCAGACACCTCTGCCTTGGATTGGCCCCTGAGTTCCCCAATAAAATAAAAATATTCTTCTGGGGTTAAATAGCCAATCAAAAAACTCTCGTCAATAAAGGCTGCCGTAAAAGGCTTCCAATCTTCAGAGGTGTTTACCACCACACCATGAGAATTTATATGCCCTGTGCTGGGCTGAATAAGGTCTAACAATAAACTGAAGAAGGTGGTTTTACCGGCTCCGTTGTTCCCTACAAGGCCAAAACTTTGTCCTTTTGGAATGTCTAAATGTGGGATGTTTAAGACCGTTTGGTCTTTATAGGTCTTGGAAAGTTCGTGAACAGTGATCATATCTGAGCGGTTTATATTGTCTGGTTAAAGCGGTGAGGCCTGTTGTCTTTTGTTGCTTTTTTAAACCCTCTTGCGAAGGGAGTATGACTATTTAAGGGGTCTGCTTGTAAGCGGCTAGGGTTTTGTACTTCTCGTCTTTGTATACTTTTTCTATAATACTAAAAACTTTATTTCTAAATAAATACCCCAATACCCCCGCGAATGCTACGGAAGCAAAAGCCAATGTTTCAGAAGCAAATAGTGCTACTACCCAGTAAATGGCTAAGGGAAGTAAAATTTTAGGAACGGTCAATAATAGGGTCTTGGCATTGAAAGACTGTTTGTCTCCAAAGGCTTTCTTTCCTGAAGCCAAATCTATAGGCGTTTTAATATAAGCGCCACCCCAAAGGACCAAGTAACCATTAATACCAATATTATAAATTCCGCCCACCAATACAGCCAGGTAAGCGTTCAAGCCAAAATATAAATAAGGTATTGCGAGCAACATACTCGCAGCGGTAGCTATTACAATTAAATACCATTTCGCTTTAATGTAGTCTTGGTATTTTATGTTCTGACTCATCATTAATGGATAATATGCGGAATCCCAGCTGGGCACAAATTGGCCAAAATTGAATAAGAAGCCTCCTGAAACAAATATCCCTGCAAAAATTTTCCAAACTGGACCATCATATACTTCAATGGCGCCTGTAAAAAAGAGCAGGCCATAAAATAAAAAGAAAAGCCCGCCATAAAGGGCCATTTTAGAGCGCTTGTTTCTAAGAATTAGGCGAATGTCGTTCTTTATAAAAGTCCCTAAATTTCCAAACCTATTTAAAAAGGCATACTCTTGGGTACTCGCTTCTTCTTGCTTGGTCGCTAGACCGGCGTCTAAGTACATATTTGTTCTAAAATACCCGAAAGCGGCCCTAGACAAAACACCTAATAAAGCGAGCGGAATAAGACAAGCCAATGGATTACTTCCCAACAAATCAAAGAAAGGGGCGGTGTATAAAGTGACGTCAAACCAGCCAAAGAAATGGGCGGCCCCCAATGCGACAAAAGTGGCTACAAAGGCATAAAATACCCCAGACATATTATTGATCAGTACATTAATATAATTGTTCGCATAAATAAGTGCTGCCATGCCTAGGTGCCAAAACAGGACCTCCATAGCGGGGTAGTCTTTGCTAATGAGCACAATGGAAAAAGGCAAGAAGAAAAAGGCATGGGACCAGTTAAAAAAAGACACCACAGTCTTTAACAAAGAAAAACGCACCACCTGATTTTTGGTGAGTGGCACATACAAAAAGGGCTTAATGTTAGTCACTGGCATTTTTTGTAAGGAATACCTAAAAAGCATGTCAAAAGCCAAATAATAAATCATATACCTATTGACCACTTCAAAAGGATCGCCCAATTCCATGTCTTCAATAATAAAAAACACCCCCACTCCAAGGCCTAAAAAGACCGCCATAAAATACAGTGCACCAAATCCCATCAGGATTTTCATGGCTAAATTGGTCTGGAAGGAGGCTGCCCTAATAAAGGACTTCCATTCTAAAGAAATAAATTGTAACATCATGCTTTAAAATTATTACTTTTTTTATTGGTAGGCAATGTAGCGCTTTTGTTACAAGAAATGAACGACTGCTTTTTTAAACCCCTTATAATGTGTAATTTTGCTTGAAATTTTTGTTATGACCCATTTTTATCCCCTAAACGTTTCTCAAGTAGATAATTTAACCACCCAATCGGTGGCTATTAGCTTTGAAATTCCCGCTGATTTACAAAGCAATTTTGCCTTTAAGGCGGGGCAATATATTACTATAAAACACACCATTCACGGAAAAGAAGTGCGTAGGGCCTACTCTATTTCTTCTGCCCCTGTGGTATCTGGTCCACAAAATTCAGTGACGGTAGGAATTAAAGAAGTGGCTGGCGGTGCCTTTTCTCCTTACGCGAACCGCTACATTCAAAAAGGCGATATCTTAGAAGTGATGCCCCCTCAAGGGCGTTTCTTGTACGAGCCTACCACGGCAGCAGTCCACCATCTGGGCGTGGCTGCAGGAAGTGGAATTACGCCCATACTCTCTATTGCAAAAAGTGTCTTAGCCAGTGGCCCTGAGCATAGTTTCACCCTAATTTACGGAAACAAATCTCCACAGGACGTCATGTTCTCTAATGAAATTGAAGCCCTACAAACCGCCTATCCTACCCAGTTTAAAGTACAATGGGTGTACTCTCAAGCCAAAGAAGACCAGGCGCTATTTGGAAGAATAGACACCGCTGCCATTAATTATGTGCTCAAAAATACAGACACAGCGCCATTTGATGGTGCCTACCTCTGTGGTCCAGAAGGCATGATCAAAACAGCTACAGAAACCTTAGAAAAAGCGGGCTTGTCTAAAGACCATATTCACTATGAACTGTTTACGGTCGCTACAGAAAGCACCTCTGATTCAGGGGAAGCCGCTTCTGGTGGCGCTTTGGCTGTAGGTAAAATAGCGGTAGAAGTTACTGTAGATGGAGAGACGGCCTCACTAGAAATGGATGCCAAAACCATCTTGCTAGACGCTATAATCAAGGCAGACATAGACGCGCCCTACTCTTGCCAGGGAGGGGTTTGCAGCTCTTGTATCTGTAAAGTGACCAAGGGATCTGCCACCATGATCAAGAATCAAATTCTCACAGACAGCGAGATAGCAGACGGACTAGTACTTTCCTGCCAAGCCATGGTGACCAGCACAGAAATTGCCGTAGATTTTGACGACGTTTAAACACGCCTATTGCATTCATATACACCTTATTTAATTGGCTTGCTACATGCAGGCCTTTTTTTTAGAAAACATTCTGGGACTATTTGGCCCCTTTTTAGTAGCTTTAAACAAAAAAAATGAAAACATTACTTTATACTATTTGCATGGGAGTAACACTAATGCTCTCTGCACAAAACAACCCTACTGCTATGAATTTATACGACATTGCCCTTCAGGACATAGACGGAAACGCTATGGACCTCTCTGCCTACAAAGGCAAAAAAATCCTATTTGTAAACGTGGCCTCTAAATGTGGGTTCACCCCTCAGTACGAAGACTTAGAAAAAATGAGCGCCTTGTACAAAGATAAATTGGTGGTGATAGGCCTTCCTTGCAACCAATTCATGTCTCAAGAGCCAGGAAGCAACGAAGACATTAAGGAATTCTGCTCAGCCACTTATGGGGTTACCTTCCCTATGACAGACAAAATAGAAGTAAAAGGCCCAGGCCAACACCCGCTGTACAAATGGCTTACCAACAAAGCCCTTAATGGCAAAGTGAGCTCTTCTGTAAAATGGAACTTCCAAAAATATTTGGTAGACGAAAACGGCGCCCTTATAGACTACTTTTATTCTACCACCAAACCCATGAGTGACAAGATTACCAAGTATTTGTAAGTCAATAAAATCTCAAAGCAATGGACAACAATTATTACGACCCAGCAGACCTTAGAAAATTTGGAAAGATTTCAGAATGGGCGCCAGAATTGGGCGAGAAATTCTTTGATTACTACAACAGTGTTTTTGAAGAAGGGGCGCTTTCTGCCCGTGAAAAATCGCTCATAGCCCTAGCGGTAGCTCATGTGGTTAAATGTCCTTATTGTATAGACGCCTACACCAAAGACGGTTTACAAAAAGGGATTACCAAAGAAGAGATGATGGAAGCCGTTCACGCAGGAGCCGCCATTGAAAGTGGCGCCACCCTAGTACACGGTGTGCAAATGATGAATAAGTACAACAAACTCTCTATGTAATAAAGGCCCGCAGCCTTTTGTAAAACCCTATGGCAACCAAATCTCTAAAAGCGGCAGGCCACCAATTGGCGCAAACCCAAAAACAATTAGACCTCCTTCAATCGGGGCCTTTTAAAGATGGGGACCTGCCTTTATTTAAAGACAAAATAGCGCAAAGTGGACAATTCCCGCTAAAAGCTAAAAAATTAGAGATCCTTCAGATAAATTTGGGCTATATGTGCAACCAAGTCTGTGCCCACTGCCATGTAGACGCGGGTCCGGACCGAAAAGAAATCATGACTCGGGAAACCATGCAGCAATGTTTGGACGTGATTGCCCAAACAGGGGCCCATACCTTAGACCTAACGGGTGGCGCCCCTGAGATGAATCCTGATTTTAGGTGGTTTGTAGAAGCGGCATCGGCCGCAGGCGTAATAGACTTTATTGTCCGTTCTAACCTCACCATTATTAGGGCGAATAAAAAATACCACGACCTGCCTGAGTTTTTTGCTAAATACGGCATTCATGTGGTCTCTTCTATGCCCCATTATACCAAGGGAAAAACAGACAAACAAAGGGGAGACGGGGTGTTTAACGCCTCCATTGAAGCTTTAAAAATGCTCAATAAGGTGGGGTACGGCATGCCGGGATCTGACTTAAAACTAGATTTGGTTTACAACCCTTCTGGCGCCTATTTGCCAGGAGACCAAGCAGCTTTAGAAAAAGACTTTAAAAAAGCCTTAGACACGGACTTTGGCATACAATTCAATGCCTTATTTGCCATTACAAACCTGCCCATTTCACGCTTTTTAGACTATTTGGTAGCCTCTGGAAACTACGAGGATTATATGTATGCCTTGGTAGACGCTTATAATCCGGTGGCTGTCGCTGGTGTCATGTGCACCAACACCCTTTCTGTGAGTTGGGACGGCTACCTTTACGACTGTGATTTTAACCAAATGTTGGGACTTAAAGTAGCTTCAAAAGCACGACACATAAAAGACTACGACACTTCCTTATTGGAAGGGCGCGAAGTAGTGATTTCTCAGCATTGTTACGGCTGTACGGCTGGGGCTGGGAGCAGTTGCCAGGGGGCTGTGGCATAAAATTTCTGAAAGCCTAAACTTTTTGGCCTAATCGGCCGATGCTTCTCTTAACAACGCGCTCATTTTCTCTGCTACGACTGCGGGAGCTATACTTTCCATAACCTTTTCATATCCCTTAGGCACTTCTTTTCCAAAGACAGATGTAGGGAGTCCCGGGTAGGTGATCCGGTCGGATAAGAGGCGGTTTTTTTCTGTTTGAAAAACAGGCGCAAAACCAGCATAAGGGTGTGTGTTTCCCCAAAGCGTGAGGGTAGGCACAGCATACATGGCCGCTAAATGAGCATTCCCGGAATCCATAGCCACCATAAAATCTAAGTGCGCAATCACTTGAAGCTCTTGCTCAAAAGAAAGCGACAAACCATGACTGCTGTGGGGAAATTGTTTGCAGAGGGCTTTGATTTTTGGGGTTTCTACAGGACCACCGCCAAAAAACACAAAACGAATCTCTTTTTGGTCTTTGCCCGCCAAACGGCTAAAAATTTCTAAGGCCTGAATCATAAGGTCTAGCGGATACTGCTTGCCCTTATGAGCGGCAAAAGGGGCTACGCCAATGGTGGTGAAATTGGATTGATCTGCCCCAGTAGTTTCTGGTTTTTTTGGTGGCTTGGACAATACAGTGCTTGGGTCTAGAGTGATTGGGAAGCCTAATTTTGCAAACACCTCACCATAGCGAATACTGCTGTGTTTAAGGGGCTTGAATATTTTATTCTCGAGTCGGGTTAAGGCTTTTTTCTCCGCCCTCCCTTTATCTATTCTGGCAGATTTGTGTCCGCTTAAAGACAAGAAAAAACACAAGAGACGGGAACGCAATACGCCGTGCAAATCTGCAATGGCTATAAAACCTTCTTTTTTTAAAGATTGGCTGAGGCGCCAAAGGCCTATTATCCCTTTATGAATGCCTTTGGTCTCTACTGGGACCGTTTTTAATCGAGGAATGGAGGCAAATATGGGTGCCCATTTCGCTAGAGTGAGTAAGGTAACCGAGAGTTGGGGGTGTTGTTTGAGTAGCGCGTTTAAGACGGGTGCCATAATGGCTACGTCGCCCATAGCAGAGAGGCGTATGACCAGTACATGCTGTTCTGCTAATGGCCTACTTGCTGGCTCTGAGAACTGGGTTAAGCTCATTGTCGTTGTACATTTTCATTTGCTTATATACCTTCATATACTTGTCACCCTGCTCAAAGTCTAAGAGTAACTGGTCTATGGCCAAGCAGAGGTCTTCTTTTTGAGTGAGCAGCACTTCTAATTTCTCTTGGCACTGCGCAATATGGTCAGAACTGGCGTCTTCCCTAAGTACCTCTTCCCTCATATGATATACTTTTAATGCCAAAATAGAAAGTCTGTCTACCGCCCATGCAGGGCTTTCTGTGTTAATGGTAGCAGCGGCTGTGGCAGCCACATCCTTGTACTTCTCATAGAAATAACTGTCTATATACTCTACTAAATCGGTGCGTTCTTGGTTGCTGGCGTCAATCTTTCTCTTTAACGCTAGGGCGCCTACTGGGTCTATAGCGGGATCTCTAATCAGGTCTTCGAAATGCCATTGAACAGTGTCTATCCAATTTTTTTTATACAACAAATGGGCAATTTCTTTGGTGTCGTGTGGGTTGTGGAATTCCTGATCTACACGATCTATAAGGTGGTATTTTTCTATGCTCTCGTTAAATATTTTCCAGGCAGTTGCAGCAAACATATTCTTGTGATTTTAGGCAAAGGTACCCATTTAATTTTGAACCAAATAAGCGATCAATCCCCAAAGTGGTGCGCTTAAAAAACCCCATAACAACAACTCTTTTTGCCAAATTTTAGGAAGTAATTCCGTGGTATTACTCCACAAAAAGGCCATGGGGAAAAAACCAAATAACAAGGCGCTGTAATCGTCAAAAGGAGAAAAAAGGTAAAGTAGCCCCCCTAAAAAACCGGTCAAAGTCAGTATGGCCAGGCTGTTTTTACGGCCCAAAGAAGCCACTTTTGCGCTGGCTTTCCTACTGTAATTCCACAACAACACCAAAGCGCCACTGCCGTAAAACACCATAATTAATGGGCTTATTTTAGCAGAAAACCCCTGGGGCTGATAATTGAAAAGGTAATGGGTCTTGAAAAAGGATTCAGGATTGCTTCTAATGACAAAGCCCCAAAGCAGTGCGGCATAGACCAAAATTGCCCATAAAATTAATGACCAATACCTCGGATTATTTTTGTCGTATATAAATATAACGGTCGGCAACAATAGGAAATAAAGCAAGGTCCAATCGTAAAAATAACTGGCCACTAAAAACCACAAACAAGCTTCAAATACTTTTTTTCTAGAGCGTTGCTTGGTCTTTAAGCTCAGCAGCCTCCTAAGGCCTAAGAGCACAAAAAAATGGGCCAATAAAACCGCTGTATTCATGAAAATAGAGGAGAAAAAACCACAAAAAACCACAAAAAAGAATAAGGTATAGCTATGGGTGAGTACTAATTTGTTTCTCTTAAGAATAAAGTCAATTAAAAAGAGTACGGGAACCAAAATCCCTAAGGCTTTTAAGAAAAAACCTAGGTTTTTCATGAAATACGCCCCTATTCCCTGGTTGTCTTGAAGTCCAATACCTATAAACCCCTCGAACGAAAGAATATAAACAGCCAATAAAAAAGAAAGCAATAAAAAATTTACAGGCTTTGTTTTGCTAAAAATGTGGCTTATCATGAGAAGATTTTATACTTTTGTGGCGCAAGAAGGTCTGTAATACACTTCTCAAGCATAAAGTTACGCTAAATATTAAAAATGATGGGTTTGTTTTTAAGGCCCGCAATAAAATAAAATATTATGATGGTCTCTATTTTTAAAGCAATTGAAAGCCTTTTTTTAGATTATTTGTTTTTGCCATTTGACGCTTTACGCAGTATGGATAACTGGTGGGCTTCTAATGCTTTAAACTGGTTCTTCATGAGCATTGGCGCTGCAGCTATGATCTATTGGATGCTTCAGCTAAAAAGCTTTAATGATTCAGGAGAAGAAAATAAAGACGTTTCTGCGCATTCTTATATATAAGCCTCAGGGCTTGGTCCTAAAATTATATAAAAAAAGCCCGCTTACAGCGGGCTTTTTTTTATGGCTTTCCTGAAAATGTAACTTTCCTGAAAATCAGATTCATTGTTTAGGGCTTAATCCAAATTAGACTTAGTCTAGGTCAAAACCTAAGTCTTCTCTGTAATATATGTCTTTAAATGAAATGCCTTTTAATCGCTGGTAAGACTTAGAAAGGGCTTCTTTGTGATTGTCTCCAAAACTAGTTACGGCTAAGACCCTTCCTCCATTGGTTACAACGCTGCCGTTTTGAATTGTCGTTCCTGCATGAAAAACCAAGGAATCACTTGGTGTTTCTAAGCCTGAGATTTCATGGCCTTTTTCATAGGCCTCTGGGTATCCGCCAGCAACACTCATCACTGTTGTGGCTGTTCTTGGATCAATCTCTAATTGGATTTGATCCAATGTTTGGTTGGCTACTGCATTAAATACGGCAACCAAATCAATTTTAAGTCTAGGCAAGACCACCTCTGTTTCTGGATCTCCCAAACGCACATTATATTCTATAACAAATGGGTCTTCTCCCACTTTGATTAGACCAATAAAAATAAAACCTTTATAAGGCAGGCCATCCTTTTCAAGACCCTTAACAGTAGGTTCTACAACCCTTTTATGGATCTTATCCATAAAGGCGGCGTTTGCAAAAGGTACTGGAGAAATAGCCCCCATGCCACCGGTATTTAAACCGGTATCTCCTGCGCCAATTCTTTTGTAATCCTTGGCTGTAGGAAGTACTTTATAGTTTTTACCGTCTGTTAAAACAAAGCAAGACAATTCAATGCCCTCTAAAAACGCTTCTATCACTACTGTGGTACTCGCAGCGCCAAACTTGGCGTCTAATAGCATGCTTTTTAATTCTTTTTTAGCGGTCGCCAAGTCTTCTAGTATAAGCACGCCTTTTCCTGCCGCCAATCCGTCTGCTTTTAATACATAAGGCGCTTTGAGTGTGTCTAAGAAAGCATAGCCCGCTGCCAAGTTTTCAGCTGTAAAAGCTTGGTAAGCAGCTGTTGGAATGCCGTGACGCATGAGAAATTGCTTGGCAAAGTCTTTACTGCCTTCTAATGCTGCTGCGGCTTTCTGAGGGCCTATCACTGGAATATTTTCCAGGGCTGAATCTGCTAAAAAAAAGTCGTGTACTCCTAATACCAATGGGTCTTCTGGCCCCACTACCACCATTTGAATGTCATGGGCCAAAACGGCTTCCTTAATGGCTGGAAAATCAGTTACGCCAATGGCTAAATTGGTTGCTATAGAAGCCGTTCCAGCATTTCCAGGAGCTACAAACAACTGGGTTGGCGTACTGCTTTGTTTAAGCTTCCATGCGATGGTATGTTCACGCCCTCCGGCGCCTAGAATGAGAATATTCATGGGGGTAAAAATTTTTGTAAAAATACACTTTGTAAAAGAAACCCTTTGTTTCTCCTACAATTTATTTAAAATCTCTGTGTGCCTTAGCATTTAATTCTTCCGCAGGTAATGATTTAAAATAGTCAAAAACCTTGGCAATCCCTTCTTCTCTGGATACTTTAGGGGTCCAATCCAACACTTTTTTAGCCAGTGAAATATCTGGTTTTCGCTGAAGCGGGTCGTCCTGAGGCAGGGGCTTAAATACTATTTTTTGATCCGTACCGCTGAGGCGTTGAATTTCCTGAGCAAATTCTAGAATAGTGGTTTCATTGGGGTTTCCAATATTGACAGGCTCAGCATAATCAGACATGAGCAAGCTGTAAATACCTGCTACCTGATCTGAAATATAACAAAACGACCTGGTCTGGCTTCCATCTCCAAATACGGTGAGGTCTTCTCCTCGGAGTACCTGTCCCATAAAAGCAGGGACTACCCTCCCATCATTGAGCCGCATTCTAGGACCGTAGGTGTTAAAGATTCTAACAATACGGGTCTCTAATCCGTGAAAACGGTGGTAAGCCATGGTAATAGATTCCATAAAGCGTTTGGCCTCGTCATAGACGCCCCTTGGCCCTACAGGGCTCACATTTCCGTTGTAGTCTTCTGTTTGTGGGTGTACCAAAGGGTCTCCGTACACTTCTGAGGTAGAAGCCACTAAAATTCTGGCGCCTTTCTCCTTGGCCAGACCTAATAAGTTGTGGGTGCCCAAAGCCCCCACTTTAAGGGTTTCTATGGGAATTTTAAGGTAATCTATAGGACTTGCTGGAGAAGCGAAATGCAAGATGTAATCCAAAGCACCAGGGACGTGTACAAAAGTAGTGACGTCATGGTGGTGAAATTCAAAATGAGGCAAAGAGAACAGGTGGGAAATGTTTTTTAAATCTCCTGTAATCAGGTTGTCCATGCCAATGACATGAAAGTCTTTTTCTATGAAAAAATCACAAAGGTGGGACCCTAAAAAGCCAGCAGCTCCTGTGATTAAAATTCTCTTTTTTGTCAATGTTGTGTGCGTCATATGGGGCGAACTTTATAAGGTCATTAAGCGGTCTTTAGTATGCTGAGTACCTCAGCCAAGGCTTCTTTCCAATGTCTCGCCTTGGGGTCTAAGGTGTTTTCTAGTACGCTGTATGCAGGGCGAGGCGCTGCTGCTGCAAAATCTTCACTGCTAATGGGTTTTACTGTGATGGGTAGATTGCTCTGTTCAAATACAGCGCCAGCCAACTGAGCCCAATGAACGGGTCCAGCATTACTGAAATGGAGTATCCCGTAAGGAAGTGATTGGACCGTAAGAAGTGCTAAAAGTGCTCTGGCCAAATCAAGGGCAGAAGTAGGGCAGCCAAATTGGTCAGAAACTACTGAAATAGTCGGTTTTACCCTGGCTGAAGTTTGCTGATTTGGTTCAGATGAAAACTGCAGTCTTTCCTTTGCCAGACGCAACATGGTCTTGACAAAATTATTCCCAAAGGGACTAAAAACCCATGAAGTTCTCACAATATAGTGGGGTCCTCCATGAAGTTGTACCGCTTTTTCTCCTGCCGCCTTTGACTGGGCATAAACCCCTATTGGGTGTATGGGGTCTGAAGGCAAAAAAGGCTTTTGATCAGTGCTTTTTCCGGCAAAAACAAAATCTGTAGAGAGGTACACAAAAAGGATGTTTCTCTTGGCGCAAGCTGCTGCTAAAATCCTTGTGGCTGTTTCATTAATGGTAAATGCCGCTTCTTTTTGGGTCTCTGCAGCATCTACTGCTGTAAAAGCAGCCGCGTGAACAAAAGCCTTGGGAGCGTGTTTGTCTAAGAGCCCTTCTATAACGGAAGAAAGATTGTCTGATTGGCTTAAATCTAAGCTGCTACGGTCTAAAAAACCCCATGAATTTTTAGAAAAAAGAGGCGTCTCTTCAGTGTCTAAGACGTGCCTAAGAGACTGTCCCACTTGTCCAGAAGCACCGCTAACTAAAACCGAGTACATAGGGCTTTGTGTGCTCATTAAAAAACATCTTTTAATAAGGGAAGCGCTTGGTCTTTTTCTGATAATAGGGGCCTGCGCTCTCCAAGACCCCAGTCAATATTTAATGAAGGGTCTGCAAAATAAATACCGCCTTCTTGGTCTTTTTGATAAGGGGCGTCACAGGCATAGACCACCGTAGCTGTATTGGTCAACACAGAAAAACCATGGGCAAAACCTTTGGGAATATAGAGTTGTTTGAGGTTCAATGCACTTAATTTAGTGCGGTGGTGTATTCCATAGGTAGGTGAACCCGGCCTTAGATCTACCACCACGTCTATAATTTCACCCGCTAATACCCGAACTAATTTGGCCTGAGCATAGGCCCCTTTTTGATAGTGCAGCGCCCTAATCGTTCCTTTTACAGAGGTAGATTGATTCTCTTGAGCCACTTCAAAAGACAGCCCAGTAGCGGCATAGAAATGGGCTTTGTTAAAAGCCTCAAAAAAGGAGCCGCGGGCGTCTTTAAAAAGGTTTGGCGTTATCTCAAAACAACCCTTTAAAGGGGTTTCTATATAGGACATACCAGGAAGGATTTTACTATTCGCGTCACTTTAGTGGTGTTTTTATACATGATGCTATTGGAGGTTTCTCAATAAATTTTTTCCGTATCCGCTTTTTTCAAGCGGTTTTGCTAAGGCAATAAAAGCGTCTTTACTAATATAACCCATTTCGTAAGCCGCCAGTTCAATAGCTCCTACGCTTAAGCCTTGTCTGGTTTCTATGACTTCTACAAATTGTGCCGCATGCCGCAAAGACTCAAAAGTACCCGTGTCTAACCAGGCTATTCCAGTGTCTAACTTTTGTACGTTGAGTTTTCCCTGTTTTAAATAGGCTGTATTAACGTCTGTTATTTCTAATTCTCCCCGCTGACTGGGTTGAATGGATTTTGCGATGTTTACCACAGAAGCGTCATAAAAATATATCCCTGGTACGGCAAAATTAGAGCTGGGATTTAGGGGTTTTTCTTCTATAGAAAGGGCTTTTTGTTGGTGGTCAAAAGTGACCACCCCATAAGACTGTGGGTCTTGAACTGGATAGGCAAAAATAGTCCCTCCTTTTGGGTTTTTTGCGTTTTGTAGCAAGGCAGACAAACCGCTTCCATAAAAAATATTATCGCCTAAAATTAAAGCCACATCTGAATTTCCAATAAAGGATTCTCCTATAATAAAAGCCTCTGCCAATCCATTTGGCGCCTCTTGCACCGCATAAGAAAACTGACAGCCCAAAGCTGTTCCGTCTCCCAGCAACTGTTTAAAAAGTGGCGCGTCTGTATGGGTGGTAATGATTAAAATTTCTCTAATACCCGCATACATGAGGGTAGAAATAGGGTAGTAGATCATGGGTTTATTGTACACAGGCATGAGTTGTTTGCTCACCGCCAATGTTATGGGGTGTAACCTGCTTCCGCTTCCGCCTGCTAAAATAATACCTTTCATTTTATTGTTTTAAACGGGTTTTAGGCCGCTATTTGGCGCCTCAAACCCTAGGGCTAAAATAACACTTTCTATTCCGATTTGTATTGGTTTTCATAATAGGATTGATACGCACCAGAAGTAACCTGAGCCAACCAATCTGGATTTTCTAAGTACCATTTTATAGTGGCCGCAAGCCCCGCTTCAAAAGTATGGGCCGGGGTCCAACCCAAGCTTCGCTCAATTTTACTAGCGTCTATAGCATACCGAAGGTCGTGTCCGGGACGGTCTTTTACAAAAGTAATGCGCTTTTGAGAGGTCCCTTGAGGATTTCCAATGGCTGCATCCATTTGGTCGCACAGCAGGCGAATAAGGTCTATATTGGTATATTCATTGTGCCCGCCAATGAGGTAAGTTGCTGCATTTTCTCCATTGTGATACACCTGATCAATAGCCAAGGCGTGGTCTTTTACAAACAGCCAATCTCTGGTGTAAAGGCCATTTCCATAAATAGGCAGGTCTTTACCTTCTAGAATATTGTGAATACAAAGCGGTATGAGTTTTTCCGGGAAATGATTGGGCCCGTAATTGTTAGAACAATTAGAGATTACATAGGGTAAACCATAGGTTTCTCCATAGGCGCGTACCAAGTGGTCTGCACTGGCTTTTGAAGCGGAATAGGGAGAATTAGGGGCATAAGGGCTTTCTTCTGTAAAGTAACCCGTAGGGCCTAAAGCACCAAACACCTCATCGGTAGAGATCTGATAAAAACGCCTTCCCTCAAAAGATTTCCAATGGGCCTTGCAAGCATTTAAAAGCGCTGCTGTGCCTTTGATATTGGTGTCTATAAAAGCCATAGGATCTTTAATGGAACGGTCTACATGACTTTCAGCCGCCAAGTGAATAACCCCTTTAATGTCGTGTTGTGTAAAAAGGCGGTCTAAAAGCAAGGGGTCCGTTATGCTGCCTTTTACAAAGGTATAATTTGGCCTTTGCTCTATGTCTTTGAGGTTTTCTAAATTCCCTGCATAGGTCAGTGCGTCTAAATTAATAATGTGGTAGTCGGGGTATTTTTGAACAAACAAACGCACCACATGGGATCCAATAAAACCAGCGCCACCTGTAATGAGTAATGACATGACTAATTGTTTAAGATTTGGGTGAGTATTTTTTCTGTAATGAGGTAAGTAGGTTTTACCCCTGTAGTACCAAGCCCTCCAGAGGCTAAAGTACTACCCGTTTCCAGTGGGTTGTCTGAGGCGTAATACGCGTAGTTCACTTCTACGTCTTCGCGAATACTTCTGCGTACTTTAGAAGCAGATTGAATGGCTTTTTGATAATGCACCCCTTCCATCTCTAAACCAATCACATTCCAAGTAGATTCATGGAAGTAAGTAAGGATGTCTTTGTTTTGAAGCGAGGTCCCTAAAACAGAAATCATAGCGCCTTCTAACACCAGTAGGTCATGGCCTTCAAAATCTGACGCACAAAGCTGGTTGGTAAAGGGATAATTGTCTGCAGATCCCTCAAAAATATGGGCATTTGGAATCATTAAATCTCCTTTTCCGCCTTCTAAAATCCCTGCTTTCCCCATGATAGAAATAGAGTGAACATCTAAAAACAAAGGTGTTTTTCTATTGGCTTTATAAGGCTTTAATAATTCGTCCATGGTCTCATAGGCCTGCTCTCCAAAGGCGTAATCCATCACAAAAATAACAGGTGCTTTTTCGGGGTCTGTAAATTTGGGCACAAAATTACTCTGTCCTACTGCTTTGGCTAGATCAAATATTTGTATGTCTATATTGGTCCCAGATTGGTCTGGAATAGCGGTCATTCCGTGTGCTGTTGCAAATTCGGTTACCTCTGCTCTAAGGGCCTCGTTTTCAGGAGCACTGAGGGCTTCGTATATGTCTAAATCAGTGCTTTTTTCAAAGGCTTTGCCCAAGGCTTTCCTTGCAAACAAAGCGTTCATTACCGAGTGCATATTTGCACTGATAATATGTAAAGGCCTGCCAATAAGGTCTTGTTTAATGAGTGACTCTTTAATGGCATTGGCCCATCTTTCTCCATGAATATGGTGCCCCAGACGCTCTCTGAGTAATGGGCTAAAAGTAATGGTGCGTTTTTCTCCTGTGGTTTCTTCTTCTATAGCCAAATTACCCAGCCAGTAGATCACTTTTAAAAAACGCTCTGGCTGTGCTTTAGTCGCTAACTTTTTATGCATGTCTGAGACTTCTAGAAAAGAACGTCCCAGAAAATTAGACATATGAATTAAGGCGGTTTCGCGTTCTGCTGTAGTGAGTTTTCCTTTGGCAATAGCCTCTGAAAACTTGGTCCAATCTCTGGTCGTTTTTTGACTGTCTTCTAAGTAAACACGCTTTAAAATCTTGTGTGATTCTATAAACAAGAACGTCAGGTGGGTGAGAATATCGTAAATATCCGAACGCCCTCTAGTAATTTCTACATTCATTTGTTCGTGGTCTATTCTAAAGCAATTCCTGCGCCTTTTTGGGGGCACAATGGCTTTAAAATGAGCCGCCCCATAACCTTCATCTGAGGTAAGGTTTATAAAACGACACTCCTCAATCCCTTCTGGCAAACGTTCCAATACATAAATGAGCCCGTTGAGCTCTGCTTTTTCTTCTGCTATACTCCCATAAATTTCAGGTCTGAGCTGTAGCAAAGCATTTTTTAGTGTTTCCCCAGAAACCCCCATAGGCTTGTAAAAGCCTCTATTAAATAGGTGTCTCATGGTAATATAAATACGCTCAATAGCGTTTGTGGACTCTCTGGCCCTAGTGTTTTTATTAGACATGGTCTTTAATTTTTAATAAGGCGTCTGCAATATCTCGGTCGTTGGCCAAGCGCTGCACTTTGTTTTGACCACCTAGTTTTCCTTTGGTTTTCATAAACTGGGTAAAGGCGTCTGTGGGGAGAGACGTTATTTTTAATTTTTGTAGCACCTTTCCTACAATAAGGTCTTTATAATAGCTGTTTTGGTCTTGCAAAGCCTGGTCTAAGATACTAGAAAAAATATCAAAATCTGAAGGGGCTTTTTCAAAAGCCACCAGCCACTCGTGATAAGGCAATCCGCTACTAGGCGCAATTTGAGGGGCTACCGTAAATTCCAAGACCCTAGCGTCTGTCTTTTCTATAGCTTCCTGCATGGCGTACTCCACCTCTTTGGCAATGACGTGTTCTCCAAAAGCAGAAATAAAATGTTTTATGCGCCCTGAAACTATCAACCTGTAAGGTTTTAAAGAAGTAAACTGTACGGTATCTCCAATATTATACCCCCATAAGCCTGCATTGGTAGAGAGGATTAATACATAGTTTACCCCTATAGATACTTCGCCAATAGTCAATCTTGGCGGATCCTTTTCGAAAAATTGGTCTGAAGGGATAAACTCGTAAAAAATACCGCTATTTAATAGCAATAACATGCCTTTCTCTTCTCTGAGGTCTTGGTAAGCAAAAAATCCTTCACTCGCCGGAAAAAGCTCAATGGTGTCTACTTTTCTTCCAATCAGGTTTTCAAAATTGGCCCTGTACGGCTCGTAATTAACCCCGCCGTAAATAAATAAATTAAAATTTTTAAACAGCTCTCCTACGGGTATTCCACTAGCCGCTTTCAAACGTTCAAAATACATTTGCACCCAAGAAGGAATTCCAGCAATCACACCCATATCTGCGGCAATGGTTTCCTGAACAACGGCGGCTACTTTAGTTTCCCAATCTTCTATACAATTGGTCTCCCAACTAGGCAGTCTATTGCGCTGCAAATAGGCCGGAACGTAATGGGCTGAAATTCCAGAAAGCCTTCCTGTTGGAATGTGTCCAGAGGTATCTAAAATAGGACTCCCTTGTAAAAAAATCATCTTTCTGGTCACAAAATCACTGTTGCCGCTCTGGTGTACATAATGCAGAATAGCATCTCTAGATGCTTTCACCTGTTCTTGAATAGAGGCTTTGGTAATGGGAATATATTTGGCGCCAGAAGTAGTTCCTGAGGTCTTGGCAAAGTAAGCAGGCTGCCCTGGCCAAAGCACGTCTTTTTCTCCAGCAACCACCTTTTGAACATAATCCTTTAAACCTTCATAGTCCCTTACGGGCACTTTTCTAATAAAATCCCCATGGCTTTTGATCTCGGCAAAATCGTGGTCTTTTCCAAATTGAGTCTGTGCGGCGTTTTTAATCAAAGACTTAAATACAGCCTCCTGGGTGGCCACAGGATTGTTGGCCCATTGTGCGGTTTGTTGTACGATGTATTTAGCAAATATCTTTGCTGCAAATTGTTTTAGGCCCATAGCTTAATTAAAATCTATATAATTTAGTGGGTTTACCGGCCGGTCTTTCTCCCACAATTCAAAATGTAAATGCGCCCCTGTAGAGTACTCTCCAGTGTTTCCTACCGCGGCCACTACCTCACCTGCCATAACTTGATCGCCTTGGCTTTTTAATAAGGCACCATTGTGTTTGTACACAGACAACATGCCGTTTCTGTGTTGAATCATGATCACATAACCCGTATCTGAAGTCCATTCAGAAAAGACCACAATACCAGAAGTAATGGCTTTTACTGGGGCGTCTTCTACCGCAGTAATATCTATGGCGTAATGTTTTATTTCAGGGTCAAATCCTTGGGTGATTAAACCACTTACTGGAGGAAACAAGGCGGTTTCCAACGCATTGGTATTGCTTTCAAATAAATTGTATCGGTCTTCTAAAGCTACCCTGGCGCGTAAAATAGAGTCTTCGCGAATAGGAGTCAGTGCAATAGTGGTGGTATCTAAATTAAAAGGAAGGTCCAAAGAGTCATTCTCAATCTGGCTGGGCGCGTAATCTCCCTTGAGCACCATACGAATGCGTTCAATATACCTTTCATTGTAAGAGATTATCTGACTCAGAGAATCTGTTGCTTCTGCAAGTGAAACCGCTTGTCTTCTAAGGTCTGTTGAGGCGTAACCAGGAATATACTCTCTCAGGGACGTAAAAGCCACAAGCACAATTGTAGCCGCAATTAAAGCCACTGCAGAAAGGGTGCCTACCACAAAAACATTAAACCTAGAGAGCTTAAAAGACACCTTCTCTTCAAAGGTTTCTTCGTTTAAGACCACTAGCCTGTATTTGTAGCGCCATTTGTTTTGGGAGCGCTCCTTTTTTCCTGCTTTCTTAGCCATACACAACAAAGATACATTTAGTATCACGATTTGCGAGGGAAAAATACAATCTTAGAACTTTTTTAGTACTTTTGTAAGACACAAAATTATTGATTATGATCAGTTTAATACCCTTTTTAGCCTTTGGCCCCATGCAAATTGTATTGGTAGTTCTTGTTGTATTACTCCTTTTTGGAGGAAAGAAAATTCCAGAATTAATGCGTGGATTGGGAAGCGGAATTAAAGAATTTAAAGATGCCTCAAAAGACGACGCCAAGGATGTAGATCCTAAGATTGAAGATAAAAAATAAGGGGCTTTCAGCCTTTTGGTCCTATCAAAACCCCTCCAAGTTGGAAGGGTTTTTTGTTTTTATTCCTCAAGGATAGGGTGGAGGGTTTTAATAATAGCCTCTAATTCAAAGAGCGGCGTTCTCTTTTCTTTATTGGGCGCAAACACAAATCCCTCCAAAACTATTTTTCTGTCCTGGTCTGGGTCATTTAAAATATAAGCCACAAAAGGACCGGCCATAGGGTAGTTTTGTATGTCCCAAATCCCCCTGATTTCCACGCCTTTATATCCGGCAATCTCCGCAGGAGTCACATAGGGCATAAAAACTGTTTCCGTTTTCATATAGGTTGTTTTTCCAGGTACATCTGGCCCTGGAATATGAATTTTCACCACAGAATCTCTGGCAGCAACAATATCCTCAATAAAAGTGTCTGGGCTGTTAAAGCTGTTGTAGGGTAGGGCATATGCAATAATATTACTACTCCCTGAAGGAATGGCTCTATCTATCCATGCAAAGCTTTCTGTATGCATCCCCAGCCTATAGGCAGAAGGAATGTCTAGCCCAACACCCAATAAGTTCTCAATGCCTTTCTCCTGGTTTAATGAGCGCTTAAACCGCTGTTGGGTTTGCTCTATTTCCAATGCCTTAAAAGCGGTTATGAAATCTCCTTTCTTCGCTTGAAACTGCTGCATCAGATCTGCTTGGTCTAAGCCTTTTACCACGCCTATTAATTGTGGCCTAGCGTAAACATCCTTTTTAATGTGCGCAAGAGACAAACTGTCTAAGCCCACCGCTAAAACTGTTCTGTTTTGCTTTACCGTTCCCTTAAAAACAGACGGGGGTATATACTGAATGTGGTGGGCCGGCTCCGCCACGGCCAGTCCTTTGATAGGACTCGTGAAAGCCTTTCTAACTGAATCTCCCACGGCACTCTCCCACAAATCTTCCTCCATGACCACCAAAATAGACTGCACCTGACCAATAGATTCAGGCAGGTATTTGTAATTGGACTTTTCCTTGCAAGAAGATACTATAAAAAGAAGGACAAAGAATGGGGCTAAATTTTTCATGAGGTTTGTTTTATGGGGAACAAGAACACAATTTCAAGGTCGTTCCAGGTTTTAGTTCATTGTTCCAAATATCGTTCCATTTTTTAAGATCGTCTACACTGACTCCTTTTAGCTTTTGGGCAATAAGCCAAAGCGAGTCTCCCGCAGCCACGGTATAGGTCTTTTGATCCGCAGCAATTGAAGGAGTCTTTGAAACGCTTTTTTGGGCGCTTTTTTGGCCTACGGCCGATGCGTTTTGGGTCCCACTCACAGGAAAAATTTTCGGATAAAGCGTCAACCGTTGCCCTACAGACAAGTTGTTTCCGCTCAATCTATTCCATTTTTTAATGTCAGACACCCTAAGTCCATATCGCTGGGCAATTTTGCCTAAATAATCTCCAGATTGCACCCTGTATCTAAGTGGTGCTCCTACGGTCTGAAGGGCAGGAAAAGGTTTTTTTAAAAGAGCCATTTCTGCTGCTACTGCAGCATAAATACTGTCTTGTTGTTCTATAAAAAGTGTGGTAGAGGTGCTTGGGAGTCTCAACGCCTGAGGCTTCCCTTCGATCTGAGGAATAATCCCTAATTTATAGACCGGATTCAATTGTTCAATGGTTTGCTCTGGTAAAGACAAAGCCTTAGAAAGTTGTGAAAAACTGATGGCTTTTTTGAGGTGAATGGTGTCTGTGGCGTAAGAAGCTGCAGCCGTTTTAGGCAACTCAAAGCCATGATTTTCTGCGTATTCAAACAAGTACATTGTGGTGAGCAAAGCAGGAACATAGCCCGCTGTTTCCCTTGGCAAAAAACTTCTAATGGCCCAAAAATCTTTCACACCGCCTGCACGCCTAATGGCTTTCCTAACGTTTCCTGGTCCAGAATTATACGCCGCTAAAGCCAAGTTCCAATCGCCAAACATTCCGTGTAATTTCTTTAAATACTTAAAGGCTGCTTGGGTAGATTTCAAAGGGTCTTGGCGCTCATCTACATAATTATTGACCTCTAATCCCATCATTTTACCAGTGCCGTACATAAATTGCCAGAGCCCCGTAGCGCCAACCCTGGACCTTGCTTTTGGGTTTAAAGCAGACTCCACAATGGCTAAATATTTAATTTCCATAGGCATGGAAAGCGCGTCTAATTCCCTTTCAAAAAGCGGAAAATAATAGGCGCTTCTATGAAGCATTTTTTGAATTAGAACCCTTTTAGAGCGTAAATACATCTTAATAACGCCCTCTAAAGAAGGGTTGTAACGACTGTCTAATATAGTGCCCTGATCAAGAAGCGACAAACGGCTTTTTAAGCTGTCTGTGGACGGGTTAAAAAAAGCCATACTGTCTTGAGCGGAATAGCTTATATCAGGAGCTGCAACCACATGAGACGCGCTTAAAATTGAGTCTAAAACCGCTGCAAAAGCTAACGCCTCTAAGGAAGGTTTTGCAATAGTGTCTACAGCAACAAGGGCCAGAATTTCTTGAGACACAAAAACTTCTTTAGGCACAGTAGCTTCTTGGGCCAATAAAGGCCCAAGAAGTGTCCATAAAAATATTGCTAGATGGGGTTTTTTCATATGAATACAAATGGATTGGGCTTAGGCCATTGCCAAAATAGCGGCAATCCCAGGAAGTGTTTTACCTTCTAAGCTTTCCAACATAGCGCCTCCTCCTGTGGACACATAGCTCACTTTATCTTCAAAACCAAACTCCTTTACTGCGGCAACAGAATCTCCTCCTCCTACAAGAGAGAAAGCGCCTCCAGCTGTTGCTTTGGTAATGGCTTCTCCAATAGCAATGGTTCCTTTTGCAAAGGTTTCTATTTCAAAAACACCTACTGGGCCATTCCATAAAATGGTCTTAGACTGCGCAATGATTTCTGCAAATTGGGTCAAGGTTTTTGGTCCTGCATCTAAGCCTTCCCATCCGTCAGGAATAGCGAAAACGTCTGACACTTGAGTATTGGCGTCTTTATTAAAATCGTCAGCAGCCAATACATCTACAGGCAAATGAACCTGAACGCCTTTAGCTGCTGCTTTCTCTAAAATTTCTAGGGCCAGGGACATTTTGTCGTCTTCACAGATAGAATTTCCAACGCTTCCCCCTTGTGCTTTAATAAAGGTATAGGTCATTCCTCCTCCAATAATCAAATGGTCTACCTTATCTAGAATATTCTCTATAATGGTGATTTTAGAAGACACTTTAGAGCCTCCCAAAATGGCAGTTACTGGTTTTTCTCCACTACTCATGACCTTATCAATGGCTAGAATTTCCTTAGCCAATAGCGCACCAAAACAGCAGGCGCCTTTAAAATATTGTGCTATAATAGTGGTGGAAGCGTGCGCCCTATGGGCTGTACCAAATGCATCATTCACATAAATATCTCCTAAGCTAGCCAGTTGTTTGGCAAAAGCTTCGTCTCCAGCCTCTTCTTCCGAATGAAATCTCAAATTCTCCAAAAGCAACACGCCTCCTGGTGCCAAAGCTGCTATGGCGGCCTGGGCTTTGTCTCCCACACAGTCTTCACTAAAAGCAACAGGCACGCCCAAAACTTCAGATACCGCGTCTACAATCAAAGAAAGTGACATACTTGGGTTTACTTGTCCTTTTGGGCGTCCAAAATGACTCATCAAGACCGCTTTTCCTCCTTGCGCCAAAACGGCGTCTATAGTTGGTTTCGCTGCTGTAATTCTATTGGTATCTGTGACTTGTTGTGCCTCGTTCATTGGAACGTTAAAGTCTACACGGATCAGGGCCACTTGGTCCTTGAAATTAAAATCTGAAAGTGTTTTCATGGGGTTTTTTAAAAATTGTACAAAAACAAATATACCTAAAATAAGCCCTTTAAATAGGGCTAAAAGATAAAAATTGAACTACAAGGTTTTCGTTTAACTAAAAAATAAGTTGTATAACTATTTTTTTAGTTGTAAGTTTGATTAGAATATAAAACAACCAAATATGAAACCACTCACCAACAAAGAAGAAGAAGTAATGAAAATACTTTGGTCTATAAAGAAGGGCTTTGTAAAAGACATTTTGGCTGCATATCAGGGTGGGGAAGAGCAGCCCCACTACAACACCTTGTCTACTATGGTGCGAAATCTAGAAGAAAAGGGTTATGTGAACCACAATGCTTATGGAAAAACACATGAATATTTTCCGCTAATTAGCAAAGAATCTTACCGGGCGGTTTATATGGACAAAGCCATTTCTGATTTCTTTAGCGACTCCTATTCGCGTCTGGTGTCACAATTTGCTCAGGAAGAAAAAATTTCTGTTAGTGAATTAAAAGAGATCATTAAACTCATAGAAAAAAACAAATAATCATGGATGCTTTCTTAGACTTTGCTTGGAAAAACACTGCCGTTTTAGGCCTGTTCTTTGTGGTGTATCGTTTTTGGTTGTATCCTAGAAAACAATTCTCCTTTAACAGGCATTTTCTGCTCTCAGGTTTATTGATTTCTGTTGTGCTTCCATTTGTTTCTATTAAAAGAATTGTACAAATTACTTGGGACCCACTCATGGCTCAAGGTCCTTTTGAGCCAGTGGTTCAAACTACGCTAGAGAAACCGTCATTTGAACAAATTTTAATGGTGCTTATTGGCGCAGGAAGTGCCTGTGTTTTATTGTGGATTTTATTCAAACTAGCTGTCCTTATTAAACTGCTTATTCAAGCCAAAACCATTCAGAAAAAGCGTCCAAAATTGTTGCTCTCCAATGCGGTAAGGGGTCCGTTTTCATTTATAAACGCCATAGTGTTTCCCACCCATTTATACCAGTCTGAGGCTTATGAACTCATGCTTACCCATGAAAAAATTCATGTGAAACAGTGGCACTCATTAGACATACTGCTCACACATATCATGTTTGTATTCACTTGGTGGAACCCCTTTCTTTGGTGGTAGAAAAAAGGTGTGGTAGAAAACTTAGAGTTTCTCACAGACCAGCTCACCGTAGCCGCCACCAAAGATTTAAAAGCCTATCAGTATATCTTACTCAAACAAACCGTGCCTTTAGACCGCTTAGGCCTGGTACACCCATTTTATCATTCATTTTTAAAAAAACGTATTATGATGCTCAACAATGAAACCAATAAAAAAAATCCATGGGCCAGTATATTACTCGCGCCGCTTTTAATAGGATTTGTATTTGCTTTTAATACAGAAGTCGTGGCTCAAATAGCCCCACCTCCACCACCAACTCCGCCAATTAATTACGACACCATTCCGCCGCCACCGCCTCCTGTAGTAGGAAAAACAAATTCTATGTTGGTTGTAAAAGGAAGCTACTCTGTTCCACCACCGCCTGTTTTTGAAAAAAGCGTTGTGTCAAATTCAAAGTTTTCTGTAAACATTTCGGCAACATCTTCCGAGGAAGAATTAAAAGAAGGCTACAAAACACTTTTTGACGAATTCGGTGTACAACTTTCTTTTAAAAACATCAAAAGAAATGCTGCAGGAGAAATTACAGGGATTAAAGCGAGCTTTAAAACAGCCTCTGGTAATAAAGGTGTTTATGCTGTAAGTGGCAACAAGCCCATCAGCAACTTTATCTTTGAGGTGTCTTTAGACCAAAATGAGCAATTAACCGAGGCGGGCTTTAAAGTCGCAAAAAGCAGCCCCAAACTAGTGAAAGGATACAAAAGCAGTAGGGTAGTAGTGATGAATGAAGACGGCGAGATTGTAACTGAAAATGTCTATGGCAGCAGCGATAAAAATGTTTTTGTGTTCCGGGGCCAAGACGCAGAAGTGGTCTCAGAAAATAGCTATGGCGCTGCTGGAGATTCTATATTCGTGATAAAAAGAGGGCGCACAGACAAAGACTCTTTAATGGTTACCATTATGGCTCAATTCAAGAAAAAAGACAGTCTAAAAAAAGGACGCAAACTTTTAAAAATGGCTGTTGAAGAAATGAAAAAGGAGGCTTTAGAAATGAAAAAGGAAGTCCGTGAATTTAAAATTGAAGCCATAGCATTTCAAGAGGAAGTAGGCGATTTGTTAGTGGAAGTAGACGCTTTGTTAGAGGAAAAAGAAAAAGGAGTGGTTTCTGGGCTTTGGGTTTCTGACAAAAAAGAGGTAAGCGATCCAAAAACAACCAAAGATCCAAAAGCAAGCAAAGCTCCAAAAGCAAGCAAAAATCAAAAAGAACAAAAGGACGGTTATGAAACAAAAATTGTCGTAAAAAGAAAGGCAAATAGCTGGACTGCAGACGGGAAAAATCAGCCGCTTTATGTAGTCAATGGTAAAACCTTAGAAAAGGGTGCTGATATAAAAGATATTGATCCAGACCGTATTAAAAGCATCAATGTAATTAAAGGCCAAGCTGCTAAAGAAAAATATGGAGATAAAGGAGTAAATGGCGTGATTGAAATTACCACAAAAAAGCAATAGGCTTAGCCCGGCCTTTACAAGGGGCTTGTTTTTTTAGTAATACCACTTAAATTTCATTTTAAAGCCACCGCTAGCGGTGGCTTTTTGTATATTTGAAACATGCATTTTTCTGATGTTTTAGGGCAAGAAGGGATTAAAAGCCGTTTGCAAACTGCTATTGACAGCAATCGTTTGGCGCATGCACAATTGTTTGTGGGTGCAGAGGGAAGCGGCACCTTGCCTATGGCATTGGCTTTGGCCAGGGAAGTGCTCTGCGGCGCAGAAAATTTAACGGAAGAACAGAAAAGAGCGGGCCATTTAAAAATGGACCATCTAAACCATCCAGACCTTCATTTTGTGTACCCCGTTGCCGCTTCAGACCTCGCTAAAACAAAACCCATTAGTGATCATTATGCAGTACCCTGGAGGGCGTTTATTCAAACACAGGTTTACGGCAACCTCTTTGACTGGTACCAGCTTATGGGTACTGAAAAAAAACAGGGAAATATCTCTGTAGAAGAAGCGAGAGACCTCAGTCAGAAACTTTCTTTAAAATCTTATGAAGGAGGGTATAAAGTCATGGTCATTTGGGGGATAGAAAAAATGAATACTGCAGCGGCAAACAAAATCTTAAAACTTCTTGAAGAGCCCCCTGAAAAAACCCTGTTTATTCTCATTGCAGAAGAGGAAGAACAATTAATAGCCACCATTACGTCTCGTTGTCAGATTACCTATTTTAAAAAGCTTCAGGAAAAAGATATTATTAAAGGCTTGCTAGCGGAGGGCGCGGTAGAACAAAATGCCAAACAGATCGCTATTATGGCAGAGGGCAACTACAATAAAGCATTAGACCTATTTAGACAAGATTCAGAGGAATTGCGTTTTGGCGAATGGTTTGTATTTTGGGTAAGGGCCGCATTTAAAGCCAAGGGGAATAAAAGCGCTATAAACGAACTACTCAATTGGAGTGGAGAAGTGGCAAAATCTGGCAGAGAGATACAGAAAAACTTCCTGTTATACTGTTTGTCTTTGTTTAGAGAAGCGGTTTTAATGGAATATGGTTTGGACCAATTGCAACACACACAAATTGAAGTTTCTAATTTTGACTTTAAGAAATTTGCCCCTTTTGTACACGAGGGAAATATAGAACAAATCTCCACGGCTTTAGAAAGTGCTGTTTATGAAATTGAAAGAAATGGAAACGCTAAAATGGTCTTCACTGATCTGGCTATTTCGCTCACTCGATTACTGCACATGACAAAAGCTGTTACTAATTAAAATAATTATGCTGCATTTTGAAGACAACTTAACGGTATTAATCCTACTGGTATTTCTTTGTATTACATTTTTACAAAGTGCTTTAGACAAACTCATTGATTGGAAAGGAAACTTAGGGTGGCTCAAAGGTCATTTTGAAAAGAGTTTTCTAAAAAACACTGTCCCATTTTTACTTGTGACCATTATAATCATGGAAGTCATTAGTGGTGTGTTGGGTATTTGGGGTATTATGGACATTGTTCACTATAACAAACCTAATATAGCCCTAAATGCAGCAGTGGTAAGTTGCCTCACTTTGCTTATGTTGTTATTCGGGCAAAGAGTTGCCAAAGACTATGATGGCGCTAGGACAATTGTAATTTATTTGGTGCCCGCGGTCTTACTTCTTTTCTTTTTAGAAATGTCTATGTGGTAATTTACATTTATAAATACCCTTAGAACAAGCCATAAGATTAATTTATAAAACAGCGGGGGTACTATAGATTTTTGAAATGAAAAGCGGCCTCCATAGGCTGGATTTAAGGCTGTTTTTAAAAACCCTGAGCTTGTGTTGCCGGAAGGCTTAAAAAAACGCACTAAAGCTTTTATAAGGGCTTATTCTGGTTTTTTTAGTACATAAATGATAGAAGAATACTCTTTGGTCCTTATAGCTGATAGGTTGGCATAAAAACCTTTAAAAAAGGCGCTAAACAGAGGGGCCTTTTTTTGAGCGTACCTTTCAGATAACAGAGACACATAAAAAGCATCCAGTAGCATTGGTTTGGTTTCCTCTAAAGACAATCCGTATTTTTCTGCCAACTGCTTTATGGCTTTTTGTGAAAAATGCCACAAATGCCTGGGTACGTCATAAGCAGCCCAGAAGGCGCCATAGTGTTTTGCATCCCAAGAGTTATAATTGGGTACAGCAATAAGGAGTTTGCCTCCAGGCGCCAAAGCGCCTAATAATTCTTTTAAGGTGTGTTCATAATTAGGCAAGTGTTCTAAAACATGCCAAAGGGATATGACAGAAAATTCTTGCTTTGGAATGGATTCTAAAGAGGGGTGTAGCACACAGTTATTCTCTAAAGCAATGGATCTAGCGTTTGGGTTGGGCTCCACGCCCAAAGAATGCCACTGTCTGTTTTTAAGAAAGGAAACTAACGCGCCGGATCCTGCGCCAAAGTCTAAAAATTTCTTTGACCCATTACAGTGTCGTTCCAATAAAACAGCCTTCTTTTTTAATTGATAATTTTTAGCAATACTGTATAATCTGTCTGTTAAAGTGCGTTGGTTGTTCTGATGAGAGATGTAATTATCTTCAGGATAATAGGCCGCTATTTCTGCTGGAACAGGGGTGGTCTGTAATACATCTAAACCTGGCACATAGGACAAACTAAATACTTCCTTGCTGTAAACGTGGTCTAAAACTTTTAAGGGAAACCTATCTTTATTCTCTAACATTTTGGGTACTAAAATAATATTGTTCCACGTGGAACAAAGAAAAACTATCTTCCTAAAAACACCAATAAAACAGAAATGTCTGAGGGGGAAACTCCAGAAATTCTTGATGCTTGTGCAATACTCACAGGCTGTATTTCTTGCAGCTTTTCCCTAGCTTCGTAGGACAAAGACTTTAGTAAGCTGTAGTCAAAATCAGAAGGAATTTTTACATGCTCTAAACGCTGCAATTTGTCTGCATTGTTTTTTTCTTTTTCTATATAACCCGCATACTTAATTTGAATTTCTGCCTGTTCTAAGACTTCTCTTGCGAAGTTGTTTTCACTCACAAAAGACCCAACACTGTCCACAGAAAGCATGTGATCCATAGTTACATTAGGTCTAGAAAAAACCTTAAAAAGTTTTCCTGACTGAGAAATGGGCGCAGAGCCCACAGAAGCCAATTGGTCATTGATCTCTGCTGGTTTTACGGAAGTTTCTCTAAAAAAAGACACTAGGTTTTCAGAAGCAGAGGCTTTAAGCTCCATAGCCTTGAGCCTATCTTCAGATGCCAAGCCTATGGCGTGACCCATTGGGGTTAACCTAAAATCTGCGTTGTCTTGTCTAAGTAAGGTTCTGTACTCTGCCCTAGAAGTAAACATTCTATAGGGCTCGTCTGTGCCTTTTGTAATTAAATCATCTATAAGAACACCTATATAAGCCTCGTCTCTTTGAAGGGTAAAAGGGTCTTTTTCTTGAACTTTTAAGGCGGCATTTATACCCGCCATTAAGCCTTGTGAAGCAGCTTCTTCGTATCCTGTAGTTCCATTAATTTGCCCTGCAAAAAACAAGCCGCTAATCAATTTTGTTTCAAGGCTGTGGGTGAGTTGTGTGGGTGGAAAATAATCGTATTCTATAGCATATCCAGGTCTAAAAAACTTCACCTTTTCGAAGCCTTTAACAGATCTTAGCGCTTTAAATTGTACCTCTTCAGGAAGTGATGTGGAGAATCCGTTCACATATACCTCAACAGTATCCCATCCTTCTGGTTCAACAAAAAGCTGGTGGCTGTCTTTGTCTGCAAACCTGTTAATTTTATCTTCAATAGAAGGACAATACCTTGGCCCAAGACTTTGTATGGACCCATTGAACATTGGCGACCTATCAAAACCTTCTCTCAATAAATCATGCACCAATGAGGAAGTGTGTGTCATATGACAGTCTCTCTGGGTAGCAAGGGGCTTGGTGTTGGTATAGGAAAATTTTTCAGGTTGGGCATCGCCCGGCTGAGGTATCATTACAGAATAATCCAAAGACCTTCCGTCTACTCTAGGCGGTGTTCCGGTCTTCATTCTTCCAGATTCGAAGCCAAGGGCAACCAATTGCTCTGTAATACCAGATGAAGCTTTTTCTCCTGCGCGACCTCCCCCTAGCTGACGTTCACCAATGTGAATAAGTCCGTTGAGAAAAGTACCATTCGTCAGGACTACACTCTTTCCATAAATAGGAATGCCTAGAGAAGTTTTAACACCAGTAACTGTGTTGCCTTCTATAATTAAAGAAGACACCATGTCTTGATAGAAATCTACATTGGAGGTGCGTTCTAAAGCAAGGCGCCATTCTTCCGCAAAACGCATTCTATCATTTTGTGTTCTTGGGCTCCACATAGCCGGCCCTTTAGATTTATTGAGCATCTTAAACTGAATCGCAGAAAGGTCAGACACAATGCCACTGTAACCCCCAAGAGCGTCAATTTCTCTTACTATTTGACCTTTTGCAATACCCCCCATAGCAGGGTTACAAGACATTTGGCCAATAGATTGAAGGTTCATGGTGACCAGCAAAGTGCTTGCGCCCATATTGGCAGCGGCTGCGGCAGCCTCCGCGCCAGCGTGACCTCCGCCTACCACTATAACGTCGTACTTATCTTGAAACATAGCTTCTATTGTTCCACGTGGAACATTTTAATTTTTTCGTTTTCTTTATTAGACATAACTAACTGATCTTCAGCGCTTTTGTCTTTGTATCCCATTAAATGCAGCAGACCGTGAGCCATTACCCTAAGCCGTTCTTCCTCAAAAGACACCTTAAAAATAGCCGCGTTCTCTTCAAGCCGATCTACGGAGATAAATATATCTCCTGAAATAATGGTGCCCTCCACATAATCAAAGGTAATAATGTCTGTGAAAGTGTCGTGTGATAGATAAGATTGATTGAGCTCCAGCAAGTATTGGTCGTTACAAAAAATGTAAGACAATGCAGCCACACTATAGCCCTCGGATTCAGCCACTTTCAAAAGCCAATCCAAAAGAGGGGTGTCATTTTCAATTGGGGGAACGTCAATAAAATTAAAATCAATCACCAATAAATTTTTGGCAAAGGTAAGCATAAGCAATTAGATTCCTAAAAATGTGTAACTTAGAAATAAAAAAATGACATCAATAAAATACTTAGCCGCTTATACCATTCCAATGGCAACAGCCTTAGCGCTATATTTAAAAGGTCCGTTTTCTTTTGCGGCATTGGTCTATGCGTTTGGCATAATCCCTTTATTGGAGATTATTTTAAAGGAAGATTCAAGAAATGACCCTAAAGAAGTGGTGGAAGTTAAAAGGTTTAAAAAGATATATGACGGTCTTTTGTATTTAAACCTGCCTATTGTATATGCCTTGGTGGGGTGGGCTGCGTTTGTTTTTTACAAAGAAAATCTGAGCGCCCTTGAAACAGTTGGCTTGGTTTTTTCATTGGGAGTTGCTTTAGGTACCAACGGAATTAATGTAGCCCACGAACTCGGGCATAGAAAAAACGGACTAGAGAAAACCATCGCAAAAGCTTTGCTCTTGCCTAGTTTTTATATGCATTTTTTTGTGGAGCACAATTGGGGACACCACACCTATGCAGCTACCAAAGAAGATCCTGCAACTGCTAAATACCAACAGACTGTTTATGGGTTTTGGCTCAGCAGTGTGTGCAGACAGTATGCCAATGCATGGAAAATTCAAGGCGAACGCAATAGAGAAAAAGGAAGCGGTTTTTGGAGTGTTTACAATGACATGCTGTGGTACACTTTATTTCAAATAGTTTATTTAGCAGGCATAGGGGTTGTTTTAAATACAAGCACCGCTTTGCTGATGCTCGCCGCTGGTGTTGTAGGCTTTATACTTCTTGAAACAGTCAATTATATTGAACATTACGGATTACTTAGGGCTAAAAATGAGCAGGGGCGATACGAAGCTGTGCGCGCCATTCACTCTTGGAATTCCAACCACATTATGGGTCGTATTGTTTTGTATGAACTCACCCGCCACAGCGACCACCACTATATGGCATCTAAAAAATACCAAACCTTAGTGTGTAGGGAAGAAGCGCCACAAATGCCTTTTGGATACCCCACCTCAATGGTAATATCCTTATTGCCTCCACTTTGGTTTAAATTAATGAATCCAAGGGTGCCTAAACAAATGAAGGCTTTGGCAAAGGCCCAATAAGCTGCTTATTAGTTAAGTCTTGGGCCTCACATTTTGGGATGGATTATTTTTAACAGCGCTTTAATATACCGCACTAACTGCTCAGATTAAAATTCAATAGAATCCATTATGGCGTGTTGCTGCACTTAAAGTATCTTTGCCCCATAAAAGAAATAACATGACTAAGAAAGTTAGGGTGCGTTTTGCGCCTAGTCCAACTGGTGGGCTACATATTGGTGGACTAAGAACGGCACTTTTTAATTATTTATTTGCCAAAAAACACGGAGGAGATTTTATTTTAAGAATAGAAGATACCGACCAAACTCGTTTTGTAGAAGGTGCCGAGGCATATATTGAATTGGCTTTAAATTGGGCTGGAATTCCTTGCGATGAGGGCCCTAACAAAGCGGGTAAATATGGCCCTTACAGACAGAGTGAAAGAAAAGCAAGTTATGCCAATTATGTAAACAGCCTGATAGAAAAAGGCGCGGCATATTATGCGTTTGACACCACTGAATCACTCGATTTTCATAGAACCGATCATGAGTCAAAAGGCAAAACATTTATCTACAATGCCCACAATAGGTTAAAGTTAGACAACAGCCTAAGTCTTTCGAAAGAGGAAACCGCCTCAAAAATTGCATCGGGCACTCCTTTTGTAGTTCGTTTTAAAACGCCTGAAAACACCACAATTACCACTTCTGATATGATTAGAGGAACTGTTTCATTTAAGACAGACACTTTAGACGACAAGGTGCTTTTTAAAAGCGACGGAATGCCTACCTATCACCTAGCTAATGTAGTAGATGACCACCTGATGGAAATCAGTCATGTTATTAGAGGGGAAGAATGGTTGCCCTCGCTTGCATTACATATTCAATTGTACCAAGCATTTGGCTGGGAAGCGCCTGAGTTTGCCCACTTACCTCTTATCATGAAACCTACCGGCAAGGGAAAGCTGAGTAAAAGAGATGGGGAAAAAGGTGGTTTTCCTGTGTTTCCATTAACTTGGCTAGAATCTACTGGATACAAAGAAGCTGGGTATTTTCCAGAAGCCGTTGTAAACTTCTTGGCTTTGTTGGGCTGGAATCCAGGAACAGCTCAGGAATTATTTAACTTAGAAGAATTGGTTGGCGCTTTTGAATTAGAGCGCGTACAAAAATCTGGTGCTAGATTTGATCCTGAAAAAACAAAATGGTTCAACCAGCAATACCTACAAAAGGCTAGTGCGGTGATTCTTCTTCCAGAATTTAAAAAAGGACTTGTGGCTTCTTTTGGTAAAACAGCTATTGAAAACAAGAGCGATAAAGTGTTAGAGAACATCATAGAAATGGTTAAAGAGCGTGCTGCTTTTACCCATGAACTGATCGGTTTATCTGCTTATTTTTTTGTTGATCCAACAGAATACGACCCAAAAGCACTTAAAAAGCAGTGGAAAGAAAACACCCCTCAAATTTTAACTGCGCTGACAGAAATTATTAAAGCCCAGACAGATTTTAGCAGCGCTAACTTAGAACTGACTATAAAAAATTATATTACTGAGCAGTCGCTTTCTTTTGGCGCCGTAATGCCTCCGCTTCGCTTGGCATTAGTAGGCGCACTCAGCGGACCTCATGTATTTGACATTATGGAGGTATTGGGCAAGGATAGTTGTGTAAAAAGAATCAAAGCCCTACTAAACAGTCCTAAATAACACTTGATTTTTTCACGCACTAAAGCGGTTTTTTGCATAAAATCTATTAAAAGCAGTTTTATATCTATTAACGGTAGTTATTAGCTGTAAAGCGGCTTTTTTTGTATCTTTTAATATAATTTAAAACCTTACCACACATGAGTCAGTATGTATTAATTTTCATTGGATTCCTCCTTTTTTTAGGGTTTCTTAAATCCTTTTTCACTGTTAAACAACAGACAGCAGCTATCATGGAGCGCTTTGGCCGTTTTCACTCTATTCGAACATCTGGACTTCAATTAAAAATTCCTTTTGTAGATAAAATTGTTGCTAGAGTGGGATTAAAAATCCAACAATTAGATGTGATTGTAGAGACAAAAACCAAAGACGACGTTTTTGTAAAACTAAAAGTTTCTGTGCAGTACGTCGTAATTAGAGAAAAAGTTTACGAGGCTTTTTATAAGCTGGAGTATCCGCACGATCAAATTACTTCTTATGTTTTTGACGTAGTACGCGCAGAAGTCCCTAAGATGAAGTTAGACGACGTTTTTGTTAAAAAAGATGACATTGCTATAGCGGTTAAATCCGAGCTACAAGAAGCCATGTTAGACTATGGCTACGACATTATTAAAACCTTAGTCACTGATATTGATCCTGATGGTCAGGTGAAAGAAGCCATGAATAGAATTAATGCCTCTGAAAGGGAGAAAATTGCAGCTCAATTTGAGGGAGATGCGGCAAGAATTCTCATTGTAGAAAAAGCGAAAGCAGAAGCGGAAAGTAAAAGGTTACAAGGACAAGGTATCGCAGACCAAAGAAGGGAAATTGCAAGGGGACTTGAGGAGTCTGTTGAAGTGCTGAATAAAGTAGGGATTAATTCCCAAGAAGCCTCTGCCCTTATTGTAGTGACCCAGCATTACGACACCCTTCAGTCTATTGGAGAGGCAACAAACACCAATTTAATTTTGCTGCCTAACTCCCCTCAAGCAGGAAGTGATATGCTCAATAATATGGTGGCTTCCTTTACAGCGAGCAACCAGATTGGCGAGGCTATGAAAGAACAAAAAGCATTAACTGCCAACCAAAAAAAGAAAGAAGACGGAGATAGGTAAACTTCTTTAAGAACAAATAAAAAAAGAGGGGCTTTAAGGCCCCTCATTTTTGTGAAATATGTACTATGAAACGTCTAATTTAGACCAAGTATCCCTTAATCCTGTCGTTTTGTTGAAAACCAATTCATCAGAACTACTGTCTTGATCCACTACAAAATAGCCCATTCTTTGAAATTGAAAACGCGCTCCCTCTGTAGCGTTAGCTAAACTGGGTTCAACATAAGCCGTTATTTCCTCTAAAGAGTTTGGATTTATAAAATCCATAAAATCTTTGTCTTTGTGGGCGTCTGGTGTAGGGTCTGTAAAAAGCCTATCGTATAAACGAACCTTGGCTTTTAAAGCGTGTTGCTGCGAAACCCAATGAAGAGTGCCTTTCACTTTTCTCAAACTCTCTTCGGTGCCACTGCCACTTTTGCTCAAAGGATCATAAGTACATTGTACCTCAGTGATATTTCCATTATCGTCCTTTGTACAAGATTCCGCTTTAATAATATAAGCATTTTTAAGGCGTACTTCTCCACCTAGTTTTAACCTAAAGAACTTTCTGTTGCCTTCTTCTTTAAAATCTTCTTGCTCAATATAAAGGTGTTTAGAAAAAGGAACCTCCCTTGTTCCAGCGCTTTCATCTTCTTGATTATTTTCAGCAACAAGAAATTCCTCTTGGCCTTCTGGGTAGTTCGTGATGACTAATTTTAATGGGTTTAAAACACCCATCACTCTTGGCGCCACCCTATTTAGGTGTTCTCTTAAGGTAAAGTCTAAAAGAGAAACGTCTACCACATTTTCTCTCTTGGCAATTCCAATAGTATTGGCAAAAGAAACGATTGATTCAGGCGTATAACCCCTTCTTCTAAGCCCTGAAATAGTGGGCATTCTTGGGTCATCCCAACCACTTACCACACCTTGTTCTACCAATTGCATGAGCTTTCTCTTGCTCACAACTGTATGGCTAAAATTTCTTCTGGCAAATTCTCTCTGTTTGGGCCTTACCAATGAAGGGTCTATTAATTGATCTAAAAACCAATCGTATAATTCCCTGTGCATGGCAAATTCTAAGGTGCAAAAAGAGTGAGACACCTGCTCTAAATAATCGCTTTCTCCATGGGTCCAATCATACATTGGATAGATACACCAATCATTTTGTGTTCTGTGGTGTGTCTTGTGAAGTATGCGGTATATAATAGGGTCCCTCATTAGCATATTAGGGGCAGACATATCTATCTTGGCCCTTAAGACATGGGTGCCAGATTCGTGTTTTCCCGCTTTCATCTCTTCAAATAAAAGGATGTTTTCAGCAATAGACCTATCTCTAAAAGGGCTATTGGTGCCCACGCTAATAGGGGTTCCTTTTTGTGTTGCTATGGCTTCTGCTGTTTGGCTGTCTACATAGGCTTTACCTTCATTAATAAGCAATAGGGCCCAATCGTATAATTGTTGAAAATAATCAGAGGCGTAACACTCCTTGTCCCACTCAAATCCGAGCCAAGAGACGTCTTTTTTAATAGCGTCTACATACTCCTGCTCTTCTTTTGCTGGATTGGTGTCGTCAAAACGCAGGTTCACTGGAGCGCTGTAACGATTGCCAAGGCCAAAATTTAAACAAATAGAACTAGCGTGACCCATATGCAAGTAACCGTTTGGTTCAGGGGGAAATCTAAAACGAAGTTGGTCTTTTGTAAAACCATTCGCAAGGTCGTCTTCTATAATATGCTCAATAAAATTGAGGGGTTTTTCTGCTTCGTTCATGTGAAATAATTCTGTGACAAAAATAGGAAATTAGCCGCTATAAATCATTTGTTTTTATAGCTATACTGCTATCTTTGAAAATATGGGAATGATCTATTTAAAAAACATAAAGGTATATGCCTACCATGGTTGTTTGGCAGAAGAAACCTTAATAGGAAGTGATTATTTGGTACAGCTAAAAGTTTGGGCAGACCTTAAAAAATCTACCACTTCAGATCAATTAGAAGATACGGTAGATTATGTGTTGCTTAACGCTATTGTAAAAAAAGAAATGGCAAGCCCCTCAAAATTACTAGAACATGTAGCCCAAAGAATCATAAACAGCATATTTAAACAGGCTAACTTAGTAGATGAAGTGGAGTTATCAGTAGCTAAAATAAACCCTCCAATAGGTGGTGATGTGGCAGCTGTTTCTGTAATACTTAGAGAAAAAAGAGTCTAGTATAGGTTTATTAAAATAATAAAAAGCACTACATTTGCCTCCTGAATAAGGCATCGTGGCCGAGTGGCTAGGCAGAGCTCTGCAAAAGCTTGTACAGCAGTTCGAATCTGCTCGATGCCTCATGAATAAAACCCATCCTAGGATGGGTTTTTTTATGCTATAATTTCAATGCCTTTATCAATATTGAGTGAAGATTTAGGTAAAAAACCCTTTACACACAATATAATTCCTGAAAGGATTAAAATAGCGCCTATCACCTTTTTTACATAGTGAACCCTTCTAGGGGTTAACTTGTTTTTTAATTGTTTGGCTAATATTATTTTTACGAGATCCGTTACAAAATAAGCCCCAATCATTGTGGAAAAGAATACAGTCATTCGCTGAGGGTCATTGTTTAAATTTGGGCCAATAATAATAATAACACCCAACCAAAAAACCAATACACCAATATTGATGAAATTCAACAAAAAACCCTTTACAAACAAACCTACATAATGGCTCTTTGTAACCTTAACTGGTGATTCTGAAAGAGGCACTTCTTTTTTAAAAGCAATAGTGGCCCCGTAAATAAATAGTACTAAACCGCCAAATATATATATTCCAGGCTGGTTGTTGAGGTTTTCTAAGAGCTGTAGACTACTAAAATAAGCCGCTGAAATAAAGATAATGTCTGCTAGTATAACCCCAAGGTCAAACACAAGGGCGGCTTTAAATCCTTTTAAGGCAGCTGTCTCTAATAGAACAAAGAAAACAGGCCCTATCATAAAGCTTAAAAAAAAACCCAAAGGAATGGCCGCTTGAATATCTGAATACATCTTTTAATTCTTAACGCGCTCAATGGTTCCTCCAAAAAAAGTTTTTTCATCCATTTTTTTTGGGTCCCCAAAGACTTTAATTTTTCCCCCTGCTTTCACAGTAGCGCCCACGTAATCTGACGCAAAAATTGAAGCAGTTCCTCCTGCATTAACCGAAATAGTTGTAAAAGATGTTTTTAAAGATTGTCCATTATAAGTTCCCCCTGTATTGATAGACACATCTTGAATTTTAGCATATCCCTTAGTGTTAATATGACTGCCTGTAACTGACTTTGCTATAAGTTGGTCCACTTTTAAAGAGGCTTCTATTTGAGCACCTTCTTGCACCTTAAGAGAAATTTTTTCTTGCTCAATAAGATCGAGCACATTTATACTCGCTTCTTCATTTGCATCTAAAATTATAAAAGAACTTGAGTAGTTTAGGGAAATAAATGTTCTGTAACCACTGAACATTTTTTTAAACTTCATTTTAATTTTTAATACCCCTTCTTCATTCACAATAGAAACATTCTTAGGATCTTCACCGGAAATTACTATTTCATTGCTTGGCCCCTTTTTAAGTGTAACAGAAAGACCATCATATACTTTAAGTTCAGAAAAAGCGGTCGTATTTAATGTAATATTTTCTCCTTGAGCGAAGACAATACAACTAAAAAATAAAAAAAATAAAACAGCTTTCATTGTGGGCTTATAAGATTTAATTAATATACTAAAAATACTATAAAGTATCTTGAGTTAAGTGCTTGCCAATCAGAGAAAAATCTAAATGTCTTTTTTCTAAGTCAGTGTTTTTAACCATCACAACAACAGTATCCCCTAAAGTGTATACTTGTTTTTTCCTTTCTCCAACAACGGCATAGTTTTTAGGATCAAAGGCGTAATAATCCCCTTTAATATCTCTAATTCTAACCATTCCTTCACACTTATTTTCAATAATCTCCACATACATACCCCATTCAGTAACCCCAGAAATAACCCCAATAAACTCTTGGTCTTGGTGGTCTTCCATAAACTTTATTTGCATGTATTTAATAGATTCACGCTCTGCATTAGCAGCCAAACCTTCCATATCAGAGCTGTGTTTACACTTTTTCTCTAAGGCTTCTTTTTTAGTGTTAGCACCACCCTCTAGATAATATTGAAGCAACCTGTGTACCATCACATCTGGATACCTTCTAATAGGAGAAGTAAAATGGGTATAATGTTCAAATGCCAGACCGTAATGTCCAATATTATCTGTAGTGTATATGGCTTTACTCATAGATCTTATTGCTAGAGTGTCTACTAAATTTTGCTCCTTTTTACCTTTTACGTTTTGTAATAAAGTATTTAAAGACTGATTCATAGTTACCTTAGATTTAAAATCTAATTGATGTCCAAAACGAGATATAACCCCTTGTAAAGCAATTAATTTATCTTCATCTGGTTCATCGTGAACCCTATAAACAAAAGGTTTTTCTGGTTTTTGTTTACCAATAAATGCAGCGACTTGTTTGTTAGCAAGTAACATAAATTCCTCAATGAGCTTATTTGCGTCTTTAGATTCTTTAAAAAATACTGTGGTGGGATTAAAATCTTCATCTAAAGCAAAACGTACTTCTACCTTATCGAAAGAAATAGCGCCTTGTTTCATTCGCTTTGTTCGTAATATTTTAGCTAAATTATCTAAAGTAAGTACCGCTTCTTTAATTTCATTAGAAACTTTATAAGCGGTCTCTCTAATAGAAATATTAGCGGGTATTTCATTAGATTCTGTTTCTATAATGTGTTGTGCTTCTTCATAAGCAAAACGTTCATTAGAATTTATTACAGTTCTCCCAAACCATTCAGAGACTATTTGTGCTTGATGGTTAATTTCGAAAATAACAGAAAAAGTATATTTTTCTTCATGAGGTCTTAAAGAACAAGCTTCATTAGAGAGAACTTCTGGAAGCATAGGCACCACTCTATCTACTAAATAAACAGAAGTAGCTCTTTGAAATGCCTCATCATCTAAAACAGTGTCTTCTTGTAAATAATGAGAAACATCTGCAATATGGATACCAATTTCAAAATGACCGTTATCTAATTTTTGAAATGAAAGTGCATCATCAAAATCTTTAGCGTCTTTTGGATCAATAGTAAAAGTAAGGACATCTCTCATATCCCTTCTTTTAGCAATCTCAGATGCTTGAATACTTGTATCTATTTGATTAGCAAATTCACTCACTTCAAAAGGAAATTCATAAGGAAGACCATAAGCAGCTAAAATAGCGTGTATTTCTGTCTGATGCTCCCCAGGAACGCCTAATACTTGTGTTATTTTACCTTCTGGAGAACTAGAATTTTGTTCCCATTTAGTCAATTCAACAACAACTTTGTCTCCATGTTTGGCTTCTTTTATACCCTGTTGGGAAATAAAAAAATCTGTATACATCCTAAAATCTGCCATTTTCACAAAAGCAAATCGATCCTGTATTTCAATAACACCAACAAAAGTTGTTTTAAAACGATGGGTAATACTTATAATTTCTCCTTCTAATTTTTTTCCTTTTCTTCTTGGATAAACATATACCTGAACAGTATCTTTATGAAAAGCTTTGTTTAATTTATTAAAGGGAATAAAAACATCTTCTTCAAAGCCATCTATAATAATATAAGCATTTCCTTTTCCTGTTATATCTACCGAACCTTCATGATATTGCTTTGTTTTGTCGTTAGCTAAAGCTTGATAATACCCTCTTGTTGGTTCTGAAATGCGTTTTTGTTCTTTTAAAGAGACTAATTTTTTTATTAAAATATTTCTATCTGCAGCATCTAATATCTGAAGCTTTTCTGCAATATCTTTATACGTAAAAGGTTTATTTGATTCTTGCTCTAAAACAGTAAAAATACCTTTGGTAATATTATTTTTCTGATGGTTTTTAGAACGTTTTTGTTTTTTTGACATTCGGTTTTTAAAATTTGTTAAAATTACAAATTATAATCCAAGACTACTGTTTATGTAATAGAACATTGTATTAAACTTTTCAAGTTATTCACAATTACAGTATAATTATTTATTTTTTCTTTTCTTTTAAATATTAAATAATGTCTATTATAGGGTGTTCATAAGTGTAATAACTTTTTTAAGTTATTTTTTTTTACATATATAATTTACTTTATTAACTCATTATCTCTTATTTAATGTCATGTAAATCATAATTTTAATACGTTTATTAACATTGATGTATAACCTTATTAACAACAAATTTTTAATTGTTTTTTTTATTTTAACGTGTATAAAACCTTAAAATTTAAAGATAAGTAGGTTTTAAAAAAAGATAAAATTAAACTGGGTTGTATTGTTTTTTTTATACCTGAGATTTTTAAAATAAACACCAAATTTTTAAATAATTATTTCTTCCTCAGTTGTCAACAAAACACCATTTCTCTAACTAACTATTTTCAAGTAGTTTAGTAAAAAGTTAAAAAACCATTGTTTATAACCTAAAAACAATCAAACGCTTTTATACCTTTAACCTAAATTTAAAAATTAAATACCTTATGACTATAGCTATAGGAAATGACCACGCAGGAACAGATTACAAATTTGCTATTGTAGCATTTCTTAAAGCGTTGGGACATGATGTTTTAAACTTTGGTACAGATAAATCAGATTCTGTAGATTACCCAGACCATATTCATCCTGTAGCAGAAGCGGTGTCTTCTAAAAAAGTGGCTTTAGGTATTATTATTTGTGGTAGTGGAAACGGCGCAGCTATGACGGCTAATAAACACCAAGATATCAGGGCGGCTTTATGTTGGACTAAAGAAATTGTTTCATTAGCCAAACAACATAATGATGCTAATATATTATCACTTCCAGCAAGGTATTTATCATTACCACAAGCCTTAGAAATGGTAGAAGTTTATTTGGACACGCCTTTTGAAGGGGGAAGACACGCCAATAGAGTAGCTAAAATTGGGTGTAGTTAATATTTATGGGACACCATCTTACACACCAGAATCATGGAAAAAATGATACCAAAGGGAGAAACTTAGTTGTTTCTATTTTCCTTAATATCATTATTACAGCCTCACAAGTTGTCGGTGGGTTTTGGTCTGGTAGCTTAGCATTACTTTCAGATGCTCTTCATAATTTTTCAGATGTTTTGTCTCTTATAATAAGCTATATAGCAGTAAAATTATCTAGAAACAAAGCTTCTTACGGTAAAACTTTTGGTTATAAAAGGGCAGAAATTATAGCGGCATTTATCAATGCGTCTTCTTTGGTTATTGTGGCAATATTTTTAATTATTGAAGCTTATAAACGTTTTATTTCTCCAGTAGAAGTAGCGGCTGATTTAGTTATTTGGTTTTCATTATTAGGTATAGTAGCCAATGGTTTTAGTGTCTTATTATTAAAAAAAGACGCCAATGATAACATGAATATGAAATCTGCATATATTCATTTATTTTCAGATATGCTGGCTTCTGTGGCTGTATTGATTGGTGGATTATTAATGCGTTATTTTTCTCTGTTTTGGATAGACCCATTACTCACTTTAATTATAGCGCTTTATTTGGTGTATATGGGTTATGATCTTATTGTAGATGCCACTAGAATTTTAATGCTTTTCACCCCCTCTTATATTAATTTAAAGGCTTTACAAGCCGACGTCTCTGATATTTCACCTGTAAAAAACCTGCACCACCTTCATGTATGGCAGCTCAACGAGGCAGAAGTTCATTTAGAAGCCCATATAGAATTTTCTAAAAATCTAAATCTCAAAGAATTCGACACAGTGCTGGTTCAAATAGAATCTTTACTCTTAGATAAATACGGTATTAATCACGTGACTTTACAACCTGAATTTGAAAAAGAGGATTCTAAAAACCCCATCATTCAAGATTAATTAGCCCTTTATTTAAAAGCCTTAATTATGGAAATTAATACGTATAATTTTTCTTCTCTTAATACAGACCAACTGTATAGATTGTTACAACTTCGTTCTGAAGTATTTGTGGTGGAACAAGATTGTGTGTATCAAGACATAGACGGGAAAGACAAAAAAGCGCTTCATGTTTTAGGAACAGTAGAAGGAAATATTGTTGCCTACACTAGGGTTTTTAAACCAGGTGATTATTTAGAAAAAGCAGCTATTGGCCGGGTAGTTGTTGCGTCTGATTTCAGAAAAAGAGATTTTGGGCAAGCGATTATGCAAGCTTCCATAGCTGCTGTTGAAAATCATTTTAACACCACAGCTATTGGACTTTCTGCCCAAACCTATTTATTGAATTTCTATAATGATTTGGGTTTTTCTGCCCTTGGAGAAACTTATTTAGAAGACGGCATTCCACATATTTATATGGAGCGCCCCCCACTTTCATAAGCCTTTTGAAAGACTTATACCTGTAAATTATATTACTCCTTACTTTTCTGCTATAGCCACGCCAATTTTAGAGTCTGCGGTGCCGTAATACAAAAACCATTTATTTTTAAAAAAGACCATACCCTCTACAAAACAAACTTCATTTACCTCTCCTATTTTTTCGTAATCTTTATCTGGATAAATAAAGTAGCCTTTGGTTCTATCTATTAACTGGTACGGTTTAGTGGCGCTAAATAAAGCTTGACCAGCAGCATAGGTGAATTGAGGTAAATTAGGATCATTGTTATTTGCTGCATTACTGGCATTGTAAATTAAATTAATCCCGTCTTTAGTCCATAATGCATATGGGCCAGGTTCCACAAGCCTGCTGTCAAAATACCCAGGACGAGGGTGGAGTACAGAAACCATTTGATTGTTTTCTGCATTTTCCAATACCGTCCAGTCCGTTAAATTCGTTGAATAAGCCATGAATAGATCTGTATCTCCAAAATACATCCAATACTTTCCGGCTATTTTTTTAGCTCGCATTTCTACCCCAAACTGTTCTACAACAATTGCCCCTGATTTTGACCATAAGTCAATATTCTTTGGCTCTTTTAGAACAGGACCGTGTTTGGTCCATTCTTTTAAATCTGGAGAGCTTGCTATACATAAGCGGGCTGTTTTTCCGTCATAAGAGGTATAGGTAAGTAAGTAGTTTCCTTCCGGACCTTGAACCACCCTTGGATCTTCTACCCCGCCAATTTTTTCATAGACCAACATTGCGTCGTTTTCTGGAAAAAAAATGGGGGCCGCTTCTTTGATGAAATGAATGCCGTCTTCACTGGTCGCCAATCCAATTCTAGAGGTCATTTTTTGGTCTTGAGCCCTGTAGATGAGGTGAACTTTTCCATCTTTTACTACCGCAGAAGGGTTGAGTACATTTCTGCCTTCAAAGGCGGTTTCCTCTCCGCTTACAGGATCTATAAAAACCAATTCTGAATTAGGCACAAGTATAGGGTTCTCTGCATCTTGTTTCACAAAAGGCCCTATTTCCCAATTCTTTTGAGTGGTAGTATCCTTTTGATCGATTGGTTTCTTGCATGAAGAGAGACCGATCAAAAGGCTTAAAAAGATCAATGAAAAAGTATATTTACACATGTATGGGTGTTTGCTTAAGACACCAAGTTAGTCTTAATTTCTTGATCTATAGCATCCCATAAGGCAATTCTAACGGCCAATGATTTTTGAGCTACCTCAGCAGCTTCTTGCCATTTTAAAGCGTCTTCTCCACAGAGTTCACTGACCATTTTTAAAGAAAGCGGGCCATGTTCATCACCATCTATTTCAATATGTCTATTGAGGTAGTACATAAACCTCGGATAACTGGTGGCATTCTTTTTAGCGGCCTTTCCTACAATCTCTATAAACATATCTGGAATGAGGTCTTCTCTCCCAAAAGTGAATGCAGCGGCAACAAGATGTGGTTTTCCAGTTGCGATCGTTTCAAAAGTAAGCTTTAGAAAATCTTTTACTGCAGGGTGCAAAGGGACCTGATTAATGGTTTCTAATACAGACACGCTACTTCTTAGACTGTTCAAAAAATGATCAATACCATTTGTATTTGCACCCACCTCTTTCATGGCGTCTATATACATTTGATAGTGACTAATTGGCGTTCCATTGACGTCTATATCACTCTCTTCTCCCATGACAATTTCATTGATAAATCTTGAAAGTGTAGGGTTTTTTGGAGCCATCCAAGGCAGACTTACACAGGTAAGTTGTTGTTGTAGTGATTTTAATAAAGACATAAAATCCCAAACAGCATATACGTGTAGCTCCATAAATATACCCACATCTTTAAGGCTATTTAAAGATTGGTATAAGGGGTGTTTTTGTAAAGTCTCGCGCAAAGGCTGAATGGCTTTTTCAAGCGTTTGAATCTCTTTCATAGGTTTTTTTATAGCCCTACAAAGATATACTCTTTAGCCATTTCTCTAAAAGGATCTCCACACTTTTGTCTGTATTTTTTTGCGATGGTATTTCTTTACCATTAAATAAGATCATGCCCATATATGGGCGGGGGAGTTTTTCATATAAGGCAGGCTTTATTTTCCTGTAAGAAGCCCTTAGGAGTCTTTTAATTCTGTTGCGGTCTACTGCCTTTTTAAAGTGTCTTTTAGACACACTAAAAGCGCACTGCATTGGACCACTGCCATTGGGGTTGGCAATAAAAACCAACCGCAACGGATAAGCGCTTATGGCCTTCCCCTCTGAAAATAAATATTCAATAGATTTGGCACTTTTTAAGCGCTCTTTTGCCCCAAGAGTAAAACGCCCCGAATACTTGTTATGGGGCGTTTCTACTGTATGATCTTTGTTTAAATCTAAGGTATCTTGATCTGACACTTTATTTGTTTTTAGGGTCATTTAGCCTTCTTTTAAGGGGCCTATTATTCTTCAGCAGACTGAAGTGAATTGTTTTCCAAATCAACATCGGCCATAAGGCCAGATGGGTCAATTTGAATCGCTTTTATGCCCTGATAAGGCTTTGAAATATTAAATTCGTAAGCGGGGTATGCCCAAGCCCAGTTCGGTAAAACCGTCCTTTGAATTTCTGGGTAAGGATTTTCTTTTCCACCTCGCATCATTCTTAGGGGTATATAAAAAGTTTCTTGACTGCCGTCTTGGTAAATGACTAAAACATCTAACGGCATTGGCATAAGTCCTTTTCTTTCCAGTACCACAGTGGTATTTTCAAGGTCAGCCGCAGACACCTTTTGAATGGCGTAGTCTATGGTGTTGGTCGTTTGTGTCCAGTCCATTAAATACCAGTCTAACTGAAGTCCAGACACCTTCTCTGCGGTTCTTTTAATGTCATTGGGCGTTGGGTGTTTAAATTTAAAGTCAGTATAGTATTTTTTAAGGGTTTCCATGAGTTTGTCCTGTCCAATGATATAACCCAATTGAGATAAGAAAACACTCCCCTTAGAGTAAGCGGCAATACTATAGGCGCTATTAAATTCGTATCGGTCTGAGTGGGTAGTTTGAGGCTGTTCTTTGCCAGATTTTACGAGGTATTGGTAGCCCCTATAGCTTCCTGCAAATGGATTTTCTGATGGTTTTTCACTGAGTTCTTGCATACATAAACTGGAAATAAAAGAGGTAAAACCCTCATCCATCCAGGAGTGTTTGGCTTCGTTGGAGGCCAAAATATGTTGGAACCACGAGTGGGCCATTTCGTGCGCCATAACACCAATGAGCGAATTAAGCTTGCGCTCTCCAGTGATTAGGGTACTCATGGCGTATTCCATTCCGCCATCTCCACCTTGAATAACACTGTATTGCTCATAAGGATAAGGACCTACATTCTTACTGAAAAATGCCATGGCTTGTGCCGTTTTTGGCTGTAAGGCCTTCCAATTTTCTACCAATTCAGGCTTGTTTTTATACAAGAAATGGAGCGTTGGACCATTTTCCATTTCAAGGACGTCATGGGTGTATTCTGCGTCTGCTGCCCACATAAAGTCATGCACCATTGGGGCTTTAAAATGCCAGCTTAAGGTCTTTCCTTTTTGTTTTTTAACCTTAGTTCCAGGCGCTTCGTATCCGTGTCCAATTTCCTGTGGGTTTTGTAAATAGCCTGTTCCGCCAATGGTATAGTTTTTATCTAAGGTAATGGTTACGTCATAGTCTCCCCAAACGCCGTGAAATTCTCTAGCAATATAAGGGTCTGCATGCCAGCCCTCAAAGTCGTATTCTGCCATTTTAGGATACCACTGAGACATAGATAAAGCTACTCCTTCCGAGCTGTTTCTTCCAGAACGCCTAATTTGTAGTGGTACCTGCCCATTAAATTCTAAGCTAAAAACCACCGTTTCTCCTGGTGCTATAGGTTTTGCAAGAATGGCTTGCAATACCGTTCCGTCTACTGTAAAGTTTAGGGGTTTCCCGTTTTGGACCAAGTTTTTCACATCTAAAAATCCAATTTCATCTGGACTTAGCGGGCTAATCCTGCTTTTTTTGTCCTCCATCATTCTTCCGTCTGGATCTTCAATACTACTCAATCGCGCATCCATTTCTGATCCGGGTTGAAAGGCATTGAAATAAAGGTGATAAAACACCTGATTCAATGCGTCTGGGGAGTTGTTGGTATAGGAGATTTGTTGGGTTCCCTGGTATTGAAATGTATTTACGTCCATGGTAACATCCATGGTGTAATTGGCCTTTTGTTGCCAGTAATGCGTGTTTTGTGCCGTAGCGGCAATAGAAAGTGCTAAGGCGAATAAAGCCAATACACGTTTAGCGAATAAAATCATATTTGTTTAAATTAAATTTTTTGTCTTGTACTTGTTTGGCTAAAATTAAAGCATTGTAGGCATTTATCATTCTTCCTGAGACAGAAAGACTGCTAAAGGGCACTTTTTTCTCTGGATCTGAAGGTAAAATCACTGGAATATCTGAGCGAACTCCAGAGAGCATGAGTATTTTTTTAACCTCAGCCGCAGTCAGATTTGGATAAATGGACCACACTAGAGCGGCAACGCCGGCTGCGCCGGGGGCCGCCATGGAGGTGCCATCTTGGAAGTCGTATGCTCCCCCTGGCATGGTAGAATAAATGGCTCCTCCTGGCGCAAAGACGTCTACATTAATTTTTCCGTAATTTGAAAAGTCCGCCACTAAATTTTCTCCCAACTCACTTGTTAAAGCACCTACTGTGAGTACATTATTGGCTATTTCCGGACCATTATTGATTTGATCGTTGGGAAAATTTGGGTGGCTGGGATGGTCTAGATCATCTCCTTCGTTTCCTGCCGCATGAATGATTAGGACGTCTTTAGATGCCGCGTATTTTATAGCGTCATACACCCATTCTACATTGGGGGAATAGGATTTCCCAAAACTGGCATTGATTATTTTTGCCCCATTGTCTGTAGCATATCGAATACCAAGCGCAATGTCTTTGTCGTATTCATCTCCATTAGGCACTGCTCTTAAGGCCATGATTTTTACCTGAGCAGCACCATTAATACCCAATCCATTGTTTCTTTGGGCCCCAATAATTCCAGCAACATGGGTCCCGTGACTTTCCTCTGGCAGCCTATTTTTAGGATCTCCGTTGCCATAATTAACCTCTGAAATATCGTACGGATCGTCTCCTACAACAGCCCTTCCATTAAAGTTTTTGTTGAGGTTGTAGTCTGCCAATTCGCTAAAATGAGTCACACCGGCATTGAGCTCTTTGAGCACTTGTGGAATGCTGTCTGCGAAAGAAAACATTTGTTTGAGTACCCCTATTTTTTGCTGCAGCATAATGCTATTGGTTTCAAAGCTTTCAAGATCTGCAAGGTAGTAACGGTCTTTACCAAGCGCCTTTTTAACATCTGCATCAGCGGTTTCAACCGCCAGGAGAATTTGCCTGTACTGGTCCCTGTCTTGAAGCGCCTTAGGAAGTGCTTTCTCCAATTCTTTTTGTGCCCGCTCTTGAAGGGCGGCGTCTCCTAGTTTTAATGCCACAATTCGGGTTACCTCTACTTGTTCATGGTAAGACTCTCCTAGGAAATTATAGCCGTTAACGTCATCTATGTACCCATTGTTGTCGTCGTCAATTTTATTACCAACAACCTCTTTTTCATTGGTCCAAAGTTGGTTTTTTAAATCTTCATGCAAGAGGTCTATTCCGGAGTCTAAAACAGCCACGGTAATGCTGTTTGCTTTTAAACCGGCATCGTTAATATAGGCGTAGGCTTTTTCTAAGCCCATTCCAGGAATACTGTCCGTGTAAGGATCTTTATGGGGCCATTGTTTTTTCTCTTCTAAGCTCAGGGCTGTTTTTTTGCCGTTCAGCATTGGGGTTTCTACCACAAATGAAGGCGGTAAAGCTTTACAGCCGGCGAGTAAAAATAAAAAGAGTAAAGGCGTAAAAAAGCGTCTAAATAGTGACTTGTCTGTGTGCATATATTTCGTGTGTAGGGCCACATTTTTTGTGGGTAGGGACATGTATTTCGTGTGTGTGGCCATATGTAGCCCGCGTAGGGTCATATATCGTTTAAATTAATTTTCCGTTATAAAATAGGTATGGCGTCATTATAGAAACCACAGCCTCTATGGTCTTGATTTCTGTTTAAAGTTTAATTAAATAATTCTGAAAAAGCAAACACTTGATCCAATCGCACCCCTTTTTCAGTGTGTTTGACCGTAATTACTTCGTGGTGGGCGTCGTGTTCTAAAAACAAATAATACCCATGGGTAGCTGCCAGGTCTAGGAAATAAGCCTTTTCTTTTAAAGTCAAAAGCGGCCTGGTGTCGTAACCCATCACATAAGGCAAGGGAATATGGCCTGTTGTGGGCAATAAATCTCCCATAAACACCAAGGTTTTCCCCTGGTATTGTATCATGGGCAGCATCTGTTTTTCCGTGTGACCATCTGCATAAAACACCTCAAAATTAAAATCAGAAGCCCGCTCCACCACTTGAGTATTGTCCCTCAGAAATCGCAACTGACCCGCTGCTTCTATGGGCAGTAAGTTTTCTTTTAAAAAAGACGCTTTTTCTCTAGCGTTTGGTTTTGTGGCCCAATCCCAATGTCTTTTATTGGTCCAAAAATGGGCGTTTTTAAAAGCCATTTCATAGGCGGACCTGTCCTTGTTCCACTGGACAGCTCCCCCCACATGATCAAAATGAAGGTGGGACAGAAAAACATCTGTGACCTCATCCATAGAAAACCCTGCTTTTTTCACAGAATCCTTTAAATTATAAGACCCCCAAGGGCTGTAATAGCCAAAGAACTGATCCGATTGTTTGTGGCCCATACCGGTGTCTATAAGTGTGAGTTTGTCTCCATCTTCCACAAGCAAACAACGGGCGGCAATGTCAATGAGGTTATTGGCGTCTGCAGGATTGGTGCGCTGCCAAATGGTCTTAGGGACTACTCCAAACATACCACCGCCATCTAGTTTAAAATTACCTGCTTCTATAGGGTGTAAAACCATCCTTGCTATTTTTCTATCTTTGAGGTATAAATTTAATCAAAACCAAGCCTTTAAAAAGCCAAAAAAAGCTTAAATTCAATTTTTGGCGGCGGAGGGCAGCAGCAGTTGGTTTTCGCAGTTGTTATTAAAAGCTTCCAAGCATAAAGAGCACCCCTATGATAGAACTTGCCGGCATTATTATTTTAGGTATTGTAGCCCAGTGGATGGCATGGCGGTTAAAGCTGCCTGCAATTTTACCCCTAATACTCATTGGCTTACTAGTAGGTCCTATAGCCACTTTTTATACTGCAGACGGCGCCAAACTCATTGAGCCTATTTGGAATGGCACCAAAGGCTTATTCCCAGGAGATGGTTTGTATTATTTTGTTTCTCTGGCGATTAGTGTGATCCTTTTTGAGGGGGGCCTTACTTTAAAAAGAGCAGAAATTGCCACAACTGGACCAGTTATATCCAAACTCATTACCTTGGGATCTACAGTCACTTTTTTTGGCGCAGGAATTGCTTCCCACTTTATTTTTGAATTGAGCTGGCCCATGGCTTTTTTATTTTCTGCCTTAATTATAGTGACAGGACCTACCGTGATTACGCCTATACTTAGAAATATTCCCCTTAAAAAGGAAGTCTCTGCCATTTTAAAATGGGAGGGCATACTCATAGATCCCATAGGCGCTTTAGTAGCTGTTTTGGTATATGAGTTCATTAGTGTAGAGGGCGGACAAGCTTTTACCCAAACTGCCCTGATTGCCTTTGGAAAAATTTTACTCTTTGGTTTTAGCTTTGGTTTTACCTTTGCCCATGCCTTAGTTTTTGTGATTAAAAAACGATTTATTCCACACTATTTGCTCAATGTAGCCTCCCTTTCAATGGTGTTATTGGTTTTTGTTACCTCTGATTTTTTTGCCCATGAATCGGGTCTTTTGGCGGTGGTTATAATGGGAATGGTCATGGGAAATATAAACCTACCCAACCTCAAGGAGCTCTTGTATTTCAAAGAATCTTTAAGCGTACTGCTCATCTCTATTCTCTTTATACTATTGGCTGCCAACATTAACATAGACCAATTAATGTTGTTATACGATTGGCGAACGGCGCTATTGTTTGCGTCCATTATTTTAATTGTACGCCCCTTAGGGGTCTTTTTGAGTAGCTCAGGATCTGGCCTCCAACTTAAAGAGAAGCTGTTTATTGGCTGGGTAGGGCCAAGAGGTATTGTTGCGGCCGGTATTGCCTCTTTATTTGGGTCAAAACTCGTGGCTAGAGGAGAGGTGGGTGCAGAATATATAACCCCCTTGGTATTTATGATCGTATTGGGAACCGTTTTGTTAAATGCAACCACCGCAAGGATTGTAGCCAAATGGTTGGGGGTATTTTTAAAGAAATCAGAGGGTATTTTAATGGTTGGTGCTGCGCCTGCCTCCAGATTAATTGCCCAATACCTCCAAGACAATGACCGTCATGTGGTGCTAATAGATAGCAATGAGAACAATATAAACGCTGCAAAGGAAAAGGGCATTGAAGCGCTCACGGCCAATATATATTCAGACAACCTAGCAGACAACCTAGAGCTCAACGACGTAGGCTATTTAATGGCCCTAACTGGTAACGCAGAGATCAATGATTTTGCCTTAAACAGGTTCACGGAGCAGTTTGGAGAAAATGGCGCGTTTAGATTAATTCACGCTACAGAGAAAGGAAGTAAAGACCAGCAAAACAAACAGCACCTATTTTCCAGCACCCATGATTATATTGCCCTAGAAGAAACCGCTCGCTTGTTTCCACAGGTATTGGAGCTTGAACTCAAAGACCCTGTCCACTACGAAAAAGTCATGCAGCAAGCAGCTACAGCAGCACACAGCATTCCTTTGTTTTTAAAAGACACAGATGGAGACCTCAAGATTATTCCTTCTTTTCAATCCCAATCTGAAGCGTCTAAAGAAGGCATGCGTTTGGTGTATTTAGGAAAACCTTTAATCGTTTAGTTTCAGCACGGCCATAAATGCTTCTTGTGGAATTTCTACATTCCCCACTTGGCGCATGCGTTTCTTTCCCTTCTTTTGTTTTTCAAGAAGTTTTCTTTTACGAGAAATATCGCCACCGTAACATTTGGCGGTAACGTCTTTTCGGAGGGCTTTAATGGTTTCTCGAGAGATAATTTTTGCGCCAATGGCTGCTTGAATTGGAATGTCGAACTGTTGGCGCGGTATAAGAGCCCTTAATTTTTCACACATTTTTTTTCCAATAACAGGCGCGGTGTCTGCATGAATAAGCGCAGAAAGCGCGTCTACCGGTTGTGCGTTTAACAAAATATCTACACGAACCAACTTAGAAACCTTCATCCCAATAGGGGCGTAGTCAAAAGAAGCATATCCTTTAGACACTGTTTTTAAACGGTCATAAAAATCAAATACAATTTCAGCCAAAGGCATATCGAAAGTTAACTCCACCCTATCTGTAGTCAGGTAAGTTTGGTTGGTGATAATCCCTCTTTTGTCAATACAAAGCGACATTACATTTCCTACATAATCAGATTTTGTAATGATGGTAGCTTTAATATAAGGCTCTTCTACTCGGTCTAAAGTAGAGGGGTCAGGAAGGTCAGAAGGGTTGTTTACAATGACAGGAATTTCAGTGTCTTTTCTAGTAAACGCGTGGTAACTTACGTTGGGAACCGTAGTAATTACAGTCATTTCAAATTCACGCTCTAAGCGTTCTTGAATAATCTCCATATGGAGCATTCCTAGGAAACCACATCTAAAGCCAAAACCTAAGGCTGCAGAACTCTCTGGCACAAAAACCAATGAAGCGTCGTTGAGTTGTAGTTTTTCCATAGAAGACCTCAGTTCCTCGTAATCTTCAGTATCTACAGGATAAATTCCAGCAAATACCATAGGTTTTACGTCTTCAAACCCACTAATAGGTTTTTGCGTGGGGTTTGCCGCGTCTGTGATGGTGTCTCCCACCTTGACCTCTTTGGCTTCTTTTATTCCTGTAATTAAATAACCAACATCTCCAGCTTTTACGCTTTTTTTTGCTTGTTGTGTGAGCTTTAAAGTACCCACCTCATCTGCAAAATAATGTTTTCCAGTGGCGACGAATTTTATTTTTTGGCCTTTTTTAATCTCGCCATTTATTACCCTAAAGTACGTTTCCACTCCTCTAAATGGGTTATAAACAGAATCAAATATTAAGGCCTGCAACGGTTCGTCTACATTTCCAACTGGCGCGGGAACACGGTCAATAATAGCATCTAAGATCGCTTCAATTCCCAAGCCCGTTTTGGCCGATGCCGGAATGACTTCCTCTGCCTTACAGCCCAATAAATCCACAATGTCATCTGTAACTTCTTCAGGATTCGCAGAAGGCAAATCTACCTTATTCAATACGGGAATAATTTCTAGATCGTTTTCTAAGGCCAGGTAAAGGTTAGAGATGGTTTGTGCTTGTATGCTCTGTGCTGCGTCTACAATCAGAAGGGCTCCTTCGCAGGCAGCAATAGACCTAGACACTTCGTAGGAAAAATCTACGTGGCCAGGGGTGTCTATTAAATTTAAGATATAGGTTTCTCCATTTCTAGTGTACTCCATTTGAATGGCGTGACTCTTAATGGTAATCCCTCGCTCTCTTTCGAGATCCATACTGTCTAGCAGTTGGTTTTGTTTTTCTCTGTCTGTCACCGTTCCTGTAAAATCCAATAAACGGTCTGCCAAGGTGCTTTTACCGTGGTCAATATGAGCGATAATACAGAAGTTTCGAATATTTTTCATGCGTATAGGGCCTATAAAGCTGCAAATATAGGCTAAAAATACGTCCAAACCATTGCCTTACAGCGTCACTTGCGTATCTTTGGCCCATAATTTTAATCTGCGCACTATGCCACGCATTGGAGACATTGAACTTCCAGACTTCCCACTGTTACTCGCTCCTATGGAAGATGTGAGCGACCCACCTTTTCGCGCTTTGTGTAAAGAGCAGGGGGCAGACGTGGTGTACACCGAATTTATTTCTTCAGAAGGACTCATCAGAGACGCCGCAAAGAGCACCATGAAGCTGGATATTTATGAAAAAGAACGCCCTGTGGGGATTCAAATATTTGGCGCAGAAATGGATTCTATGCTTCAGGCCATAGAAATCGTAGAAGCCTCAAAACCAGATATTATAGACATTAATTTTGGCTGCCCTGTAAAGAAAGTGGTTTGTAAAAATGCAGGTGCTGGAATATTAAGGGACATTCCCTTAATGGTCAAGCTCACAGAAGCCATGGTGAAGCACACCCACCTTCCTGTCACCGTAAAAACTAGGTTAGGTTGGGATTCAGACAGCATTAAGATTGTAGAGGTGGCGGAGCGTTTACAAGACGTTGGTATTGCCGCCATTTCAATACATGGACGCACCAGGGTTCAAATGTATAAAGGAAATGCAGATTGGGGGCCTATTGCGGAAGTTAAAAACAACCCAAGAATGCATATTCCTGTGTTTGGCAATGGCGACGTAGACACCCCTGAAATGGCCGTTAAAATGCGGGATGAATACGGTTTAGATGGCGCTATGATTGGCAGGGCAAGCATTGGCTATCCTTGGTTTTTTAATGAGGTAAAACACTTTTTTAAAACCGGAACACACAAGGCACCACCCACCCTAGAGGAACGCGTAGAAGCCGCTAGAAGGCACCTTCAGATGTCAATTGATTGGAAGGGAGAAAAGCTGGGTGTTTTTGAAACCAGAAGGCATTATACGAATTATTTCAAGGGCATTCCAAACTTCAAGGAATACCGGATGAAGATGGTCACTTCGGATGAATCTAAAGACGTTTTTGACGCTTTTGATGAGGTGTTAGACGTATTTTCTCATCACGAATTTGTTTAAAAAGAGCATCGGCCAGAGGCCTTAAGCACTTTTAATCAGTTTTTCATTGACCCTTAGGCTGGCCACCCAAGAAGCCAGCACCCCTAAAACACTTATGGTTCCAAGGACTACGCCAACATTAAACCATTCAAAAGATACTGGGTAGGCCAAACTGGCCGATATTCTAAGCCATCCAAACATCATTTGAGTGCCAATTAAGAGGCTGGCCAATCCAACACCTATTAGGCCTCCCATTAACGAGACCACAAGGCCTTGAAGAAAATAAATACGCCTAATTTCTATGATGCTTAACCCCATATGAAACAGGGTTTTACTATTGCCTTTTTTGTCTAATATCATCATAATAAGCGCTCCTACTAGGTTAAATAGCGCTACAATGAGGACCAAGGTGAAAATAAGATAGGTGGCTATGTTTTCTGTATTGAGCATTTTGTATAAACCACTATTGAGTTGGGCCCTATTTTTAACCACCACATTTTCTAGAAGAATTTGTTCCAATTGTAAGGAGATTAAATCTTCGTTGGCCCCCGGAGCGAGTTTTAAGTTTAACGCACTAATTTCTCTGGGATTTTTTTCTAGGAGTTGCTGGGCAAAATCCAAACTGGTGAATAGGTATTTTTCATCAATATCTGCTTCAATGGCGTACACCCCACTAATGGTTGTATATGCTTCTGTGTAGGGGGTGCTTCCAAAGCCCATTACTGTGCCTTTCTTTTTTAAGGGCCTAGGGATTAAAATTTTTAGAGGGCTGTAATAGTCTTGGATACTTAAACTTAGCTTATTGGCCAAGCCAATTCCTGCCACACTTTCCCCTGCTAGGCTCCAGTTTCCTGCGTAAATGACAGAGTCTACCCCAATAACATTTCGGTAGTTTTGGTCTACCCCTTTGAGATAGGCTATTTGACTTTTGTCTCTGTGGCTTAGGTATACCTTTTCTTCAATTTCTTTGGCGTAAAAGGCCACTCCTTGGAGTGTTCCAATGGCAGATTCTTGGCCTGAAGAGAGTTGGAAATATTTTCCGCTTTTAGGAAGTACCTTTAGCGCTGGATCAAAACTATTGCTAAAAGAGAGACTGAATTCTTTAAGCCCTGAAAAACCGGAGAGCACTATAAATAATGCTGCAGCACCTATAACCACCACAAAGAAGGTCATGTAATTAATCAGGTTCACCGCGTTCTGTGAACTTTTGGCGAGAAGGTATCTTTTGGCTATGTAAAAAGGGACATACACCCTAGGCCTTTTTTCTTTTTTCTAGTAAAGAAGGGTCTTTAATAGGATTGTTTTCTCCTTTTAAAGAACGGTCAATGCCGTCTAAATACGCCAAGGTGTCGTCTATAAAAAACAACAACTGCGGCATTCTTCTCAATTGGTTTCTGGTTCTCTTGGCCAGTTCGTGCTTGATTAAAGGCTGATTGGATTGAATGCCTTCTAACATTTCTTTGGCGCGGTCTTCTGGAAAAATACTCAAATACACTTTTGCTATAGACAGGTCTGTAGTAACGGTTACCTTACTCACAGAAATTAACAATCCTTTTAGTCCGCCGTCTGTTGCGGCGCGCTGCAATACGTCTGCCATATCTTTTTGAATGACTCCTGCTATTTTTTTCTGACGTTGTGTTTCTTCCATGGCACAAAAATACGCACAATATTGTGTACTTTAGTCTTATAAGCATAAAACCAACAAATTTTATTGCAAACTTCCGTTAACGCTAAACACAAGAAAATGAGTTCCTTACCTCCTGGCGCAGAAAAAATTGACCATATTGGCATTGCTGTAAAGGATTTAGACGCCGCAGAAAAGACCTATACCCAGCTATTGGGTGTGCCGCCCTATAAAAGAGAAACGGTGGCTTCCCAACAAGTAGTGACTTCTTTTTTTAAAATAGGGGAAAGTAAAATAGAGTTGCTCTCTCCAACGGCTCCTGAAAGCCCCATAGCCAAGTTTTTAGAAAAAAAAGGAGAAGGCATACACCACTTAGCGTTTGGCGTAAAAGACATTGTTGCCAGTTTGGCTAAGCTCAAAGCCCAAGGATTTCGCCTTATTCACGAAACACCCATTCAAGGAGCAGACCAAAAGCTAATTGCTTTTGTGCACCCCAAAGACACTACAGGCGCTTTAATAGAACTTTGTGAGCCATTGCAACAAGGCTTGTAATGTTCTGCTTATAGCTTTTTCTTTGTGTTGAACTAATTGTGGGTTTTTCTTGTACTGCTTTAAAATATGTAGTAATATTGCACCCTCCTTTCACTGAAAGGTTCGCAGTAATGCGGGTCCTATAGCTCAGTTGGTTAGAGCACCTGACTCATAATCAGGTGGTCATCTTCACCAAATTATTGTGTTTCAGCTCATTATACAGTCAAACAAAGTTTAACTGTCAGAGCACTGCCAAATGGAAACAATTAATTACCCAACAGTAGGAGTTACAAAGTCAAAAAAAGCATTCGTTTCATTTTATTTGAACAACAAAAGGTATAGGTTGTTTAATGGAAAACGAATTAATTCCAACCTAAACCCAAACAGCTTTCCTGTAAAAGACCGAGATGTTCACGCTAAAAGATTAGCCAATGAGGTTTATACATATATACAAAAAGGCGGTGTTTTAAAAGAATATAGGGGAGATGAGGTTTTGTCAGGCACGCTAACAGACTTAGAATACTTTAAGAAAGCAGTTAAATCAAAACTTGAGGGTGATTATTCTAATAAGTACAAGCAAACATTGCTTTACTTAAGTTCTGAATTTGAAAAGACACTTTCCTGTAGTAAAATTAAAGAGGACAACATTAAAGGCTTTCTCAACAATCAACCTTCTAAGGCAAGCTACAATTCAGTAAGACGACACTTAAGCGCCTTAATTAGTGAAGCAGTAAACTTTGGAATGGATTCAAATCCTATAGCAAAGGTTAAAGCAAAAAAAGCAAAAGCCCACCTCAACAAACCGTTTGAAGATATCTCTGCAATACTAAACGAAATAAAAGTCTTTAATTACAATCTATACCTGTGTTGTATTATGACTTACGGTTGTCTCCTAAGACCTCATAGAGAGGTTAGAGAACTTACTTGGGGGGACTTCACAGCAGACTTATCATATATTAAACTATCAGGAAGTAGAAATAAATCAGGAAGAAATAGAATCGTTCCTGTGCCGTCTTATATTAAGGAATTGTTGAATAAAGGAGATAATAACCTCAACATATTTACAGGAACAACTAAAGCACCTAACCCTGACTATTTTAAGACCATTTGGGGGCGTTTTAAGAAGGTTTCTAAGCTACTTCAACAAGACCAAACGCTTTACTCCTTCAGGCACACAGCAGCAATCGATATATACACCCGTACAGGCTCTCTAAGCAAACTTCAAAAGGCTATGGGGCATTCTAACCTTAATGTGTCACTAACCTATTTAAGAGGCTTAGATGTGGCTGAATTGAAGGAAGAGGATATGCCTCAATTGTTATTATAATCGCATTCTCCTTGAAGGCAAAATTTCTTTTCAAATATATTCCCACTCCATTCCCACCTGTAAGTACCATAACCAAAGTGACTTTTATCATTACTGAATATGTCAAGCTGGCCATTGTCATCTATATCCTTAACTCTTAACCAGGTTATCCATCTGGTATTTTCAGAATCAGAGTTATCTACTATTTCACTTATATCTTCGTACTCTCCATCATCTGTTAAGTTAGCAACTCCAACAAAATACCCTTCATAAACATGTTTGAATCTACCTGAAATGATTTCGTAGTCACCGTCTCCATCTAGGTCTTCAAAATCAAAATCTATAACACCTAGCCAAGGTGATTTATAGGGTAAGACTTTTGAATTCTCGTAAGTGAATGTTTCACCGTTACCAAAATATATTCGAGAGTTCATACTATCTTCTTGGCCACCCCCAACAAGGTCCAAATATCCATCTTTATTGATGTCAATGATTTCTAGTGTTGTGAATCCTGATTCACCAACTCCAGGAGGTAGAATGATTATATCGTTGTTAGCCAAGCCGTCTACAAAAGCCCCTCCAGTTGATTGAATCTTTTCGACAAAAGTGCCATTACCATTGTTGATATAAACAACAAGAACGTGTGACGAAGACAATACTATATCTAAATCTCCATCGTTATCAATATCACCAGAGGCTCCGGTATGTAGAAACATATTGTAGTCACTTAAATAATCCATCCTATATCCATTAGATGTACTCATTAGAATTGTAGGTCTTGTTGCCTCTGTGGGCCAGGTATCCTCTCCTTGTTCAGGATAAACTATATCTGGTTTTCCATCACCATTAAAATCACCCAGAATAGCTTTTCTGGCATTCCAGGTACCTATATTGTTTTCAATAGAAAGATTTTCTACCAGAAACGTTGAATTGTCTCCTTGATTTTTATAAAAAACCAAGGGATAACTACCCCTTTCTTGCTGCCAATAGGATGGAGCAGTCATCCAGTCCTCATAGCCATCACCATCAAAATCAGCATAAACTTCGGCACAAGAATACGAAAGCTCCACAAGATTAACACCGTTATTCTCTAGTGTCTGATTGTAGTTAATCCATATATTATCAGAGCTGTGTTGAAGAAAATAAGAGGGCTTATTATAGTCGAAATACCTCATAAACTTAGCTTCAACAGTCTTTGCTTCTGTAACGTCTATTTCGATAACAAGGCTGGTTGATTCAACGTCTCCAGTCCATCCAACAAACTCCCATCCTTCTGCTGGCTCTGCAGTTAACTTAACAGTTGTGCCAGAATCATAGTCTGTAGTTCTGCCTGTATTTACTATCTCTTCTAATACTTCTCCTTCGCCCTCTATGTTAACTGTAAGTGGGTACTTCTTCTTCTCAAAGTTAGCTGTTAGTGTTGTATTTGAATTAACTGTGATAGTCCTTGTGGCATTCGTATTACCGTCTGACCAATCTTTGAATAAATACTCTCCTTGTGGAGTAGCAGTAACAGAAACAGTCTGTCCTGCCTCATATTCACCACCTGTAGTAGATACAGTTCCTCCTTCTCCTGCTGATAAGGTAATAGTGTATTTAACTATTGGAGCAGGTGGCGGTGTAACAGGTGTTGAGGTTTCATCTGATGAACAGGATAAAACAATAGCAAAAATGCTAAGTATGAAGAGTAACTTTTTCATAGGTAGTTAATGGTAAGATTTAGCTATACCAAATTAGTGTGGATTAAGCAGGGAAAAAATACCATCAATATAATGAGACTAATTTTTAATAGTCAAAGAACCCTGAATTTACACCCTGCAGTAAATCTCAATTCCAACAACTTAACAAAAAAGTGCAGGGGTTTAAGCCCCTGCCTATTGCCTCTATGTAATTATTCAGCTGTTCTAAACGTATATACTTGCGTAAATGAACTATTCTGGCCATCTGAACTTTTAACTCTCCAATAGTAAACTGTATTAGACGTTACTTGG
>ENA-ORCY01000038-ORCY01000038.1-marine-metagenome-genome-assembly--contig:-NODE-38-length-116017-cov-5.142444_pt1 | contig 116017 bp, 97 predicted proteins | sample MGYA00248634_ERZ508507 | MGnify/ENA primary metagenome ERZ508507 (study PRJEB26178, sample SAMN06266269) | marine metagenome | isolation source: Columbia River Estuary | place: USA:Columbia River... | reverse complement strand
GTATTTTAGACTATATGATTGATCTAGTTATGGATTTTATCTCTGAGAGAACTACGTCAAAATGGGGGCGATGAAGACAGTATGTTTTTATGGGTGCCATTTTGATGGGTATCTCTTTTAGTTTCCTTTGGCAACTATATAAAGTAGATAGTATCGATTACAACTTTGCTTATTTTTTAATCTGGTCGTTTATTTTTTACCTTGGATTAACCATTTTTAGTGTTCCTTATGTGGCTATGGGCTATGAAATGAGCGATGACTTTCATGAGCGCACCAGTATAATGGCTATATCACAATGGATAGGACAATGGGCTTGGGTTATAGCTCCATGGTTTTGGGTAATCATGTACGATCCAGACTGGTTTAGTTCTGCAGAAGTAGCTACAAGAACCCTCGCCGTATGGGTAGGCGTTATTTTTATGGTATGTGCTATGGTTCCAGCTATTTTCATAAAAAGCGAATCCACACTTAACGAGGACTATACCCCTATGACAATGAAAACATTAGGAGGCAGTTTGTATAAAATATTTTATGGTTTCGTTGAAGCTTTTAAGATAAAGCCTTTTCGTAAATTGTGTATTGCCACATTCCTAATATTCAATGCTTTTAATACCGTAGCATCCTTTACCTTCTTTGTCATCGTATATCACTTATTTGGGGGCAATGCTGGCGCTTCAGGCATTTGGCCTACTCTATTTGGGTGCATCGGCGCACTCATGACTACCTTCTTAGTTATTCCCGTAGTAGCTAGCATGTCCAAAAAACTAGGTAAAAAAAACGCATTTCTTATATCACAAGGAATATCCATTATAGGATATATCCTACTTTGGTTTTTACTAATACCCGGTAAACCCTACATGTTCATTTTTGCATTACCGTTTTTCGCCTTTGGTATAGGCAGTCTTTTTACCCTAATGATGTCTATGACAGCGGATGTTATTGACTTAGATGAGTTAAACACAGGAAAACGAAGAGAAGGAATATTTGGTGCCATTTATTGGTGGATGGTTAAGTTTGGTTTCGCCATTGCTGGATTAGCGAGTGGTGCTATCCTTTCTTACATTGGTTTTGACTCTTCACTCGCAACGCAGCCCGATGGAGCTATCACTGGACTTCGACTATTTTTCTCAGGGTTACCCATTGCAGGTACTTCCATAGCTATTTTAATAATGTGGAACTATGATGTGACTGAAGAGCGAGCTGTAGAAGTAGGTGCAGAACTTAAAAAAAGAAAAAAGAAAAAAATAAGTGCCCCATCTTTCTATCAGCTCAATAAACTTCAAAACTTTACCTCTTTATCACCTTCAGCTATATTAAGTAACGATTTAGACTTCAGTAATCTCAGCCATTCTGAACTAAAAACGCAATTTAATAATACCTTAAACCACGGACTACATGGTTTGTGCTTCGGTGCTTATGCCAAAGGTCAAAATATAGGAGATCAAATAAGTCAAGAGCAGATAACCCGTCGTATAAACATCATTGCACCTCACACTACTTGGGTACGATCTTTTTCCTGTTCTGAAGGTCATGAGTATATTCCAGTGGCAGCCAAAACCAAAGATTTAAAGACTATGGTTGGAGCTTGGATAAGTGGAGATAAACGCAAAAACGATGTAGAAATCCAAAACCTTATACAATTAGGTAAAAATGGCCTCGTAGACATAGCGGTAGTAGGCAATGAGGTTTTACTTAGAAATGAATTGTCAGAAGAAGAATTGTTGGATTATATCTATCAAATAAAGAGAGAGCTGCCGGGAATACCGGTTGGATATGTAGATGCTTACTATCAGTTTCACGAACGACCAAAAGTAGCGGAGGCTTGCGATGTTATTTTAGCCAATTGTTACCCTTTCTGGGAAGGTTATAGCATAGCTAAAGCCACGGCATACTTGACGCAAATGTATGACGTAGCTAAAAATGCAGCTAAAGGCAAGCACGTAATTATTACTGAAACCGGATGGCCCAATGCAGGAGAAAATTTTGACCAAGCTATACCCTCAGAGGGCAACAGCATGCAGTATTTTGTAAATACTCAAACCTGGGCAAACACAAACCATATTGACTTATTTCATTTTTCTTCCTTTGATGAATCATGGAAAGTAAATGAAGAAGGAAATGTAGGTGATCAATGGGGACTTTGGGATCAAAACGAAAAACTAAAATACCAATAAATTATGTCAAAACGTCAAGAAAAATTAATGTCACTTGTTGCCGCTAAAGGCATTCGGCAATCCTCCGGAAATTATGCTTTAGATGCAAAAGGACTTTTAAACGATGGAATACACGGCATCTGTTTCAGTCTATTTGAAGAAGGACAAAAACCAGGCGATAAGGTTACCGAAAAGCAGATAAGAAGACGCTTAGAAATCTTAAAACCCTTTGCCAAATGGATTCGTACTTTCTCGTGTACCGAAGGCAACGAAATGATACCACCTTTAGCCAAAGAATACGGAATAAAAACACTTGTAGGTGCTTGGCTGAGTGACGATAAGGAAACCAATGCCAAAGAAATAGACGGTCTCGTCAATCTTACTAGACAAGGTTACGTAGATATTGCTGCTGTGGGTAATGAAGTACTTTACAGAAAGGAACTCACAGAAACAGAATTAATCAGGTACATAACCGATGTAAAAGTGCAAATACCAGGAACACCTGTGGGCTATGTAGATGCCTATTACGAGTTTACAGAAAGACCTGCAATAACCGCCGTTTGTGACGTTATACTTGCCAATTGCTATCCTTACTGGGAAGGTTGCCATATAGACTACTCATTTTTGTACATGAAAGAGATGTATCAACAAGCGGTAAAAGCTGCCAATGGCAAAAAGGTAATTATTACCGAAACAGGCTGGCCCAGTGAAGGTGGAGCTTTTGAAGGCTCAGAAGCCAATATGGCCAACTACCTGAAATATTTTACTAATGCTCAGCAATGGTCTAAAAATGAAGACATTGAGATGTTCTACTTCTCTTCTTTTGATGAGTCATGGAAAGTAGGTGCTGAAGGTGACGTTGGTGCTTATTGGGGACTGTGGGACAAGGATGAGGTATTAAAATTTTAATAGCTCACAGCGATAGAAAATCACAACATTAGCCTTACATCGGTCAGTACATTTGTGTTTGGTTAAAATGAATAGGAATGGCAAAATCAAAAAAGGCAGCACCCTTTCTTTTTGGTTAGCATAAAAGCTTACTACAAAGCGCTAAAAGCCTTTCCGTTTGCGCCGTCATTTTCTAACAAAGCAGGAACCAGTGCCCCCGGTAAAACTGCTTCCACCGCATTGGGTGCATTTTGGCTTCCCATATCCGTTCTGAGCCATCCCGGATCTAAGCAATTTATACGTACGTTAGTGTCTTCATAGTGCGCTGCAAGATCTTCGGTGAGCTTAATCACTGCCCACTTGGATGCGCTATAAGGTGCTAGTTCGGGAGTTTTAGTTATTCCAGAGCTTAAATTTACCACACGACCATATCCACGCTCCGCCATTTTTGGCACAAAAGCAGCACAAATGGTGTACATAGCAAACACATTGGTTTTCATAGTTTGCATCCAGTCTTCCCAACTGTGTTGCCATATATCGCTTTGGTGAGAAGTCATAATTGCGGCGTTATTATACACTATATCTACTTCAACACCTAATGCATTTACTTGATCTATAACCTCGTGCACACTTGTTTCATCAGATAATTCACCAAAAACCACATACACAGCTATTGGATAGGTTTTCAGCATTTCTATAGTCTTATGGCAACTCGCAGCGGTACGTGCATGCAATATTATATTGCAACCCTTTGCAGCTAGTCCCATCGCTATTTGTTGCCCTACACCTCTGCTAGAACCTGTTATTAAGGCATTCTTTCCACTTATATTATTCATTAAACATTAATCTTATTTTAAAATTGCGAGAGCCTTAAGAGGATTTCAAGGTAATATCAAACGTAAAACCAACATCTCTAAGTGAGCGATATCTACCTTCGTCAAACTTATACAATTTGGCTGGTCTGTGCCATACATTTTCTTGTACTTCGTCCAAAGGTGTAAGTAAATTCATTCCTAATATTTTTTTTCTGAAATTAGGCTTGTCAAACTTAAATCCGAGTAGCGCTTCATACAAAGCCTGTAACTCTGAAAGTGTAAATTTGAGTGGCAAAAGTTCAAAACCCACTGGTCTGTATTGAATAGAGCGTTGTAGGGTCCGAATTCCTTTTTCCAAGATTACCTTGTGATCAAAAGCAAGGTCTGGTAATTCACGTATATCAAACCACTGTATAGAGCTAGCCCAAGCTGACGCAACGGGATGGTAGTTACTGCTTTTTACCAAAGAATAATAAGCTACCGTAGCTACTCTACCCGCAGGATGCCTGTTTACAGATCCGAAAGTGTGAAATTGTTCCATGAAGATGTCTTTCAACCCTGTAAGCTTATTCAAAACTGAATTTGCTGCATGCTCCAGATCTTCGTTTAAACTTACCAAATCACCAGGCAGTGCCCAGCTACCTTTATAAGGATCCGCATTACGTTCTATAAGCAATACCCGCACTTGACCTTCTTGATAACCAAAAACGACACAGTCTACAGAGAGCCCAAATTGAAACTCTTGTTTAAAAGGCACATTGTTTTCAGATATAAAATACTTGTTGGATTCACTCATTGACGCGGCTAAACTACTTATTTCGATTCAAACTTAACGGAAATTTTTACTTATAGTATTTTTTACTTTAAGTTTTTTTATGTTCTTTTGGAACATCATAACATAATAATAACATGAAAAAAATCATTACTTTAATTCTAACAGCACTCACTTTTGTGGGTTACGCTCAGGACCCTACCACTTCGGCAGGAACTCCTTCTCAAGCTTCTACGGATGTGATTTCTATTTTTAGCGACACTTACACTGATGTCTCTGGTACAGATTTTTATCCAAATTGGGGTCAATCTACGCAGTATGCTGCATTTACCTTAGGCTCAGATAACATGATTAAGTACTCTAACTTAAACTATCAAGGCATTCAATTTGGTTCTGCTCAAGATGCAAGTGCAAAAGGGTATCTACACATGGACATTTGGACTGCAACTTCATTTGATTTAGACATCTTTTGCATAAGTCAAACTCCTCAAAACGAGAAAAAAGTAACTAAAAGTTTAGTAGCAAATCAGTGGAATAGCATCGATATCGACTTAGCAGATTACATCTCTCAAGGTCTTTCTGTGGCTAGTCTTTACCAATTCAAATTTGACGATTTGGGAAGAACTGGTAGCACCATCTTTTTAGATAATGTATATTTCTACGGATCACCGGCAGCTACTGAGCCAAGCGTTGCTGACGCTACTCCTACTTATGCTGCTGATGACGTTATTTCTTTATTTAGTGACGCGTATACTAACGTAAACGTAGATACTTGGAGAACAGGATGGTCTTCTGTAACCCTAGACGCTTTTGATATTAGTGGAGATAACATCAAAAAATACAGCAGCTTAGACTTCGTTGGAGTTGAGGCAACTGGAGCAAATTCAATAGACGCAAGCACTATGGAGCATTTCAATCTAAGTTTATGGACTCCTGACGCAACTATATTTAGAGTAAAATTAGTTGACTTTGGCGCTGATAACGCTTTTGGAGGCGGTGATGACAAAGAGCACGAACTTGTTTTTGAAGCTCCTGCTCAAAACAATTGGATTAATTATCACTTGGCTTTAGCTGATTTCACTGGGCTTACAACTAAATCAAACATCTCTCAAATTATTTTTTCTGCAACCCCTGCTGGAAGCGCTACGGCTTTTATAGATAACGTTTACTTTAGTAAAGAAGCGGTTACCCCAACTCCTACTGCTGCTGCAGCTGACCCTACAGATTTAGAAGCTAACGTTATATCCTTATTTAGCAATGTATATACTGACGTAACTATTGATACTTGGAGAACAGTTTGGTCAGCAGCTGACTTAGAAGAAATTCAAATTGACGGAAACGACGTGAAAAAATACGCTAACCTTAACTTTGTTGGGATTGAAGCTGTTGGAGATAATTCTATCGACGCAAGTGGCATGACTCACTTTACATTTGACGCATGGACTCCAGATGCTACTACATACAGAATTAAGTTAGTTGATTTTGGTGCAGATAACGCTTTCGGTGGCGGAGACGACAAAGAGCACGAAATTGCATTTGAAGATCAAGCTACTGAAACATGGAATAATCATAAAATCGCCCTAAGTGACTTCACTGGATTAACTACCACATCAAACATTTCACAAGTAATTTTCTCTGCTCTTCCAGTAGGCGGTGCTACACTTTATATAGACAACGTTTATTTTAGCAAACCAGATAATGGAAGCGTTAAGGAAACAGCTTTTAGCAACTTTGAGGTTTATCCAAATCCTGCTGCTGAATTTGTAAAACTTGAAGCTGTTGCAACTGTTGGTCTGGTATCAAGTTATACCATACAAAGCATTAATGGTCAAACTGTGACATCTAAAGAACTTAATAGTTCAGTTGTTTCAGAAGTGATTAATACTTCTAGCCTCGAAGCTGGTATATACTTTTTACAAGTAGCTACAGAGCAAGGAACATACACGCACAAATTAATTATTCAATAATCACTTTTATTTAAATTTTACCAAAAGGGGTTACAGTTAACTGAAACCCCTTTTTTTGTTAAACAATATACCATGAAAAAAAACATACTTACTCTAGCCGCTTTATTAGGTTTCACTGCCATTTATGCACAGAAGGTTCCTATTACATTTGAACCCAACGAAAACGGTGCTGATTGGACCTGGACTGTCTTTGAAAACAATGACAATCCACCATTAGAAATTGTAGAAAACCCATCTAAAACTGGTATTAATACCAGTAATACAGTAGCCAAATTAACCGCGCGCGTTTCTGGTGCGCCATGGGTTGGATGCGAATCAAAACACGGAAGTGATATAGGTACGTTTCAATTAACAGCTGCAACATCTACCATCACCATAATGGTATATAAAACCGTAATTAGCGACGTAGGAATAAAATTAGTAACGAGCAGCAACGGCGCTCTTCCTGAGGTAAAGGTGGCTAATACCAAAATTAATGAATGGGAAGAACTAAGCTTTGACTTCTCAGGTCAAATGACAATGGTTTATGACCAAATTGTCATTTTCCCAGACTTTAGAAGCAGAGGAGAAGAAACGGTTTCATATTTTGACAATCTTACCATGGGTAATAAAACCATTGGTATAATAGAGCAAAAAATGGTCAATGCTCAAATTTTTCCAAATCCAGCAAATGACTATATTCAGATAAAACTAAATACACCGTCTCAAGAAACCACAGAAGTAACTATAATCAATGCGCTTGGTAAAGTAGTGAAAACCGAATATATCAATTCAGTGAATAGTAACAAACAAATTAGTACTAGTGATTTATCACGAGGAGTCTACTTTGTAAAACTAAAGAATGCCAACAGTACACTAAGCGAGCAAGTTATTTTACATTAATTAAAATATAAAGCAGGCGAGTATATTTGCCTTCTATGCTTACTAAGACTTACGGCAGTGCCGTATATGGAATCTCTGCCCAACTCATTACTGTAGAAGTAGATGTGGGTCAAGGCGCAAAAACACAAATCATCGGACTGCCCGATAACGCAGTAAAAGAAAGTCAACCCAGGGTAAATGCCGCAATGAAAAATTGCGGCTTCACCTACCCCAGAAAAGGCGTCGTTATTAATATGGCACCAGCTGATATTCGCAAAGAGGGTTCTGCTTACGATCTAACTATCGCCATTGGCGTGATGGCTTCAGGCGAATTAATAACAACAGACATGCTGGAAGAAACTATAATCATGGGCGAATTGAGTCTAGATGGTAGTATTTTGCCCATAAAAGGTGCTCTGCCTATTGCCATTCAAGCACATAAAGATGGTTATAAAAAGCTGATTGTACCCATAGAAAACGCCCGAGAAGCCGCTATCGTTAAAGACCTTGAAGTGTATGGGATGGAGAACCTTAATGACGTTGTAAATTTATTAGAAGGCAGCAAAGAATTCGAACGCACCATTGTAAATCCGAGAGATGATTTTGCAGAGGGATTAACCAAACTCGTTTTTGATTTTAGCGATGTTAAAGGACAAGAAAACATAAAGCGGGCAATGGAAATAGCTGCTGCAGGAGGTCATAATATTATACTTATAGGTCCTCCAGGAGCCGGTAAAACGATGTTGGCTAAAAGACTAAACACCATTCTTCCACCTATGAACCTGCATGAAGCCCTTGAAACTACCAAGATACACTCTGTGGCTGGCAGATTAGGAAATAATGCTACACTTATGGCCCAACGGCCGTTTCGAAGTCCGCATCATACAATAAGCGATGTAGCTTTGGTAGGCGGAGGTAATCACCCACAACCTGGCGAGATAAGCTTGGCACACAACGGTGTTCTTTTTCTAGACGAGTTGCCTGAATTTAAACGAACCGTCTTAGAAGTCCTTCGTCAGCCGTTAGAAGATAGAAAAGTAACCATATCTAGGGCTAAATTTTCGGTTGACTATCCGTGTTCTATGATGCTCGTAGCGAGTATGAATCCATGCCCATGTGGTTATTTTAATCACCCTGAAAAAGATTGCGTGTGCGCACCAGGTGTAGTTCAAAAATACCTAAGTAAGATAAGCGGACCACTACTAGACCGGATAGACATCCATATAGAAGTAACACCAGTTAAGTTTGATGAATTAAGCCAACAAAATGGTAACGAAGAAAAAAGCGACACCATACGCCAACGCGTAATCACCGCCCGCGAATTACAACACAAACGCTTTGAAGAGTTACCACTATATAGTAATGCACAAATGGAGAGTAATCTGATAAGGCAATTCTGCGAGATCGACCATAAAGGGTCGCTACTGCTTAAAAATGCCATGAATAAACTAAACCTTTCTGCACGAGCATACGATAGAATACTTAAAGTAAGCCGAACAATAGCAGACCTTGCAGACAGTGAAACTATAGAAATGGAACACCTTGCCGAAGCTATTCATTACAGAAGTCTAGACAGAGACAATTGGGGCGCCTAAAGGACATTAAGCCTTCTTTTATGTGCGTTTCAATTGGTTTGATTATAAATACACTACGACTACTACCTTTGCACCAATGCAATTAATCACATCTCACATCTGTATGGTGAAAGACATAGGTGTTCACGGTAATCTTTTTGGCGGTATTATGATGGCTTGGATTGATGAGGCTGCCAGCGCTATGGCAGTTAGTGTATGCCACACTCCTAATATGGTTACTGTAAAAGTAGACGAGCTTGTTTTTACAAAGAAAGTAAAGGAAGGTTTTGTGATACGCATTTATGGAGAAGTAGAACGTATGGGAAACACCTCTGTAACGTTTAAAATAGAAGCACGTAAAGTAAGTGTGTATACTGGAGAAGAAGATGTCGTAGTGACTACAAACACCACTTTTGTACGTATAGACGAGGAAGGAAAACCAACACCTATACCTACCATTGTAAAAGATCGATATAGGAAACCGTAATAGGTATCGTTCATATAGTAGCATTAATCTCACATGATGCCCGTTGCTCAATTCATTTTGAGTATTGGTTCAATCTAGATAATCAAAGAAATATACGAGTTCGTTTAAAGTTTACCACTAAAGGTAAATAATATGCGAGCCAAGACCAATGTTAAAAGACCAGACAGAGTCATTCTATTCGAAATCGGAATAATTCTAGCACTTCTATTCGTAAACTACGTAATGGAAATTCAGTACAAGACTACGTTTATAGCACAACCACTAATCACGAATATATTTAACGATACAGCGTACATCTATAATCTGGAGACGGAAGTCATACCTATCAACCAAGAGATATCCAAAAAAGAGCCCGAAACTGTTAAAGCAATCTACTTTGACCCGACGGCATATATAATTCCCGTTGCCGATATTTTTAAAAATTTAGGAACAACCTTATCCAATACATCGCTCCCAATGTTGGCACAAACTGGTCTGCCTCGTCTAACGACTTTGGTAGATACAATGGCCAATAATATAAACACATGGGCTCAAATTATGCCACAATTTCCTGGTGGCGAAAAAGAACTCTATAAATACATAGCTAATAATTTTGAAATACCTGAGAGATTGTATGATGTTGCTAACCAAGTAGAGATAGTGGTGCAATTTATAGTTACTCATAATGGACAAGTGACCGACGTAAAGGTCATTAAATGCTCTCATCCTAACATGGGTGCTGAACGAGAAGCCAAACGCTTATATGCTACAATGCCTCTTTGGACACCTGGCAAAAATGGCCAAGAACCAACTAATGTAAGACTAATACAACCCGTTAAATTAAAACTATACCTCTAGTTTGGCACACCGTTAGCAATACCTCTTACATATTTGGTTAGTTAGTTTTTTTCATAAACGTAAGTAGTTTTAAAAGGAGTCGAAAGGCTCCTTTTTTTTTGACAAGTGATTTGAGCTTAAATTAGATTAATTACTTGACCTAAATTTTAATGGCAAAAACCTGCCCTTATTTAAAAAAATAGCCGCTGATAAAGTGAGCATAGCCGCTCTTCAATTGCGAAAATTGATTACCCGTTTAATTATGTTATATTTACCATATGTTCAGTCCGTTACATTTCAATCGTTTGTTATATGCACTACTTTTAACTGTGCTTACTTCATTCAGTTTGCTTGCCGACTGGGATGATGATAGAGATAAGAAACGAAAGACAGTTAAAAATCAAACCAGCAAGTCCGACAGCATCCAATTTTTAAATGATGATATAGACTTACAGGAACAAGACGATACCTTAGTTTTTGAAGATTGGGATAGCTCCGACGGCGATGCTGGAGTAAGCACTATTTCTGTTGAATTAGGGAGTAAGCCGGCTGAAATATCTGCTAATTCTACAGAAACCCTTTTGGATAATATGCTCTCAAGTCTTACTGACAGATTTACTCCTCTAAAAAACGAATACCTTGTAGATTTTACACTTTACCCAAATCCGACCGTAAATGAATTACACCTAAAGACCACAAACATTCCTAAATCGTTAACAATTATAGACCTTACCGGAAAACAGCATACCATTTCTTCGTATAGTGATACTATAGACGTCTCCATTTTAACCCCAGGTACCTATTTTATACAATTGATATACCCTGATCACATTGAGTCACGAAAGTTTATTAAAAAATAAACCCATTTGTTTAACCTTTTAACCACAGAAAATCATGTTGCGTGCAGTAATTATAGATGATGAACGAAAAAGTAGAGAGAACTTGGAGCTATTGCTACAATCATTTGTAGAAAATGTAGAAATAGTGGGAATGGCTGATGGTGTAACAACAGGCATTAATGCTATTGACGAGCACAATCCTGACTTAATATTTTTAGACATTCATCTGGCAAATGGAGATGGCTTTGAAGTCTTGGACTCTCTGAAAAATCAAAATCAAAATGTAATATTCGTCACTGGACATGAAGAACATGCAGTAAAAGCATTTAGATCTGACGCTGTAGACTACCTCCTAAAACCTGTATGTATAGAACATTTACAAAATGCTGTGGAGCGTGTTAGGCTGCGTACTTTGAATACCAAGGATTGGAAATCTGAATTAAAACCTCAAATTTCATTATCAACCAATAAAGGATTGCAATTTATTAAAACAGCAGACATCATTTATTGTAAAGGTGACGGTGCATACACCTACTTTTTTTTAAAAAGTGGCGAGCGAATCACAACTTCTAAGAACCTAAAGGAATATGAAAATAAATTAACAGATTTTAATTTTTTCAGAAGCCATAAATCCTTTCTCTTGAACTTGGCTGAAATAAAAACGTACATTCGTGGTGATGGCAGTCATGCAGTTATGTCCAATGGGGATAGCGTAGGTGTTTCTAAAAGACGTAAAGACTTGTTTTTATCTGCCTTAGGCGGTGCGTAGTCCTTTTACATTACATATTATACTTGCAACTACTCTTATTTGCCAAGCTATCTATAGTGATGGGCAAGGCATCTTGCGCTTTCAAAATTTAACGGTAAACGAAGGACTTTCTATGGGAAGTATTACCGGTTTTGAAAAAGACTCTAAGGGCTTTTTATGGATGGGTACAGCCGAAGGCTTGCATAGATATGATGGTCGAAATTTTAAGATTTTTAAACATATAGAAAACGATCCTAATTCACTTAGTGATAGTTATGTAACATGCCTCCTTTCCTATCAAAACAAGTTATTTATAGGTAATAACATTGGAACAATTGATATACTAGACGAAGTAAATTATACCTTCAAACATATCGATTTAAAAGCGGCTGATCCCAATTTTGACAATGCCATTGAACAGCTAATCGTCTATCAAGATCGAATTATCATTAATACCGATGGAGCTGGACTTTGGCAATTAGATACCAAGCTAGGGAAATTGCAAAAATTAGAAATAACGGCACTGCAGAACGATGAGGTAAAGGAGATGGGCATGAATAACAAGCAATTACTTTTACTCACAGATACCAAAGTTATTCAAACAAATCTATCCTCTAGTACTGTCCTTTTTGAAAACAATAAATTAGATTTAACATGCTTCTCACCTTATAAAAATCAAATATTACTAGGCACTACTAACGGTCTTTATACCGTATCCAAATTCTATAAAAATCTTCAAAAACTAAACCTTCCACCTAAAAAAAGAAATTTAAGCAGCATTACATCCATTAGGGTAGACAAAGAAAGCGCTTGGATAGGAACATCAGGCGGTTTACTGAATTATACAGATAGTCTATTCTCGTTGTACAGAACCAATACGCTTAGACCCTTCTCATTGGTAAATGACAACGTAAGTGAGTTATACCTAGACAGTGACCACATTCTATGGATAGGAACCATAGCTGGAGTAAGTAAATACGCACCACAACTCAAGAAATTTGGACTACTTCAGTATTTTGAGCTGGATGAGGAAACCTACAATAACAACGTTTACTACACCTATCAAGATAAAAAAAATACCATATGGTTAGGCACGCTATCCTCCGGACTTATTAAGCTAGACAAGAACCACCGTATCGAAGCGGTATATCCAAAACTTATAGATGGCATTTTTGAGTCTTCATCAGTTCGATGTATTTATGAAGACAGTAAGGGTAACTTTTGGATAGGCACTGGTAAACAAGGAATTTTTTTATTTGACCGAAAAACAGGCAAGGCAAAAATGGTAGCCTGCAAAGAAAACGGCAAATTATCCTCTAATACTGTTAGGGATATCTTTGAAGATAGCAAAGGACGACTCTGGTTTGCTCTTCAATCTGGCTTGGCGCTAAAAGATAGTATTCGGCATTCATTTACAGAATACAAAGCAGACCCAGAGCACAGAAACAACTCCATTTATCAAATAGAAGAAGATACCAAGACCGGCAACCTTATACTGGCCAGTTTCAGGGGAGGATTACAAATTTTTAATCCTGAAAATAAACAATTTAAAGTTTACACCTCGCAAGTAGGAGATACTAATAGCTTGAATAATAACAACTTAATGGCATTAGCTTGGGTTGGTAAAGACACGTTACTTATTGGAACCTACGGTGGAGGTTTAAATATTCTAAATCTTCGCACTTTAAAATTTGACCATATTTCTGAATCCAATGGGTTGGTAAACAATGCAGTATATGGTATTATTTACAACGGGAATGGCTCTGTGTGGTTATCTACGAATAATGGACTGGTAAACTATCATTTATATCAAAAAACATTCATCAATTTTAAACCGGAACATTACCTCCAAAGCACGGAATTTAATGAAGGGGCATTTTTAAAAACGAACAATGGAGAACTACTCTTTGGCGGTGTAAATGGACTGAATTACTTCAAACCTCAGAATATCACTTTTGACACTGCTAGTCGAGCTATTTATTTTACCGATGTAAGGGGAACATTTAGAGAAAAAAGTCCTTTGCGCGTTGAAATGAGTTTTTTATCCAGCAGGATAGAGATTGATTTCATGTTGCTCAACTACGCTAATCCTCTTGGTATTAGATATTATTACAAGCTAAAAGGGTTTGACACTGAATGGATACCTGCAGGATTACAAAACACTGCAATTTATCCTGGATTAAGCCCTGGAACATACACATTTCAGGTTCTTGCCAAAGATGAATTTGAAAACTGGGAAACCTACTCCGAAAAGTTAACAGTCATAGTAGAACCACCGCTTTGGCAAAAAAGATGGTTTATCATCCTTGGACTTTTTATGGTTACAGGTATTGTTTACACTCTTTTCAGATATCGTACACGAGCCTTAGAACGCTCCTACAAACTACAACTGATAGATTCCGAACTGACGGCGCTAAGAAGTCAAATGAACCCACATTTTATCTTTAACTCGCTGAATAGCATTCAGTACTATATCTTGAAAAAGGAGCCAAAAGAAGCTTATAAATACTTAAGCACATTCGCTAGTTTAATGCGTAAAATACTGCAAAACAGTAGGTTAAAATACATATCAGTAGCCGATGAACTAGAAGGTCTTAACCTCTACTTAGAAATGGAACAAATGCGTATGGATGGGAATCTTAACTACACGATAAAAACCGAAAATATAGATGACTTAGATCAAACCAACATCCCTACTATGCTGATACAACCATTCGCTGAAAACAGTATCATACATGGATTACTGCCTAAAGATAATAATCGAAAATTAGATATACTTATCTCTCATGAAAAAACCCACTTATTGTGTATCATAACAGATAATGGAATTGGAAGAGAGGCATCTAGCATAATGAATGCAAAAAGAAGCAGTAAACACACCTCTGAAGGTATGGAACTTACCCAAAAGAGATTGAAAATTTTAAGCGAAGGGAAAGGTGACTTTAATGTCGTAATCGACGATATTCATAACCTAGACGGGACAACAGGAACATCAGTAAAACTGATTATACCAATTATTACCTAAACAGATTAAAAACTACCCAGCTCCCTAAGTAGGCCAAGGCTGTCATATATACAAACTGAATTGCAGGCCACTTCCAGGATTTTGTCTCCCTATAAACTACCGCAAGGGTACTCATGCATTGCATTGCAAAAGCATAAAATACCATTAAAGAAAGTACAACCGCAATGCTATAAACAGGCTCTCCATTAGGCAGTGTATCCTTATTCATTTTATCGCGCAATTGATCGAAATTGTCCTCATCACCAATGCTATAAATAGTACTCATAGTCCCTACAAATACTTCTCGGGCAGCAAAAGAGGTTATAAGAGATATTCCTATTTTCCAGTTAAAACCCAAAGGTCTAATGGCCGGCTCTATCCCTTTTCCAAAATGACCAGCATAGCTTTCTTCTAGATTTACCGATTCTTTTACGCTAAAACCACTTTCGCCATCGGGACCGTAACTTGCTAAAAACCATAATACTATTGACACGAGTACGATGACTTTTCCCGCCTCCGTAATAAAACTCAAGGACTTTTGCCAGCAGGTTTGCCATATATTTTTCCACCTAGGCACATGATAAACCGGCAACTCCATAATGAAGTATGAGGGAATGTCATGTTTAATTATCCATTTAAACACCACCGCTGCAATTAGTGCTGCCACCGTACCCAACACATACATGGCTAACATTACCAACGCTTGTAAGTTTATAAATCCTAGAATAAGTGTGCTTGGTATCGCCATGGAAATAAGCAAGGTATACACAGGCAATCTTGCTGAACAGCTCATAAGCGGCGTTACCATTATGGTAATCAAACGATCTTTCCAATTTTCAATATTTCTTGTACTCATAATGGCAGGTATAGCACAAGCTGCACCGCTAAGCAAAGGCACAATAGACTTACCACTTAAGCCTAGCCCGCGTAACATCTTATCCATAATAAAACTAACCCGTGCCATATATCCAGTATCCTCTAATAATCCCATAAAGAAAAAAAGTATGGCGATTTGAGGTACAAAAACCACAATACCAGCTATACCAGCTATAAGTCCGTTTACCAGCAATCGTTTGAGCCAACCGTCAGGAAGGGTGTTAGACAAAAACTCACTGAGCATTGAAAAGCCGCCTTCTATCCAATCCATAGGGTAAGAGGCTAACGTAAAAACACTCTGAAAAATAACCAAGAGTACAGACAAAAACATTAAGTAACCTAAAATTGGATGTGTAGCCCAAGCATCAATCTTGTTAGAGATAAGTTCTCGTTTAGATTTTAGGGTAGTCGTCTTATTTAGTAATTTCGTAATTGATTCAAAATGAGTTTCATGGGTATGATCATCTGCTGATCCAAACTGATAATGAGGAACAAACTGATCTTCACCCAATGCTTTTTTTAACAGTTCTACCCCAACTCCAGTACGTGCATTTATTTTAAAAACCCGTACACCTAATTCTTTTTCCAGTCGATCTACATTTATTTCAAATCCTTTAAAGTCAGATATATCGAGCATATTAAGCACTAAAATCATTGGGATTTTATGCTGCGCTAATTGGCTAAAATAAAATAAGTTTCGTTTTAGATTAGCAGCATCCGCAATATATAGAATGGTGCTCGGTTCTGGTTTTTCAAAGAATACTTTGACTGCCTCTTTTTCATCTAAACTCTTCGGATTAAAGCTATAGGTACCCGGAGTATCTATCAACTCAATGTTGACGTTACCTACCTTCAGTCGGCCTACTTTATTTTCGATTGTAGTGCCAGGAACATTGGTAATCTTTTGCTTTAGTCCGGTAAGCTGATTAAATAAAGAAGACTTGCCGCAATTGGGATTACCCGCTAGAATTATTTTAGTTATCTCCATTCTATATGTTAAATAATGGGTCTAAAAGTTTTACTGTAATCGTATCTGACTCTTTGTTTCGCATGCTTAGCGTGTACTCCTCAAGCTCATAAGCTATGGGATCGCCAAATGGCGCTTTAAGTATAGGCTTAACCAATACCCCTGGTAGACAGCCCATCTCAAGCAATTTTTCTTTAAATGGTGAATCATCTATGGATGAGATCCTGGCTATTTGTCCTATTTGCAGTTTAGTTAGTTTCACTTGCTTGCTGCAAAGATGTATTTTTATTTGGATTAATTAAAGATAAGAGAATTTGCTACCAATTTAAAAGCGCTTCAACTTTCTCTTTTAAGCGTGCTTTCCCCATGAAATTTAACTCTAAATCAGCATTAAACGGAATCGGCGTATCCAAGCTTCCAACGCGCATTACTGGGGCATCTAAGTTTTTGAAACAATGCTCACCAATCCAAGCAGAAATCTCACCTCCAATTCCCCCTTCAAGTGTGTCTTCGTGCACGATAATTACTTTTCCCGTCGCTTTTACCGCTTGCGCAACCGCTTCTTTATCCCATGGTAATAAGCTACGTAAGTCTAATAACGTCGCATCGAGGTTCAATTCTTGTATTACTTCCTGACACCAATGAACTCCCAAACCATAGCTTATAAATGTAATCGCTTCACCTTCACAAATCTTCTTAGCTTTCCCTATTTCTATGGTAAATTCATCTACACTCACATCCTCTTTTATACTTCTGTACAAGCCCTTATGCTCAAAAAACAAAACAGGATTAGGGTCTTCAAATGCTGCAAGTAAAAGACCTTTAGCATCTGCTGGATTACTTGGATACACTATTTTAAGCCCCGCAATATGAAAAAACCACGCCTCGTTACTTTGGCTATGAAATGGTCCAGCGGCAGAACCTCCGCCAGTTGGCATTCTAATCACAACATCACTATTCTGACCCCATCTGTAATAGGTCTTTGCTAAATTATTGGCTATTTGATTAAATCCGCAACTCACAAAGTCTGCGAACTGCATTTCCACCATCGATTTTTTACCCATCATAGATAAACCTAATGCCGCACCTAAAGGCGCTGCTTCACTTATTGGCGTGTTTCGCACGCGACCTACACCAAATTCCGCCACAAATCCATCTGTTATTTTAAAAACACCTCCGTATTCTGCAATATCTTGTCCCATAAGTACCAGATTATCATATTTACGCATTGCAGTTCTCAATCCATCTTGTATAGCATCAATGTAACGCATTTCAATCCGTTGCTCACTAGGCTCCTTCACTAAAGGTGAGTGTGGTTTATAAACATCTCCAAGTTCTAAGGAGGTATTGACATCTATCCTCTCATGGACGCTTAATATCTTTACACCTTCATTTATTTCATCTGTAATAGCATCCTTTATTTTGACTATGTCTTTAACAGAAATGAGCTTATTGGTCAAAAGATAATTCTCGAAATTAGCGATAGGGTCTTTTTTTGCCCACTCATCCATCAGCTCTTGAGGCACATACTTGGTACCACTTGCCTCTTCGTGGCCGCGCATCCTGAATGTTTTACATTCCAGTAAAAATGGTCTTGGATTTTGGCGCAAATCAGCCGCTATTCTTGATATTTCCGTATAAACTTCCAAAATGTTATTCCCATCTATGGTTTTACTCTCTATTCCGTAACCTATTCCTTTATCTGCAATATGAGCACATCTAAACTGATCTTTACTTGGCGTACTTAGGCCGTAACCATTGTTTTCAACCAAAAAAATAACGGGCAAATCCCATACCGCAGCGAGGTTTACTGCTTCGTGAAATTCGCCTTCGCTAGTGCCTCCATCTCCTGAAAAAGCTAAACTAACCTTCTGTTTTCCGTCCAATAAATTACCTAAGGCAACCCCATCAGCCACGCTAAGCATAGCTCCTAAATGGGAAATCATGCCTGCAATATGATACTCATTCGTTCCAAAATGAAAAGAACGATCTCTACCTTTTGTAAATCCGCCAATATTACCTTGCCACTGGTGCAAGAGTTTTTCAAACGGGATGCCTCTAGCCGTAAAAACACCTAGATTTCGGTGTAGTGGCATAATGTATTCATCCGCTTCTAACGCTAAAGTCGCTCCCACAGCTATAGCTTCCTGACCAATGCCGCTAAACCATTTACTTACTTGACCTTGTCTTAGCAACTTGAGCATCTTTTCCTCTATCATTCGAGGTTTTAAGAGAGCAGCATAAAGCGCTGTAAGTTTTACGGTATCAAACTGATTGAATTTATCGAAATTCATATTGTATCACGAAATAAATACAATATTTCTTAGTCCTTGGCATATTCCAACCCTATTTTTGCATTGTGCTTCTACTTCTAGATAATTATGACTCGTTTACCTATAACTTGTATGATTACTTCGTACAATGTGGGGCAGAAGTGCAGGTGGTAAGAAACGACAACTTAAATCTCGATACGGTGTTAAAGAACTATCAAGGTATCATTATTTCTCCTGGTCCGGGCGAGCCCAAAGATGCAGGATGCACTATGCAAGTTATTGAGCGATTTCACAACCAATTACCCATGCTAGGTGTTTGTCTAGGGCTACAAGCTATTGGACAATTTTTTGGCGCAACTTTAGCTAGAGCGAGATTTCCAATGCACGGCAAAGTAAGTGAACTCACCTATGAAAGCAATCATCCTTTTTTCTCCGGAATAGAACTTCCTTTAAACGTGTGCAGATATCATTCTTTAATTTTATCCGATCTGGAAGGTACACCTTTAAATGCCATAGCCCGCAGTGAAGACGAAGCAGTAATGGCATTGGCACACAGCACTTTACCGATTTGGGCTGTTCAATTTCACCCGGAGGCTATTTTAACCCCACAAGGCAAAATTCTAATTTCAAATTGGCTAACCCACCATAAATTGTCCCAAAACAATATTGTTTAGCCATTAGTTACTATACTTGTAGATATACTTTGAAAGTAATCAATTACATATTGCCCATACACCCCATCACCCAAAGCACGTCGCGTTTGGAATGCATAAAGCTTATGATGGATTATTTATGTTTTGAACTACCCGTTCTCCGCAATGGCACCCTCTATGGTACAGTGCAACTTGATGAATGTATACACAGCGAAGAAGAGACCATAGAAACACTTGTTGACGGTGGGTTTGCCAGTGTAGGTGGCAATTCTCACTTATTTGATGTACTTCATATTTTTAATGAGTCCAAAGCGAATGTTTGTTGTGTGTTAAATGATGAGCTTCAGTGGATAGGAATCATTACTAAGACTGCTGCTATAGAAGCACTTGGGCAATCGCTCACCGTGAATCAAGGTGGCGCAATTCTTTTAGTTGAAATGGCTTCCTATCAATATTCTAGCAGCGAGTTAGCACGGCTCATAGAAGGCGAAGGAGCTCAATTGCTGGGTTTGTGGCTTAATAATGTTGCTGAGAGTGGTCGAATTCAGGCTAGCCTAAAACTCAATATTAAAAATGCTGAGCGCATCATTAATAGCTTGCAACGTCATGGTTACGAGACTATTGCCTCTTTTGGCGATGAAGATTACAAGGAAAATGTAGAGAACCGTTTTCAATCACTGATGAAATACATTGACCTTTAAACAGCTATTCTTTCTACTATTTTTAGGAGTGAGCACTCCTAGTTTTGCCCAGCTAGTTACGATAAATAAAATCCAGCTAAATGGTAACAAGCAGACCAAAGATTTTGTAATTCTTAGAGAAATGCTGTTGCACTTAGATAGTGTTTATACTACGACAAATGATGGTCATTTTAATGACCTTCTTGCGCTTTCTAAAAACCGAATATATAACCTAAACCTATTCAACAAAGTTGAATTTACACTTGCTGAAGACACTGTTATTAACAATATTACTACGTATACTTTAGAAATTACCGTTTTAGAAAAGTGGTATATCTGGCCTATCCCGATTTTAGAATTTAGCGATCGAAATATAAATGTTTGGAGTGGATTTAATTTTAATCCAGACAGAACAAACTATGGCATATCTAATTTCAACTATAACCTTTTTGGTCGTAACCATACGTTAAGAACAGACCTGAAAACGGGATACAATAAAGAGCTAAGGCTTGAGTATAGGATACCTTTCATCAGCAAAACTTCTAACTGGGGCATGACAGCGTTGGCCAAATACACCTCTCAAGACGAAGTTTGGTTAAATACCATCAATGATTCATTACAATTTTTTAAAAACGGAAATAAGAATCTGATTCAGTCTACCGAGGCTCGTATTGAAATTTCAAAACGTATCCGACCTTTGATTAAGACCTTTGCAGTTTTAAATGCACATAAAGGTGAAATAGATTCGGCCGTTCCGGATTCAGGATTTTATTTAAATAACAGCCACAAGCAACTTAACTATAGTATTGATTTAAAAGCAGATATAGACACGCGTGACAATATCTATTTTCCACTTACCGGTTATTTTTATCAGCCTATTATAACGCTTCAGCAATGGAAAAACACAAGCACTCAAACTAATTTAAAACTACAACTTAAGGTTCAACATTTTAAGAGACTATCACCCAAATTGTATTCGGCTCTATCTGGCTACACACAACTAAATTCTGCTCAAAACATTCCTTATTTTTCGCGCAAAATGTTTGGATATGATGAAATTATTCGCGGTTATGAAAGATATGTTATAGACGGTAGTTTTGGATGGAAATTAAATGCAGCTATTCGATATCACTTACTTGACAAATCTGATATACAACTCAAATTCTCTCATTGGGTTAATTATAAAGTACTGCCCATAAATTTATATTTAGAAGGATATGCAGACGGTGGAAGAGTTTCTTACGACTACCCTCATCCATCCAACCATCTCGTGAATACTTTTTTGTACTCTGCTGGACTGGGCTTGAATGCCCTCATCTATAATGATAGAGTACTCAGATTAGAATACAGTATAAATAGTTTGCAAGAAGATGGTTTCTTTGTACACTTTAAGAAAGCCATCTAAAATGAAAGTAGCTATATACGGAAGAGAAATAAAAACTGCAGGCTTTGAGGTATTTTTTAAAACATTAGTATACTTGCTTAATGAACACCACATTGAGTTTTCGCTGGTATCCAGTTACGGTAAATTTATTCAAAAAACCTATGGTACGGATTACCCTTTGTGCGATAGCACAGAATTAGCTCCTGCAAATTTTACTTGCCTGATAAGTCTTGGCGGCGATGGAACAGTTCTGGACACCTTGCTTCTAATCAGAGATAGTGAATTGCCTGTTATGGGAATTAATCTGGGTAGATTAGGCTTCCTTGCTAACATTCAAAACGAAGAAATAGAGGAGGCGGTTGTAGCCTTAAAAGAAGGAAGAACTATTATAGAAAAAAGAGCATTAATCCAAATTGATTCTGATATTTCTGAATTAAATGATTTTCCATATGCTTTAAATGACTTTGTGGTACAAAAAAGAGATACCTCGGCTATGATAACCGTTAAGGCTAGTCTAAATGATTACTTTTTAAATAATTATTGGGCAGACGGTCTTATTGTGGCCACTCCTACAGGCTCTTCCGGATACTCACTTAGTTGTGGCGGACCACTGTTATTTCCTGGCAGTAAATCACTGGTTATTACTCCAATTGCCGCTCATAATCTAACCGTAAGGCCAGCAGTTATTTCAGATGACACCGTATTAAAAATAGAAACCAGCAGTAGAGCAGATTCTGTGCTTATTACGCTAGACAATCGTTCTTTTATAGTGCCAGCAAATACCATTCTAACGCTCAAAAGATCCCATTTTGATTTTCACATGATCAAATTAAACGAGAACTCTTATTTGGATACCATACGAAATAAGCTGTTGTGGGGGGCTGATAAACGAGATTTTAAGTGACGCTACTCTCTATTTTTACTATCTATCCAGATGGTAACCGGTCCATCGTTCACCAAACTAACCTGCATATTAGCACCAAAAACCCCCGATTTAACGGGAACAATTTGAGCACTTTCTGCCAAAAATGCATCATACAAAGGCATGGCAATTTCAGGTCTAGCTGCGTTTAAAAAAGAAGGTCTATTCCCTTTTCGAGTACTGGCATGAAGCGTAAATTGGCTTATTACCAATAGTTCACCTTTTATATCCAAAAGACTAGCATTCATTTTGCCATCTGCATCTGCAAAAATTCTCATCTGCGTTATCTTACCCACCAACCATTTAAGGTCTTCCTGAGTATCTTCAGATTCTATTCCCAACAACACTAGTAATCCCTTTCCGATTTCTGAAGGGATACCTTGCTCTATGGTTACGCCTGCCTGACTTACCCGTTGAATTAATGCTCGCATGGTGCAATTTTAGTAATTATTGGACTGTTACTGCGTTGTTAGGACTCTAACATGAACTATACAAGTCACTAGCAGACAAAATTACCTACAACTGATGGAAAATTTCTTTAGTAAACTAGTATACATCGTCAAAAACACCTGTCTCAGTAGATTTGACAATTTACTAGAAAATGCACTTCGCAACAGTCTTGTGCATGGTGTTATGTTTTATGTATTTTTGCTTCATAATGAACACATTAGGACGTACTCTTATTTTCTTGATTTTTTTTCTTCTAAACGTATTAGCATTTGCACAGCAGGACAGCATTGAATCAAAAAGTTACGATATCATATATATGAAATCAGGAGCCACATTAAAAGGTGATATTTTATCGTTTAACGAGAAAGAAGGTAGCCTGGTATTCAGAGATATAGATAATCGTGTTTATTCAGTAAGCAAAGAAGAATACCTTTATTTCAAAGAAAATATTTTAGTTATACCTTCAAAAGAAAAAGAAATAAGACCCCGAAAATACAATGACATACTTTATAGTGTTGGTTTCTCATGGACCAGCTTATCGGGGCCAGATTATTATTATGAGATTGACAATGGCACTTCATCTTCTAACTTCAGTGTTACACCGATTTGTGCTAAACTAGCCGTAGGTAAAATTAATAAAGGCGAGCATTATTATGGATTAACTACTGAATTTGCTTTAACCAGCGGAGTTAAAAATTATGTAAATGTGGGTTTAAGATACGCTTACACGTTTACAGCCGATCAAAAGAATGTACAAATTTATATCCCTGCAGAACTTAAGTACCATAATTTAAACTCTAGCGTGGGGCTTTACAACATAGAGAACGAATTTTTCAACTATAGGATCCAGTCCGTTGGTTTAAATCTAGGAACTGGAATTTCTTTTATTCGTGATCATGAGCGAGCAATATCTTTAGAAGTAATGCTTACCAAACATGTGCCTCAACCCTTACAGATAAGCAATATGCCTGAAAGAGTGATTTTTAAGCCTGGAGAAATGCGCTTAATAGGCGGTGCTTTTGTATTGCTATATTCTATTTGATTTTTCTGTAAACAGAAACACAACCCCCTCTTTACAGAAAGAATTAACTTAACCTGTTCTTAACATTTATTGTGTATGTAAATCGTCTTTAAACAAAAAAAGTCCCGCCGAAGCGAGACTTTTACGTGACTGATTGTCAAAGTGGGAACTGCTGGATTCGAACCAGCGACCCTCTGCTTGTAAGGCAGATGCTCTAAACCAACTGAGCTAAGCTCCCCGTTAAAGGGCTGCAAATATAATAACGATTTCATATCTGCAAAATATTTTTTTAATAGACACATTATTGTTCTCTGTTAATTCGTTTTACCATCACATAGCAAGATATTTCTTTCATTTGCTACCCATAATTATTACACTTGAAAAAAGCACTTAAGATACTAGCAGCCGTTCTATTTGTCCTTGTTTTGCTTATGAGCGGAGTAGTCTATTATTTTTATACCAACATAAAACCTATACTCGTTACCGAGATAAATAAAGCATTAGCCGTAGAAGTAAATGTGGGCGACATTAGCATTAGTGGCATTCGAGATTTTCCAAACTTGGGCGTAAAATTTACCACTGTGACCATCAATGAGAGTACACCTTTTTACCAGAAAAAATTATTAGAGGCTGCAGAACTTTCCCTTTTCGTTGATATTCTTAGACTCTACAAAGGAGAGTATGTCATAGATGGTATCGTTCTTAGAGGAGGTCAACTGTATGTAGCTGACTTTATCAGCGGAAATAATTATGACATTATAAAACCCAGCACCGATACTAGCACCACTGCATTAAGCTTTGAGATTAAAAGCCTTAAATTGAACGATTGCAAAATAAGATATGAGCATACGCCAAGTCGTTTCAAAATGAATGGATTTACGCCTTATTCTCAGATAACCCTAAAATACAAAGACGAAAACACCTTTCTTTCTATTAAAACACAACTGGAATCAACCTTGGTGTCACTCGAAGGAAACAAATACATCAATAATAAAGATTTGAGTATCAATACAGCACTCACTATCAATACGCTTAAAGAATTTGTGGTTATCGACCCAAGTAACATCAAAATTCAAGAAGTAAAATTAAGTACAAGAGGTAAGGTGTCATACGGAAAACTATCCGATATCGACATTGCATTTACCAATGAGAACACCACCACACAATCACTGCTTAGTATACTGCCTGCGAGTGTTACGGAGTCCATGAGCAATCTTCAATTAAAAGGGGAAGTTATTCTAGATGGCTCTATCAAAGGAAAAACATACGGCCATAATCAGCCAGGATTTGAAGTAAGTTTTGATGTTAAAAATACAGACCTTACCGTTATTGATAAAAACATTTCCCTAAATGGTATCATAGCAAAAGGAAATGTAAAGATTCCCAACATAAGTCAATTTAATTCCGCATCCGCTACGTGCACTATTAGCTATGCCAGTAGCGGGAACAACCAACTATCAGGAGATATAACCGTATCTGATTTTGAAATACCCCATATAACATGGGATGGCGAGGCTAATTTAGACGCCGCATTTTTAGTCGCCTTCACTAACACTACTAATTTTGAAACGACCAATGGAAGAGTTAAAATAGCTGGTCAATTTGGATTAGTGTATGACGCTACCAATGAGGTGTTACTAGAAAATAGTCTAACCTATAACGGAAGCGTAATCCTAGAAAAACTATCAGGAACTTTAAAAAATCCAGCACTAAAACTAAACGACCTCAACTTAAATCTCAGTGCCAATAATCAGAAAATGGTGATTAATAGCCTAAATTTTGATTACAATAAGACCACAGGCAACTTAAAAGGTATTATTGAAAACTACCCATCGCTTTTGGATGAAAATTCGGAAGCAGAAATAGTTGGCGATATGTCGGTTAGTAATTTAAATGTGAATGAACTTTTTACCACATCAGCTTCCGTATCTGAAGAACAAAATGCATCGTCCGCCTTTTTAATTCCAGTAAATTGTGACCTAAAAACAGAATTTACCAACTTCGTATATAATGACTTTCGCGCCGAGTCTATGACGGGAACACTGCTATCTAATCGCACAAGCATTAGCATGCCTAATGTGCGCATAAAAGCATTAGAAGGAACTACCACTGCAGCCATTGGCGTAAAAAACTGGGGAGATAATCACCTGCTTGATATTCAGGCTGATCTTACTTCCATCAACATTACCCAACTTTTTAAGCAGTTTAATAATTTTGAGCAAAGTGAGATAACAGATAAGCACTTAACCGGAACCCTATCCGGAAAGATTATTGCCAAGGTTATTTTAGATAAACAATTTGAACCAATTCTACCCAAGCTATACGCAAAAGCAGACATTGTCATTGAAGACGGAGCCCTCATAAACTATGAACCTCTGCGCGAATTGTCGAAATTTGTAAATATTAAAGAACTCGAAAAAGTACGTTTTAAAACCCTAAAAAATACCATAGAAATTTTTGATGAAACCATCTACATTCCACGTATGATGATCGAAAATAATGCTATGAATCTGGAGTTAGAGGGGACGCATACATTTAGCAACTACATGCGATACAGTATGGGCCTTAGCGTTGCCGAATTGCTCGCTACACGAGCTAATTGGATTGCTAAAAAAGCCGAAAAACGTATTGAAAATAATAGCAAAGGAGGACTTACAGCCTATATTATTATGGAGGGAACGCCAGACGACCTAAAAATTCGTTACGACAAGGCTACCGTTAAAGAGAATGTAAAAGAAGAAGTCATGAAGGAGAAACAGAACTTCTTAAGAGCATTAAAAGGTGAGGCGACGTTAGAAACGAAGGTGGAAACGAAGGATTACGACAATGTATGGGACGAGTAATTAGATTTCATCTTTTAGTTTAAATAACTCACTGGCTATATAATCCGCAAAAAGTAATCCCGAGGATGTTAACGTTAATTGCCCTTGGCTAATAGTTATCCAGCCCCTTTTTTCCCAATCACCTAGCTCCGTTGAAAATAAAGTATGTACTGGATGTCCGTAGTTAGAATTTAACTCCGCAAGATTTACCCCCCACTTGGTTCTGAGTCCCGTAAGTAAGTACTCATTTACACGGTCTTCTACACTTAAAAATTCACTTTCAAAAACGTGCTCACCCGCTGCTATTTTTGAAATATACTCCGCATTGTTGCTTACATTCCAACGTCGTTCGGTACCTGTAAAGCTATGTGCAGAAGGCCCTAGACCTAAATATTTTTTATTTTGCCAGTAGGCAGTATTGTGTCTCGAATAATTTCCGGTTTTACAAAAATTGGAAACTTCGTAATGCTCCCAACCCTTAGAATGGATAATAGCCACTAACGTCTCAAAATGAGTTGACGTATTTTCATCCTTGGGAGATTGATATTTCTTTTGATCTACCAATCGCTGATAGGGGGTATTGGGCTCTAAGGTTAACCCATACGCACTTAGGTGATTGATAGGCAACTCCAAAGCACGCTCAACGGTCTCTTGCCATTCTTGAAGTCCAAGACCCGGAATTCCATAAATTAAATCTAGTGTAATATCTGTAAATCCCACACTAGCAGCCATATCTATACATTTAAAAGACTGTGCGCTGTCGTGACTTCTATTCATCCATTTCAGATGGTCATCCTTAAAACTTTGTACGCCAATACTTAACCTATTCACGCCAAGCGATTTAAGATCAGCAAGGTAACTTAAAGACAAATCATCGGGATTGCACTCAAACGTAATTTCTGCATTCGTAGCGATAGTATACTGATTGTAAAGCGCATTCAAGATACTACTCAGTTCATTTTTACTTAGAACGCTTGGTGTTCCTCCACCAAAATAAATGCTATCCATTACATCATCGCGGTTAAAGAAATTAGCGTTAGAAACAATTTCTTTTTGCAGGGAACTCAAAACTGCATCCTTATGCTTTAAAGAAATATCAAAATGAAAGTCACAATAAAAGCATGCTTTCTTGCAAAACGGGATATGAATATATATTCCAGCCAAAATTATAGTAAGTGCTCTTTTATTATCGTTTACCTTTGTAAATAGAAGTGCACAAAGTTATTTCATTTTGGAGCTTTATGTTGGTTTGCTTGTTTGCTCAAGCACAAACATACACCTTACATGTATTGGAAGGTGAAAAATCGACCTATAGTGCTGCTAGCGATAGCTTTTCTGCTATTAACGCACTTCAAGAGCAAGTTATCGCTTTACGAAATACCGGGTATTTAGCGGCAAGTACAGATTCATTATGGGCTCACAATGACACACTACACGCACTAATTCTCAAAGATATTTTATATGAGTTCATTCACATAAGATCGCATAATATCACCTCTGGCTACCTACCTTTAGCCCAAACCACACTTACACGTTCTGCATTTTTAAAACTTCAAAATGAGATTTTAACCACCTATGAGCAAAGTGGATATCCTTTTGCCACAGTCTATGTGCTTGAGCCAAAAATTGCCCAAGACACGTTGACCTGCGTGTTACTTTTTGATCCTTATCTAAAATTCACCTACGATACATTAGCCTATACGACAGATTGTTCCATCAGCAAGGCTTACCTCAGCAAATACTTAGGCATGGAAGAGGGGAAAATCTATAATGAACTTGAAGCTCGTGAAATAGATAAAAAACTCAGAAACTTACCCTTAATAAAGCTTAACTCTCCATCGAGAATTGTTTTTTATGAAGGATTAGCTCGACTTATTCTTAATATAAGTGACGTTGTGACTGACCGGGTGGATGGCATAGTAGGTTTAGCTCCCAATAGTAATAACAGCGATCAAAATAAGTTGCTAATTACAGGCGAGGTAAACGTTGAATTAAATAATCTGTTTAAAAGCGGGAAACAGATAGCATTGCATTGGCGTAACTATTTACAAAACTCTCAAAAACTAGATGTCAATTTTACTTACCCTTATTTATTTAACACTAAACTAGGTATTAACGGTGAATTTAGCTTGAATAAATTTGATACTGTATTTGTTAATTTAAAGAGTAAGCTGTCATTCAGATATCAGCAAAAAGGAAATAATTATCTCCAATTTTATTACCAGAATATAAATAGCAACTTACTTTCTGTCGACACTAATTTGGTACGCACTTTAAAACGAATCCCTAATAACAATCCTTTCAAGATAGACAATTACGGTATCGCAGCATTTCAACAAGATTTTGATTATTTACCAAATCCCAGGAAAGGATATACTATCTTTGCCGATATTGCCGTAGGTCAAAAAACATTGCTTCGCAATACGCCCATTAATCAGGTCAAATATATAAATACAGAAAATGGTCAATTAATCTCTATCTATGACACCATAAATAACAGAAGTGTCCGCTTAGACTTTAAGATCCATTCTACCCTTTATATCCCCATAAAAAAGCGAAGCACCTTTCTTCAAAAAATACAATTTGATGCACTATTTGCCAAAGACATTTTATTTAATGAGTTATACAACATTGGTGGTTTTAGCACCTTAAGGGGCTTTGACGAAAATGAGATTTTTGCTAGTAAACTGTTATCCTATACTGCAGAATATCGATACCTTATCGGAGAAAACAGCAACGTGGGATTATTTATCAATGCTGCTGCCATAGAAAATGTTTCAGAAAGTAGCGTCCTTATAAAAGATATTCCATTTGGTTTTGGTGCCCTAGCAAATATTCAGGTAGGCAAAGGAATTTTAAATCTAGCATACGCCCTAGGAAGTCAACAAGGCAATGCTCTTAAATTAAATTCTGCAAAGTTTCACTTTGGCGTAGTGAATTATTTTTAATCAAAATAACCGACCTTTGCTCAGCGTTGTTACTTATGCTATTCTTAGAGCTTATTCTGCGAAACCAATCTCCACTTTTTCTTAGAGTAGTGCTTATTTGCATTTTAGTGATTTTAGTGGTTTTTTACACTATCAATAGAAGCTGGTTTGTATCGTTAAAATCTCTTGCCCTCCTTCCGTTTCAAAGATTTGGATGGCAAAGCGAGAAGTACTCCGCCGACCTTATTTTTCGTGTAAGTTCATTTTTACTTTGCGTGTTGATTATTTCCAGCGCTATCTATTCGTATAATCTCACATCAACAGACAATTTATCTTCTACTTATATTGAGATTACACTTATAACCGCTTCACTATTCGCTGTGAAATTTATTGCAAATTCAAGTTACTTCAGTTTGCACAAATCAAGCAGAACGGGTAGTCAACTAGTAGATTTTCAATACAGCTTAAATCAATGGTTTACGCTTATTGTGATTTTTGTCTTATTAATTGACGTTTTTTATGAAAATCTGTCCAGCAACTATTTGAGTATTTTACTTGTAGTTAGCCTCCTTTATTTTCTAGTCAGACTTTTCGGCACTATCGTACTACTGCAGAACAACTTTAAGTACTCAATATTTACTCTTTTTGTGTACCTTTGCGCCTTCGAAATAGTTCCCGCACTAGTTATAGTCAAAGTATTATTCGTAAACAGTTAAGGTGGTTCATGAGCATAAAAAGTATTCTAATATCGCAACCTCATCCTGGCAGTAAGAAAACTGTATATGATGTTCTCACCGAAAAACACGGTGTAAGAATTGATTTTCATTCGTTTATCGAGGTACAAGGTGTTCCCGCAAGAGAGCTCAGAAAACAGAAACTTAGAATTCTAGATCACGACGCCGTTATATTTAATTCACGAAACGCAATAGATCATTTCTTCAGAATCGTAGATGAAATGAAAGTGGAAATTCCTCCCACAATGAAATATTTTTGTACTAACGAGGGAGTTTCTCTATACATCCAAAAGTATACTCAATTGCGTAAGCGCAAAATGTTTGTAGGTAAAGGAACAGATGCATCTTTTCAAGAATTACTTAAAAAGCATAAATCATTAGATTACTTGTACCCTTGTTCGAATATAAGACAGGAAACAATACCCAATTTTGCAAGTGAAATGGGTATCAAGTTCACCCAAGCAATCATGTACAACACGGTTAATTCTGATTTATCCGGTTTAGCAAGTGTCTATTACGATATTCTTGTTTTTTTTAGCCCTCAAGGTATAGAATCTCTCTTTGCCAATTTTCCTGAATTTAAACAAGAAAACAGAGCAATAGCTGGCTGGGGAAAATCTACAAATGAAGCTTTAGAAAAAGCAGGATTGGTAAATACAATAGCTGCACCGTCTCCTGAGCACCCCAGTATGGTGGCTGCTCTAGAAGCTTTTATAATATCTAAAAAATAGACTGCACCAGAATTGCATGGTTTTTATTTCCTTTTAGTAAAAACAAAAAGTAATTGCCGCCATCCTTTGTTCCGAGTTTTTTGTGCCACAAATCGGGAGTGTCTGAAATCCCTTTGATCACTATATTAAGTTGCGTTATTCCAAAATCCCGACACGCTAATTTGAGCTCTTTAACATTTAGCTTTGTTTGAATCATAATCTCAAAACTCCTGAAACCATAAACACTTGACGACTTAGAAAAATACAAGTCAAATGTTTCGTGTTTTGTTGACAACGTTTCCTTAAGAAAAAAATGAGCAGCTCCAGCCTTAGAAACTAAGGCAATTGGCACTAATAAATAAGGACCACTAACCTCTTCAGAAAAATTAAAAACGTTAGGTGCTTCAAGATTTATTTCTTGTGAAAAATCAGAATAAACATCTCTCAAAACAACTGTTTTTTGGTTAGAAAAACGACTTATATCCAGAATCACACCTACCTCCTTAATTTCACCACGTTCTGCAATTAGATGCACTGTCTTCACATTTATAAACTGCCTCCAGATTTCACTCAAATCAAAAAGTGGGGAGAGCTTTATGTAAACCCATGTTGCACAATGTTTAAAATCTGGCAAAAGATCCAATACATTAGGTTCTAATGACGGTAAAGCAACAGCTCGGACATTCCCTGGTCTCCTATCTGGATCTACATATATCCAATCATACTTTTGATCCAAATAATTAGCCCCTTCACCGCATAGTCTAATAAGATTTGGTATGTCCAGTTTAGTCACATTATAGGCTGCAAGTTGATGTAATTCCATGTTTTTTTCCACCGCTTTAACAGACTGAAAAGTGGAAGAAAGAAAAATACTATCTACGCCAATACCGCCCGTAATATCCAACAAGGTCTCTCCTTTAATAAAACTACATTTATATTCTGCTACTGCTTGCGAAGTGCATTGCTCATAAGACCGTTGATCTATCGCTAGACGCTTGTTCCAAAAGAGCGGTATTTTTTTTTGTGCCTTAGCATACACAGCCATTAATTTTAAGCAAATTGTAAAATTAAAACTTGTTTTACCTGCGTATTTCAACGAGATAGATGGCAAATCAGCGTTTATATTCTCACTGATAAATGTAATTGCTTCTTCGCTTTCTAATACATCTATAATATCGTTACTTTGCACTATAGTTGGTGATTTAATCGTTACTAACTTATCGCCACAATATTAATTTAGAAAAATGAACGTAAAAAAAATCTTATCCATAGTTGCTATCGCTCTATTTATTTCTGCAACATTCACCTCGTGTAGATCTCGTGACGCTTGCCCAGGAGTAGGCCAGGTATCACCAGTTTCTAAGGCAGTAATCGGATAATCTACATGTGGTCTTATACGACTGATGTTGATGTTTCCAGCATCAATTCAGAAGCTAAACCCGTAGTTATCATTAAACACAGCAACAGGTGTTCTATAAGCTCAGTAGCACTAAACAGGTTGCTTGAAAGTCAAGCCGAACTGGATCAAAGTGCCCATGTTATTTTGATCGATGTGGTAGCAAATAGGAGTAACTCATTACTGTTGGCCAGCCACTTGGGTGTAGATCACGAATCCCCACAAGTTATAGTTCTAAAAAATAATGAAGTGGTATACGTGGCATCCCACATGGGTATTAAGCCTAGTATTATTCTCTCTTATTTGTAAACAAAAGTTATTTCTTGTTTAATATCTGGATGTAAGCTTTGAGCAACAGGGCAAGTTTTAGCCGTGTTTTCCATTATTTTCCGCTCTTTCTCACTCCAACTGTCTCTCACTTCTAGTTGTACTTGTATCATTGATATTCTTCTTGGGTCATTAGCCATAACCTTCTTGACTAGTGCCTTCACTTGCGTGAATTGAATATTTGTTTGCTCCGCTTTGATACCCATCACTGTAATCATACAAGATGCCAATGCAGTTGCTACTAAATCCGTGGGAGAAAACAATTCTCCTTTACCATTATTATCAATGGGAGCATCAGTGTGTATGGTAGATGTAGATGCTAGATGAGTGCACTCTGTTCTAAGATTGTTTTGATACGTAACAGTTGATGTCATTTTTCTCGAAGTTTAGGACAATAATAAATTAAATATTACTTTTACTCTATTACTATAAAACAGCTACATAATATAACCCCATTTAAACTTGTCTTCTCAAAGAAATCAAGCATTATAATACTTTTAATGGCCAATATTTCCTCGTTTGGTCAATACAGTTATTCTAAAAATCTAAATGCTGGACTTATAGCAGCAACCAATGGTTTTGGGATAAATATTTCGACATCATTATCTTCTGTAACTTCTAATTACCAAAATTGCTTAAGTCTTGACTTTCAAACGTTACAAACTGTTAATGAAACAAAAGTGCAAAACCAGTTTACCACAAATCCTAAATCATTTGTTCTCGGAAAAGTTAATTCGGCAGGCGCACTTAGAATCGGCTATTCTATATCCAAAAGACTTGGCAACTATTTACCCAATAAACAAAACTTATTTTTAGGCGCATGTTTTGGACCTAGCATAGGAATTCTTAAGCCATACTATATTGGGTACTTAGATCCAAAGTCAGAAGATAGACAGGCTCTCATTATTGTTCAAAATGAAGAAACACTTCAAAACCAAGCTGACATATACGGGCCGGCTAACTGGACTAGGGGTCTGTATGAACTAACATATAAGCTTGGATTGCACTTTGACGTAAACCTTAGTACGAATAAAAATGACCTCTACCTTCTCCAAAAATGGACAACAGGAGCTCGGTTAGACTTATTTCCTCAAGGCTTAAATGTGCTTTACAAGACAGAAACGCAATCATTTTTTTCAATTTATCTGTCTTATAAATTAGGATCTAATCCATAGAAAAACAGTGCGTTAGTAAACCGAAATACACCCTTACTGAACTATTACTTGATTGTATTAAATCAAAAACTAAATTTGTGTGTTTAAAATTGACACAATATAGCAAATGAACAAAAATACAATACTATCAATTATTGCTGGCTGCTTTGTTTTTGGAGCAGTTACACTTGGTTACTTAAGTGTAGAACCATCTTATTCTCCTAGAGAAAAAGTGACACAAGGTATAGATGGTTACTCTAGCTACATGAAGTTACTAAGAGCTAATCAAATAACAGGCACTGTTTCTAATGAGGATGTTGCTGAGGTAATGAGCCAAATAAAAGCAGTAAACTCAAGTAAATACAAAACTTCTTGGCCGGTGAAATGGGACTTTAGAGGTCCAGATAACGTTGGAGGTAGAACCAGATGTTTGGTTATAGATAAGGATAATCCACAAATACTTTATACAGGTGGAGTTTCCGGATCTGTATTTAAATCTGTAAACCGAGGAGGCACTTGGTACCCGATTACTGCTGAAAGCGATAATTTTGGAGTAATAGGCATGGCACAAACTAGCGATGGTGCAATTTATTATGGAACTGGAGAGAATGGCATTTACATAAACGTGGATGGTACTGAAAGTAGCTCATTTAATGGAATGGGTATGTTCAAATCTACAGATGGCAATACTTTTTCAAAAGTAAACAGTGCAAACACCTTTGGAAACATCTTCGTACTCGCGTCACATCCAACACAAAATATGTTATTCTGTGGATCACAAAATGGTCTGCGTTATAGTGATGATGGAGGTTCTTCTTGGACCTTACTAAGAGGGGGAAGTTGTAAGGATATCAAGTTTAACAAAAACGGAACCATCATAGCCTATATTGGAAACGCTTTTTGGAGAGCAACTGATGCTACAAACAAAGATGACTATAAGCTTATTTCCGGAATAACTCCTAACTCAAGAGGCGGTGTGGCTTGGTCTGAAAGTGATCCTAATTATTGCTACCTAGTAGTGGTAGGTCCTGCTAGTTTGAATGGAACTTCTTATAACAGCGCATTAAAAGGATTATATAGATCTACCGATGCTGGGGTTTCTTTTACCCAAGAAGTTGGTCAAATTAGTCAATTCTTTGCTCCATTTACCAGTATCGGTGTTCAGTCACAGGGGGATTACAACTTAGCTATAGGTGTACACCCAAGAGATAAAGATAGGGTTTTCATTGGCGGCGTACAACTTGCAGAATGGACATTATCAGAAGGACCTAAAATTGTAGGTAATACTTTCAACTCTCCAACAAATCCTTTTGGAGTGCATTCAGATAAACACCTCATAAGCTTTGACAATACTGGGACTGATCCAATCATGTACATTTGTAATGATGGAGGTATTGCCAGAACAACTAACGCCGAGTTAGACAGGTACAGAGATATCAGCTTAAACTACATAACTTCACAATTTTTCGGAATCGCAGCGAGTACAGATAATCGCGTTATCGGAGGTACTCAAGATAATAATACAGTCATCTTAAGCGGTGAAACATTCCCGCGTAAAAATTCTTTTGACTTATTAGGAGGAGATGGATTTCAGTGTGAAATCTCACAATATGATCCTAACATTATGTTTGCTGAGAACCAATATGGTGGACTAAATAGATCAATAACTGGTGGTTCTGATATGGGATCCATGTGGGACAACCGTATCGCAGCTTCTTTTAAAACGCCTAATAATGAAAACGCGAACATTACTAGCTATTTTGACAATCCACTAACCCTATGGGAAGACCCAACGGTTATAGATCGTATAAAAAGAACTGGCGCTGTAGAGGGCGATGATACACTAGTCAATTCTAGATTATTTTTTGCAATGGACAATGGAATTTGGATGTGTACTGACGCAAATGGTAAAGCATTTGATCCAGGAAAACCTAAAGGAAGAGGTTCTATAAGATGGTTTAGGGTTTCTGATAAGAGAGGCATACATTTCATGACCACTTCAAAAGATGGTAACTCACTTTATGCCACTACTTCTGGAGGTAAAATATACAGAATAGACAATCTAATTTCTGCCAAATTCGACACAGCAATTGTCAAAAAATATGATGATATAGCAGCCGAATTAGTTCAAACAGAGATTACGAGTAACCTTTCTGTTTTTAACAGAACTATTACTTCTTTAGCTATTGATGATGCAAATTCAGATAGAGCAGTTATCTCTTTAGGTAACTACGGTAATACCAATTACGTATATATTACAAATAATCTGAGTGCTGCATCACCAACATGGACAAGTATACAAGGAGCTTTACCTAAATTCCCAGTGTATCACGCACTAATTAGTGAAGATGATCCAAATGTCATTATTCTTGGAACTGAGTTTGGCGTGTGGGCTACAAATAATGGAAGTGCTTCTACTCCTACTTGGACAGAGAATGTAACTGGTGTAAAAACTGACATGCCTATGCCTCGAGTTCCTGTTTTTGAAATAATACAAATTAAATCTAAACCTTGGTCTGGTGTCAAAATTTACGCCGCAACTCATGGTATGGGAATCTGGGAATCAAATTCTCTAACAGCTAGTATCAAATCAGATAATACAAGTAATAAACCAACTATTACTGCATATCCTAACCCAGCTAATAATCTCATAACCATCAATACTGAAATTATAGGAGCTTATACCTTAAATGTATACAGCATAACTGGTCAATTAGCAACTAGCCAAAAAGGAACTAACAGTGGAACGATTAAACTTAGTACAGAAAATCTAAATAACGGAAATTATTTTATTGAAGTAATTGGTAATAAATCAAAAGCGGTTTCTAAGGTGATTGTACAACATTAATTAACGCTATTCACGATTTAAACACTAGCCTTCTGCTTCACAACAGAAGGCTTTTTTTATGAAAAAAATACTTATTCAACTTTGTTCCTTTTTTTGGGATATCCCCATTTTAAAAACAAGCTCACCTCAGAATGAATACCTTGAATTGGTATGGAGTAATGGAAAGAAAATATTAAATACAAAAGATGCTAATTTTTCTTTTGGGAACGCCTCAAAGGTTATCGAAAAAGCACTCACCCCTTACGCTCAAGAAATACAAGAAGCACAGAACATACTAATTTTGGGTTTTGGATGTGGGAGCGCAATAGAACTACTAGATCGAAAATACAATTATAAAAACAAGCTCATAGGCGTAGAGTACGACGCAAAAATTATAGATTTATATCACGAGCACTTTGCCAACCAGTTCCAGTTGAAGCCAAAGATAGTGTGCAGCGATGCTGCTGATTTTTTGCGACAAGATTATGCTAAATATGATATTATTCTGGTGGATCTTTTTAAGGAATTAGAAAATTCAATACTCCTTAAAGATTCCATCTTTTTAAAGGCGATAAAATCTCACACTGCGTTTGGTGGACTCACAATCTTCAACACAATAAGTAGAAGTGAGGCAGAAAGTAAGCTTTTAAGCACTCTCATCATCGAACTTGGAATGCTCTATAAAAATGTAAATACCGAAATTTTTCAAGACATCAATAACATTATCGTAGCAAAGTAACGGTCATTTTGTCGTTTATTTAAAATTTATTCTGTATTTTTAAGCCATTTTGTCTATTTTTTGTATTGGGAATAGCAATTGACCATTACACAACAAGCAATAAAATGAACAAAATGAGACTTAAAACGAACCAAGCAATTTTTTCTGATGTCCTTATCAATAACTTCGGACAGATCGTAAATGAGATGTTATCTGAAACTACGAATAAACCACAAGGCATTTACAGGCCACCTTTCCAATTGTCTGAGAACGACGAACAGTACATGTTACAACTCAGCCTTCCTGGAGTTACTAAACAGAACATCAGCATAAACCAAGAAGAACATATAATTAAGATTGAGGCGCATCGTGCCACCACCGCTTCAGACTATACAGTTCTCCATTCTGAGTTTAACCACGGAAAGTACGTACGTGAGGTAAGGCTCCCTAAAAATGCGAGTTTAGATGCTATAAGCGCAAAACTACAAGACGGCCTTCTAACTTTGTTCGTGCAGAAAAAAGAAGAGTCTAAACCAAAGAGTATAAGTATAACCTAGTTCTCATACGTACGAACTTACTAAGGAGTATTCAGAAGATGCTCCTTTTTTATTTTTTTCGTAGCCTACCAGAGCTTAATTGCTCATCTACAATTTTATATTCTGAGGGTTCGTTCACATATAAAATACTACCTGGACCATATATTTTGACGAAGATTCCTTTCGAAGCATTAACGACACAATCAAGTGGAGTATGTGTATCAAGCAATACTTCCTCAGCTTTCAAAAACTCTGCATCTACGTCAGATATTTCCTCTATAGAACCTTTGAATACCTTTATTCTTCCATCTAACTTTGTATGTGCAGAATTTCTCGATCGCAAAAAAACCTCCTCACCACTTAACGTTAAGTGTATATCCGATAAGGCAAGATGTTCAACATCTAGCTTCTTTATCGTTAACGTATCTTCTGTTTTTACAGATGCAATTCCATCCACATTGAGTAGACTCAGATCCTTTAAAAAAACTTTGACGGTTAATTCGTAATCATAACTGCGCACGAAGTTACAAGTGTTCGTGTTTTTTATTTTCAGCCATCCATCAGAAACCTCAGTTGTAATTTCTTCCAATAAATTTTCAGGACCACTTATTACTATATCCCCAGCTTTAACACTATCCTGCGTTATGATGAGATTTAGTCTATTCTCAATACTGATTTTATCAAAAACTTCCAATTTTCTCGATACACTCCCATTGGCTCCTTTATTGGTAAAACAATCGTCTCCTCGTTGACATGACCATAAAAATATCGATATTAATAGGATAGTCTGCTTCATAGTGTGTATCCAATTCCTATTTCAAAAAAATCAGCAACCCCCCTATGAAAGCGCAACGTACCTTGTGCATTCCAATGCTTATTTAATGTATAGCTTAAGCCCATTCGTTGACTTAATGCATTTTTTAAAACCGCAGGTTTATATACATACGCGCCTATCTCTGCAATCACGTCAACCCTTCCAAAATTCCATTGAAATCCAGCCGCTACAGCTAATTCCGACTGCTCAACTATAGTTATTGAGTCTAAAGCCACAAGACTGTTCTCAGAATACTTATACGTTTTATCTAAGGTGTAATCGACACCAAATCTCCAAGCCTTCGTATTACTTACATTTTTAATCCCTCGTAACTGAACACCGTAATTATAAAAATTAATAGGATTCCCAAAGTTACGTTGCTTCTTACCATAAATTAATGCCGCCCGCCAATCGATCTTTTTGTCGGATAATGCTAATTCAGGTGTTTTATTCTGCTTTTCTCCTAATCCAAATCCATATCTTACCGTTACCGAAGGAATATTATAACCCAGATTTGGCACCTTAAAGGCTGCATTAGAGTAATGCGAGATAGAAATTCCATATTCCAAATAGTTTTTAGATAAATATCTCGAATGTCCAATTAAACCAAACTGCATACTGCCGTTAAAATGACTTCCGATCGCCTGATTTCGACGGTTTTCGTATACATCAAACTTTTTGGTAAGGTAGGCTAAGCCAGCGCCCATTCTAAATCGTATATCCGATTTCCCTACACTGATTATGTTCAACTTAACATGGGTGAGTAAACCGAAAGCATGACCTGTTTCCTCCTTACCTAAATTATAATAAAGAATACCATACCCAATGCTTGGCTTTTTATAGGCAGCACCCCAGTGTGAACTGTACTTATTCTGTTCATAAGACACTTCTAATCCATAATTATGAGCGGCTAAACCTAATAAATCTGCTCTGTGTGCTAATAAAAACCCTGGTGTAGCAGAAACATTAACGAAATGGTTATCCTGTCCAGAGACAATAAGTATTGCTAAAAGTAATATGTACGTTAGCCATTTTCTCATTGTACTCTATGCCCAGCGTTTTTTACGAAACATCGAATTAATAAGTCCAAATATAATCACCAATAAAATAGGCACTATCATATTCATACTTTGCCAAAACGCACGTTCCTTTTTAATCTTTACCTTATCAAGTAGCCTTAACTCTACTTCGCGACTTCTTACTTCTATAAGATTTGTTTCATCGCACAAGAAGTCAACACAATTCATGAAAAACTTCTTATTGGCAAACTCCACCGGCGCTCCAAAATGTTTTGAAGCATACTTATCGTATCCTAGCGGATATACCTGCCCATCAGAAGATGTTTGATTTCTTATAATGTCACCATCGCCAATAACGATCATCGCATTGTTCTTAATAGACCCAATAAAAGGAATGTCAAATGCTTTTTTAATACCCTCTCTAAAACGGAAAGGACTTGTGAATTCGCCTTCCACTAAAACTGCTGCTATCTGATTTCCTTTATTGAAATTAGCAGGATCAGGGGTGATCTTCAGTAAATCTAACGATATTAGTACCGGATTATGTGCAACCCTACTTTTGGGTGAAGAGCGAAGAAGGACGGTGTGATTAAGTGCCTTACGAGTTGTCGTATCTAATGTACTACTGTATTGTCCCCAGACATTCTCCAGGTTCTTAGACACCGGGTTGTCATCCACGGCACTATATAGCGGATAAAACATCCACGGGAAGAATCCTGGTCGATTCGTTTGTTGATTAATCGCTGGTATGCCGTGGCATTGTAAATCTTGCACCAATGTAGGCTGAACTTTTACCCCGTAATGAAAAAGCAAGTCATCTAAATTATGGTTGTGGTTAATTGTCGACACTTGTCCATACTTAGCTACTGAATCCATTTCAGCTAAGAGGCTTTCTACTAAAAAAATCACCTTCCCTCCATTCATCACATATTGATCTAGAACGTACTTTTCTGGCTCTGTAAAGGGTTTTGTAGGTTTGGCTATTACTATACCGCTAAATTTTTTAAGTTCTCTTATTAAGCCTTCTACTAAAATGGTAAACACTGGTTTGTCAGGCTGATTTACTACGTCTTTAGCAAAAATTTTATAACAATTAGAATCCGTTAGATTTAAGTTAATCAGGTTAATATCATAATAACCGCTTAACTCTTTACCAATATCGGCAGTTTCCACAGCACTTAGCTCACCGTGTCCGGTTGTAAAGCCCAATTTAACATCTTTACCCACGATTGCCTTTCTAATGGCATTACCTATCTCGTACTCTAAAAGCTCAATAGACCCATTAATTTCCTCTTCTAAGGGTTTCCCAAATTCTCTTTTTAGTAAGTTAAAAGGGTACTCTTGTCCTTTATAAAAAACTATTCCTGCAGGAATGATATACTTTTCAGAAGGCGCTTCATCTGGGGCCGTTTCCGATCTTTCGATTCGAAGGCCTTTGCTATAAATTTCTCCTAATATTTTCTCCTTATCTTTAAGCTCCTTATCCTCCAGTACATCTTCAAAATCAAAACTAATCTTGCCAGAAGAGGTTAACCTGTATTCGTTAAGCATATCTCTAGTAGCAGATTTTAACCTTTTGTAATCTAATGGAATATCTCCATCCAAGAAAACAGTGATATATAAATCGTCTTCAATCTTATCTATTAATTTCTCTGTGGAGCCCGATAGTGTGAACCTTCCTTCCTTAGTAAGATCTATCCTTTTGTAAAATGTATCAGCGAGTATATTGAGTAAAATGATACCTGCGAAACCGATAATCATTTTTTTAATTATCACTCCTTTGCGGGTGTTGGTTTTGATCTCTTTTACCATTTTCTACTATCCAACGCTAAATATGTTAAACCTAAAAAAAAGGTAATCAATGACCCAAAATAGACTAAATCACGTGTATCTACTACTCCTCTACTTATAGAATCATAATGATATTGAATCCCGATTGATTGAACTAAACTGTCATTCCCTCCAAATAAATTTAGATTACTTAGCTGTTGAAAGCCTACATAAAAGAAGAAACAAAGAACCATGCTAAATATAAAGGCCACAATCTGATTAGGCGTAACTGCTGAGGCAAAAAGACCAATAGCAGCATAACTCGCACCTAGTAAAATAAGTCCAATGTATGAGCCCCAAGTTGCTCCCACATCTATATTTCCTTTAGGTAACCCTAGTTGATAAATCGAATAAAAATAAATAAACGTTGGCACAACAGCAAAAAATACCAGAACAACAGCAGAAAAAAACTTACCTAAAATAATATTTAGATCTGTAAGCGGCTTTGTTCCCAATATTTCATAAGTGCCTTGTTTTATCTCTTCAGAAATCGCTCTCATTGTTATGGCTGAAATAAGAAATATGAAAATCCATGGTGCCATATAAAACAACACATCTAAATTGGCATATCCTAAGGTAAGCACATTTCCATCGGCAAAAACCCAAGTAAAAAGACCATTGAGCAATAAAAATACGACAATAACCACATAGGCTATTAGCGAACTTAAGAAGCTTCGAATTTCTTTTTTGAATATACTATACATTCTTGGTCAATTGATGAAATACATTTTCTAAAGATTCTGACAACTCCATTTGCTCGGTAATAATGGTATTTGAAGCTATGGCAAATTTAAATAATAACTCAGCTAAATCTACTCCATTGCCTGCAGTAACCTCATAAACATGAGCATCCATAGGTACAACAGCTTCCACACCATACTGACCTTCTAATTTAGCAAGTTCAATTGCGTCTCTAAATTTTACGCGAATTGTTTTAGAGTTATTCTTTAACCTGTTTTTAATATTACCCACTTGGTCATCGGCTACAATCTTACCCTTATTTATAATAATAACCCTACTACACATAGCTTCTACCTCCTGCATAATATGAGTAGATAGAAGAATAGTTTTGTCCTTTCCTAAGTCTACAATCAGCTTTCGGATTTCAGTCATTTGATTTGGATCAAGACCTGAAGTTGGCTCATCCAAGATCAAGACATCTGGATTATTAAGCAATGCCTGAGCAAGTCCCACACGCTGCCTATAACCCTTAGACAATTGGCCTATTTTTTTCTTTCTTTCTAGCGTCAATCCTGTTATTTCTATAACATGTTCGATGGCCTCCTTGGCATTTTTAATTTTGTAAATATCTGCGTTAAACTGTAGATATTCTTTGATATACATTTCATTGTATAAGGGATTAAGTTCAGGCAAATAACCTACGCGTTGTTTTATTTTGAGTGGCTCTTTTGCAACATCCATACCCAAAACACTTGCGTTACCAGAAGTTTGCGGAATATAACCACTCAATATTTTCATTGTGGTACTCTTTCCTGCTCCGTTAGGACCTAAAAACCCAACTATTTCACCTGCGCCAATGCTAAATGAAATACCGTCAATGGCTTTTTGAGTTCCATAAACTTTGGTAAGATTCTTAATCTCTATTGACATAAATTAATGTGTAATCACAACGTTGAGGCTAAGTGTTTTATCGTCCACAGAAATAATAACGCGATATAATCCAGCTGGTAATTCTTTTACATTTATTTTTTCATTACCAATGAATGATCTGTTGCTGTATACTGTTTTACCTAAAGCGTCCATTATGCTTATGGCACTTTTAGTCAACTCGCTGCCTCCTTCTATATGAAGCAAGTCATTTACAGGATTTGGGTATACACTATAACGAACTCCATTGATATAATTTAACTCTGCTGTCTTATTAATATATATTTCAGCATAGGCAGAGCAACCGTTAACATCTACAACAGTTACAGAATATCTTCCGGTATCTGTAACTTGTAAAATTTCAGTAGATGCTCCTGTGCTCCAAGTATACGACTTAAAGCCGGAACCGGGGGTAAGATCTAAAACTCCGCTTGCAGGTATTTTAGTCTCAGCACCTAGGGATATTGTAGGACTTTGTGATAACGTTACATTTACGGTATCTCTGAATTCGCACATGTTATCGTCTACTATTTTTAGGTAATAAATACCCACCGTATCAATGGTTAAGTTTTGATTCGTTGAGCTATCTGACCAAAGGTATTCTTTCTCTCCTACTGGACCCACTATAGTGTAATTTATGTCATCGCAAAAACCAAGATCAGCTCCTAAACTAAAGGCAGAACTAGGATAAAATGAAATATTTACAGTATCATAACTTGGACAACCGAAACTGTTATAAGCTTCAGCCCAATATTTTCCGGCAACGTTTACTGTTTTACTTGCCAATGCAGAAGAAACATTATTCCATTTATAAAATTTAAGCGCTGATGGTCCGAAGATGGTATAATTAGAACCAGGACAAACTAAGGTGTCAGGGCCTAGAGAAAAAGGAGAGTTAGGAACAGTTAAAACCTCTATATCGTCAGTAAATTTACACCCAAAAGAATCTACAACAATAAGTTTATGGATTTTAGAAACATTGGTTGTGTAGCTTGCAGTGCCAGTACTAACATTATTCCAAATATAATTCTGCATGTTAGTTGGACCGTTAAGTTTTATATTTAAATTTTCACAAATCGTCGTATCACTTCCCAAACTAAATTGAGGAAGTGCTTTTTGCACAACGCTAAACGTATCTCTGTACGCACATGAATTATTATCAATGGTGAACAGACGTATATTAGGAGACGTAACCTTAATGTAGATAGAAGGTTGATTTACTTTGCCAGCTGGGGTATTCCACTCATAATAATTCATGCCAGAAGTTGCTGTAATTAAGATACTATCCCCTATACAAACGAACGTGTCGCTAATTGGGGTTACATTTAATTTTTGATTTACCTTTAAATATACAAGAGCAGAATCTGGAGTACATAAGCCATCTGCCGAAGAAACCACTAATTTATACAAAGTGGATGTCGAAGGTGATACCGATGGATTTGCCGAACTACTTGAAAAACTTGAACCACTTATTGAAGTCCAGCTATACTGATATCCACTTATTGATTGTCTCCCTAAACTAATGGATTCGTTACCACATATCGAAAGTGAATCACCGCTGGTTCTAGCTTCCAGCTTACAACAAAGCAACGTATCATTATTCGTAATACTTGCTCTAGTAAATAGTGCACCTCCATAAATAGAATAAGTTTGGCTATTTGAAAACACACCAGAACTTAAATTAAGTGCCCCAAAATTCAAATTATCTTGACCAAACCCACATTGGTTGTCATAAAATTCATTCATTTTTGATATATAAATATCTTCTGTATTGGTTCCTCCTAGAGAATAACCAGATGAAAGCAATGTAAATCCAGTTAATTCTCTACCTGCAAGAATAGCCTTTGACGTTGCATCTGAATCTAAACCGCCCGTTATTTGGGCAACGTTAGTTAAGCCGGTGGATGGAGTGTATTCAAAAACAAAAGCGTCTCTTGAACTTGAGGTTCCTACCGAAGATGAGCTGACTAATAACTTCCCATTAGCCAAGAGCCTTAGTCCATCTATTCTGTCTTCATCTAAACCACCAAACCAATTAGAGTTTGTAGAATTGAAATTTGAATCTAGACTTAAAATCATTCCGTTAGTCCCTGTACCGAAGCCTAAATGGGTGGTACCCGCTACATAATATGTTTTTCCTGGAGCTAAAATTATCGCAGTACCCTCATCGTCCGTTGAGGTTCCGATATTCTTAATTCTCAGTACATCCCCTGTCGTATTCAGTGCCATGATGCACAAATCTTTGTCTCCTGTACTTCCTATATTGGTTGAATCATTGGCCATACTGCCTATCACCACGATTCTATTTAAATCATCCTCGATTATGGCATTACCGATGTCATCACCATCTCCGCCATAAGTCTTCACCCAAAGAGCGGTCCCAGAACTATTGAATCTCGCTACCACTATATTAATATCCATAGTGTCCATTTTCATGTAACCAGTTAAAAAATATTCACCTGATTTACTCTGAATAACATCAGTAGCTCTCTCCATACTATCACTTCGGATATACTTTGTCCACTGTTGCACTCCTGTAGAACTTATTTTAGTAATAAATATATCATCATCACCTTGCCCTGTGAGACTATCAGAATATCCGCAGATTATAGCTCCACCATCCGTGGTAGGTTTCATACTTGTACCCACGTCATTGCCAGTACTTCCATAGGTATAAGACCACTGTGTAACACCTAAACCATTGGTCTTAGTTACCTGAAAATCCTTTTTGCCTTGCCCACTACTATTTGTCGTACTCAGAATATAATAATCACCTGAAGTATTTTGAAATGCCGCTTGTAATTGATCGGTAGAGTCGTTATTTATAACTCTAGTAAATGTGGTGTTTTGAGAGAATCCCAAAAAAGAATAGGCCATTAAAATGGCAACTAAAATTTGTTTCATGATGCTTGACTAATTAAGTCCGCAAATTAAAAGTTTTCAGCTAGTTGCGTGCCATCTTTTTGCAACTTTCAGAGAATAATCTATAAAGGCTTTGAAACCATCATTAAACTTCTCATTATCAAGCAGATTACCCTCTGAATCTATACACTTGGTTACTTCCTGTGCTTCAAATGTGCGAGGGCTTGTTATGCTATTTAGGTCAAATACATTAAAAATTTTGTTGAAAACATATCCCAATTGCACCGCGGGCATCCTTCCCCCTCTTCCTGTACTAACACCCACCGTAGCAACCACTTTATTATCAAAAATGTGCTTGTATGTATTACCCGCCAGTTGATGAATTGTATTAATTACTTCGGCACTCGGGAACCAATTATACTCTGGGGTCAGTACAATGAGTAAATCTGAGCTGTCTACTGCTTCAATTAACTCTTTCTGAAAACTTGTTTCTTGTCCCAAAACGATATACTGATCAGAAAACGATGGAATATCATACTCCTGATAGTCAATTATAGTTGTCTCCAGATAAATCTTTTTAATCGCCTTAGCAACTCTTAAGGTGTTATTTCCTTTTCTGGCAGATCCAGAAAGCACTGTTATTTTCATTTTCCTAATTTTATAAAAGTAGCTACGTCCTTAACATTTTTAAAGTTTCGTCCAAAATCTATAAACCACCATGCAGCAAAGGGCTTACTGTTGATCTCAAATAAATTGTTATTACATGAAATTGTAATTCTGTCAGGATTTAATAAATGTACTTTTCTTCTTGCCTGAAGTGTTTCTCCATCAAAAACAACATTCTTATACTTCTTATTGGTTTTCAAGAAACCCTCTATATCCGTTAAAGAAGCATTTCCGCCGACAGACACATGCTGATTTGCTTTCATAAAATTTTCGTCCGGCGCTCCTTCTATTTCTTCAAAACTAACCGCATGGTATAACGAGATTAGAAACGCTAACGCAAATGAAATGAATATTGCTACGCTCATGTTATTTTGAATAAACGTAAAACCATATTTCCATCCTCCCTCTTTTGCCAAAACACCCACAGTTACAACCGGAAGAATGACTAAACCTAAACGAATAATAAAGGAACAGATTATAACAAACTTGAATAAGAACTTCGATATATTCATTTATAATATTTTATGTAAAACAGCATACGCTGCAATTGGTTTATTAGCAATTAATAATTGCTTAGCTAGTGGGATGCTAAGATTAATGGGCAGCTTAAGAAGCTCATTGATCATTTCTTCGTTATTTGGAACGGATTGCAAATTTCCTAAAATTCCAAAGTCATTGCCTGTAAGTTCTTTACACATTTTTATTTTAGCTGGAAGTGCATCTACTCCAATGCCAATTGTGGTTAGCGGTTTGTCCACTTCAAATAATGACTCACCATTCGCGCGACAGTACCAATTACCACCCATTCTACTCACCAAATCAATCTTTTCTTGATCAATCATTCCTTTTTCATCCAAAACACTTTCACTTATGTGTATTTTCAACACCTCACAAATAACTAGATTCCCCGCTCCACCATTTTGGCCTAATTCCTTTACTTCTAAAACTTTACACTCCATTTGTACAGGAGATTCTTTAACCCTAAAAGGACGAATAGTATCTGAAGCAACTGGTGTAAATCCAGCTTTTTCAAATTCATCTACCCCGGCTTCAAAGGGAGAACTTGCCAAACTCATTTGATGCACCATATCATAGGTAACCACGTTTATAACCACTTCTGCTACTTCCTTTACGTTGTTGTGCGTATCCTTGGTAGTATTGGTTCGGCCGCTTCTTGCAGGCGAGAAAATAAGAATAGGTGGATTAGCACTGAACACATTAAAAAAACTAAACGGTGCCAAGTTTCTATTTCCATCCTTATCAATTGTACTCGCAAAAGCAATAGGACGGGGACCAATGCTTCCAAGCAAATACTGATGAAGTAGAGGAATTGTTAATTCTTTAGGGTCGAGTGATACCATTTTATTTTTTTAAGATTAGGAATTTATTCTTTTTTCCTCTTTGCAACAAAATATACTTGCCATTTATCAAGTCTGCATTGCTAAACATGAAATCTTCGTTAACCTTTTCGCTATTTACAGATATGGAGTTTTCTTTTAACGCCCTTCGTGCTTCACTTTTACTTGCCAAAAAACCAGTATCTCCACACAAGTCGATTATATTAACTCCCTCTATTTCTTCTACTTCCGATTTTTTAACACCATCAAAAACAGAAAGAAAATCTTTCTCAGACAGACTTCTCAAGCTTTCTGATGTACCATTACCAAATAAGATTTCTGTTGCGGCTAATGCAGTCTCATATCCTGATTCCCCATGTACCCAAGTAGTCACATATTTAGCTAATTCCTTTTGCAATGCCCTTTGATGAGGCGCTTCCTGATGAGCAGATATCATATTGTCTATCAACGACTTGCTATGTAAGGTGAAGATTTTTATGTACCGTTCAGCATCAGCATCTGTCGTATTCATCCAAAATTGGTAAAACTCATAGGGGCTCGTTTTTTCAGCATCAAGCCAAACGTTGCCACCTTCACTTTTACCAAATTTACTACCATCCGCTTTTGTAATAAGGGGAGCGGTGAGCGAGTACCCTTTTGCATCTTCTCCTTCCCCTTTTCTGCGAATAAGTTCGGTTCCAGTCACAATATTTCCCCATTGATCGCTACCTCCCATTTGTAGCTTAACATTCTTTTCTTTCCAGAGGTAATAAAAATCATAGCCTTGTACCAATTGGTAACTAAACTCTGTAAAACTCATACCCTCTTCTAATCGGTTTTTTACTGAGTCTTTGGCCATCATATAATTCACAGAAATATGTTTCCCAACATCTCTGATAAACTCCAGAAAACCGAAATTTTGAAACCAATCATAATTATTAACCACCTCGGCACTGTTGCTCTCGGTATTGAAATCCAGGAACTGCTCTAACTGTCTTTTTTGACAAGCTAAATTGTGATTGAGCGTTTCTAAATCCAAAAGCATTCTTTCAGCTTTTTTACCACTTGGGTCTCCCACCATACCTGTGGCTCCTCCTACAAGTGCATATGGCTTATGGCCCGCTCTTTGTAAATGAACCAAAAGAATAATCGGAACCATATTGCCAATATGAAGCGAGTCAGCAGTTGGATCAAAGCCAACGTATCCACTCACCATTTCCTTCATAAGTAGCTCTTCGGTGCCTGGCACGTCTTGGTGAAAAAGACCGCGCCACTTTAATTCTTCTATTAAATTATATTTGGGGATAAAAGCCATTTTTACTGTAAGATAGTCGGCAAATTTAGGATTTAGAATGGTGTTGTTATAAAATACCTTTCTTTATCCTGTAGATAATCTCATAATCCTCATAAATTCTGTTTTAAAGAGGATTTAATCCACAGGTATTTTTATAGATTTTTATCTTAATAACATAGAGAAACAAAAATAATTTACAAAAAATATAATACTATTGTCTTACTAAATCAATACTAACATGTACAACGAATCATCTCAATTATTTTTAAATCAAGCTTCAGTAGAGGAAAGAACCACCTTCTATCGTAAAACCTATTTGCACGTAGCGCTAGCGTTTTTGGCCTTTATTCTGGTAGAGTACGTTTTTTTAAGTACTCCTGCCATCGTAAATATTGGACTGAAAATGACCCAAGGCTGGACTTGGTTATTGGTTATAGGCGGCTTTATGTTTATAACCAGCTATGCTGAAAAGTTAGCTGCGAACTATGACGACAAACGCACTCAATACCTCGGCTTTGGATTATACATAATAGCAGAGGCTTTTATTTTTGTCCCATTACTCTATATCGCTATGACTTACAGTGGCGGCACTGCTATTTTAGAACAAGCATTTCTAGTAACACTTGCATTATTTGTTGCTTTATCGGCAGTAGTCTTAATTTCTAAAAAAGATTTTTCTTTTATAAGAACAGCGTTAACGGTAGGCAGTATAGTTGCCATTGGGATTATCTTGGCGGGAATGGCATTTGGATTTGACCTTGGTCTTGCATTCTCCGGATTTATGGTATTACTAGCAGCCGGATCTATTTTATATCAAACCTCCAATATGGTGCACCGCTATACCGCAGATCAATATGTAATCGCATCTCTTGGTCTATTTGCGTCATTTATGTTGATGTTATGGTACATCATTCAGTTTTTTATGAGCAGAGATTAAGTCAATTATTGTAAACCAAACAAAAGCGTGTTTATCCAGAAAATAAACACGCTTTTTTTCTTATTCTTTTTGTACATCTAAAGATCAGGCTACAAAAACCTATACAAGGCCCCATTTTAAGTTTAAACCAATCTTATTATGATTGTAATTACTTAATCAAAACACTAATATTGACGAGATAGTTCTACTTTTGACCACCTATCATGTCATCCGAAAAAAAACTTTTCCTTCTTGATGCGTACGCACTCATTTTTCGTTCGTATTATGCATTTATAAAAACGCCAAGAGTAACCTCTTACGGGCTGAATACCAATGCAATATTTGGTTTTACTACAACGCTTTTAGAAATTTTAGAGAAATACGACCCAAGTCACATTGCCGTTTGTTTTGATCATAAATCAGAGAATGTACGCAAGCAAGAATATCCGTTATACAAGGCAAACAGAGACGAAACTCCAGAAGATATTAAGCGTTCTGAACCATTTATACGACAAATTATAGACGCCTTCAATATTCCGCTTATTGAAAAAGCAGGCTACGAGGCAGATGATGTTATTGTCACACTAGCCACCCGAGCAGAAAAAGAAGGATATATCACCTATATGATGACTCCTGACAAAGATTTTGGTCAAGCCGTGACTGAAAAAATTCTAATGTTTAAACCTTCCAGAGGTGGCAATCCACCTGAGGTGATGGGACCAAAGGAAGTATGTCAAAAATTTGGATTACATCGTACTGAGCAAATTATTGATTACTTGGGACTTATGGGAGACGCCGTAGACAATATACCCGGCGTTCCAGGCGTAGGTGCAAAAACAGCTTCTAAGCTTTTATTGGAGTTTGGAAGTATGGACGGTATATACGAGAATATAGACAAGGTAAAAGGTAAACTAGCTGAAAACCTGATTACCTTTAAGGATCAAGCGTATCTATCCAAAAGCCTTGCAACTATTATCACTGACGTTCCGGTTGAATTCAACGAGGAGTCCTTATTGCGAGAAGAGCCCAATAAAGAACGAATCAACCAACTTTTTACAGAGCTAGAGTTTAGAACCTTAACCAAGCGGGTTTTTCAAGAGACCATGAGCGCTCCCGTTTCTGTTCAAGGTGATCTATTTTCAAGCAGTAGCTCGGCCGCTTCTAGTTCGCCGTTATTACCCAATAAAACAGAAACCTTAGTTATTCTTAAAAACATTGATTCAACCAAACATGACTATCAACTAATCGATAGTCAAGAAAAAAGGAAAATTTTAATCTCTGAATTAGAAAACATAAAATCCTTTTGTTTTGATACCGAAACCACATCATTAGAGGAGATGGATGCGGAAGTGCTTGGTCTTGCTATTTCATACAAGAACAACAAAGCGTATTATGTAAATATGCCAAACAACTTTGAAGACACCAAGGCTGTTTTAGGAGAATTTAAGCATCTATTCGCAGACATAACCATCGAAAAAATCGCTCAAAACTTAAAATATGACCTTAAAGTCCTTTTAAAATACGACATACAACTAGCTGGCCCTCAGTTTGATACCATGTTAGCGCATTATCTTGCAAATCCTGACGGGAGACATTCCATGGATATCCTTTCAGAAAAATACCTCAACTATAAACCTGTATCCATTACAGAATTAATTGGCAAGAAAGGTAAAGGACAACTCAATTTTAGAGATGTTCCTTTAGAAAAAGCAACGGAGTATGCTGCCGAAGATGCCGATATAACCTTTCAACTAAAAGAAATCTTACAAAAAGAACTCATAGACAAGCAAGTGGCCCATCTTATGCAACGACTTGAGATGCCTTTGGTGCCAGTGCTGGCAGATATGGAAATGGAGGGTATTCGCGTAGATGCTGACTTCTTGAATATATACTCTGACGAGTTGAAGATCATGTCAAACGATCTAGAAAAAATCATTTACGAAAAATCTGGTTGTAATTTTAACATCGCTAGCCCTAAGCAAATGGGGGAAGTCCTGTTTGATGTTATGAAAATAGATCCTAAGGCTAAAAAAACAGCAACAGGTCAATACAAAACCGATGAAGCAACACTTACTAAACTAGCTGCTGAGCATGAGATTGTAAGCAAAATAGTAGATTACAGAAAGGTCAACAAACTACGATCTACCTATGTAGACGCTTTACCTAAACTAATACATCCCAAAACAGGCAGAGTACATACTAGCTATGCACAAGCCGTGGCTGCAACGGGAAGACTAAGTAGCACCAACCCAAATCTTCAGAACATACCTATACGCACAGATTTAGGCAAGGAAATAAGAAAAGCATTTGTGCCAAGAGATGAAAACCATACACTTTTGGCTGTAGATTACTCTCAAATAGAACTTAGAATCGTTGCGTCAGTTGCCGAAGATGCAGGCATGATGGAGGCTTTTCACGCCGGTATTGACATACATACCGCAACAGCCGCAAAAGTGTTTGGGGTTGATATAGCCGATGTAACCAAGGAGCAACGATATAAAGCCAAGAGTGTAAATTTTGGGTTGATCTATGGCCAAGGGGCTTTTGGATTGTCACAAAATCTCGGAATAAAACGCGGTGAAGCTGCCGAACTGATTGAAGCATACTTTGCTCAATTTGGTGGCGTAAAAAAATACATGGATGACTCTGTAAAATTTTGCCGAGAAAATGGATTCGTAAAAACGATTATGGGTCGTAAGCGATTTATTCCAGATATTAACTCCAGCAATCAAACCGTAGTAGGATTTGCAGAACGAAACGCCATAAACGCACCCATACAAGGCAGTGCTGCCGATATGATAAAGCTTGCCATGATTAATATTCATGCAAGACTAGGAAAAATGAAAGTGGGTACCAAAATGCTGCTTCAAGTTCATGACGAACTTCTATTTGATGTTCCTAAAACTGAATTAGAAGAAATGACCGCGGTGATCAAAGAAGAAATGGAAAGAGCTATGCCACTTAAAGTGCCCGTAATAGCCGAAGCTGGACATGGAGATAACTGGCTTGAAGCTCATTAAACAAAAAAGACTTTTTAACTTAATTTCGCAACGCAAGAATGGGTAAAGTATATTTCGCATCTGATTTTCATTTAGGTACTCCCGATTACGAAACCTCTTTAATAAGAGAAAAAAAAGTAGTAAGCTGGTTGAAGAGTATTGAGCAAGATTGCGAAACATTATTCTTAATGGGTGACGTTTTTGATTTTTGGTACGAGTACAAAACTGTTGTCCCAAAAAACTATTCGAGATTGTTAGGTCAACTTGCTAATATGACCGACAATGGTATAAAAATCTATTTTTTTAAAGGTAACCACGACATGTGGACCTTTGACTACTTGCAAACAGAGATAGGCATGACCATTATTGATGAAGAACTAATGCTGACTATGGACGATAAAAAGTTCTTTATGCATCACGGTGATGGACTTTGGAAGAGCGAAACTACCTATAATATGATACGGAAAATATTTAGGAGTAAATGGGCAATTTGGCTCTTTCATAGACTACATCCTAACTTCGGAATAGGTTTAGCTAATTTTTTAAGCAGAACCAGTCGCAAGAAAAATAGTATTGCAGATGAACAAGATATACCTCTAGAAAAAGAACATCATTATCAATTTGCACTAAATCACGCTGCTACATCAGACACCGATTTTTATATTTTTGGGCATAGACATAAGCCGATTGATGTACAAGTAGGACAAAAATCACGGTTAATAAACTTGGGCGATTGGGTAACAAAATTTACCTATGCTGAATGGGATGGAAAAAACATTACGCTACATACTTATCATAATTAATATAGTAGTTGGTGTTCAGCTAAGTGCTCAAGACACGCTTACGTTGACTGATGTAAAAGATGTCACCTCCTTTGAGATGGATCTTAAAGGCAATATTTTTGTAGCAGACCAATCCTTAACTCTTTTTAAATATTCAAGTGAAGGCAAACTGCTCACCAACGTGAGTATTAAATCCTATGGTCCACTAACATCTATTGATTGTAGTAACCCGTTCGAAATTTATACTTTTCACAAAGATCAGAACATCATTGTGTTTTACGACAATATGCTAAATCTAAGAGGTGAGCTACGATTAAATGACTACTTCTACAACAATGTTTCTTGTATCGCCAGATCCTTTGATAATCAAATTTGGGTTATGGATTTATCTCAATTCAAATTAATAAAAATCAATAAAAAAGGAGAGGTTTTAGCCGAGTCGCCTTATTTGAACAATGTTCTCGGCAATGATTTGAACACATTCAAAATATGGGAATTTGGTAATATGGTTTACGTTGCAGACTCATTGGTTGGTATTTATGAATTTGATATGTACGCAACTTACAATTCTACCTATTACTTATCCGGCATAAGCGAAGCAGAAAGTTATCCGGGAGGTTTTTATTTATCCTTTAAAAATAGCCTAATGCTTTACCCTATGCTTAGCAGAAACCCTATTGATCTATTCGTAAAATTATCAGAATCTACCTTTTTTTCTTCCGCCAACAGAAAACTTTACTACCTCAACCAAAACAAAATAATTTCTTACCTCAGCGAGTAAAAGGTATTTTTGCAGGTTAATACGCCATGCTAGAAACATTAGAGGGAATACACGCACGATTTAAAGAAGTAGAATTATTACTTAGCAGCCCTGACGTCGCTTCTGACATGAAGCAATTCACTAAGCTTACTAAAGAATATAGCGACCTAAAACAACTGGTTGAACGCTATTTTGAATACAAAAATCTTCTTGGAAATTTGGCGGAAGCCAAAGAAATATTAGAAAACAGCAATGATCCTGAAATGAAGGAGATGGCCAAAGAAGAATTTGAAGATTTAAACGGAAAACAAGGTCCTTTGGAGGAAGAGATAAAACTGCTACTAATACCCAAAGATCCAGAAGACGATAAAAATGCAATGGTCGAAATACGTGCCGGAGCCGGTGGGGACGAAGCCAGCATTTTTGCTGGAGATCTTTATCGCATGTACACCAAATTTTTTGACAACCAAGGTTGGAAACATGAAATAATGGATGTGACTGAAGGTACTGCTGGGGGTTTTAAAGAGGTTATCATTAAAGTGGAGGGCAATGAGATATTTGGAACCCTGAAATTTGAAGCAGGAGTACACCGCGTCCAGCGCGTACCCGAGACCGAAACACAAGGTCGCGTACACACATCTGCTGCTACAGTAGCGGTACTGCCAGAAGTAGAAGAAATTGATTTACAAATAAACCCTGCGGATATAGATATGCAAACCAGTCGCTCGGGAGGTGCTGGTGGGCAGAACGTAAATAAGGTGGAAACCAAAGTACAACTAACTCACAAGCCAAGTGGAATAGTTGTAGTTTGCCAACAAGCAAGATCTCAATTAGCCAATAGGGAGTTAGCGATGGATATGATTCGCTCAAAATTATACGATATCGAACTTGTAAAACGTAATGGTGACATTGCTGCACAGCGTAAAACAATGGTGAGCACAGGAGATAGATCTGCCAAAATACGGACCTACAACTACCCTCAAGGTAGAGTGACTGATCACCGTATCAATCTTACGTTATATAACCTAAATGGAGTAATGAATGGTGATATCATGGAAGTAATCAACTCATTAAAAATGGCAGAAAATGCTGAAAAGCTAAAAGTAGGCGGGTTGTAATCTCATTTTTATTTTTTTCTAGCAATAACGGTTCTGATTTTAGGCTATTTAGTGTAAAATATTATTTTTGCACTCAAAATAGATTAAAATATGCGTCATCAAGCAATAAAAACCGTTTCAAACCGAAAAAACACATTTTCTCACAAAGGAAATGTTTCGTTCACTAAGCTTTACAATTTTAATGTGTTTGATGATCTCGCAATGCGCGATTTCTTAAGCAAAGAAGCTTATGAATCTGTTACAAAATCAGTAACTGAAGGAAAAACAATCAATCGTAAAATGGCAGAGCACGTAGCCTCTGGCATGAAGCAATGGGCACTGAGCAAAGGAGCAACGCATTACACTCACTGGTTTCAACCACTTACAGGTTCTACTGCAGAAAAACACGACTCTTTCTGGGAACCTAGTGGAGGTAAAGCAGTGGAGAAATTTTCAGCTGGATCACTGGTACAACAAGAGCCAGATGCGTCAAGTTTACCAAATGGAGGACTTCGAAACACTTTTGAAGCAAGAGGTTATACCGCTTGGGATCCGTCATCGCCTGCATTTATTCACGAAAACAGCACCGGTAAAACGTTGTGTATCCCAACCGTTTTTGTTTCATACAATGGAGAAGCACTAGATTATAAAGCCCCTCTTCTTAAATCTATCAAACTGGTAGATCAAGCAGCAACAGAAATTTGCAAATACTTCCTTAAAAAAGTAACCTCTGTTAAACCATCATTGGGTATAGAACAAGAATACTTTCTGGTAGATGAAGCTATGTTTAATGCTCGTCCGGACTTAATGATGTGTGGCAGAACCCTAGTGGGCCATGCTCCTGCCAAAGGCCAACAAATGGACGATCATTATTTTGGCGCTATTCCTGATAGGGTCTTTAATTACATGTATGAAGTGGAAATAGAGGCCGCTAAACTGGGCATTCCCCTAAAAACCAGACACAACGAAGTTGCGCCTGGACAATATGAATGCGCACCTATGTTTGAAGATGTAAATCTTGCCGTAGATCATAATCAATTATTGATGGACTTAATGGACCATTTGGCTCATAAACATCATTTCCGAGTTCTGTTTCACGAAAAACCTTTCGCAGGCATAAACGGATCAGGCAAACACAATAACTGGTCGTTAATTACGAATACAGGCACTAATCTTCTTTCTCCAGGAAGCGACCCTAATTCTAATTTACTCTTTTTGACTATTTTCATTAATACCATTAAGGCTTTACATGACAATGCTGATATCATAAGAGCGAGCATTGCTTCTGCTTCAAATGATCACAGACTGGGGGCAAATGAGGCGCCTCCTGCAATTATCTCTGCGTTTATAGGGTCCAAACTTACAGACGTTTTAAATGCATTTTTAAGTGATAGCACGGCAAGCGATAAGGACGACAGAAAATCTATTTACATAGATACTATTCCTGAAATATTTAGAGATAATACCGATAGAAATAGAACTTCACCGTTTGCATTTACGGGAAATAAATTTGAGCTTAGAGCTGTTGGGTCATCCACCAACTCTGCTCAACCTATGACTGCATTAAATAGTGCTGTTGCCAATCAATTAATTTTGTTTAAACAGGCGGTTGACCAGGCCATAGAAAATGGAACGGACCAAAAAACAGCTATTGTATCAGAACTAAAACAAGTTTTGCGAAGTGCTCAATCTATTCTCTTTGAAGGTAACAACTACAGTGAAGAGTGGGCTTCGGAAGCAGCAAAACGCGGCTTGAGCAATATCAAAAACACTGCGGAGGCTTTAAAAGCATATGTAAGTGACCAAGCAGAAGCAACCTTTGTCAAAAATGGTGTTTTCACTAAAGAAGAATTGCATGCCCGTTTTGAAATAATGTTAGAAGAATACATCAAAAAGATTCAAATTGAAGGCAGAGTTTTAGGTGACTTAGTCTATACATTTATTCTTCCTCCCGCTATAGAATACTTAACATCACTTGCTCAAAACGTAAAAGCAATGAAAGATTCCGGACTAAATGCAGGTGTAGCGCAACTTCATCTTATAGCCGAAATTGCAGAACATATTGACCAAGCTAAAGCAAAAACAGATGCGATGGTTGAGGCTAGAAGATTAGCTAATCTCGAATCTGATTCCCAAAAAATGGCAATAGCGTACCACAAAACAGTAAAAGAAACGTTCGACGACATTCGTTACCATGCCGACAAATTAGAACAATTGGTAGACGATAAAATGTGGCAACTGCCTAAATATCGTGAACTTCTATTCCTGAAATAAACGCCATACAACACACTATACTAAAGACCTCTTCTTCACTAAATAACGGTGCAGAAGAGGTTTTTTTGTGCCCAAAATATAAATTTGGTTTTGGGCATATAATTTTTGATTTTTGACGTTCTTATTTATACGATGAATCTGAAAAACATAAACCTAATCAAATCCGTTGCATTTTTTGTTGTAATTGGCTTACTTTCAGCATGTAAAAGCGTTACTATGAAAAAAGCTGATGATGCTATGCTTATCAAGCAATATGCTATTGCCGCTGATATGTACGACCAATTGGCAAGTAATTCTTCCTTAACAAAGGAAGAAAGACAAAATGCAGCATTCAGAGGGGCTGAATGTTATCGTTTTAATCATCAACCAAAGAAGGCACTGAAACTATATGCCAAATCTTTGAATTACGGCGCCAAAGATCCACAAGTCTTATTCAGATTAGGACAAACACAAAAAGAATTAGGCGAGTATCAGCAAGCTATCGAATCCTTTAAAAAATACCAAAAAGAGGCACCAAGTGATGAACGCACCGAGACCATGATAAAAGGTTGTGAATCAGCTTTAGTATGGAAAGAACAAAAATCAAGATATCAAGTAGAGACATTTAAAGTAGCTAACGATAAAGCGGCAGACGACTTCTCGCCGGTGTGGGCAGACCGAAAACAAACGACAATAATGTTTACCTCTGACAGAGAAGGTGGAGCAGACAAAGGTGTTTATGGGAGAACACTGCGATTCCACACGGATGTATGGATGGTTAAAAAAAGCTCAGCAAGAGGAAAATCTGATAAATGGGAAGCTCCTGTATTAGTAGAAGAGTTAAATACAGACTATAATGACGGCGCTATTACCTTTAACAACAGAATGACCAAAATGTATGTTACTCAATGTAATGGAGTAAAAGGTCAAGCACCAAAATGTAAGATATACGAAGCTAGAAAAGCAGGAAAAGGTTGGGTGATGAATCCAGAACCACTAAGCTTTTGCAGTGGCGAAGAAAATATTAACTGGACATACGGTCATCCTACACTAAGTGACGATGACAATACCATGTACTTTGCTTCTGATAGACCAGGGGGATACGGTGATACCGGCGCCTTAGAGAGAACCAAAGATATATGGATGGTTACCTACGTTAAAAGAGGTAAAACTTGGAGTGAGCCAATCAACTTAGGTCCGTCTATTAATACTGAAGATAACGAAATGTTTCCTTATGCACATCAAGACGGGAGCCTTTACTTTGCTTCTGATGGACACCCAGGTGTTGGTGGTTTAGACATATTCGAAACTACTAAAAGTGGTGATGGTCCAGAAGATTGGGCTGTACCCACGAACATGAAAAGCCCTATAAACTCTTCTGGTGACGATTTTGGTATTATAATAGATGCAACCAAAGAGAATGGTTACTTTACTACAAACAGAGATAAAAACCAAGACGATATATGGGCGTTCACCATGGAGCCTATAAATTGTAAAGTAAAAGGACAAGTAACAGATTGTGACAGCGGGACTGCTATTGTAGACGCTATTGTTATTCTTAGCAATAACATAGACTCTAGCAAAATAAGACTCCGAACCGACAGCAAAGGATATTACGAAACTGAAATAGGAATAAACAGAGAGTACACATTAGAAGTGTCCAAAAGAGATGCATACTACTACGACGCAAAGCCGCAATATGTTAGTACTATGGGAGTCGAAAATTCTCTAGATTGTCAACACATCAAAGATTTCTGTATGAAAAATACATGTAATGACGTATTTGTTCTTCCTATCTACTATGACCTTGCTGAGGACTTCATTAGAGATGACGCCAAACCTATCTTAGATGATCTTATCAAAACATTACAGAAATACCCCAAAATGGCCGTGGAACTTGGTTCGCATACGGATTGTAGAGCAGACTACGACTACAACTTAGATCTTTCACAAAGAAGAGCTAATTCTGCTATAAAATACATTATTGAAAAAGGGAAAATCAATCCTTTTAGACTGGAAGCCCGAGGATATGGTGAGTCACAATTAGTTAATAATTGCGCTTGCGAAGACAATCTAAAATCGAATTGTAGTGAAGATGAACATCAAAAAAATAGACGAACTACAGTAAAAGTAGTAAACTGTAATTTTGATGTATTATCTATAGGTGTAGATTACGTTCAACGTAATGACGCGGCACTTAATGGTAAAGGCTCCATTTATAGCCCATACTTGTTAGAGCAACAACGTCAATTCTTAACAGCAACCAAAGGGGATATCGACAGCTTCTTAAGAGTCCAAGCAATTAATGACAGTTTGCTTTTAGTTAAAAAAGAATTTGAAGAGCTCTCTGCTAAATACGATTTTATTTCTTTAACACCAGGTAGAGGCGAAGGAAACTACAGTGTTTACGGCTATATTGGACGTAAAAAAATTAAGTTCAACTATGACGGTAGTGAAAGAAGAACTTTAATACCGCAAGAAATGGTAGAACAGTTGATTAGCACCAGCGCGATAAGTGCTAATGACTTTAAAGATTCTGGTGAAAAAATCAAACTGGCAGACGGAACTAAGATTTTTGGAACATCCTTTACACTAAAAGAACTGAAGATAGATGACAAAGTCTTCACTAACGTAAAATGTAAAATGGTTGAATCGAACGAATTGATGTTAGGATTTAGCACTTTTGAAAAGGATTACGTAGATTTTGAAATTAAGGACAGTAAAATCTGGCTTTTAAAAGAATCAGAAGAATAAAATAAATCATTGAGCAGATACGAAAAAAGAGGAGTGTCGTCACAAAAAGAAGACGTACACAAGGCTATTACTAACATAGATAAGGGTATTTTTCCTAATGCTTTCTGCAAAATTGTAGAAGATTATATTGGAGGCGATGAGGAATACTGCAACATTGTGCACGCTGATGGAGCAGGTACTAAATCATCATTAGCATACCTATATTGGAAAGAAACCGGAGACATAAGCGTATGGCGCGGTGTAGCTCAAGATGCATTAGTTATGAATCTTGATGATATTATTTGCACTGGCGCAACAGGACCATTTTTACTTTCTAATACCATAGGTAGAAACAAACACCTTATACCTGGAGAAGTAATTAAGGAGATAATAGACGGGTTTGAAGATTGTATAGACACAATGGCTGAGTTTGGTGTAAAAATCAAATTTACCGGTGGTGAAACTGCGGATGTTGGAGACTTAGTAAAAACACTAATAGTGGATAGTACCGTTGCTTGCAGACCAAAAAGAAGTGAAATTCTTGAAATTGATATTCAAGATGACGACGTAATAGTTGGATTTGCTTCATTTGGACAAGCTACATATGAGACATCGTACAATGCAGGAACTGGATCCAACGGATTAACTTCAGGTCGACACGATTTATTAGCGCATAACTACCATCAAAAATATCCGGAATCCTACGACTTAAATACAGACGAGGAATACATATACTCGGGAAAATTTAACTTAACAGATAAACTAGAAGGAACACCGCTTGACATTGGTAAGGCACTTCTTAGTCCTACTAGAACGTATGCACCTATCTTAAATAAAATTGTAGAAAACAATGAATTAAAAAATGCCATTCATGGAATAATTCATTGTACCGGAGGAGCACAAACTAAAGTGATGAAATTCTTGGATAAACCGCTCCACATTATTAAAGATAATTTAATAGATATGCCTCCATTATTTAAAACCATACATGAAACCACGGGAACACCACTCAAGGAAATGTATGAAGTCTTCAATATGGGTCATCGTCTTGAAATTTACTGCGACAAAAAAATCGCTCAAGAGCTCATTACTATTTCTAACAGCTTTAATATAGAAGCGAAAATAATAGGAAGATGCGAACAGCATCCTACTAAAAAGCTAACTATAGCAGGCATTGAATATTAATAGGTCAGTAAGATTGCGAATTAATCTATTTGTCCTTCCTATCTTCATTACCTTTGCCTTGTGATTGACATTCGCTCACTTTCTAAAGATGAACTTTTAGCCGCATGTGAGGCAATGGGTGAAAAAAAGTTTAGAGCTACCCAACTTTGGGAATGGTTATGGCAAAAAAGTGCTAGGTCTTTTGAAGAGATGACCAACTTATCGCTTGACTTTAGAGCTAAATTAAATGATAGTTATGCTATATTGGGTATGACCATAGCCAACTCACAAAAGAGCACAGATGGAACCATCAAATACGCCTTTAGACTAAATGACGGCTTTTTAGTAGAGGGAGTCCTAATACCAACATCGGATCGTGTTACTGCATGCATTTCATCGCAGGTAGGATGTAGCTTAAGTTGCACTTTTTGTGCAACTGGTTTTATGAAGCGAGAACGAAATCTGCGCGCAGACGAAATGTATGACCAGGTAGCCATTCTTAGAGCAGAAGCCGAAAAAGAATATGGTATAAATCTTAGTAATATCGTGCTTATGGGAATGGGTGAACCTTTACTTAACTACACAAATGTAATGAGTGGAATAGAACGAATTACAGCCCCCGACGGCCTAGGGATGTCGCCACAGCGAATTACACTCTCAACTGCTGGTGTTGCCAAAATGATCATGAAACTAGGCGATGACGGCGCTAGATTTAATTTAGCTCTCTCTCTTCACTCGGCTAATAATGAAAAAAGAAGTAAGATTATGCCTATCAATGACAGCAACTCTTTGGAGGACTTGATTGAAGCGCTAAATTATTTCTACGATAAGACGGGTACCAGAGTCACCTTAGAGTATTGCGTGATAAACGACATAAACGACGACCCATTTGAAGCAGAAGAACTTGTTTCCTTTGCCCGTCAAATTAAGTGTAAGATTAACTTAATAGAATATAACCCTATCGATTTAGCTGAATTTAAATCTAGCTCAGCAGAAAAAATTCAACGGTTTGCCGACTATCTCGAAAAAAATAAGGTGATTGTAAACATACGCAGAAGTCGAGGCAAGGATATTGACGCAGCGTGCGGTCAATTAGCTAATAAACTTGCTTAATATTTTTTCGTTCTCGACCAGGTTAGTTGTTCTACATACATCCCTTTTACCAAACCATTTATAGCGATTTCTAGATACCCACTGATAAACCTTATCTCTTTGTTTTAAGGGAATAATTCGAAATATTATAAGCCATCTCCAAGGCCGTTTCATAAAATAACAAATTTGCAAAACCGCTTCGGACTCACTAAATATACGTCCATCCTTACAGAAAAAAATACTATCTAAACGAGTATCCTCGGACATTCCTTCCAAAGCTGATTTGCCCAAAGCACTTTGCAATGATGCAAAGTGTAAATTATTTCCACGTTCTCGGGCAATAATAAAATCAACCGATACATTGCACAGGTTACATACACCGTCAAAGAGAATTACATTGTTATATTGCCGTAACTCGTAGTAATTCTTCTTCATCGAAGACAAATTTAACTATGTAATTGTTAAAACCTTGATATTAGATTAGGTACCTTTGCAGCCATGGCTAAAATATCCATAAATCTTACATCCGGGACAGTTGCAAAAGATAACACAGTTATAGGCATCGACCTTGGCACAACTAACAGTCTAATAGCTACGGTGAGAGAATCGGATAGACAACCTTATTGCATTACCAAAGATGATGACAGTATAATCCCAAGTGCTTTATATTTTGGTGAGCAAATACAAGTAGGTAAAAAGGCGATAGAAATGCTAGTGGAGGAACCAGAAAATACTATTTATTCTATAAAAAGACTACTAGGAAAAAGCTATCAAGACATAGAAAATCACAATCACAAGCTTAATTATACCATAATTGACGAAGAAGATAAGCTTGTTAAAGTTAGAATAGGTACCAAAAGCTACTCACCTGTTGAGCTTTCTTCATACATCCTAAGAGAATTAAAAACAGTAGCAGAAAATAAACTAGGTTCAACCGTAAGCAAAGTGGTTATCACTGTTCCAGCCTATTTTAACGACTCTCAACGACAGGCAACAAGAGATGCTGGGAAACTAGCAGGACTAGACGTGCTACGCATTATAAACGAGCCAACTGCAGCTAGTTTAGCTTATGGTATTGGTCAAAATACGGACGAGCCAAAAACCGTTGCCGTATATGACCTAGGAGGTGGCACATTTGATATTTCGATTTTAAATATACATGCCGGTATTTTTGAGGTATTATCGACCAACGGTGATACCTATTTAGGTGGTGACGATATTGATAAAAAAATTGTAGCATTCTGGATGGCTAAAAACCGATTAGATCCGGATAGTCCAAGTGAACATCAATTATTACGACTAACCGCAGAGAAAGCAAAAAAAGAACTGAGCTCAAAAGAAACTTTTTCAACGTCTATAAACTTGAGTAAAAAGGAAATCGAGTTATTCTTATCTCGTGTGCAACTTAATGAGTTACTTATTCCTCTTTTAAATCAAACCATGGATTGCTGCCAAAGAGCACTTAAAGATGCTGAGCTAATCGCTACAGACATAGACGAAATAGTACTCGTTGGTGGCAGCACACGCACGCCGGCAGTAAAAAATGCAGTACAACAATTTTTTAGCTCTGCTAAAATAAACGACACCCTCAACCCTGATGAAGTAGTTGCACTTGGTGCCGCTATTGAAGCAGATATTTTAGCAGGCAATAGAAAAGACATGTTGCTACTAGATGTAACACCATTATCTTTAGGTATAGAAACCTTGGGCGGACTAATGGATGTTCTTATACCTAGAAACACTAAAATACCAACTAAGCTGCGTAAAGAATACACTACTTCTGTTGATGGGCAAGTAAACCTGCTTGTAAACATCTACCAAGGTGAGCGTGAGCTTGTTTCGGACAATAGAAAATTAGGTGAATTTGTACTAAAAGGCATACCTGCAATGCCTGCAGGTTTACCTAAGATAGCTATGACATTTATGTTAAATGCAGACGGTATATTACAAGTAAGTGCGGAAGAAACCCGATCCGGAGTTAAACAAACCGTAGAAATGACTCCGCAATACGGATTAACAGACGATGAAATAAAACTTATGTTAAGTAACAGTATTCTTCATGCGCAATCTGACTTGGATATACGCTCGTTTGTGGAAGCCAAAACAGAAGCAGAGCAACTTATATACGCCACACAAAAATTCACACGAGAACATACAGATCTGCTTTTGGAAGCTAACGTTGTCATAATTAACGAATACATAAGAGAGATTCAAAACGCCATAGAGAACAAAGACAGAGATGCTATTATTAAACATACAGATTCTCTTAACACATATAGTCGTCAATTTGCAGAAAAAGCTATGGACAAAAATATCGCAAAAGCACTCCAAGGCAAAAAAATCGAATGAAACTCTTCTGTTTCATACCGCTATTGTTTTTATTAACCACTGTTACTGCACAGCAAAAAGCAGAATTTCCTCACAAAGTAGGTATCAAAACAAATATTAATATCTCGACTTTAATAGGTTCAGAATTACAGAATCCACGACCTAAATTCGGATATACCGCTGGTCCATATATCATTTTTAACCCTGAGAATAGATGGAGTTTGTACACAGAGGCCGTTGGCAGTTTTCGAGGCTCTAAATTCAAAAATGGAGACACTGGTTATTCACGTATTTCAACATTTTATGTAGATATATGCGCACAACCCCTTTATAATATCCCAAACAGTAACAAGGCCATTACGTTAGGTCCATACGCATCCTATCTTGCACTATCATCACTTTTTATTGGCGCTAAGAAAAAACCCGAATTAAGCGATATTGGTTTCAAAGACTACGACATTGGGGTGGCATCTTATTATCACATAAAAGGCAATACTGTGTCCCTTCAGATCGGGGCCAAACTCGCTTTAATAAGTGCTAATAACAATGTTAATTTTATAGGCTACTACCCTAAAACAGGTAATGGTAAAACGATAAAAAGCTTGAGTTTTGAGATAGGAATGGCATTTTAAAAAGCTGTCATTTTAGAACAATCGATTAGTTAATAACGAAATTATCACCATAAAAAAGCCCCGATATATTTGATATCGGGGCTTTTAGTTAAATACCTTTATAGATTGGTGCGTTTTTTACAATTCGTCTTGGTTAAAGAAGTAATCGTCCGTCGACGGATACTCAGACCAAATTTCTTCTATTGTTTCAAAAGGTTCTCCATCGTCTTCAAGTTCTTGAAGATTTTCTACTACCTCAAGAGGTGCACCAGTTCTAATCGCAAAGTCAATAAGTTCATCCTTTGTTGCAGGCCAAGGAGCGTCATCCAAATAAGATGCTAATTCTAAAGTCCAATACATTTTGTTTAATTTTAATTTTGGTTAAACATTTAGAGGCATATAAGCTGCCCATTAATTTAATTGCGAAAATAAAAATTTAAACCAATTTTTTGAATAAAATATTAAAGTGCCTAAACTGCTGATTACTTGGAGTATAGGGTGTGAAGTAAAATGCCTGCGGCTACCGAAACGTTGAGAGAGTCGACACTTTCTTGCATTTTTATTCTTACAATGGCATCCATTTCTGATAGGCGTTCTCTGCTAAGTCCTTTATCTTCATTTCCCATCCATAGTACCCAAGAGTCTAATCCTGTAAAAGATGAAAGCTCCAAAAAGCTCTCTGACTTTTCACTCGCTGCTATTTGTTTTAGACCCCAACTTTTTAAGTATGTGAGTGTATTTGACAAACTACTTACACGCGCTACCGGTAATTTTAAGAGTGCTCCAGCACTTGATTTTATAGCTCCTTCACCTATTTCAGCATTTGCCTTTACACCCACTATCATCAGATCTACGCCAAAAGCTACGCAAGAGCGAGCAATAGCGCCTATATTTCGTATGTCTTGGACACCATCTGCTATGAGTATTTTAGGCGGTTTCCCCTCTTCAAACATTCGTGTAATGGTTTCTTCAAGTGGAACAAAATCAATAGGACTTTTTACAGCTATTACACCTTGATGGTTAGCGCGCGTTATTCTGTTCAGCTTCTCGACAGGCACCATCTGAAATGGTGTATCGCTCTCTTTCGCTAACAATCGAAGAGCACCAATTTTGTGCCTATCAGCTTTTGCGTTTATATATACTTTCCCTATGGTTACCCCACTTTGCAGCAATTCTTCTACTGCATGGTAACCAATAATTATGCCTTCTTTGCTCATCTTTAATGCCTATTAGTAGGCTATATTAACTTGAGTGTATAGGTCTTCGTATTTCTTAGCTAACGCGTCACGTTTATATGCTCTTGCTGCTGCAGCTACGTTACGCAGTATCTCAATATTATCACGCTTATCACCTTCTACACTTTGAATACCTTTGGTTTTAAACTTATTGTAATATTGCACCTCTTCAAAAGCGGCATCTCCTACTTCCGACAAATATTTGTCTCCTTTTTCTATTTGACTACATCTATAATAAATATCGGCACTTGCTGCTTTTAACCTAAGATCCATTGGTAATAAACTTTCTGGCATAGATGCGAAGCACTTATCAATCATATTAGCAGCAGAATCTAATCTTCCAGTTCTTGAATGATAATCAGCAACAGATACAAATAACTGACGAAGGTTTTGTGGAACTAACTGAGCCTTATCGTCTAAATATAAAGTTCCTTTGTCCATGTTACCCCAAACATATACATTCATCAACGTATTGTAGAGTTTGTCCATGTCATCCATACCACGCATATTTGGCTGTCTTTCTACTGGGAGCAATTGATAGGTTAGACCATTATGTCGTAAGTATTTATCCATATTCATGTATACTTCAGAACCAGTAGTAGTTGTCCAATAGATAGGTCTCGTCCAGCCATTTTTTGCATTTGTTGCTATAATGTCAAGCACTGTAATATCTCCTTTATGCAGAGCATTTTTTCCTATATTCCATCGCATTTTATCTACGATTTTATCGTAATCTCCTGCTGGCAGATAGCCTGTTTTAATAACCGCTTCTTTATCTACTTCTATACTGAAATTCTTGACAGGGAAATAGTTTTCGCGTTCATCTCTGCTGGTCACAAATTCTGTCTTACTATCATCCGTCATAAAGCCTAAAACTTGATCTAATGGATAAAACTGATTTTGATCTAATGTTCTATTGTCCATATATCTAACATAATCACGTTTTCCTGCCACTATACTCTCTGCGGGTATAGACATAGGTAACGGTTCAGAGTCAAACACTTTTTTTCTCAAGGCGCTACTATACCACTCTGTAGGTAAAAGACTTAAATTGATAATTCGAATATCTGTTCTAATTCCTTCCACATTTTGGGCATACCATAATGGATAGGTGTCGTTATCACCATTGGTGAATAGAATTGCATTTTTTTCGCAACTTTCTAGGTAATTCTTTGCAAAGGATATTCCCAAATATCTATCTGATCTATCATGATCATCCCAGTTTTGAGAACCCATTAAAAATGGTGCTGCGAATAAAGCTATTGCCGTGGCCCCCAAAGCCGTTATTGTTTTCGCCTTTTTATTTTTCACCAAGTCTACCAAGAAAAGTACACTTAGCCCGATCCAGATACAGAAGACTTGATAAGACCCTACGTTAGTATAGTCTCTTTCACGTGGCTCCATAGGTGGTTGATTTAGGTAAATAACAACCAGAATACCTGTAAAGACGAACATTACCAATACCGCATAAAAATCCATTTTGGCTCTTTTAAACATGACGATCATACCTAAAATTCCCAAAATAAGCGGCAAGAAGTAATATACATTTCTAGCTTTATTATATTCCATTTGACTAGTAACTTGTTGCGGTGCTCGCAATCTCCATTCGTCAAAACCAGTTATACCAGAAATCCAATTCCCTTGTTGGCTGTTTCCCGTTACATTCTGAAGATCATTTTGACGACCGACAAAATTCCACATGAAATATCTCCAGTACATCCACCCAAGTTGATATCTGAACATAAAGGTCATGTTGTTTCCAAAACTAGGTTTGGTTGCTTTTGCAGTTTTTAATTGTTCTTGTAAATCTGCATTCGTAGGATCTTGCTGAACTTTTTGCTCTAAGCTTCTAATACTATAGAACATATCATCCATATCGCACCAGATAGGATAGTAATCAGATTTTTCTGACATATCACCCATTCTAGGCAAAAAAGTAGTGCTTCTAGAATCAAACTCATATTCTTGCTTTTTCCCAGTAACAATATACTCTCCTTCCCCTCTTCTATAATTTTTGCCTGTCTCAATTATACCGGTAGGTTGTGCATTCCAATATGGTCCGCTTATTAATGGTCTAGACCCATATTGTTCACGATTGATATAGCTCAATAAGCTTTGAGCATCTTGAGGATCATTCATATTTATAGCTGGACCTGCAATAGATCGGATAACAACCATCGAGTATGATGAAAAGCCAAGCATAATAAACGCATAGCATAAAATCACTAAATTAGCCATTGGCTTATTCTTCCTTATAGTATATCTCAATCCGAAAACAATAGCCAATACGATCAGTAATAAGAAAAACAATACTCCAGAATTAAATGGTAAACCAAAACTATTTACAAAAATTCTGTCAAAGAAAGCAGCAATTTCTGGCGTCTTAGGGATAACTACCCACTGTAGAAGTGCGATAGAACCAAGCCCAATTGCGGTCGCTTTTAGAATGTTGCTTCTTGACGCACCAAATTTATTAATGAAATAATAAAGTATGATAGCTGGAACAACTAGCAAGTTTAATAAGTGGAGACCAATACCTAAACCTATAACGTAAGCTATAAATACAATCCATCTATCTGACGTCGGCTCGTCTTTTACACGCTCCCATTTCAAAATGGCCCAAAATGCTAAGGCCATAAAGCAAGATGAAGCAGCATATACCTCTGCCTCCACGGCACTAAACCAGAAAGTATCCATAAAAGTAACTGACAAAGCAGCTACAAGTCCAGATCCTAGAATAGCGATAGCACTGCTTAGCTCTATATTAGAGGTATTTAAGTCTAATTTTAGTATTTTTTTTGCGAAATGCGTCGTGATCCAAAAGGTAAACATTACGGTAGCAGCACTTGCTACTGCACTTAGCATATTTACAGCAATGGCTACTTCGTTTGTTCCTGGTTCAGCAAATAAAGTGAATATTCTGCCCAACATCAAAAACAACGGAGCTCCCGGAGGATGTACTACCTGAAGTCTGTATGATGCCGATATAAATTCACCACAATCCCATAAACTCACAGAGGGTTCGAGCGTAAGTATATACACAGCTAATGCAACTATAAAGGTCAACCACCCACCTATGGTATTTATACGTTTAAAATTATTCATTCTTGTTTGATACGTCTTTTGTTAAACGGCGAAAATAAAGATTTATAACGTTCTGTTTTTGAAAAATTATGTATTCATTTTTTAGAAGCGTAGAAAGGCGTTATTTTTGACCATAAAATTAGGACATAAATGTTAATTGGAGATTACACCATATTGAATAAAAACTATGAAGAACTTATTGATTTCGCTAAATCACAAGCCTCTAGTTATCAAAACGCCGATCCTTTTCCTAGCATATACTTCGACGATTTTTTTAACGAAGAATTTCTAAGTGATGTGCTATCTGAGTTTCCTGAACTCGGAGATAAAAGCGATATACAGTACAGCAACCCCAATGAAATAAAACTGGCTAGTAGAGGTGAACAAAAGTTTGGACCCAAAACTAAAGTTTTAATGCATTTTCTCAATTCAGAGCCTTTTTTGATGTTTTTAAGTGATCTTTCGGGTATTACCAACCTAATAGCAGATCCTTATTTTGAAGGAGGAGGTTGTCATCAAATAAAACCAGGAGGCATGTTAAAAATACATGCTGATTTTAATAAGCATCGTACCCTTGGCTTAGACCGAAGACTAAATTTTTTGATTTACTTAAATAAAGATTGGAAAGAAGAATATGGTGGCCATTTTGAACTCTGGAAAACAGATATGTCTGAAAGCCGCGCTAAAATTTTGCCCATTTTTAATCGTGTCGCTATGTTTTCTACAACAGATTATAGTTTTCACGGACATCCCGACAAGCTTAATTGCCCAGAAGATAGAAGCAGAAAGTCCTTAGCCTTATATTATTACACCAACGGCAGGCCTAAAGAAGAAGTAAATGATGGCTTAGAGGACCATACCACACTTTTTAAAGAGCGCAAAGGGGTCGACTCTGTATCCATGAAAGCATACAATGGCTTAGTAAATCTTGCTGTAGATATTATGCCTCCCGCACTGTATCGTACATTGCGTAACATGAGAAAAAAATAGTCACTATACCTATTACTAGCTTAAAAATACCCTTGAGTAATAAAATAGAAATTTCTGCATGCATTGTATGCGGAAGTACGTCACTTAATGATGAACTTACCGTAACCGATTGGTTAGTAAGTAACGAGGTTTTTTATCTTAAGAATTGTAATTCTTGTGGTTTTCGATTTACCTCCAACCCGCCGTCCGCAATGCAGGCTGGGCCCTATTACGAAACAGAAGAGTACGTAGAGCACAGTGACAGCAGCGCTGGAATTATAAACACTGTATATCACCAAGCTCGAAAATGGATGCTTAGGTATAAACTTGGATTAATAAAAAAACACGCTAAGGGCAATAGGTTAATCGACATCGGTTCAGGTTCTGGTTATTTTATTCATTTTATGAAGCAAAATGGACTAGCTGTAGCTGGAGTAGAAATAAGTGATAAAGCGGTAGCCCTTTGCAACGAAAAGTTCGGAATAACGGCCTACTCTCCAACGCAGTTTTTGAATAACGAAATTCAAGATGAATATGACATAGCTACCATGTGGCACGTTTTTGAGCATGTGTATAGTTACGACGAGTATTTTGCCATGCTAAAGCAGAAACTGACAGCTGACGGAACTCTAATCATTGCCATGCCTAATCATCTTTGTTTAGAAGAAAAATATTACCGTAAATACTGGAATGGGTATGATACACCGCGACATTTGTGGCATTTCACCTCAGAGACATTTACCCAATTTGCAAAGGATAGAGGTTTTGAAGTTGTCAAAGAACACAATTTACCATTGGATCCTTTCTATAATTGTTTGATTAGCGCTTCCTACAAAAAGTCATTTAGCTTTATGCCTGCAACCTTGATGCTTGGACTTTTATCTCTGCTCAACTCCATATTTTTTTTCAAGAAAAGCAGCTCAATCGTTTATGTCTTAAAAAAGATATGATCAACTTTTTTTAGATTTCTTCTTGTTATTGCCATAAACTACTTCTTAATAAAAGGACGTGTTACGCTAGTGGTTCCCGAAACTATTTTAAGGTAGTAAACACCTGCTTCTAAGTATGCGATATTCAAGGTAGTTGAATAGTTCTCTTTGAAAACCAAATTGCCGGTAGAATTAAAAATAGCCGTATAGTCTGCTGCACCCGTATAGCCTGAAATAGTTAATTCTTTACTAGTGGGGTTGGGGTATATTTTAATTTTTGCATAATTAAGTAAATCGGTAGAGGAAATACTGGCCTCTGCAATTGAGAGGGTGTCTATTAAAACGTTATCTCCAGATGTATTCCCGTTATTATTGGCTACTAAAGCTGCGGCAAAAAAATGTATACTACCAGAACCTTTGACGGGAGCCGTCCAAGAAAATGTCCATGACTTGCTACCTGAACCTGAATTATTGGAAGACTTATGCGTTGCTCGCTTTCCATTTGATTTTATATTCACCTCCGAAGTATTGCTAAAAGTTCCTTTGCCATTACCTAAGCTGTCTTCCGATGTTATTTCAAATCCAAATTTTGTGACACCAGACTTGGCTGCTTTCATGATAACAGTATATTGTTTGCCTGGAACATAGCCAGAAGCGGGAATATCACTAGAAATCATCTCACTAGAAGTTATAGTGCTTGAAGAGCTAGCGTGACAACCACCGCTACTTGCACAAGTTGCGCCTTTGTCTGATTTTGAACCGGTATAGCCACCTGGACTACCACCACTATTGGCCAGAATTATTATTACGACACATAAAAAAATAAGATATAGTACTGGGCTTTTATTAATCATTACTCGACGTTTCATTTTATCCACCAAAAATAGAGGTGAAAGGCAAGTATTTATATATGTTTTTGTGTTTGTTTAAATAATGTTACTTTTGCGCTAGTAAAAAAGCATAGAGAGGGGTTTAAAGCCCCTTTTTTCTTATAAAAATTTTGAGTTTAAAACAGCTGATAACTAAGATCATTGAAGAAGAATTGGTAGAAACCAATTGTTTTTTGGTAGGCATAGATGCTAACCAAGCTGAAACAAGTATGCGATTTTACATTGATGGCGAGAATGGAGTGGATATAAAGTTATGTACCCGCCTTAGCCGAAAAGTATCACGAATACTAGACGAAGAATATTTAGACGAAACACCAATCCGTTATGAAATATCTTCTCCTGGAACAGATCAACCGCTCATTGACATTCGTCAATATAACCAGCATATTGGTCGTGATCTTATCGTAACGTGTGATGACGAAATCGTAGAAGGTGAGCTAACAGAAGTAAACGACGAGACGATAACCATACTTAAAACTATGGGCAAAAACAAAACAGAACTACAAACAATACTGTTTGAAAAAATAAATAACAGCACAGTAAAAATATCCTTTAAACGAAAATAGAAATGAGCTTACAATTAGTAGAATCTTTCTCGGAATTCAAAGAATTCAAAAACATCGATCGAGCCACCATGATGAGGGTACTCGAAGACGTATTTAGAACCATGATTAGAAAAAAATATGGTTCTGATGATAATTTTGACGTTATCGTTAATACTGACAATGGTGACCTTGAAATATACAGGAATAGAGAGATTGTAGACATGGGTGAAGTAGAAGATCCCAATAAAGAAATAACCATAGAAGATGCTAAAAAAATAGAAGCTGACTATGAAATAGGTGAAGAAGCTATTCAAGAAATTGATATGGCTGAGTTTGGTCGCAGAACAATTCTTACTGCCAGACAAACACTTTTATCTAGAGTGCTAGAGTTAGAAAAAGACGAATTCTATAAAAAATATAAAGATAGAGTTGGTGAAATAGTAACTGGTGAGGTTTACCAAATTTGGAAAAACGAAATCATGATCTTGGATGACGAAGGAAATGAACTTATTCTTCCAAAAAGAGAAATGATTCCAAGAGATTTCTTCAAAAAAGGAGATAGCATGCGTGCTGTGGTACTTCGCGTTGAAATGTACAATTCAAACCCTAAGATTATCTTGAGTAGAACAGCTCCAGAGTTTCTTGAGCGTTTATTTGAACTAGAAGTACCTGAAATTCTTGATGGGTTAATTACCGTTAAAAAAATAGTAAGAGAGCCTGGAGAACGTGCCAAAGTAGCTGTAGAAAGCTACGATGACCGCATAGATCCAGTGGGTGCGTGCGTAGGTATGAAAGGTAGTAGAATACACGGCATTGTTAGAGAATTGAAAAATGAAAACATAGACGTTATTAACTACACTTCTAACATTCAGTTGCTTATACAAAGAAGCTTAAGCCCTGCAAAAGTATCTAGCATTACTCTAGATGACAAAACAGGAAAAGCAGACGTATTCTTACCCGCAGATCAAGTATCACTTGCTATTGGTAAAGGAGGACACAATATTAAACTTGCAGGTAAATTGGTAGGTTATACTATCGACGTGTACAGAGAATCTAATGAAGACGAGGATATGGACGTTGATTTAGACGAATTTGTAGACGAAATAGATGCTTGGATTATAGATGAGCTGAAAGGCATCGGTCTAGATACGGCAAAAAGTGTACTTGAAATGAGTGATGCAGACTTAGTATCACGCACTGAGTTAGAGAAGGAAACAATTGAAGAAATTAAGAAAATACTAGAAGCAGAATTTGAATAATAATACTTTAAACCATTAAAGTATTATTTTCGAACACTGCTTAGCAATAGATGGCTGATAATAATAAGACATATAGAATAAATAAGGTTGCTACAGAGTTCAACGTTAGTTGGAAAACTATCGTAGATCACCTTGCAGACAAAGGTTTTGATGTGGAGCAAAAAATCACAGCAAAACTGGATGAAGCCATGTATCAAGACTTGCTCAGTTTTTATCAAAAAGATAAGCAAGCTAAGGAGGAATCACAACAACTGGAAATAAACATTCGGAAGGATGCTAAAACTGCAGAAATAGTTGAAACCAAAAAAGTTGATCCGCCGAAACAGGAATTCACCCCAGAACCAACTTTTTTTGTAAAAGATACATCTTCGAAATTCATACCGAAATTTGAAGCTTCAGATAACAGCGAAGCGACCAGTGAGCCTGAGGTAACTAAAGTTGTTCCTGAAACTATAGTGGTTGAAGAAATTCCGCAACCAGAGGTAATTATACCCGCTGAAGCTGAAGAAGTTGTTAAATTAGAAAGTACACCCGAAGCAATTACCCTTGATCCAGCACCTATTCCAGAGATTGTACAAGAAGCTGGAAGCCTAAAGATTCTTGGAAGTATAAAATTAGATACGCCCAAGAAAAAAGAATCTAAGTCAGGTAAGAAAGAAGCTGAAAAAACTACTTCAAAAACACAGAAGTCAAAACAAAGCGAAGGCACTGAGAATTTAAATAAATCAGAAACTCCTGTTGTGCCAACTCCGGCAGTTCCAGAAGTACTTGAACCTGTTGTGATCAAAACAGAGTACTCGAAATTAGAAGGAACTACGGTTTTAGGTAAAGTTGAAATAAAACCTGTAGTTAAGAAAACCCGTACTAGAGACGCTAATGAGCCAAAGCAAAAACGTAAACGTATACGCGGTGAAAAAGTAAGCACCGATAAAGTACGTCCCGATAAACCCGGAACACGTCCCGGCACTGGAAGTGGAACTGGCCCAAGTCATGAAAAAACTGAAATAACTCAAAAAGAGATTCAGGATAAGATTAAGAAAACTTTAGCTAACATGACTTCTTCTAAGCAAGCCCCAAATCACGGTGGTAAGGTTAGACAAAAAGCTAGGAAATTCAGAAGAGAAGAGCACAAGAAAAAGTGGGAAGAAAAACAACTTCAGGATATCGTCGAAAGTAAAATTCTATCAGTAACAGAGTTTGTTACCGCAAATGACCTTGCAAATATGATGGATGTAAATGTAAACGAAATCATAGGTGCTTGTTTCTCCCTTGGTATGATGGTTTCCATCAATCAACGACTTGATGCTGAAACGATTCAAATAGTTGCAGAAGAATTCGAATACGAAGTAAACTTCGTAGACGCTGACGAAACCATCGAGATAGAGCAAGAGGACGATCGAGAAGAGGATCTGAAACCGAGACATCCAATTGTTACGGTAATGGGTCACGTGGATCACGGTAAGACTTCATTATTAGATTACATACGGAAAGCAAATGTTATCGCAGGTGAAGCTGGAGGCATAACGCAGCACGTTGCAGCTTACGAAGTTAAGTTGAAAACGGGTCAGAAAATGACTTTTATAGACACACCTGGTCACGAGGCTTTTACAGCAATGCGTGCCCGAGGAGCAAAAGTGACAGACGTAGCTATTATCGTAATTGCTGCTGACGATACTATAATGCCACAAACAAAAGAGGCAATTAGCCATGCGCAAGCAGCTAATGTTCCTATTGTTTTTGCGATCAATAAAATAGATAAAGATGGAGCAAACCCTGATAGAGTAAGAGAAGGGTTATCTGCCATGAATATATTAGTAGAGGAATGGGGAGGCAAGTATCAGTGTCAAGAAATTTCTGCTAAAAAAGGACTCAATATTGAAGAACTACTTGTAAAAGTAAGTTTAGAAGCCGAATTACTTGAACTAAAAGCGAATGCTAACAAGAATGCAAAAGGCGCAGTACTAGAGGCTAAGATAGAAAAAGGAAGAGGTGTAGTTGCTTCGGTTCTTATAAGCGAAGGAACGCTTAAAGTGGGTGATGCACTGATTGCTGGACAACATTTTGCACGTGTGAAAGCGATGTTCAATGAGAGGGGACAAGCAATGAAAATGGCAGGACCATCTTCACCAGTGTCTATTCTAGGGTTCTCTGCGGCACCTGCAGCAGGTGAAACGTTCCAAGTACTTTCTGATGAAGCTCAAGCAAAGGAAATAGCCAATAAACGAGAGCAGTTACAAAGAGAGCAGTCTATACGAACGACCTCTATGCTTACGCTAGATACTATTGGTAAACGACTGGCTATAGGTAATTTCCAAGAGCTTAAATTAATAATTAAAGCAGACGTGGATGGCAGTAGTGAGGCACTTTCTGATTCATTACTCAGACTTTCTACCGAAGAGATAGAAGTTAAGATTATACAAAAATCTGTAGGACCAATTACAGATAATGACGTCCTTTTAGCCAAAGCTTCTGACGCAATCGTAATCGGTTTCCAAGTTAGGCCAATGCCATCAGCTAAAAAACTAGCTGAAAATGAAGGTGTTGAGATAAAGCAATACAGCATTATATACCAAGCTATAGAAGAGATTAAAGCTGCCATGGAAGGTATGTTAGCTCCAGACTTAAAAGAGGAAATAACTGGTACTGCGGAGGTACGTGAGGTATTCAAAATCACTAAAGTAGGAACCATAGCCGGCTGTATGCAAACAGAAGGAAAGATGTATAGAAGCAATAAGGTTAGACTTATCCGTAACAACGTAGTAATTTATACTGGAGAAATAGAAGCATTGAAGCGATTTAAAGATGACGCCAAAGAAATAGGTAAAGGCTTCGAATGCGGTATTCAAATTAAAAACTACAATGATCTTGAACTGTATGACCTTATAGAAGGTTTCCGTGAGGTAGAAGTAGCGCGTAAGCTGAGCTAAAACTTCATTACTTTTTTAAAAAGCATTCTATTTTTTCTTCTTAAATTGCACCAATGAATAGTGCGATAATAAAAGGCATGGGCTATTATGTTCCTAGCAATGTTGTAACCAACGATGACCTTGCTACCTTAATGGACACCAACAACGAGTGGATCGTTGAGCGGACGGGTATTAATGAAAGACGTTGGATTAAAGATAACAGTGAGAGCACATCTTCTATGGCTCTTGAAGCATCCAAAAATGCCATTGCTGATGCTGAAATAGATAAAACTGAAATAGATTTTATCATATTCGCTACCTTAAGTCCGGATTACTATTTTCCTGGACCTGGTGTTACACTTCAAAAAGACTTAGGACTAGACACCATAGGTGCCTTAGATGTACGAAATCAATGCAGTGGTTTTGTATACGCCCTGTCTATAGCAGACCAATACATCAAAACAGGCATGTATAAAAATATTCTGGTAGTGGGCTCTGAATATCATAGCGGCGGTCTTGATAAATCCACCAAAGGACGCGGAGTAACGGTTATTTTTGGCGATGGAGCAGGGGCAGCAATTGTATCTAAAAGTCCGAACGCTGATAGAGGTATCCTCTCTACGCACTTGCATTCGCAAGGTGAATTTGCAGAGGAGCTTACGCTAATTGGGCCAAGCACACGACGATGGGTCCCTGAAATAATAGATGGTGCAGGAAAAGACGACGAGGCCATTTATCCATATATGAACGGAACGTTTGTTTTCAAGCACGCAGTCACCCGATTTCCGCAGGTAATAGGTGAAGCCTTAACACAAAATAATTTAAAAAGCACTGATATAAACTTGCTCATACCACATCAAGCAAACCTCCGTATTTCTCAATTTGTACAACAAAAGATGGGCTTAAGAGACGATCAAGTCTTTAACAACATCCAAAAATACGGCAATACAACCGCTGCTTCTATACCCATAGCATTGGCAGAGGCTAAGTTAGCTGGTAAAGTTAAAGAAGGAGACTTGATTTGTTTGGCGGCATTTGGCAGTGGATTTACCTGGGCAAGCGCACTTATACGATGGTAGCTGGGATATCACAAAATGAGCTAATTCAGATAGGCATTATCACCTTAGTTTCCTATTTATTAGTACAGCTGGGAAAAGCCCTTATCAAAAGAAGTATTCGCAAAACCTATAGTGACCCCTCGGATGATGATGCTAAAATAACAGGACTAAAATTCCTATACAATACACTTTCCTTTCTTATTTACACCGTTGGGGTAATTGCTATTATTTACACTATTCCTCCCCTCAAAAACGTTGGAAAAACACTATTTGCAGGCGCAGGGATATTTGCTGCAATACTTGGTTTTGCATCTCAACAGGCTTTCTCAAACATTATAGGGGGTATTTTCCTAGTCATATTTAAACCTTTTAGGGTAGGTGACCTTATAAAGGTAGGAGAACTTGACGAAGGTTATGTAGAAGATATTACACTCAGACATACCGTAATCCGCGATTTTGAAAATAAACGCATTGTAATACCTAACTCTATGATAAGTAGCGAAACAATACATAACTCCAATCTTAAAGACGAACGGGTTATGAATAGAATACATTTTGGTATTAGTTATGACTCCAATATGGATACCGCTACTGCCATTATTCAGAAAAGCGCATTGAACCATCCATTTTTCCGTGATTATAGATCAATAGCAGAAACCAAAGACGATAAGCCGGCTGTGGATGTTAGAATTATAAAATGGGGAGATTCAGGAATAACCCTAAGAGCGTATATATGGACGGATACCCAAGAAGAAGGATTTGCTTTAAAAACAGACCTATTCTATACCGTTAAAAAAGAGTTTGAAGCCAATAATATAGAAATACCTTTCCCACACCGAACCATCGTTTATAAAAATAATGAGCTCAAGAAAAAGGAACAAGAAACTATTTAATAGTCCTATTTCGTACAATCTTGAAAAGGATAACGGCGTCATGAACATGGACTGTATATTCTATAACGATATATATTATAACAGAACCATCGAAAAAAAATGGGACCACTTAAAGCCACTTCTTTCTGAGCATCAAGATAAATATATCTGGTTAAATTTATATCCACTTGAGGACAAAAAAACACTCGAGTTTATTGAGCACTATTTTGATATAGACCCTTTTTTAATGGCTGATGCAGTTGATTTTTCGCAACGATCAAAAGTATGGGAAACGGATAAGCATCTTTTTTGCTCGTTCAAAATGAAAAAACATGATTTACACGACACGGAGCATATCAGTTTTATCTTAGGAGAGAATGTAATAATTAGCTTACAAGAAATAGAAGAAGACGTATTTCAAAATATTAGAACACGCATGGAAAACAATTATGGCCCTATCCGTAAAAAAAGTGTTGACTACCTTTTATTTCTCCTATGTGATTCCATTGTAGACCAATACACGCTCATTAGTGACAGCTCTGAAGACAGCCTATTATCTCTTGAAGCGGTAATTGCTAGTAATGACGAAGCTATCGACTTAAGTTCTCTGTATGCTGTTAAAAAAGATCTTCTACAAGTGCACAAAGATGCACGCGTTTCTAGTGAAATAATTGAGGCAATAATTACGTCTGAATTTTTTGCTATTTCTGGCTTTGTAACCAAACTATTCACTTCCATATCGCATAACGCAAGACATATTACAGATTCTCTTAATAGGCAGCTAGAACTCGTAAACTCCTTATCGGATTTATACTTCGCAAAACAGAATAATCGCCTGAATGAGATGATAAAACTGCTAACCATTATGTCTGCCATTTTTATACCTATTACCTTTATTGCAGGATTTTACGGTATGAATTTTATCTATATGCCAGAAACCAAATTAGCTTGGACATACCCTGCCATTATTGGTTTAATGATTTTAGTGGTAACCTTTCTTATTAAGTTCTTTAAAAAGAAAAAGTGGTTATAATTTATGGAAGCATCATCCCTAAGTATAATTGGCATGCACGAGGAGATAAATTTACCTCAAGTGGGTATTTTTAAACTCAAATCAAAAACGGATACTGGAGCGTACAATAGTGCCATAGACTGTTGCTATAGTGAAGAAAGAGTGACGCCTGATGGAGAGCACATTTTAGTTTTTATCCTACTTAACAAAACACACCCACAATACACAGGGCAAGAACACACAACCACTTCATTTAAAACTAAAAAAGTGCGTAGTTCAAATGGTATTGTAACCAACAGATACCAGATAAAAATGGATGTGGAAATAAACGGTCACAGTTTTCGGACCACATTTAACTTAAGTAATCGTTACAAAATGCGTTTCCCAACGCTATTAGGCAGAAAACTGCTTGGCAATAGATTTATAGTAGACGTAACTAAAAATAGAAACCCAAAAAGAATTAACACTACAAAATCAGTATAATTTATTTTGTTTAATGACTTTTAAATAATGAAATGATATTTCTGTTACACTTGGATAAGTTGTCCGTTTTTGAGTGTGTACACCGTATCGCAGAACTGTAATTCATCCTCTTTGTGCGTAATAAGAATAGCTGTTTTTCCTTCTTTCTTTAGATCTCTTATGGCTATTAAAGTTTGTTCTTTTGAGTAAGTATCAAGGTTATTTGAAACCTCGTCAAAAATAAATACTTCCGCATCCTTATATAGCGATCTTGCGATAGCGATTCGCTGTTTTTGACCGCCACTTATATGATTACCTAATTCTCCCACTTTCGTATCCCAGCCAATTGGCAATCCATCTAACCAAGTGGTTAAATTTACCTTCTCTATGCATTCCCTTGCCTTATCCAAGTCTGGATTTGGATCTAAAAATGCCACATTACGAAGCACAGAGTCATTCAGCATGAACACCTCTTGTTCTACATATGAAAATAGAAAACGGTAGGCTACATAATTTTCTGGCTCTAACTTTTTACCGTCTATCATAATACAACCGCTCGTTGGTAATATCAGAGATGATAAAATATTGACCGCTGTTGATTTCCCTGAACCGCTGGCACCAATTAGCCCAATAAAGCTGCCTTTTGGTATATCAATGTTAATATTATTTAGTACACTTGTTCCATCCGGGTAAGAAAAGCTAACTGCATTTAAACTTATAACCGTGTTCAAGCTAAGCTTTGTTGGAGAAACGACTAATATTTCTTCAGATTGTTCATCTACCATGACCATATCCAAGATAAAACTACTAACGGACAAACTGTTAGAAGCCATAACTAATCTGTTAATACTTGGCAAAAGTCTGAAAGAGACCCCAGCATAGATTGAAATATAAGTGGCGATTTTGGAAAAGTTATGGTCCGCTAGCATCGCATAAAGCACCACACATAATATCCCTGAAATAGCGATAACCTCAAATATGCGTATTGGAATAAATTGTGAACTTACATAAATGTTGGTTTTGAGTGCGTAAGCCTCCTTTTTTAGTTTTTCATATCTATCATAAAAATAATCGGCTCCATTCCATAGTTTTATGTTCGCTATTCCTGAGGCTAATTCACCCGCATTTTCGTATATCAAAGGACTAATATTACTTAGCCTAGCGCCTGCACGTCGTAATTTTCTGCGATTGATGTACATAAGTATTCCCGCTGTCGGTATTAAGGTGAGAAAGGAAAATACAAAAAGCAATGGGTTATAAATCAATACGCCACACAATGCCAGTATAATTAACATTAATTCTGAGATGACCACGATACTTGAAAGCAATATTCCCTCAGCAAAACTTAGACTTGTCATGCCTATCTCATGCATAATTTCTGAAGATTTCTTTTGCGTGAAATAAAGTAAATCTTGCTTTGCTATAAACCGATAAAAACTACTAGAAACCTCGTCTGTGATCTCAAAAGCATACCTAACCTGAAGCTTATTAAGCTGAACTAAAATTACATTTTTAACAACATAAAACAGAAAAAGAAAGGTGGAAATAACGAGAATGAATGTTTTAGAATCACGAATACCTAGACCATTGTAAACAAAAGAAGTAAAAAAATTACTTCGCAAAAACTCGGGCTTCAGGATAGAAAGTACGGTATGTAACAGTACAGAAATACCTGCAATTTCCAATAGTGCTGCACATAAACTGATGGCAACCATAATCGAGAATTTCCTTTTCTGCGAAACACTTAAAATATCACTCAACTTTTGCTGAACCGCAGATAACTCCTTTACACTTTTCATTTCAATATAGCCAACACCTCTATCTCCACTAGTATAGGAGTATAACCTGGGATTTTTGTATTGCCGTCAGAACCAAATGCTTGATCAGATGGAAGTAGAGCTCTTGCGCTTTCTCCAACCGCTAAATTGGCCATTAAAAAATGAATTCCTGGGAGAAGGTTTAAGTCTTTAGGATTATAAATGTACGGTTTACCCTCCTGTGTGCCTGCCAATTCATAATCGTTTAAAGACTTTATTACGAATGAGATCTCAGTTTTCTCCGACGTCCCACGAGGTTTTTCATTGATTTTTAGCCGTTCAAAGTAGATAAGTGTATTGCTATCTCTTATTGCATTCCACTTATTTTGTTCCATGTACCTGTTTATGATCTCGCTTTCAAATAATTTTTTGTAAGCAATGTGGTCTAAATCGTCTAGCATATCCCTCATCCATATTTTAATATTTAAAACGTCATTTACGCCCATGTTTTCAGGCACAGCACCACCCAAACCAGTATAAAAATCATTAGCTGATAGCTTCAGTTCTAAACTATCTCCTTTGCATGTTTGGCTAAGTAATTTATAAAAAACAGTAGTGCTATCCAGCATTAATCTGTGTAGCTCTAGTTTTCGATGCATTGTATTTGTGTTAAGATACACGCTATCTGAAACATTCGCGGCTTCTACATCAAGTAACCAGTGGTTTTTAACCCTCTCGGCGCACGGCTCACCTCCCCTCCAATACTCTATATTTCCTTCTCTTTCGTAGGTCTTTCCGCAACTGCTTATTATGAAGCTCAGAAACACAAGGATTATTGCATTCTTCATCCTAGGTGTTGTCTGTAATTTTTTATAGACTCTTTAAACTTCTCTATTGTTTTTTTCAAACCTTCCTCACTTGCCCCTCCCGCTGCATTTTTATGACCACCCCCATTAAAATACTTGGCACTAAACTCGTTACAAGGAAATACATCGGTACTTCTAAAACTCATTTTTACTAAATATCCTCTATCAATAATCAGTGCACTTAATTGAACTCCTTTAATACCCAAACCATAGTTTACAAAACCCTCAGTATCGCCAGTTACCACGTTATATTGAGCAAGTTCATCTTCTGTTAAATACGCAAGAGCTACAGTGCCGTCCTCAATGAGCTCTATTTTATTGGCTAAAAAGTATCCTAATAATTGCAGTCGGTCTAGCCTATTTTGGTCAAAAAGGTTGTTGTATATTTTAGCAGGGACTACTCCTAAATCCATCAGGTCGGCAGCTGTTCGTATAGTATTACTTGTGGTGCTACCATATCTAAAAGAACCGGTATCGGTAATTAACCCGGTATAAATACACTCCCCCATTTCCTTTGTCATAAAGGATATATCTAAATGTTTTTTGACGTAATTTATAATTAATTCGCAAGTAGAACTTGCCCCTATTTCTATATAACGCTCGTCGTCGAAATCTTGCGGGTCTTGGTGATGGTCTATCATCACTTTTTTAGCTGTACTAGCCGCAACATTCTCTCCCATCTCGTTTATTCTGCCTAATGCATTAAAATCAAGGCAAAAAATGTACGCGGCATCTTTGATATATCCTTGGCACAGTTCCTTTTGTTCCTGGTAAATTAAGACACTTTCATTTGCGGGTAACCAATGTAAAAAATCTGCATAATCCGTTGGTGTAATAACCTTAGATTCTATTCCTGCTGCTTTTAAATAATGATACAAACCCAAGCTAGATCCCATGGCGTCACCATCAGGTTTGTGGTGAGTGGTTATAATGATTTTACCTGATTGTCTTTTTAAATCTTGTAAAGAGTGGCTGATGGTATCTTGCACGTTTTAATTTTGTGACAAAACTCGTGAAAAGAAAAGGATAATTCTATTTTTGCCGCTGTAAATCAATAAAAAACATGTCAAACATCACGTTTACAATGATCAAACCAGATGCCGTAGCAAACGGGCACACTGGAAAAGTAATTAACGATATCATAGAAGGAGGTTTCTCTATCAAAGCTATGAAATATCTTCACTTGTCTAAAGAAAAAGCAGAAGCTTTTTACGGTATTCACCGTGAGCGTCCATTTTTTAACGACCTAGTTAGCTTTATGACCTCTGGTCCTATCGTAGCGGCTGTGTTAACTAAAGAAAATGCAGTAGCAGACTTCAGAACTTTAATTGGTGCTACCAACCCAGCAGATGCTGCTGAGGGTACTATTAGAGCTAAGTACGCGGTTTCTATAGACGCAAATGCGATACATGGAAGCGATAGCGATGAGAACGCAGCAGGAGAAGCATCTTTCTTCTTCTCTGCTTTCGAAATGTTCTAAAAAAACCAAATCAAGTCAATAACCCGATCAATTAAGTTGGTCGGGTTATTTTTATTTTTGATGGTGAAATAAAAACCGCCACACAATAATTCATTACTTTAGTGCCTTAATATGAATAGTTTATTTTTTGATATAAATTGATTATACCATTTACAAAACTTTTATTCCACAGACTTATACCATGAAATTAAAAAATATTTTTTTTGTTGTAGCTCCATTCATTTTTGTAGCCACCGGATTTTACATGAAGGCTCAAGACGAAGGTGAGTCTATATTATTACAAGCTATAAATATGAGTTTGCAAGGTGCGCACTATGATCCACCTGTTGTAGATGATGCTTTCTCTCAAAAAGCTTTTGATTTATACCTTAAAAATATTGATGGAAATAAGCGTCTACTTCTAGCCTCAGATACTGTTCAGTTAGTTAATTACCGCAACGAAATAGACAATGAGATAAATGATGGAACGTATAAACTTTTTGATCTTTCATTGGAATTAATCGAAAAACAAACCAAGGCAACTGAAGTGTATTTTGAAGAAATTTTAGCACAACCTTTTAGTTTTATCGAAAATGAAGAGGTAAATCTAGGAGAAGATATGCCTTTTGCCAAAGATGAAACTGAATTACGAGACCGTTGGAGAAAGTACCTTAAATACAGTGTGCTTTCGCGCCTGCATGATGATATTATTGCGCAAGAAAAGACCTTAGAAAAAGGCGATACCATCTTTACTCCAAAGTCATATGATTCACTAGAGTACCTTGCCCGTAAGAATGTACTAAAAACGCACAGAGATTGGTATAAAAGACTAAATCGACTAGATCGCAAGGACCGTCTTGCACTTTATATAAACAGTATAACTGCGGTATACGATCCGCATACCAACTATTTCCCACCTGAGCAGAAAGAGGATTTTGACATTCAAATGAGTGGTCAATTAGAAGGTATTGGTGCTCAGTTACAAGAAAAAGACGGCTACATTAAAATCACCAACATTATCCCAGGCGGACCGTCCTCACTTCAAGGTGAACTCATGGCCAATGACCTCATTTTAAAAGTAAAACAAGAAGGAGGCGAACCAATAGAGATAATAGACTGGAGAATAAATGATGCCGTAAAAATTATACGTGGTAAAAAAGGAACCAAAGTAACACTTACCGTGCGCAAACCCGATGGTTCTGTAAAAAACATAACTATTACCCGTGATGTGGTAGTATTGGAAGAAACCTACGCCAAATCACTTGTCTTACACGATCAAGATAATATAAAAACGGGTTATATTTACTTACCTACATTCTATGCTGATTTTCAAAACCCTAGAGGACGATTTAGCTGGAAAGATGTAAAAGTAGAAGTAGAAAAACTAAAAGCGACGGGTATAAAAGGAATAATACTAGACCTACGCAATAACGGTGGTGGATCCTTAGATGATGTGGTCAAAATGGGTGGTCTTTTTATAGACCAAGGCCCTATTGTACAAGTAAAAGAAAAAGGAAGACAAGCTCAAGTTCTTGAAGATAGATATCCTGGCGCAGAGTGGGACGGTGCTCTCGTAATCATCATTAATGAATTCAGCGCATCAGCCTCTGAAATTATGGCTGCTGCAATGCAAGACTATGGTAGAGCCGTTATTGTAGGCTCGTCATCATCACATGGCAAAGGAACTGTTCAGCGTTTCCTTAATCTAAATCAAACACTTCGGAATAAAAACCTACCAGACTTAGGTAGCGTCAAACTAACTATTCAAAAATTTTATAGAATAAATGGTGATGCAACTCAACTTAAGGGCGTAAGTTCTGACGTGGTATTGCCAGACAACTATATGTATATAAAAACGGGTGAAAATGAAAATGACTACGCCATGGCTTGGGACCAAATTTCAAGTTCTAAATATGAAACAAAGCCGCTTGATGCACATAACAAAGCCATTAAGAAAAGTCAAGTAAGGGTAAAGAAAAATGAAACTTTTAATTTGATCGAGGAAAATGCTCGTCGTTGGGAGCTGCAACGCGAAACAAATACCTTTCCACTGAGTCTCGAAGCCTATAAGGCTCAAGAAGTAAAAGAGAAAAAAGAAGGAGAGAAATATGAAGCACTTAATAAAATCGTTATAAACGGCTTTGTAGTTAAAAATATACCTTCTGATTTGGCATTAATCAATAGTGAGGAATCACGGGTAAAGCGCAATGAAGAATGGATTAAAGGCATAGCAAAAGATCCATATGTATACGAGGCATTGCAAATTATTGAAGATTTGAATTAAACTTCAGCAAATTCAAAAAAAACCCAAATTTAAACTTGGGTTTTTTTTGAATCATTTTTATGTAACTAATATGCTTCGCGCAAAAACCTTTCTATAGACTATCTTGTTTTTTACCTATGATTAAAAGAGTACTAATAATAGGTGGAAATACAGGAGTAGGAGCTGCATTAAATTCGTTGTTACAAGTAGAAGGAATAGAAACCATTATCGCCAGTAAGTCAACTGGACTAGATGTAACCGAAGCAGAACCGAATTTTCCTTTGATAGAGGGCAGTATAGATGCCTTGGTATATTGCCCAGGAAGTATAAACTTAAAGCCATTCAAATCACTCAAAGTGTCTGATTTTGAAAATGATCTTGCCATAAATTACCTAGGAGCTGTGAAAGCTATTCAGCACTACCTAGATCATTTAAAAGAAGCTGAAAACCCATCTATTCTAATGTTTAGCACCGTTGCAGTTCAAAAAGGAATGCCTTTTCATAGCAGCATAAGTGGCGCAAAAGGAGCTGTAGAAGGTCTAACTAAAGCCCTAGCAGCGGAGTTTGCACCCACCATCCGTGTAAACTGCATAGCGCCCAGTCTTACCAACACCCCGTTGGCCATAAAATTACTTCGAAATGAAAAGCAAATTGAAGGAGCAGAGGCTAGGCACCCGCTTAAAAAAATAGGCGAAGCAAACGATATAGCCGCAATGGCCAAGTTTCTTATTTCCGATTCAGCTAAGTGGATTACTGGTCAAATAATTGGTATAGACGGTGGTATGAGCACACTAGCTAGCTCGTAACTAGAAGCAAAATACATTGTTGAATTGGCACATCATAAGTTAAATCTTCCAAGCAAAATTTGTGTGGCATGTAATCTTCCTTTTGTGTGGCGTAAGAAATGGGAGAAAAATTGGACTGAAGTAAAGTACTGTAGTGAGCGTTGTAGAAGAACTAAAAAATAAAAACATTGTCCATTGGTTTAGAAAAGACCAACGGGTAAATGATCATGCCATTTTCTCAAATCTTGGCTTATTTTCAACGGTCACTGCATTTTATGTGCATGATACAGAAATAGAATCGGTGTTCAACTTGGGATTTCCAAAAATCGGAAATCACCGTAAATTATTTTTGGAGCAATCACTCAATGAACTGCGGGATTCTTTAGCATCTTTAAATGTACAACTTCATATATTTCAAAGTGCGGAAGAATTAATAGCGAGCACTATGTTAAATACCGAAGTACTAAGTTACCAAAAACTTTATGGCACTGAGGAACTGAGTATTGAGCAAACGATAACATCCATTTTTAACGGAAGAACCTACGTATTTGATGATTTTACTCTGGTAGATAAAAACAACTTGCCATTTACCCTGGATAATATGCCGTCCCTATTTACGCAATTTAAAAATGCTGTAGGTGCTGAAGGAGCGTATCAAGAAACCATACAATTACCCTTGCTTCCAACTGAAAGTACAACATATAAACTAGTTGGCGGCGAGACTCAAGCTTTAAACAGGTTAACATACTACTTTACGGAATCTCAACTTCTATCTACTTACGAATTAACTAGAAACGGAATGTTGGGCACAGACTTCTCTAGTAGATTTTCTCCTTGGCTCGCTATTGGTAACATAACACCACGTACTATTTTTGATTATATAGTAAGGTACGAAGAAGAAATAGAATCTAATAAATCAACGTATTGGCTTATTTATGAATTACTGTGGAGAGATTTTTTTCAATTACAACTGCAATTATGGGGATCGTTATTTTTTCAAGTAGGTGGTATTCAGCAAAAACAAATACGGTACACCAGCAACACGGCAGCATTTGAAAAATGGATGCAAGGTAATACCGGTGATGACTTAGTTGATGCTAATATGCGTGAGTTAAATACTACAGGCTGGATGAGTAATAGAGGAAGACAGAATACTGCCAGCTTTCTGATACACGATTTAAAACAAGATTGGAGATGGGGTGCAGCTTATTTTGAAAGCTTATTGGTTGATTATGATCCCGCAAGTAACTGGGGAAATTGGATGTATATCGCTGGAGTTGGTCACGATGCTAGACCATTCAGAAAGTTCAACACAAAATTACAAGCTGAACGCTATGATAGCGAAGGTAACTATAGAAAACTATGGCTAAAATAGTTGGCATAGACTATGGAGCTAAAATGAGCGGTAATACTGTACTAGCTCATTACACTAATGACCAAGTCACTTTTCGTCAAGTAGATAAAAAAAAAGATGCTGATACCTGGCTCAGAAAAGAATTGATATCTATACAAGCGGATATAGTCTATTTAGATGCTCCTTTAAGTTTACCAGCAGCCTATTATAATAACGGGGACAGCTATCATTATCGAGAAGTAGATAAATTAACACGTGCTATGTCACCTATGTTTTTAGGAGGATTAACTGCTAGAGCGATGAGTCTTAAACACGCTTTAAAACCATTAACCTTTCACGAGATATACCCTGCTTTCTTCCAATCTGAAATAGTGCAAAGTATTCATTATAAAGTAGATATACATTTATTCATAGCTGAATTACACCATAAAGAACGTTTTGTACTAGCCCAACAACCTCAAAATTGGCATCAAGTAGACGCGCTTATAGCCCTGCTTATCGGGACTCGACACCAAGAGAACAGACATCAAGAAATAGGCAACCCTGCTGAAGGTATTATTATAATATGAACAAAGTAGGTCTCGTATTTCCACATCAGCTGTTTAAAGAATCTAAGGTAGTAAATAACTGTGATGTTGTTTACCTAATTGAGGACCACCTTTACTTTACACACTATAAATTTCACAAACAGAAGCTGCTCCTCCACAGAGCCAGTATGAAATACTATGCGGATTTAATTTCGAGTAGTACCATCGTAAAATATATTCAAGTTACAGATTATCAAGGAATTGAGAAATTAATCACCGAATTAAAAGACCATGAAATTCATTGCTACCTTACCGATGACTATCTGCTAGAACGAAGACTTAACCGTTATGCGAAAAAGCTTAATATTTCCCTATGTCGATACACTAATCCCAACTTTTTAAATACTGAATCAGAAGTAGCAGAAATGCTCAATAAGCAGAAAAGTTATTTTTTGGCCAACTTCTATACAGAATCACGGAAGAAGCATAACATCTTGTTGGAGGAAAACGAAAAACCATTAGGAGGCAAATGGAGTTTTGATACCGAAAACAGAAAGAAGGTGCCTAAGGGTACAACCATTCCAAACGTAAAACTTCCCAATTCTAACACCTACGTCAACGAAGCTAAAATATACGTTGAAAAACATTTCAAAGACAACTATGGAGAATTAGATGATTCTTACTATGCTATCACGCATGCTGACGCAGAAGAACATTTACATCTATTTATACAAGAACGATTTGAGCATTTTGGAGACTACGAGGATGCTATGATTAAAGAGGAACACTGGCTTTGGCACTCGGTACTCACTCCCATGCTTAACATAGGTCTATTAAATCCTAAGCAGGTTATCAATGAAGTACTAAAGGCACATAAAAAGTATGACTTTCCTTTGAATAGCCTTGAAGGATTTATTCGTCAAATACTGGGCTGGCGAGAATTTATTCGTGGAGTATACTTACTAGAAGGTGTAAAACAAAGAACTACGAATCATTTTGGATACTCTCGAAAAATACCCGAAAGTTTCTGGACTGGAGATACGGGCATAACTCCATTAGATGAAACCATAAAAAAGCTACTAAAAACAGGTTATTCCCACCACATAGAAAGGCTCATGCTTTTTGGTAATTTTATGCTACTCTGCGAATTTGACCCCGATGAAGTGCACCGGTGGTTTATGGAAATGTATGTGGATGCCTATGACTGGGTAATGGTACCCAATGTATACGGAATGACGCAGTATGCTGATGGTGGACTAATGACGACCAAACCATACTGCAGTGGTAGCAACTACGTGCTAAAAATGAGCGACTACGACAAGGGAGACTGGTGCGAAATATGGAACTCCTTATATTGGAGATTCATTTACGCAAATCAAGAAGAATTTAGTAAAAATAGACGTATGAGCATGATGGTGAGTATGGCTAGGAAGATGGAAGGGTCAAAGATGGATGCCTACCTAAAAAGAGCAGAAATATTTTTAGCAGAACTAGATAAAAACTAAGGATCACTCGCATTCTTTATAACACAAAGATTGCCTCCTGACAACACTTTAGGCCAGGAGCAAAAGCTAGCGGAATTATTATCTTCGTAGCATGGAATACAAAACCAGCTCTCAATCCCAAATTACACTTACAGAGCTTATGCTGCCGTCTCATTCTAATTTTAGCGGTAAAATACATGGCGGATATATCCTTAATTTAATGGATCAAATAGCATTTGCATGTGCTAGCAAACACTGTGGTCATTACTGTGTTACTGCTTCTGTTAATAAGGTTGATTTTTTACATCCAGTAGAAGTAGGACAATTGTTACATTTGCGCGCTTCTGTTAATTATACCGGAAAAACGTCTATGGTGGTTGGCGTTAGAGTAGAATCTGAGGATATAAAAACCGGACAGATAAATCATTGTAATTCATCTTATTTGACGATGGTTGCCAAAGATGACAGCGGCTGTAACGTAAATGTACCCGGCTTAATATTAAATAATGCAGAAGGTGTTAGACGTTATGTAAGAAGCATTTGGCGATATGACGAGGCGAAACAGCGCAAAGCACGATTTAATGAGCAAACATTTAAATCAGAAGATTATGTGAAACTACTAAAGGAGCACAATGTAAAATTAGAAGATGTCTAAGTTTCTAGCACTCTAATTAACAAAACCAATAGGTAAAATAGAAAGCATTAATAAGCTCTGATTATTTCGGCTTTTGGCCTATAAAACGTATCACTTTCCCTGCGCCATTATGGTAAAGACCTTCACTTAATTGAATCTCAACTTCTTCTAAACAAATTATTTCAAAACCAGAGAAATCATTCTGAATACCTTCAAGTGAGAACAACATATCTAGGGAGCTTGGACCCCCTACAGCTGGATTTTCTTCTCTCAATGGCAAGTGGCCCTTGCTAAATCCCTCTAAGATAATCAATCCCATAGGTTTAATCATTTCCGCTATTTTTTGGTGGTATAAAGAAATTAAATGTGTTGGGAAATGAGCGTATATAAGGGCGGCGGCGTCAAACTTTTTATTCCTGAGTTCGAGTTCCATAAAGTCACCTACTTCATAGTCGATTTTCACCTGCTGTCCTGTTGCCAATTTAAGTGCTTTCTTCTGACCTTCAGTACTGATATCAAATGCTGTCACATTCCACTTCTGAGTTGCTGCGTATACTGCATTACGCCCCTCGCCTTCTGCTGGAAATAGAATATCCCCGCCTTTATCATACTGTTCTAATACTGTTTTTAAAAACTGATTAGGAGCCATGCCATAAGCATATTCATTGGCAGCATATCTACTATTCCACATAGCCGTCATTTCAGGAGGTATATTCATTTCTCTTGTGCTAATCTAGTTTAACATGGTAAATATCCGAGTTATTTCGTGCAATTCCCTTTACCACAAATGGCCCTGGTTGGTTGATAATTTCGGCTAATGTAAATGAAACGCATGATTTAGGTAATGCATCAAAAACCATAGTGAAACGTTTAGTTTGTCCTGGTTTAATCCATTCCCATTCAGGTTGATATACTATACTGAATGCTTTAACCATTTGGTTTATAACACCCGTTTGCTCATCAATAATAAAGGTTTCTTTCCATACGCGGAGTCCTATGTCACCTTCATAATATGTTGGGTCATTGTAAAAAGAACAATGGACCACAACTTGCGCCTCTTCACTTACCTCTTCCAGAATTTCTGGATCTATTACGACCTTTGTTTTAGGATTTTCTTTGATGAGTGGCATTTGGTCCTAAGACAATCTATTCAAAACTAGGGTATGTAGACGGATTATATTCGCTCATTATACCATACACTAAATCAAACAGTTCTTCAGGATTTGACTTCGAAAAATAATCACCATCTGTACCATACGCAGGTCTATGATCTTGAGAAGTTAGTGTTCTAGGCGCACTGTCAAGGTACTGATATCCACCTTGCTCTTCTAACACTTTTTGCATCATAAAACCCGTAGCGCCACCTTTTACATCTTCATCCATAAAAACTACTTTGTTGGTTTTTTTAAGAGATTCTACAATGTTATGGTGTACATCAAATGGCAATAAGGATTGCACATCTATGAGTTCTACAGAAATTCCCTTTTCGTTTAACAGCTTGATACCGTCTTGTGCGATTCGCACGCAAGATCCATAGGTAATTACCGTAACATCATTTCCTTCAATTAAGGTTTCTGGCACACCTACGGGAACAGTGAAGCTAGTCAAGTTTGTAGGAAGTGTCTCTTTAAGCCTGTACCCATTTAAACATTCTATTACTATAGCTGGTTCATCACTTCGCATTAACGTGTTATAAAATCCAGCTGCTCTTGTCATATCTCGAGGAACCAATACATTCATTCCTCTAACAGCATTAAGTATCATGCCCATTGGGGAACCACTGTGCCATATACCCTCTAGTCGATGACCTCTGGTTCGTATTATAAGCGGATATTTCTGACCACCTTTAGTTCTATATTGAACCGTTGCAATATCATCGCTCATCATTTGAACGCCGTAAAGAAGGTAGTCTAAGTATTGTATTTCGGCAATTGGTCTGAGTCCACGTAATGAAGCACCAATAGCTTGGCCTACGATAGTATTCTCACGTATGCCCATATCCATTACTCTGGTTGCTCCATGCTTTTCTTGAAGTCCGGCAAAGCCTTGATTCACATCTCCGATTTTACCAACATCCTCTCCAAATGCAATTACTTCTGGGTGATTTGATAATAAATAATCGAATGTTTTGTTTAAAATTTCAAAGCCGTTTAACTCCTCGCTATCATGGTTATATTCAGGTTTAACCTCTGCAATACTTAGGGCGCTGTTGGCCGATTGACTATGCAAGTGGCTGCTATAAACGTCTTGATATTTAGCTGAGTACGCTTCGTAAAATCCTTTCAGGGAGTCTACTTCTTGGGAGTGATTCCCGATGTTGGCTCTTAAGATAGCGTGTATGGTTTTAAGAATATCCTTTCTTCCCGCGTCTGTAATTGCCTTTAGTGAACTTGCAGCGGATGCATCAACATCTTGAATAATGTTACAAGCCTCTTCTATTTCTTGTTTTATTTCAGAAGTAAATGCTACCCAAGCTTCCTTTTTTGCGGCTTTAGCTTCTTGTTCAGCATCTAGTTCTAGTGCAGATATTTCCTCTTCAGTGGCTAATTTGGTGCTTATAACCCACGTTCTCATTTGTTTCAAACAGTCATGTTCTATCTCCCATGCCAATCTTTCTGGAGATTTATATCGCTCATGAGATCCAGAAGTAGAATGACCTTGTGGCTGAGTAAGCTCTTTAACATGCACTACTACGGGTGTGTGACTTGTTCTACATACCTCAGACGCCTTTTTATAAGCATTCATCAGCGCAGGATAATCCCATCCGTTAACCGTTATAAGTTCTATTCCTTTGCCAAATTTATCTGTTTTAAATCCGGATAAGATAGCTGTAAGATTCTGTTTTGTGGTTTGATGTTTTGCATGCACAGATATACCGTACTCATCATCCCAAATGCTAATTAACATCGGAACTTGCATAACGCCAGCGGCATTTATACTTTCCCAAAAATGACCCTCGGATGTACTTGCGTTTCCAATGGTACCCCAAGCTATTTCATTTCCTTTATCCGAAAAATCTGTCTTATGATGTAGGTTTTCATTTTCCTTGTACACTTTGGAAGCAAATGCCAAACCAAGCACACGAGGCATTTGACCTGCAGTAGGCGAAATATCCGATGATATATTAATGCGGTCTGTTTGTTTTAACCAATCTCCATTGTCATCTAGCATTCTAGTACCAAAATGCCCATTCATACTTCTACCAGCACTGCTAGGCTCATGTTCCACACTGGGGTGAGCATAAAGTTGGGCAAAAAACTTTTGTACGTCACTTAAGCCTAGAGCAAACATCAATGTTTGATCTCTGTAATAACCAGCTCTAAAATCACCATTTTGCATATAGCGCGCCATTGCTACTTGAGCAACCTCCTTGCCGTCTCCAAAAATACCAAACTTGGCTTTACCTGTAAGTACTTCTTTTCGACCAATAAGCGACGCTTGCCTACTTTTGTACGCAATGATATAGTCTGTAATTACCTCTTGAATAAATTCATCTTTGGAAAGAGAATCGGGAGATGCAGATGTATTTGACATTGCAGCAAAGATAAGAGTAATCTCTACTGCATATAATTATGCTAATGGATTATCTTGTGCGTGTACCTTTTATAGTCTATTTCTAAATTAATTAGATAAACACCTTTAGGCAATGCACTAATGTCAAAGCTGTAAGCATTATTGTTTTCTACTATGTTAAAATCCACATTTTTACCCTGCAAATCAGTGAGTTCAATTGAACTAGCCGGTGACGAAGTAGCTACTAAAAACTTACCTGATACCGCAGGATTCGGGTAGATGTTGATTATCTCCTTATTTTTTTCTAAGACAGCTGAAGACCCCATAATTACGAGCGAATAATTGTCAGCTGTATCCTTTACCGGTAATTTGAAAAAACCTAAACTGGCAAAAGCCGTCGTAGCTATTTTAATAGAATACACCCCAGATTGAGCAGATGTTGGATTCCCAGATAACTTTATACAACCCACAGCTTTGTGCGTAAATGAACAATTAGCAGGTTCACAGGTATACGAAAACCCTGCAGGTAATCCCAATACATTATCAATATTCACAGAGTCTATATCTGCATTAACCAACTGGCCATTAAACATGGTTGTTGTATCCTTAATCGCTAATACCTGAAACACAAAATCATATGCCTGATTGATATAGGCCGTATCCGGTTGCTCTGGATAAACTCCGGGTTGGGTGATGGTAACGTCTGGATTACAGTTTTGAGCTTTAGCCAAAGTAACGGCTACCAAAGATAAAAGAGCTACATGTAAAAATCTTTTCATAATGATTCGTTTAAATATATTTGTGCAAAACGAAGATATGCCTACCCGACTAATCACACAAGCCCTATTATTGCTTTTTAGTGTTAGCTGCTATTCTCAAAATTCATTTCAGTATTTTGGAACGGTTAAAGACTTCGCCAATCAACCACTGTTAGGCGTTCAATTTATTTCCCCAACAGATAACAAAATAATCGCCATAAGCAATGAAAAAGGTGTGTTTGAATTTTATTCCGACCTATTGCAAGTTAAGGTAAATCACATTGGGTATGAATCTATATTGATAATCCCCAATGTGAATGAAAATATTAATAAGATTATCTTAAACGAAGCAGCAGGATTGCTTAATGTCATTGTGGTATCTGAAAACAAACGAGAATCACAACTTAAAAACGCAACAGTATCACTTGAAATAATAAAACCCGAGCTCATAGGCAACACCGCTCCCACCAACATAGAAGAAACCATAGGAAGAATAAATGGGGTCCAGGTTGTTGATAACCAGCCAACTATACGAAGCGGAAGTGGTTGGAGTTATGGAGCAGGTTCACGGGTTCAGGTACTTATAGACGGTGTGCCAATGCTAAGCGGAGATGCTGGTCAACCCCTTTGGACCTTTTTACCTACTGAAGGTTTAGATGGCGTAGAAATAATAAAAGGAGCCAGTTCCGTTATTTATGGTAGTTCTGCGTTGAATGGTGTTATCAATTTAAAAACTAAAAAGCCAACACTCAATCCCTACACACAAGTCACTATTTCATCCGGATTTTACGACCTTCCTCAGAGAGAATCTCTTCATTACCAAGGGAATAAAAGAAATACCGTTTCAAATTTTTCAGCTTATCATGCTAGCACATATAAGGGACTTGGCGTCACATTTGGATTAAATGCACTCCATGACGAAGGCTATAAAATGAGTGACTATGATAAGCGAATCAGAAGCACACTTGGGCTTCGAAAAACAATCGCAGATAAAAATTTGGTTTATGGTGTTAATACCACCTATCAACAAGGAAATTCTGGAAGTTTTTTACTTTGGCACTCTTATGATCTAGGATATACCGCATTAGATAGTTCTACTACAGATAACCAAGTGTCACGGTTTAGCATTGACCCTTATCTAACCTGGAACAAAGGAAAATTTAGTCATTCATTAAATACACGATATCTAAACATAAACAATAAAGTAGATAACAAGGATCCAACTACTAATCAGGACAATAGCTCTAATTTAGTATATGCTGAATATCAATCAAAGTATACCCTTGCTCCACAAAATCTATACATAACAAGTGGTTTGGTTAGCATAAATACCGTTTCGAAATCACCGTTGTATGGCGGGAATAACACAGCAACCAATTATGCTGCTTACCTTCAGTCTGAAAAGTCTTGGAAGCGATTGTCAATAGCCTTAGGTGCTCGTTATGAGCAATTTAAACTTAATGATCGTTCAGAAGGTAAGCCTGTTTATCGCGCAGGTTTAAACTATAAATTAGCATCGTTTACCTATTTAAGAAGCAGTTTTGGACAAGGATACAGGTTCCCAAGCATAGCTGAGTCGTACATTAAAACGTCCGTTGGGCCCGTTACTATTTTTTCTAATCCTAATCTAAACTCTGAAAGTGGCAATAATCTTGAACTTGGTTTAAAACAAGGTTTATCACTAAACGGCCTGCAGATGATGATTGATGTTGCGGGATTTCAAATGCAGTTTGACCAAATGATGGAGTTTACCTTTGCGCAATGGGGTAATCCAAACCCGCCTAGCTTTGGTGCTGGTTTTAAAACATTAAACATAGGAAAAACAAGGGTACGTGGCGGTGAACTCAATATAGCGTTTCAGAAAAAAGCTAATTCGTTTGATATTCAAGGTTTTATGGGTTACACCTACGCGGCTTCCAAAGCACTTGAACCCAATAAAAGCATTGGTTCGGATATCAACGGGAATCAATATACCTACTTAAATACCAGTTCTGACACCCTGGGATATGAGCTTAAGTACCGACCTAAACACCTTGCCAAAGCGGATATTATGCTGAGTTACAAAAAGTGGAACCTAGGAGCAGGTATAACGTATCAAAGTGCCGTAAAAAACATAGATGCCGCATTTACCACTGGCATACTACCTTTCTTTATTCCGGGGATACAAGAGTCTATAGATAAGAGACTTACAGAATATGTTCTAATTAACACGCGAATAGGTTATGAACTCAATAACCTATGGAAATTAAACCTGTTAATCAGCAACTTAGCCAATGTAGAGTACGCTACGCGTCCAGCGGACTTGGGTGCACCCCGCTCTGTTCGAATGCAAATATCCTACACATTAGACAAGTCTAAATAAAGTGTGAATAGCTATAACCAGCATCTGTTAGCTTTGTAACCCTTATGAGTATCCTCAAAAAACTAGCTAGTGATACGGCCATATACGGTATACCTAGTATCGTGGGCAGGTCTATTAACTTTATTTTAGTATTCTTTTTTGCGGCGTACTTTACACCATCGCTTCTCGCGCCACAAATAGAGTTTTATGCGTATGCTGCTTTCTTTTTTGTAGTACTTCCACACGGCATGGAAACCGCATTCTTTAATTTTTCTAGAATTGAAAAAGAATACAAAGACGTTTTCGCTACCGCTATGTCTTCTCTGCTCATTATTGTAGGATTTTTTATTGGACTAATGTTGCTTAATACACAAAGCGTTGGTCGTTTTGTAGGGTATCCCAATAACCTGGATTACGTCGTTCTTTTTACTATAATCCTAGCAATCGACGTACTTAAATCTATTCCATATGCACTTTTAAGGTATCTGAATAAGGCAAAAAAATTCGCTTTTATCAAAAGTACTGGGATTGTCTTAAATGTAGTTTTCAATATCTTTTTTGTGGTTTACTATCCTGACATAATGGGAGTGGAACGAAATATTATTTATGTATTCATTGCCAATTTAATAGCAAGCGCAATTGAGTTTTTATTGTTGACCACAGAAATCTTTAAGCATTTTGGCAAACCCAATATGGAGCTTTGGAAAAAGATGTTTGCCTATTCTTGGCCTCTTATTATTTTAGGTTTTGCGGGTATGGTGAATGAAACATTTGATAGGCTTGCCATGAGAAAACTGCTTCCCGCAAGCGAAGCTTCTTATCAAATAGGGGTATACGGTACCTTCTACAAACTGAGTATGCTAATGACTTTATTTATTCAAGCATTTAGATATGCCGTAGAGCCATTCTTCTTCGCTCAAGCAGATAAGTCAGATGCCAAAAAATCATACATACAAATTATGGATTGGTTTGTATTTGCTTGTGGAGCAATCTTTTTATTTACCTCCTCTTTTAAAGGAGAGATAGCAAGGGCTTTAATTACCAGCGCAGAATTTCATCAACATCCCGATGCGCTAACCATAGTACCTATTTTATTGCTAGCAAACATGTTTATTGGTATATTTTTTAACCTGAGTATATGGTATAAGCTCAATAACCAAACCAGACTAGGCGCAGGAATCTCCTTAGTTGGCGCAGCTATAACCATAATACTTTTAGTGATTTATGTTCCAATTTACGGGTTTTTAGCTGCGGCAATCACTACTTTAATCGCTTACTTTGTTATGGCAGCCATAAGCTATTTTTTAGGTCAAAAATTTTATCCTGTCGCCTACCATACTTGGCATATTATTGGAATGATCATGCTCGCTATCGGGCTATACCTAGGCACAGAGTACTTATGTCTGAGTGGCGTAATCAAAGTTTTAGTCAATTTGATTTCATTTGGTGTTTACACATTCATTGGTTATCAACTCATTTTAAGCACTAAAAACGTAAATTTGCCAGCCGAATGATCGAACTTTCTATCATAAATACAAGTAATAACCCGCTACCTGCGTATCAGACTCAGCAAGCAGCCGGTGCAGATTTAATGGCATTCCTAGAAGAAGCAATTGTAATAGAACCTATGGACCGAGTGATTGTAGGAACCGGATTATATATAGCTTTGCCCGAAGGATATGAAGCAATGATTCGCCCTCGGAGTGGCATGGCGTTCAAACACGGCATCACCGTGATAAACACACCAGGAACCATAGATGCTGATTACCGTGGTGAAATAAAAATAGCATTAATTAACCTTTCGAAAGAAGCATTTACCATAAATAATGGAGATCGTATTGCTCAGATGGTAGTTAATAAATATGAAAAAGTAACCTTTAAAATTACCGATAGACTAGATGAAACCGAAAGGGGTTCTGGAGGCTACGGACATACAGGAAAATAATAATTTAAAAATACAGCATGAATATCATCATACCAATGGCCGGAATAGGCAGCAGGTTAAGACCACACACACTAACTGTTCCAAAACCTCTAGTACCAGTAGCAGGCAAAGCAATAGTGCAACGCTTGGTAGAAGACATTGCAAAAGTGGTAAATGAACCACTTGAAGAAATAGCCTTTGTAATAGGGCCTAACGAACAATTCTTTGGCAAAGAAGTTCAAAAAAACTTGCTAGAAGTAGCTGCTAAACTTGGCGCTAAAGGCTCTATTAATATTCAGGAAGAAGCGCTAGGTACCGCTCACGCTATATATATGGCTAAGCAAGCACTTACCGGAAATGTAATTGTAGCCTTTGCAGATACGCTTTTTAGAGCGGACTTTGTGTTGGATGCATCTGTAGACGGCACTGTATGGGTAAAAGAAGTAGAAGATCCACGTGCATTTGGTGTTGTACAATTAGATGCTAACGGCATTATTGAAGATTTTGTAGAAAAGCCAGAAAATCCACAATCTAATTTGGCCATTATCGGTATTTATTACTTTAAAAATGGAGAAGCGCTAAGAGCAGAAATAGAATACCTGTTGGATAATAACATTACTGAAAAAGGGGAATATCAACTTACAAATGCACTAGATACCTTGAAAAACAAAGGAGCTAAATTTACTCCAGGAAAAGTGATAGAATGGTGGGACTGCGGAAATAAAAACGCCACCGTTAACACAAACCAACGCGTACTTGCAAATTCTACAGAGAAATTAATTTCCGATACTTTAGTCAACAACGGATCTGAAATTATAGAACCCTGTTTTATTGGCGAAAATGTGATTTTAACCAACAGTAAAATTGGACCTTATGTTTCGATAGGCAACAATACCGTTATAGAGAATAGCACTATAGACAACAGTATTATACAAACGTTTAGCACCATACGAAATGCTCAGCTAACCAACTCTATGATTGGAAATAAGGCCGAGTATGATGGCACAGCCAATGAAATAAGCATAGGCGATTTCAGCACACGACGTATTGACTAAAACGGTACACATAACTCTATCTATTTTCTTACTTGCCACCGTAGGTTGCAAATCCATTTCCTTTTCTAAACAAGCCTCTTCAGATAACGGTTACAAACAAAAAGTAGCTTTTGAAACTGTGTACTACGAAGCCAACAAGCAAAAGTTACTTAACAACAAAGAGAATGCGCTAAGGCTGTATCACGAAGCAATGGTACTTGACCCTAAAAGTCACGCTACAATGTACCAGCTAGCCAAACTTTATCATCAGGCCAATAAATCGAACGAGGCTTTGTATTGGGCTGAGAAATGCGTTTCGCAAAGTCCGTACAATCATTGGTACTCTGGACAATTGGGACAGTTTTACAGCAAGTACGGCAAATACACGGAAAGCGCTACTGTATTTGCCCAAATGGTGAATTCCGAGCCTGACGAAAAGCAAAACTACACCGAAGCTGCTGGGCAGTATTTCAACGCCAAAAACTATAATCAATCGGTTGTTTACTTGAAAAAAATGCAAGAAAGGTTTGGTATTGAACCCGAATCTTCTACCCGATTAGAATATGTTTATTCGGCTTTGGGTAAGACAGACTTAGCTGTCTTAGAAATGGAAAAACTTGCTGACCACTTCCCGAATGACATACAATATAAAGGATACCTATCAGAAGCCTATCAGAATGCAGGCAACACAGAAAAAGCAATCAAAACACTGAACGATATACTGACCATTGATCCTAATAGTGGAAAAGCATATTACGCACTTTCTAAAATATACCACGGTATGATGAATGAAAAACTTGCTTTTGATTACCTAAAAAAAGCTTTTAAGCATCAAGATCTCGATTTGGTTCAAAAACTGCAAGCCATAAGCACCTACTTTTTAGTAATCAAAACAGACGCTTCCAAACTAAAAGAAGCAACTGAACTCTCTGATATTCTATTGAATGTATACCCTAACGCATCTGAGCCATTTATCTTAAAATCAGATATAGAGGGAACTATGGGGAACTATTCTATAGCCAGAGAATACAATATCAAAGCACTTGAGAAAGACCATAGTGACTATAAACTTTGGGGCAAACTAATCAGTATAGATGAACGCATGGGAAATTCTGCTCTTCAGCTAGAAGATGCCAAAAAAGCCATTGAATTATTTCCAAATGTTATTCAATTATATGCCCAAATTGGATATGCCTTAATCCAAGAGCAGGAATATTACCAAGCAATAAGTATTACAGAAGAAGGTTTAGAAATTGCTTTAGATAAAAACGAAAAAATAGACCTTCTTCAATGTCAAGCAACTGCCTACCAAAAATTAAATAATCACGCTAAATCTGATGGTATTTTTGAAAATATTTTGAGCATAAGCCCGTACAACGGTGTCGTAATCAATAACTACGCATACAGTTTAGCCATTCGAAAAGAAAAGTTATTCATAGCAGATTCCCTTATAGAAATAGCATTAAGAATGGAACCCAACAATCCATTTTTTTTAGATACCAAAGCATGGATTTTCTTTGCCAAAAAAGAATACACGCCCGCTCTAAAATTACTGGATAAATGTATGGAAATCGACTCTAAAAACCCTGAATACTATCGCCACGCAAAAGAAATATTTATAGAAATGGGTAATCAAACTATGGCCAATGAAATGCAATCTAAAATCGACTTTATTGATGTCAAATAAACTTATTATCTTGTTTTCACTTATTCTAATCGGAATATCCTCGGGATGTAAATCAACCAAAATAGTAGCTAATACTATGCCCGATCCTACTGCTGAAAGCATACAGAGCTTTTGGAAAAACCAATACAAAGAAGACTATTTTGAAGCTAGAGGTAAAGCTACGTTGGTAATGGACGGAAAGAATACCAATTTAGCATTACACCTGAAAATGAAAAAAGACAGTTTACTTTGGGCTAAAGTAAGTATGTTTGGAATAGGAGCAACCTTACTTATTACACAGGATAGCTTCTTTATGATTAATACGCTTAACCAAGAATATATGGCATACGGTAATAACTACCTTTATCAGTACCTGGGCTATAAAGCAACACTATCACAAGTTCAAAATCTTCTACTGGGCAATGCCGTGTTTCAATCCGATAAATACCGTTATCAGCCGGATGTCAAACAACTAATTGGTACCGATGGCATTGCAATTAATCGTCTTACCGTAAATGAAAAAAACAGAACCCACCACTCTGTATTGACGACGCAAGACACTACTCAAAATGCTGTTATTCAATATGATGCATATCAAATTTTGAATAATAATCTTGTGCCTACCATTGTTAATCTGGCTGTAAAACAGAAAACTCAAGATTTAAAAGTAGTACTTAACTACCAAACCATAAGTGACAACACCGTAACCACTTTCCCTTTCAATATCCCCAGTGGATACAGGCGAAAGTAGAAATCGACGTTACTTGAATCATATTCATAGGTTTTAATTCCTATGGTTTAGTATACACTATTTGATTTATACCAATAAAACAAAGATATTAGCAGCGATGAAAATAGGAATAATAGGCGCTGGTGTAATGGGTCGCGGTATAGCTCAAGTGTCTGCTACAGCTGGGCATCAAGTAGTGCTTTTTGAGATAAATGACGAAGTTTTACAAATTGCAAAAACTAGCATTACTGGTAATCTATCAAAAGCCCTTGAATTAGGTAAAATAGATGCAGAAAGTGTTGCCACTACACATGAAAATATTTGTTATTCTAACAATATAGCCGATGTAGAAGTCGACCTGGTTATAGAAGCTATTGTAGAAAAACTGGATGTAAAAATCACTGTTCTTTCCCAACTAGCAGAAATAAATGGTCCATCTACTGTTTATGCCTCCAACACATCATCTATACCCCTAACACAAATTGCAGCTAACTTTGCTTATCCAACACAAGTCGTTGGCATACACTATTTTAATCCTGCTCACATTATGAAACTAGTAGAGGTAATAAGTGCAGAACAAACCTCTTCGGAGGTACTGCAAATTGCAAAAAACTACGTAGCCAGTGTAAATAAGACTTGTATTGTAGCCAAAGATGCTCCCGGTTTTATCGTGAATAGAGTAGCCCGAAATTTTTATGTAGAAGGCCTTAAAATAGCTGAAGAAAATGTAGCCAGTTACGAAGTAATAGATGACCTTGTGCGTGCCAGTGGTTTTAAAATGGGTCCTTTTGAGCTGATGGATCTTATAGGTGTAGAAACTAATCTTTCTGTTACCCAATCTATGTACGAGCTATTTAATTACGATCCTAAGTTTAGACCAAATCGTATTCAGCAAAAGATAGTGCAAGCAGGATACTTTGGTAGAAAAACAGGTAAAGGATTTTATACCTACGAGAAATGAAAAAAATCCTTTCCCTATTCATTTTATTCTGTTTTTTATCCCCTTCCTGCAAAGACGAAAATCCTTATACTGGAGATTGCTTTGTGCCTGACGCCAACGTTAATATGACCATAAACATGGAATTGCCCGAATACTATAATCTTAGAAATTTAGGTGAATACATCGTTATAAATCAAGGCAATAAAGGCATCTACTTGATACACAATTACGACGACCTATATTACGCTATAGAAAGGACGTGCACCTATGAGTCTGAGCGTGAATGCTCGCAAATACACATAGACCCCAAAACCCTCCAATTGAGATGTGGAACCGAGTCAGATACTGCTTTTATAACGTGCTGCGCCTCTACATTTTCATTTAATAGCAGTTTGCTAACGGGCCCAGCTCGTTGCAATTTAAAAACATATAAAGTGAGCCAAAACGGCAATTCTCTGTATATAAGAAACTAGTGTCTTGGTTAAATTCTTACAATCTTTTTTGAATGTTTAATGATTAAAACCAGGGTTTTTCAGATACCAAATCAAGTGAAACTATAATTTCTCACAAATTATTATACATTCACAAGCGCTTGGAATAACATTGATGTGTAAATGAAACAGATACACAAAAAGAACCTTTATATTATTAATCCAGAAGTGCTACTAGAGATACTTTGTCATTGGAGGGAGTATAAACCATTATTTATAGTACATATTATTGTTGAGTTACAAAGAAGAAATTTCTATGCACCACCTATTAAAGATCAGGCAACACTGCTTCAAATCATAAATGACATCTGCCAAGATCATTTTGTGGACAATGTGAATGATTTAATTCAACTATACGATGTACAATCCGTTATCAATACAGAAACTGATACTAGCATCTATAATGCCACTGTAAACAATAAAGAACTAACTGATGAATTTGGACTGTGTTGGAACTTAGATTATTAGAAAATTCTCCAGCGTCAAAGCAAACCAACACCTTGGTGCCATAGGAAAAATGGAGGAAAGTATACTTTCCTGTAATTTCCATAAATAAAAAGGCGATATATATTTAAGTTTGAACAAACAACTTAAGAAAAATCCTTGGAAAAGCTTATAAAATCAATTAATAAGTGGGCTCTGGCTCACTCAGATTTCATACGAAAGTTAGAATTGCTACTTTATATTATTGCTTGTTTAACCGTTGTTATTGAAATCGCCTACTATATTTACATTGGTTCTTGGCCCCATAGAGACGTCGCTGTTCATGCTGTTTCCGAACAATTACAATTCTGCACGGATACCGTAAGAACCGGTTTTTAGTGAATCTACTACGGGTTATTCAAGCTCCTCCATTATACCTTCTCAGACTTTATCATAAAAGTCATTAGGATAGAAGGCATTAGGTTACCTTCCGTAAATCTTTTCCCACTTTTGACATCCCATAAAATCAAATTGATTAGATACTATTGTTAGAAATATTATCACTTAGCAATTCCAAAGTGTTGAGCTTCAATTTTTTTATGCGTTTATCCTCTCCGTCTCTGATCTCAATGAATACTTCCTTGGGATTAATATCTAGGGTTATTGCTAGTTTTTCTTTTATAATTCTTAAGGACTGCTCCCTTCGTTTTTTAGCAGATACATAACTTGCCTTTCGGTCTGGGTTGCACAGTTCGTCAAGCTCATTTAAACTGATATACTCCTCTGGTGCATTTAAAAATTTCTGTAGTAAAGTTAGCGCAAAGCCATCAAAGTAATCTTCTACGGGCCTGTCATGAATATACAACAAACCGTTTTTATTTATAATTTTCTGAATATTCTTATGTTGTTTAACCTTTTTCGTTCGCTTCCTTGTTCGATAGACCAAGAAGGCACCTCCCATTACAAAAAAGACAACAATCAAGAGGTAGTTGGTATATCTTGATTTGGGAGTGTAAAAAGGTATCTCATCTACGTAAGTATGCAAAATATCAGTAGTCTTATTCAAAGAGATGACCTTCAAATTATTTACTACTTCGCTTAAAAGGATATTATTCTGGGAAGTGTCAAATTGACCCACTGATTCCTGTATAATATCTCTATCGGTATATCTTTTTACTATATTGTCTTCTATATTTACTCTGAGAATATATGGCTCTTGGAAGAGTAGCTGACTTTGAAAATTATCTTCTGATTCTGCGTGATTATCATACTGAATAATTACCTGTCCTAATTTCTTCCACTTACGACTTGAAAATTGGTACTTCCAACAATCGTCATATTCGTGATAGACATCTGCATCTATTTTATTAAAACCTCCAAACACATAAAGCGCATCTCTGGTAACGATATGTTTAGGACTCATTCTAGGTTGTATGCCAAAGTTAGATAAGACCTGTCTCCATTCATTAAGCTCATTACTGTAACTAACAAATAAATTTTTGGTCAAAAAAAGACCATATCCTCCGAATGCATAAAGATTATTTTCGTAACCAAATATGGCAGAATTATACTGATTCCTATGATTAAAAGATCGATCTATTCTAAGTATGGTGTCGTTTCTTAATTCATAGACGGTTCCTACTCCATGATGACAAAATAATATTCTTCCGTTATTTAAGCTGACCGGACGGTAGTAACTTAAAAAGTCACCGAAGGATAATTCATTCGATTTAAATACGTAATTGTTCTTTTTCCAAACCTTATCACTGACCTTTATGGACCAATAATAAGCGGAATCATCAATTACTATAAAGGAATTATCCTTTTTATTCAATAAACTAAAAGCGAATTTTGAAACTGTAATTTGTGGATTTTGCGCATGAACTTCAAAGCAAATAACAAGCAGAAGGACTATTGAGATTGTACTAATAAACGTTCTTATTTTACACCTAACCCTAATAAATAAATCGTATTTTATCCTATTCATAAAGAATTATTTAACCCGGACAAAATTAGTTCAAATTTATGTGCGAAACCCATAATTAATCCGCAAAATCTAAATAATCCAACTCAAATCTATACTTATATGTCTAGCCAAGTCGGTTAAATTAGCGCAAATGCTTAAACTAAGAATAAGTGTTGGGTAAAAACATACCCTTTTAGGTCTTACATAATTTTTTGTGACTACCTAAAAGAGTCCCGCATACTATGGTTTGAAAACCAACTGATTACCATAACCAATAAGTGGCCCCGCCGGGAATCGAACCTGGATCTAAAGTTTAGGAAACTTCTATTCTATCCGTTGAACTACGAGGCCATATAATCCTTTAAACTATTGAACAAATTTTAAGCAATTATACTCCCAGGAGCAGTGTTGTCCGCTGGAGATACAAACTTGAGCTTACCATCTGCATCTTCCGCCATCAATATCATTCCGCTACTTTCTATTCCCTTTAAGGTACGAGGAGCTAAATTGGCTAAATAGGTTACTTGCTGTCCCACAATATCCTCCGGAGAAAAATGAGCCGCAATACCGCTTACTACACTTCTTCGCTCCAAACCTAAATCTAAGGTAATGTGCAATAGTCTATCTGCTTTTTTAACTTTTTCGGCAGCTATGATAGTTGCTACGCGAATATCTAATTTCGCAAAATCATCATATACTATTTCTGATTTTACAGCTGCCACCGTTTTTTCTTCCGCTACGGAAATTACTTCTTCGGCATTAGGCTTTTGCAATTTTTCCATTTGTATGGCAATGAGTTCATCTTCTATTTTTTCAAATAAAAGCGACGGCTTATTAAGCTTGTGTCCTACTTGAATCTCCTCTTGGTAACTAGTTAAATTTAGCAACCCGAGTATTTTGTTCGCTGTTTCAGGCAAGAATATCTGCGCATAATTTCCGATCTCCTTGACCACGTTTATACACGTGAAAAGACAATCAGCCACCACTTGACTATTCGCCTCGTCTTTGACTAATTTCCATGGCTCTGTGTCTTGTAAATACTTATTACCACTCCTCGCTATTTCCATGTAATACTCCAAACCTTGACGCTGGTTAAATCCCGCCAATGCCTCGTCAATCTTTACTTTAATATCTGTAAGATCAAGCTTATTGGAGCCCAAAGGAACCACTCCATCGTAATACTTATCTGTAAGTACCATTACTCTATTTACAAAATTACCTAAGATAGCCACTAGCTCATTATTTACCTTTGCTTGAAAGTCTTTCCATGTAAAATCGGCATCTTTTGTTTCTGGTAGTATGCTGTTAAGAGCGTAGCGAAGCTCATCTGTTTTACCCGGAAAATCCTCTACATACTCATGCAACCATATCGCATGATTTCTACTGGTAGAAATCTTGTCGCCCTCAAGATTTAAAAACTCATTGGCCGGCACATTAGTCGGCAATATAAAATCTCCATGTGCATGTAACATAGCAGGGAAAATTATCGTATGAAAAACAATATTGTCCTTGCCCAGAAAATGAGTGAGTTCAGTCTCTGGATCCATCCACCATTTTTCCCAATCTGCTCCTGCTGCTTCTTTGGTAGCCGTGATATAGCCAATGGGTGCATCAAACCACACGTACATTACCTTTCCTTCTGCATCTTTTACCGGAACTGGCACACCCCAATCTAAATCACGTGTCATAGCCCTTGGCTTCAAGCCTTCTTTTAACCAGCTATTACACTGGCCATAAACACTTGATTTCCAGCTGCTTTTTCTACTTTCTACCCATTTGTTTAAAAATTCTTCTTGTAATTTATCCAAGGGCAAGTACCAGTTTTTAGTTTCCTTTAAAATAGGGCTATTGCCTGTAAGTGCAGAACGAGGTTTAAGCAATTCGGAAGGGCTACTTGCTCTACCACATTTTTCGCACTGGTCTCCATACGCATTATCGTATCCGCAATTAGGACATGTTCCCGTTATGTATCTATCGGCTAAAAATTGCTTGGCCTCTTCATCGTAAAACTGTTCTGTAACATCCTCAGTAAAAACACCTTTATCATGTAAGTTCTTGAAAAAAGCTTGTGCAGTTTCATGGTGCAAGGCATTTGTTGTTCTACTAAAAGTATCAAAGTGAATTCCAAAATCTTTAAGCCCTTTAGCGATGATTACATGATTTTCATCAACCACTTGTTGTGGCGTTTTTCCTTCGTTTTTTGCCTTTAAGGTTATGGGTACACCGTGCTCGTCTGTTCCGCACACAAACAAAACATCTTTGCCTTTCATTCGCAAAAATCTATTGTGAATGTCAGAAGGCAAAAAACAACCTGCTATATGGCCTATATGAATAGGTCCATTAGCATAAGGAAGTGCACACGTTATGAGATGTCTTTTAGGCATGGGGCAAAGTTAAGATAAGCCTAAGAATATTAAGCCTTGGTCTTTCTATTTTGAATCTTGGATAAAAGCGGATGTAATACGACTGAAATAAGTATAATACTAGTTCCGATATAAAAATCTTCATTTAAATCCGCATCTTCATTTAATAACCATATGGCGAGCAGTATTCCGTAAACGGGTTCTAGGTTAATACTTAAATTAGAAACAAATGCCGTCAATTCTTTAAGTGATTCTACCGCAAGTGCAAATGCTAAACTGGTACAAAATAAGCCAAGAACAATGAGCCATAACCAATCTTTACCGACTGGAAACCATTGAGCTTGTGGTAAATAATGTTGTAATATGGGGTAGCACATTGATATACACAAGAAGCCTGCACCCAGTTCTATGATGGTGACCGATATTGAATTTTGTCCCGTTATATATTTCTTATTGTACACGGAAAACAAAGAAGCTAACAAGGCGGAGGCAAGCCCCACGGCTATTGCGAGATAGTAGGTTTTTCCTACTCCACTCAAGAAAATTATACCAACAATTACGAGCAGACCCAAAAGCAATTCAATCCATTGAAATTTGGATTTCGTTATCAGAGGTTCAAGTAAAGAGGTGAATAACGTAGAAGTAGCCAGACAGGCCAAGGTTACTGAAGCACTGTTGCCAATCTTTATGCTACCGTAAAACGTGAGCCAATGCAGTGCTACAATGACACCAATACCCGAAAATCGAAGAATATTTATTCGTTTTATTTTTCGTATTCCTGACAACGCTCCGGGTATAAATAATAGTCCAACGATGGCAATCCAGAGGCGATTCCATACCAGTGCTGTTTGCTCTAGTGTAATAAGTTTGCCTAAAATAGCGGTAAACCCAAATAAAAATACGGCAACATGTAGCTGAACGTATGCTTTTTGTTTGTGTGTAAATGGAGCCAAAGTAGGGGCAAATTAAATGTAAAACGGGTAACTATGGATCGATTTCAAATCTTTGTAAACGTGCGGTAGCTGCTCACCCCGCAGGATGAAGACAAAAGCTATATTCCGATTCTAATTTTACGAGGCGGTTTTTTATATTTTTCCGACAGTATTGATTACTTCAATCCGTGTTAAGTTGCATTTTAAACATGTACACTTCGCACATTCTGTTTACGAACAATTGTAGTACATTGTTTTGCTACTGCATATTAGGTTTTTTGTTTCATGTATTTTTAATACTTAAATAATCGTAACACGTTGGTTTTGTGAATAATAACCACGATTAATTTAGCTCAAAAAGAGGATAATAGGTGCATTAACTACCTTAAGATAGCTTTACGTTGCATCGAGATTCTTCTAATTTTGTAGAATATGTCTGAGCAACCCCAACTTAAAAAATTATTGGATGAAAATGGCAATCTCATCAGTCCTCAATTACCCGAAGAGGTAAAAAATTACCTAATTGACATTGATGGAACAATAACTGAAGATGTCCCCAATGAAGAACCTGAGAGAATGGCGACTTGCCAACCATTTGCCGATGCACTAGAAACCTTAAACCGCTGGTATGAGCAAGGGCATATTATTACTTTCTTCACCTCGCGCACATTAGACCACAAAGAGGTAACCGAAACCTGGCTTGCTAAACACGGTTTTAAACACCATGGTGTTTTATACGGCAAACCTCGTGGAGGCAACTATCATTGGATTGATAACCATATTGTGAGAGCTACTAAATACAAGGGCAAGTTTACAGACCTAATTACGCAAACCAAAAAAGTAGAACTATTTGAAGAGTAACACCATCAATTAATACGCTCAAAAATCCATCAAGATCTTACGGTTTTGCCATTCTATGTGAATCCAACTAAACAGAATCGATTAAAGGTGCAAAAAAAATCCCGTCACTAAGGTGAACGGGATTTTATATATTTCTATACTAATCTGCTACCAATCATCGTCATCCACAAACGGAACAGCAGAACAAGTTGCTTTTAAGTCTTCTATAAGACGATTCATTTGAGAATTACATGCAATTAAAATCTTATCGTTATTTCTAATATCCTTCTTGGAAGTCATGTAGTACTCCATGTAGGTAGATATTTCTTCTTTCCCTACAGCATTAGGCGTAACGTGCTCAAAATTTTCGAATTTATAACGATATCGTTCATCCTTAAATCTAAGCTCCATGTCAAACTTAATTATACCAACTGTGATTTTAGCATATTTGTTTACTTCTACCACCAGCGGCATTACGACATTGGCCATGATGGTCTGTCCTTCTTTTCCTTTCGGGTCTATCCCCGCATTTTCTATCATTTGTTTGGCTTCTTTTTTGCCAAACTCATTTTGCATCCAAACCATAGCTCTTGCATAAAGAGAATCGGCTACAGAATAATCCTGACCTCCTAGGTCTAAGAATCTGTCAGGAGCAATTACTTCTACGATTTCAATGTAGGTGATTAATTGTGAGGCACTGTCAAAAGGCATACCCGTAAATCTAACATAAGGCATCGCTTTAGCGTCAGGTCTAGCCGATCGGACATAATCTTGTCCGCCGTAACCTCCGTAGCTGTCATCACTTGCTCCCCAAGAATCAGCACTTGATGAGTCACTAGCTGCTGCAGATCCGGGATCATATTGATAATCCGAAGACCCATCAGTGGCGTCACCCCACGAGTCCGCTCCTGCGTCATCCCAAGTTTGTGCATTGGCCATTATCGCCACACTGCAAACCGTAAATAAAGTAAAAAATATTTTTTTCATTTTTTTAATTATTCCTCTTATTTACACTGATACTTGATTCTCAGCATTTTTAGAAGAGGTGCACGAAAATAATATAAATTTTTATCAAAAAAGTGCAGTTATTGTGGAATACTAAAATTATGACGCATGTCGCGTGTGGAAACATTTACCTTTCTTGCACTGTTCTTACTAAAAACCATCTATGCAAAAACTTTGTCTCGTCCTTTTAGCCTTTATATTTATAGGCCAAGGATGCAACTCTAGTAATCAAAGAGAGAATTCTTCATTTGATAACTTATCAAACGACGCCCATTCGTATGCTAACTTCAACGAAGCTCGAACTACGCATCTTAACCTTGATTTAACCGTTGACTTTGAGCAAAAAGTGTTAAGTGGTAAAGCAACTTGGGATATAGACAAGACCAAAAAAGCAAAAGAGCTCATTCTTGACATTGGAAATTTAAAAATTAAAGAAATAACCCTCGACAGCAACATTGCCACCCAATACACCATTGGCCCAGTAGATTCCATAAAAGGACAAGCGCTTACCATATCACTCAAGCCTAATACCACAAGTGTTACCATTCATTACAGCACAAGCCCTCAGGCAAAAGCGTTGCAATGGCTCACGCCAGCACAAACATTAGGCAAGGTTCACCCTTTCTTGTTTAGTCAATCTCAAGCTATTCTTGCCCGTACATGGGTGCCATGTCAAGATGCGCCTGGAGTAAAATTTACCTACGAAGCTACCATAAAAACTGATTCCAATTTACTTGCACTTATGAGTGCAGAAAATGACACCGTGCTAAGCCCTAATGGTATTTACCACTTCAAGATGGTTCAGCCCATTAGCTCGTATTTACTTGCACTTACAGTAGGCGACTTAAAATTTGCTTCTACTGGACGTAATAGTGGAATATATGCAGAGCCCGCTATGCTAGACAGAGCCGTTTGGGAATTAGAAAGCATGCAAAGTATGATAGATAGCGCAGAAGCGCTGTATGGCCCTTACGCATGGGGCCGATACGATGTAGTTATCTTGCCACCGAGTTTTCCATTTGGCGGAATGGAAAACCCAAGGCTAACGTTTGCTACACCTACTATCATTGCAGGAGATAGAAGTCTGGTAGCCCTTATAGCGCACGAACTAGCCCACAGTTGGAGCGGAAACTTAGTTACCAACGAAACCTGGAATGACTTCTGGCTCAACGAGGGATTTACAGTATACTTTGAACAACGCATCATGGAAAAAATATTTGGAGTTCCTTATGCTCAAATGTTAACTAAACTTGGAATGGGAGACTTAGAGGAGACTATTGAAAGTCTTACAAGCGAAGGAAAAATTAAGGACACCCACCTATTTTTAAATTTAGATAACCAAGATCCTGATGACGGATTAACAGATGTTGCTTATGAAAAAGGCCGATTTTTTCTGCAAACCATAGAATCAGTAGTTGGACGCACAAGATTTGACGCTTTTCTTAAAAAATACTTCTCGGAGAACAAATTTAAGCCAATGAATACCGAGCGTTTTATTGCTTATTTAAACCAAAACCTATTGACAGAAGAGCAAGAAAAAGCAGACGTCAAAGCAGCAGAATGGATATATGGTCCGGGTATACCCGATAATGCTCCCGAAGTAAATTCGGCAGAACTCGATAGAGTAGAATTGGCAATAGCTAAGTTTAATAACAATCGCATCAAAGCAAAAGACATTGATATTACGGGCTACACCACACATCATTGGTTATACTTTTTACGAGGTTTAAAAAACTTAAATTTAAGAAAAATGGCTGAGTTGGATGCCGCCTTTAATTTTACCGCTTCAGGAAACAGCGAAATTGCCTGTGACTGGTTTAAGCATTGCATAGATGTATCCTACAAACCAGCCTACCCTGCAATTGAAACATTCTTAATTCGCGTAGGGAGAAGAAAGTTTCTAACGCCGCTATACGAGCGTCTGGCTAAAAATAAAGAGGATAAGCTCTGGGCGCAAAAAGTATTTGAAAAAGCCAAACCAGGTTATCATTCGGTTTCGTACAGCACCATAAAAAACATCGTGTACTAGATAACCGGCAGCAATTGGGAGGCAGTTAGCTTACGAACAAAGCAGAACTAGCCCATACAACATAACAAATCATAAAAAGGTGGCCAATGGTCACCTTTTTTGTTGTGTGAAAAAAATATCAGCTTATTTTTGCAGTTCTCTAATAACAACGGAGAATATAACCGGGCCTATAGCTCATTCGGTTAGAGCAACTGACTCATAATCAGTAGGTGCCTGGTTCGATTCCAGGTGGGCCCACATATTAAA
>ENA-ORCY01000037-ORCY01000037.1-marine-metagenome-genome-assembly--contig:-NODE-37-length-118676-cov-5.161519_pt1 | contig 118676 bp, 130 predicted proteins | sample MGYA00248634_ERZ508507 | MGnify/ENA primary metagenome ERZ508507 (study PRJEB26178, sample SAMN06266269) | marine metagenome | isolation source: Columbia River Estuary | place: USA:Columbia River... | reverse complement strand
GGTTATAACAACGATAGTCCTGGTGAAGCCGGTACTGGAGGAAATCAGGGTAGTAACATTACTATAAGTTTAGATTTAGTTGCTGGCGTAAAGTATTATGTAATGATCGGAGGCGGTGGTCAAAACGGTACAGGTGGAAACTATGCGGGTGGAGACGGAAATCCTGGAGCAGTTTTATATAGAATTAATAGTGATGAGTTGCCTCAATTTGTAGGAACAGGTAACAACGCTGACGGTGTAATCGCTCCAGAAGAAGCGACTGGAACTGAAGCGCTTAGAATAAAAAATCACGTTTTTGAAATTGTATTAACAAATAGTGGTGATATCACTACTACAAAAGTATTTTGAGGAATAAGATATGGATATGAAAAAATTCAAAGGCTTTTATCCATCTTTAGATAGAGCTTTAGATATTGTTCCGAATAATATGATACATTCTCTTGTTTTTACAAGAAGAGAAAATTCATTTACTGCTGCTCTTATCATGCATTACAGAGGTGATGAATATAGAGAAAAGTTTGAAGAACTAATTAATTATGATCTCGGAGCAGATTGGTATAAAGCAGCTTATAGAATTAACGTTGCATTTATGTGTGTAGACTTAGAAAGTATTGATACAGAATCATTAAGAGTTTATAAAAACCAACCACAAAATATCCCTACTGGAATAGAAGCTACAGATGATGTAGAAGATTGGCATGAAAATTTAGGTTATTATATTAACACTAAAACTAATGAAGTTTTAGGAACTAAACACTACATAAGAAGTTCGCGAGATCGCTGTTACAAAATTGATTATTATGACAAATCTGGCAATAAAATAAAAGAAGATCAAAGAGAAGTTATAGGCGAATATGAAGACTGGAACGGTCCTAAAGAAATCTATAATATTGCGGTAGAAGCTGGTGTCTCAACTGGGTTTGCTAAGAAAGTAAACAAAGATCAAGGCTATTTTATTGTTCACCAGGACTAACATCCTCAGCCAGATTTATATAAATAAAAGAAATTAGATTTAAAAAGGTACTCGAGAATGTCGTTGATTTCAGAACTAGGTCCGATAAAAGGCGCTAATACAAGATCCGAGGACTTGTTTGTCATTGTTAACTTGATCCAAGGTGATGACGGAACGAAAAACATCACACGAAAAGAGATGGTCCAAGCTCTTCAGTATGAAATATTCAATAGAATAACTATTACTGGCGGGACGATATCAAACGTTACGATGTCTTCTTCTACTCTTAACACAGTTATTATCAATGACTCAGCATATAATAACGGAACGATTACAGGTTCAGCACTAAGCTCTGTATCTATTATTAATTCTACAGCAAATAATCTTACTATTACGAGCTCAGATTTCTCTGATGGTACTGGTAACAATAACATCTTTACCAACACTACTTTAATTGACTCAGACATCCTTGATAGTGATGCCAACAATATGTTAATTGATAACTCTGATTTCTCTAATGGAACAGGCAATAATAACGTATTTACAAATTCACGTATCGATAACTCTGATTTTGCGAATGTTGCAATTGAAGGTGGTACTGCTAATAATCTAACTCTTACGAATGTTATCATCGACGAAATCGTTCTTGAAGACGCGTTGATGTCAAACTCAGTAATCATTACTACTGACTTTAGTAATGGTACAATTCGTGACACAGCAATTTCTGGTAATACAACTATCGTTGACGCTAATTTCTCTAATGGCGACATTCGTGACACAGACTTAGATAATGTTGATATTACAAACTCTCGTTTTTCAAATGGTCAAATTTGGGATACAACTGTAAGCAACTCAACTATTATTGACACGACTGCAAATAACATTGTAATGACATCTTCAATCATATCAAGTTCTGCACTTAATGATAGTACTGCTAACAATGTTAACATTACAAACTCAGACTTCTCTGATGGAACTGGTAACAATAACATCTTTACCAATACTACTATTCAAGATGGTACACTTGCTAATAACGTTATTACCAACTCATCATTCCAAGGTACACTTGATAATGTAACTGCTCAGAATATGACAATCACAAGTTCATCAACTGAAGGACTTGGTCAACAAAAATCAGTTATTGAAAATTCAGAATTTAAAGATGGTACTGTATCTAATTCATCAATCGAGGAAAGCACTCTTGTTGATTTTGATATGGATATTACCAGAACATTCGAGCCTATGCTTGATGAAGATAGTTACTTTGCTCTAAAGAACGTCAAAACTGGCGATACAGAGAAAATGACTTATCGTCAACTTTACAACGAATTCTCAAAGAAAACAGAAAAATCTCTTAAAGTACATGTTGCTTCGGACGGTAACGATGATTATCCTGGTACAATTCTACAACCAGTTCGTACATTAAAACGTGCTGAGAAAATTGCTTTAGAAAAAGCTGGCGGATCTTATGATCGTAACGCAATTAATGATGCAGTTCACATTTCAGTAGGTCCAGGTACTTATTATGTAGATGAGCCTGTCATGTTGCCAGATGATTGTTCTATGACATCAACTGCTGGTCAGTACGCTACTGTAATTCAGAAAAAGCCAGGTTGGGAAAGAACAAACGGTATCTTAGTTGGATCTGGTTGTTACGTCCAAGGTTTCTCTTATATGAACTTTGAGGTAGATAACTTTGACCAACCTGAAGGTGGTTTTGCTATCGCTTACAGACCGGGTGCTCTACTAAGACGTTCTCCATATCTTCGTGACTCTACACAGCTTTCAAACTTTAATAGACTTGATGTTGAACCTCCGTTAAATCCGTTTAACTCAAAAGGTACCATCCTTGATTTAGGTCAGGAATTCTATTTAGTTGCAGGTCACTCTGCTCAAACTCAATTTGAAGTTGATGATGAAGTAACATTCTCATCTGGTGCAACAGGTTATGTTTCATATATTGCTGATATTGATACTAACAGACAAATTTATGTTCGTAACCTTAAAGGTAATGTTGAAGTTGGAGATATTTTATACGCACAACGTGGTGGTACAGGTACTATCGAGTCAATCGGAATTGATGATTTCCCTAACAGACTAGTTGGTCGTGGCGGTGGTTGTCTACTCGCAGACAGAGCACAACTTGATACAGACTCACTATATACATACGTACTTTGTTTTGGTTTCACACCTCGTACTCAAAACGGTACAGGTTATGTTGCTAAGAACGGTGCGGGTGTTAACGGTATTGGTTCACTTTCAATCTTTACACGTCAGGCGTTCTTTGCTCTTGACGGTGGCCAAATGACATTGAACAACTCAGGTTCTCAGTTTGGTGACATATCAATGAGAGCAAGAGGCAGTACGGTTATTATTAGACCTGCAGAAGCCACTGCAGCCAACTTAACAGCAAACTCTGCATTCGCTGACGTAATCGAAGAAAATAAACAAGAAATAGTAGATGATATGGTTTATCATCTTACAACTCCTGTTGCAAGCGGTGGTTTGGGTTATCAAGGTTATAACGCTGATAAATGCTTTAGAGATACTGGTATTATTGTTGATAATACAGGTTATGACATTGCAACAAACGGAAACTATTGGGGAAGATTAAACGGTATATCTTACCGTTCACCGATTTCATATCTTGTTGTTGACGAACAATTAACAGAAACTACTGGTTCTATCGAACACCTTAAAGACTCAATGACTAGCTCAGATGGCGGCATCTTCGGATACGCAAGTTCTACAGTTAGAGCAAGAATTGATACTTCTTTAAATGAAACTCTTAATATTTTACAAAACGGAGAAGAAGCTGCTAATCCTATTATCTTCGCTGATACAGGAAAATCAGATCAAACAGCGGCTCGCGAAGTAGTACAAGTAAACAGAGATTTAATCATTAACGAATTCGTAGATTGGATCGACAACAACGACGAGTTTTATGCTTATGACAGTGTAAAATGCGAACGCGATGTTCAAGAGTATATCTTACCAGCAGTAAAATATGATATGATGCTTGATACTAACTATAATGCTGTAACATCAGGTTTAGCTTATTATGTTAATACTGCAAGAACAAGTTTAGAAAATCAAAGAAATGAAACAGTTGCTTCATTTAAAAGATTACGTAAAACTACTGATGAATTAATTCAGGCCAATTCTGCTCCTGCTGCTCAAGATGCTTATGATGCATTCAGCGTAATCATTGACTCAATTTCTAATGTTGGTGATAAGTACACACCAACTAAGGCAACATACGATCCGACAACTGGTGCGATGGTTATCACTATTGGTACTCACGACTTAACAGTTGGACGTTACGTTAACCTTGCTGAAGAATCATTTACGTTCACATGTTCAAGCGATAACTTTAAAACAAAAATTAGCCATCCACGTAAATCAGAAAAAGCTTACTTAGCTGCGCTTCCAATCGTTGCGGTATCAGCAAAAACTATTACGGTTAACCCTGGATTAACAGCTGCTAACTTCGAACACAGATTTGTTGAAGCATCTGATAACGCTGTATCAGTAATCGGCGAAGCTATTACATTCAGTGATAACGCTGCAATCTCTGCAGATAAACGCAATGCTCGTAAACATCTTCAAGCTAATAAAGAATACGTACAAGATTATATGATGCAATGGGCTGACGATGAATTCTATTTCTATGATAGCAAAAAATGCCATAGAGATACAGAAGAATATATTTTACCAGCTGTTCAAAGAGATATGATCCTTGGTACAAACTATAACGCAATCCAAACTGGTGCTGCATATCGTACTAAATCAGGCGAAGTTAGTGTTACAGATCAATTGGTAGAAACAGTAGGATCTATTGATTATTTAAAATCAAGAGCTGCTATGTTTATTGGTGATAACTCAATTGCTGTTGATAGATCTAATGACTCATTCGATGAAATGAAAAGATTACTTAATAACAATGGTAAGAAATACACACCAACTAATGCATCTTACGATCCTGCAACAGGTTCTATAGACTTAACTATTGGTTTACACGATTTTGATATCGGTGATGAAATTTATATCGAACCACATAGTTTAGTGTTTACATGCGCACTCGATGGCAATGCAACTAAGCATGCTTATCCTGCTACTCAGTTCTTAAACTTTACACCAACTGATGCAACATACAATGTAGCTTCTGGAGAGTTTAGTGCAACTATTGGAACTCACACTCTTAAAGTTGGCGATAAAGTTGAATTTAAACCAAATTCTATTGTATTCACTTGCGAGCTTGACAACGACATAACAAACCACCCTGCACCTGAATCACATCACCCGTTCTATAAGAAACAAATTACTATCACAAAAGTAGATGCTACTAAAATTTACATGAATGTTGGTGGAATTGTTGACGGTGGTGGTGTTCATACATTTGTATCTGCGGCAGATAACGCGATACAGGCCGAGAAAATACATCCTATATACAAAAAGCCTGTTACGATTTCAGCAAGGACCGGTACAACGATTACTGTTAATGTTGGTGAGTCAAGTGATACATCAGTTCATACATTTGTATCTGCAACAACTAATGCAATTCGTGAAGCAGGAATGTGGACAGGAACATTTACTCCACAAACAGCTACATATGATCCTATATCAGGTGATATGGAAATCACAATTGGTCAGCATGATTTACCAGTTGGTAAATGGATACAAATCGCGCCTGAGTCAATGGTGTTTAGTTGTGATGTTGGCGGTGTAACAGGAACAGATGCTGCTCCGTTATACGATCACCCAGCATATAAAGAACCAGTTAGAGTAAAAGATGTTACTACTAATACTATTACAGTAAATGTAGGTAATGCAAACGGACATGCAAATAACCACACATTTGTAAGCGCAACTGCGGACTGTATCGATGCTAACGCATTATACTTCTCAGATCCTGCTAAAGTATTAAAAGCCTATACTCCAACAACTGCTACATACGATCCAGTAACTGGAGAATTTGTAGTTACTCTTCCAGCACACGATCTTACTACTGATGATCATATCGAGCTACAACCACAAAGCTTCGTATTTAGTTGTGCTGCAAACGGTGGAGGTAATGATTATTCACCACGTATTGGAGACTTTGCATATAAGTTACCATTAAAAATTAGCGCAGTAACTACAAATACAGTAACGGTTAATGTTGGAAACGCTGGAACAAATACAGACGTGCATACATTTGTAAGCGCTGACGAAGGAGCAGTTATTAAAGTTGCAGGTTCTCAGCAAGGTGTATACGCATCTAGAAAATTACAGAAAAACAAAGCGTATTTACAAGCAGAAGTTGCTGCTTACTTGGATACAAACTATTTCATCTACGATAAAGATAAATGTTCAAGAGATACAGGTTTAATTTTAGATGCAGTTGCTAGAGATATTCTAACAGACTCAACTGTTAACGCTTACTATGTAGGTAAAGGTTACACGATTGGTACAGTAGGTGCCAACGCAGTAATTAACGAACAATTAACTCAAACAGTTGGTGCTATCACTTGGCTAAAAGGTAAAATTGCAACTGAAGTATTAACAGATGCGACAGCGATCACGAGATCGAATGCAGCGTTTGATACTGTTATTGATATTATGACAAACGGTATCGGTGGTGCTGCTTTACCAATATACGGTGACTTAACAATTTCACCAGAACATCGTCAAGCAGGTAAAGCAATACTTACTAACAAAGCGTTTATCCAAAAAGAAATCATCGCGTTTATCACAGCTAACTATCCAAACTTCGTATATAACACAGCTGCATGCGAAAGAGATATGGGTATCTTCGTTGACCTAACCGCATGGGATGTACAAAACGGTTCGAATGCTTTAAGTGCAACTAACTCGAAACTATACTTTGAAAACGCTATCCCAGTATTAGACGATGAGGAAGTTGTTCCAACATCGGAAGCATTCTTCTTCGCATCAGATCTAGTTGGTCAAATTGTTAGAAACGAAGTTGTTACTCCACTTCAAGGTGTGGTAACTCAAACTATTGTTGAAACAACAACATATACTCCAACAACTGCAACATACGATCCTGCTAATGGCGACTTCGTAATGACTATGCCTGGACATACTGTTTCTCTTAACGACAGAGTTACACTAGAACCAAATAGCTTTACATTCACATGTGCAATGGACGGTGACGATGCTGCTAAAACTTATCCTCGTGCAGGACTTGATCCATACGCGTTAAAAACATATTTAGTTAAAGAAGTAACATCAAGCACAGTTACATTAGATGCTGCGGCTTCTGGTCCTAACAAATACTTTACACCAACAGCCGCTGTTTATGACGCGGCATCAGGCATAATGGAAGTTACAGTTGGACAACACGGCTTAAGAGTCGGTAACGGTGTTGTTCTAGAAAATAACTCTTTCACATTTACATGTGATCAAGATAGTAACGCAACACAACATACATATCCAAGAGTTGGTGATCCATTAACTGGTAAATCATTAACAATTACTGCGGTTGGTGAAACTCAACATACTCCAACAAATGCAGTTCATAGCCCATCAAGTGGTGATACAACAATCACATTAGCTGGCCACGGATTTAGTAATGGTGATTATGTAATGATCGCAGATTACGGATTAGTATATACATGCGTACTTGACGGTTACACAGTTGAAAAAGGTTATCCAAGAGCTACTGATTTTGCATCTAACCGTTGGTTGGAAATTTCAGATGTTACAACTGATACATTCAAATTAAATGTTGGTCCATCTCCATATAACGGTGCTCACACATTTGTATCAGCGACTTCCAACTCAATCAGACGCCAAACTGGTACAATGACATTTAATGTTGGTGACGCAGGATCAGCTTCTGGATCAGTACATACATTCGTAAGTGCAACAGCCAACGCAATTAAACATGAGCCACAAACTGTACATACATTCGTATCGGTTACTGCTGATGCAGTTAAAGTAGCAAATATGGCAGAAGCTTATACACCAACAGATGTTGCATACGATCACATATCAGGTGTCATGACAATGACGTTGGGTACACACTCATTTACTGAAAAAGACTACGTAATTTTTGCTGAAAACGCAATTACATTAAGTTGTGCAAGTAATGGTGGTGGTAACTTATCTCATCCACGTCCTTCAGATCCAATATTCAACAAACCAGTTAGAATTGACTCCACTACTCCAACAACAATCACGTTGCAAGTTGGACCAGCTAATGTTAATGCCGCTCATACATTTGTAAGTGCATTAACCGACGGTGTAAGAAGATCAATTAAGCCTGAAGTTTCAGAATTAGCTGAGCAGTTATTCTATGATGTTGGCGCTGTTATTAGAGAGAACGATGGAACGATCCCTGCGATTGTTGAACCAGCATTTGATACTCATACCGCAAACTATACATTAGGTTCAGAGTTCGAGTCAATCAAAGGTCAATCAATCAAATATCAAACTGAAATCAATGAATATATTACAGAAACATATAACGGTTTAGCATACAATATCGCAAAATGTCCAAGAGATGTTGGTTATATTGTTGACGCTATTTCAGAAGATTTAGAATATGGCGGAGACTCTGCTACAATATTTAATGCAAGATACTATTTTGAAGGCGCTATAAACGTACTTCCAATGTATCAAAGAAAACCTACAAGATTAGCGTTCACTCACATTGCAAATGTAATAGAAAAAGTTATAACTAATACTGTTAATGAGCCAGTGTTTGGAACAAGATTTACACCAACAACCGCTACATACGATCCAGCTACTGGTATCATGGAAGCCACGGTTGGTGCACACACATTAACAACTAGCGATCACGTTTGGTTCAAGCCAAATGCAATTACATTCTCTTGTGATACTGGTTCAGGTCCAACTAACCACGCAAGCCCAGAAGCACATCATAGGTTCTTCAATAAAGCATGTCCAATCATCGGAGTAACAGCTACGACTATCACAATGTGGGTTGGAAACGCTGGATCATATAGCGGAGCTCATACTTTTGTAAGTGCTTTAACTGATGCTATCTCTCAAATAAACGGCAACATCGTATATCAAGAAGTTGCAATGCAAGCTGCCGATGCCGCAACAGGTACTGAAGCTAAGAGACTTGCAAACATTATTTCAAATATTGTTGATGATAGATTAGTTATTCCTGATTATCAAGGTTCATTAGATATAACACAACAAACACCAGAATCTCTTCCTACAGAGAACTTGTTGACTAAACCTAAAATGGATCCTGCTAGAACATTCGCACGCAAATCTCTACAATGGAACAGAACGTTTATTCAAGAAGAGATTATTCAATTCGTACGCGATAATAACTACACATTTGATGAAGCTAAATGCGCAAGAGATGCAGGCTTTATCATTGATGCGGTTAGAAGAGATGTTCAAACAGGTTCAACTTATAATGGTAAGTACATTGGTAAATCTTACAGAATTGGTACTGTAGGAGCCGATAAGGTTATCCAAGACCAACTTGCCGAAACAATTGAAGGAATTCAATATGTACAAAAAGACATCGAAGCACAACTTTCCGGTGTAGCACTATCTAGAGCTCAGAATTCCTTCAGTAATATTATCAATGCGATGGTCAATGACTATACTCCAGACGGAACAAATTATAGTTACGGTGATGGTAAAGTTTCAGAAAATCACGAGTTTGCTCGTACAGGTTTACAATTAAACAGAGCATTCTTACAAGCTGAAGCTACTGCTTGGGTTAATGTGAATTATCCTGGACTATCGTATGATGTTGCTAAATGCCAAAGAGATACTGGTATCATGGTTGATGCAGTATCTTATGACGTACAACATGAGTCAAACTCAGCAATGTTAGATGTTGCTAAACTATACTTTGAAAACGGATTATCAACACTTTCCGCAGATCAACGTACACCTACAGCAGCGTTATATACACACTTAAGTTCTGTTGCTTCGCAAATCGTTCTTAAACAAACAGTTTCAAAATCTTCTGGAAACACCGAATTACAAAATACTTCTTTCGGAGTTGTAACTGCACCAGTAGCGCAACATATTACATCTCTATGGAATATAGTTGGAGATTTAATTGCTGATGACTCATTAATCAATATGCCACAGCTTGTTGAAGCAAAAACAACAACTTCTGGTGCTGATGGTTACTTGTACGAAACAGAAGCTGCGCTTGTAGGATCTCGTAAAGATAATCTGCAAGCTACAATCACAAACTACTTAAGAGAAAACTTCGGTTATCTCGAGTATGATGAAGATCGTTGTAGAAGAGATACTGGTTATATTGTTGATGCTATATCACACGATATCCAATACGGTGGTAACTCTGCAATGCATGGTACTGCTGAACTCTATTTCAAAAATGCGGTTAATATTTTACCTGCTGATCAAAGAGATTCAACAAGAGAAGCATTTGAACATCTTGGTAAAGTAGTTCGTTGGGTAACACGTAATGAAATGATACCACGTAAAGAAGGACGTAAGTTTACACCTACTTCTGCAACCTATGATCCAGATACAGGTATCTTTACAGCTACTATGGCAAATCATAATCTTAAAGTTGGAGATTATGTAATGATTGCACCAAATAGTATTGTATTCACATGCGCATTAGACGGTGGTGTACATGAACATCCTGCTCCTGAAGCACATCATCCATACTATAATGCACCAATGAAAATTACTGCAAGAACTGGAACAACTATTACTATGGATGTTGGTAAAGTTCCTTACGGTAAAGGTGGCGGTGCTCATACTTTTGTAAGAGCTACAATGAATGCGATTACTCACTTAACTGGTAATACTGTTAAGCAAGAAATGAGTAATATGACTGCAAGAAGATCTATCGCAAACGAAGCGATGGAATTAGCTACGATGTTGGCGAAAGTTGCAGACGATAATAGTCCTGCAAATATTCCATCAAGAATTGATCCTGATACAAGTTGGATTGAAACTAACTTGATAACTGCTAAAGCTGCAATAGATAACAACTCTATTCAGATGGCTAAAGACTTGCAAGTTTATATTTCAGAAACATATAACGGTATTAGTTACTCTAAAGAAAAATGTCGCAGAGATGTTGGTGTGATGATAGACTCTATTTCACACGATGTTAACTATACAACTAACTATGCAATGTTGATGACAGCAGGCTTATACTTTGAAGGTGCTCACTCAATCTTACCTGCAGATCAAAGACAACAAACCGCTAAATTCTTTACTGAAATGGCAAGAGTTGTTGAAGCTATCGTACAAGGTCAGACAGCATATCAAACAGGATTTACTGCCACAAACGCAACATACGATGCTGATACGGGTTACTTCACAGCTACACTTCCTGCAGATCACGGATTTAAGATTGGTGATTACGTATCATTCGATCCTGCAAGCTTCACATTCGCTTGTGATACTGGTTCTGGTGTAACTAACCATGCTGTACCTGAAGCACATCATCCATATTACGATGTACCATGCCCAATCTTATATGTTGAAGGTAGTGTCATTACAATGTGGGTTGGAGCTGCAGCCACATACTCAGGTGTACATACATTCGTAAGTGCAACTGAAGAAGGTCTTAAGAAAGCAGTAAGAACTTGGACTGCGCAAGATAAAACAAATACAAACGCTACCGCGGTTGAAGGTGAAGAAGTTGCAGATCTAGTAAGAATTGTTGAAGATGCAATTAGAAGAGATAATACTGATGGTCTACCTGATATTATCGAGCCTAACATAAGTTGGGTTAATGCTTCTAAAGTTGAAGCAGGTAAAATTATCGATGATAACCTCGATGAATTAGCTGATGATATTACTAAGTTCTTGAAAGATACATTTACAATTATCGATTATTCTAAAGCTAAGTGTCGTAGAGATGCTGGTTATATTGTAGATGCTATGAGTTGGGACCTTAACTATGGTGGTAACTTGGCAACAAGATGGAACGCTGATTTCTATTATTGGAATAATGAATTACGTATTCCTGAAGACACAAGAGTGGCTACTGCTAAAGCTTATCGTCAACTTGGTAAAATAGTAAGTCAAGTAGTTATAGGAAAACTTGCTGGTCAAGCTGTTCGTTCAGAATTAGGTACAACTACACAAGAAGCTCAAGCAATTAAACTTGGTGATATATTACATAACGTAATGTTCTATGACACACCTCAAGCTCTTGGTCCTGTAACAGAACCTAACTTCGAATGGGAAACAAACAAAGAATACGGTTTCGCAAAACAAATTCTTGCTAATAATAAAGTTAAACTACAAAGAGAAGTACAAAGATTTATCACTTCAGAATATAAGTTTATTGACTTACCTAAAACTTATCGTGATGGTCTCAACTTCCTTAAAGTTCTACAAAACGACTTTAATGGCCGTGTAGCTGATCCAGATGTTGGTACAGTTGGTTCTGATAAAGCTGCAAGATCGTTTGTTGGCGCATTGTTTAATATCGATGCACAACACGTATTCCCAGTGTTTAATCCACCTGCAGCATATACAAATTGGCGTAGATTGAGATTTAAAGGTACAGTCGATAATGTTCCTGCGTTAGCAACTTTGAACGCGACTTCTAAGAAATGGGATGCTCGTATTGTTCCAACAGATCCAAATGCTAATCGTTATGTAGGTGCTATTTACGTATATAACGGTGCAGGTGCTTGGAACATTGTATCTGAAGGTAATAACAATACAGATTTATTACTTGCCTTCACTGAGGCGTGGTCACGCATGAAAACTTATATAAATACAAATATCGCTCCTGATGTAACACACCAAACGACGGTAACAGAATTGATTGATAACGTAATTATAGACAGTGTTATTAGACCAGACTTCTTGACCTTTGGGTCGTTAGTTGAATCTATCGCGCACCAGTTTAACGGTGCTTCAGCTGGTGTTAACAGAAATGCGTTGCCGCTTAACTTCAGAAACGTTGGTGCTGCTATCGGTGCTAATGCTTCGGTATTATCAGAAAATGGTGGTCGTATTAGATGGTCAGGATCAGACGAATTAAACAACCAGTACTTCGCAAGAGGTCTTAAGATTAATGGTAGAACAGGTCGAATTGAAGGTAGACCATTTACCTCATCTGTTAGAAAACTTGCCCGAAGGGCATCAAATAGTAGGGCAACTCTATAATGGCAATTTACACAATAGCAACATCACAGGCGCCTGATGCAAAACCGGTCGCCAAATCCTTTACATTGACTACCAACTGGTTGCCAATGATAGAAGTACCAAATTATGAAGTCCCAGAGCTAGTCTTTGGGGGTTCAACTACAACAGAACCTGGCGTTGGTGAAGTTATTTCACCACTCATTTTATGTAACATTACCGCAAACACGGTAGCGGTTGATGTAGAAGTACATAGAGAAGCTGAGAATGCAGAATTTTATCTAGTTAGAAATTTACAAATTCCAGGTTATGAAACTATTCCATTACCTCTTAACGGGCAATTTTTTAAATCAGGTGATTTATTAAATCTGAAGGCTGATACAAACTTAGCAATTCATGCTACGTTATCGTTTACACTGGGCCAAGCCGAAGAGGATGACGTCTAATGGCATTTAATTCAATAAGCGGAAGTAGAATAATTGGTAAGGGTACGCCACAAGCTGTACCCATCCAATTAGATCCTGCCCCGTATACTGGAGCCATTGCTTATGGTTCAGACGGTTTAATATATGTTTCTAACGGTACAGCTTGGAACGCAGTTGGTGCAGGAATTCAGGGTACAACTGGTCTTCAAGGTGATGAAGGATTACAAGGTACACAGGGTACGTATGGTCCAGGATTTGATGTTATTGGTTCTGTTACAGATGTTGATACTGGCGGAGACCAACAGGCAACTCTTAATACTGCATTCCCATCGGCTACAACTGGTCAAGGTGTTATCGATAATGCAGATGATGAACTTTGGGTTTATGACGGAGCAGTCTGGGTAAATGTTGGATCGTTTAGGGGTGTTCAAGGTTTTCAGGGTACGTTAGGTAACCAAGGTACACAGGGTACAATTGGTGAAGAAGGTATTCAAGGTTCTCGCGGTTATAGAGGATTTCAAGGAACGCAAGGTATACAAGGCGATACCGGTATTCAGGGTATGCAAGGTATTCAAGGAGACCAAGGGGTTCAAGGAATTCAAGGTGTCCAAGGAGATCAGGGTACGCAAGGTATTCAGGGCTTACTCGGTTTTCAGGGTATACAAGGACCGCAATCTATTCAGGGTACAACTGGTATACAGGGTGACCTAGGTTTCCAAGGTTTCTCAGGTGACGACTCAGGAATGGTTGTTCAATATAACGTAGGACACCAATTTGCAGAGCCAGGTCCAGCTACTTCTGGATTTATGATATTCAATTCGCCAGCAGCTGATACAGGTGCATTAACTGGCGCAACTAAACTTTGGATTGCTGATAGTGATACATTTAACATTGATTTAACAGCTTACTTCAATGCGTTAGGTACATCTAGCTCTACCAATAAAGGTTATATAAAAATCACATTGCGTGATAATCCTAGTACGTATGCCATATTCTCAATCCAAGGATTGGTTGATGATGGTAGTTACTTTGATTTAGATGTTACTTATCTAAGTGGTAATGGTAATAAAGAAGATTTTGTTGCTGAGGATTTACCTTCTAATCCAGGAACATATATTTCATTACCGTGTATTGTTGCTTTAGATATATCAGGTGATAGAGGTTTTCAGGGAGTTCAAGGTTTTCAAGGAACGCAGGGACATCAAGGCGTACAAGGTTTACTCGGTAATCAAGGTACTCAAGGTCCACAATCTATTCAGGGTATCCAAGGCCATCAAGGCATACAGGGTATTAAAGGTATTCAGGGAAATCAAGGAACGCAAGGAATTCAAGGAATTCAAGGTGTTCAATCTGTTCAAGGTGTGCAGGGCATACAAGGTGGAACAGGTACACAAGGAATACAGGGTTTACAAGGAGACCAAGGGGTTCAAGGAATTCAAGGTTTTCAAGGCTATCAGGGAACAACGGGTATCCAAGGTGATACCGGATTTCAGGGTACACTAGGTAATCAGGGTATTCAAGGAATTGGCGGTAATCACGGCGGATTAACATTCGAATGGAATTTTAACTCTAACGTTACTCCAACAACAGATCCTGGTACAAGCAATTGGAAAATTAATAACGCTGACATTACTTTAGCTACAAAATTAACTATTGACGATTTGCCGCTAGATAATTATTCTGCTGCAATAGATGATATTTTTGATTATTTAGACTCAAATCAATCAGCGGTTAAAGGTCAAATCTTTATCGAAAGTGAACACGACGATAATGGACCTCCAGGACATCACTTCGTTGTTTACGAATTTACTAATTGGACTTGGGATTCTTCAGGCTCAAAACTATGGGGTGAATTTGACGTTACCCACGTAGAGTCTTCTTCTGTTGCAAGCAATGATTGGAATAACGTAGTAAATGATCACGGTTCTAAAGCTATTATCAACTTTATTCCAGCAGGTATACGAGGAACGCAGGGTGTTCAAGGACATCAAGGCGTTCAAGGAGTTCAGGGCGTTCAAGGAACACAAGGACCACAATCTATTCAAGGTACTACCGGTATTCAGGGCATGCAAGGTATGCAAGGTATCGAAGGTGCAAGAACATTTACCGTAACTAGCTCTGGAAGTACAGACTATATAGTAGATACTGTTGCAGATCCAGTCTTACATTTAATTAGAGGATTTACCTACTTATTTGATGTAGATGCGCCTGGTCACCCATTTGATATTAGAGTTTCAAACGGTGGAGCTCAGTATAATGACGGCGTTACAAATAACGGGGCAGCATCTGGAATTATTACATTCAGAGTTCCTTTTGACGCGCCAGCATCTTTATATTATCAATGCCAATTACATGCTGGTATGGGTAATACTATTGTTACTTCAGATCTTGGTCCTCAGGGTACTCAGGGTGTTCAAGCTCTACAAGGTATTCAAGGATTTATAGGTTTACAAGGCGATACAGGTGCAGGTAATCAGGGTATTCAAGGCACAATTGGTATTCAAGGCGATACAGGCTTTCAAGGAGTTCAAGGTTTCCCTGGTCCGATCGGTCCACAAGGTACACAAGGAACATTTGGTTTACAAGGTGGACCGGGTCAGCAAGGTACAACTGGTTCGTTTGGTGGTGTTACTTTTGATTACACATTCAGCACAGATACTACTACATCAGACCCAGGTGTTGGTACACTTAAGTTTAGCAATACGAGCATTAACTCTGCAGGTAATCTGTATATGGACGATAGAGATGATAACTTTACGGACATTCAACCGTTCCTTAGAACTATTGATGACTCAACAAGCCCTATCAAAGGTCACTTTAAAGTATCTGAAAATGGTTCACCTGAGAATTTTGCAGTATTCACTATAACTAGTGTCCAAGAACTTTCAGGTTATTTTAACATAATCTCTTCATATGTAAACGGTTCAGTCACTAGTTTCACAGATGGTGAAGATGTTGTTATCACGTTTGCAAGAACCGGTGATATCGGTGCAACTGGTTCTCAAGGTACGACCGGTATTCAGGGTGATGTCGGTTCACAAGGTACAGCAGGATTTATCGGTGGCGTAGGCTCGCAAGGTGTGCAAGGTTTTCAGGGTACACAAGGTTTTCAGGGTTTTCAGGGAAATGAAGGAATTGGTACGCAAGGTGCTACCGGTATTCAAGGTCCTGAAGGACAACAAGGTGACGAAGGTGAAGTCGGTGGAGACGGGCCACAGGGTGTACAAGGCTCGTTGGGTTTCCAAGGTGCAGATGGTTTCCAAGGCATGCAAGGTATGCAAGGTACGCAAGGCGTAGGAGCGCCTGGTGCTTCTGGTATTCAGGGTAATGATGGTTTCCAAGGTATACAAGGTATGCAAGCTGCCCAAGGTATTCAGGGTAATGTTGGACCAATTGGATTTGGTACGCAAGGTGTACAAGGCTTACAAGGTTTCCAAGGAGAAAGCGGTTTCCAGGGTGCTGGAGGTTTCCAAGGTATATCTGGTTCGGGTAACCAAGGTGTTCAAGGTTTTAACGGCTTCCAAGGTTTCCAAGGTGATAACGGTTTCCAGGGACCATCTGGTGCTGGTAACCAAGGTGTTCAAGGTTTCCAGGGTGCAATTGGTATCGGTGATGTAGGTTTCCAAGGTACTCAGGGATTATTAGGCCCGCAAGGTATTAGTGGTGAAGAGGGAACTGGCGGTGTACAAGGTTTACAAGGTTACTTCGGTTTCCAGGGTATGCAAGGTATTAGTGGTGCTTTAGGTAATACTGGTTTACAAGGCTTCCAGGGTATATCCGGTACGGGAATTCAAGGTGTACAGGGTAGAACTGGACAAGGCGTACAAGGTATGCAAGGCTTCCAGGGTTTACAAGGTTTCCTCGGGTTTCAAGGTGCTATCGGTGGCGGTGTACAAGGTTTCCAAGGTACAGCAGGTTTCCAAGGGGATTACGGTTTCCAAGGTACTCAGGGTGTTCAGGGTCCAGGTAATGAAGGTGGTGTTGGTAACTTACAAAACGTTCACACATCTGGATTGCAAGAAACTCCACTCTTTATTCCAATGTTTGAAGCTGGTGCAGATCAAAGACAGTTACTTGCTACGACTGGTCCAAATCCAAACGGAGAAAGTAACTTCTTCTATACTTCTAATATTGACGAACTTAGTGTTGAAAACATCAACCTTGGCGGTAATATTGATATAGGCGGTTCATTAACAGCAGGAGCTTTAACTGGTCTTACTTCAGATCTTAACTTACCAAATAACGTTTATATGGGCTTTGGTACTAACCAAGCTGCTAAACTAGGATTTGATAGTACTGGTTCTGGAACATTGAACATTGATGTCGACACAACTAATGTAAATGCGGTATTAATTGAAAAAAGATCAGATGGATCTGCGTTGTTTACATTCGATACGGCAACTGGTTCGTTTACAGCATCTGGTGATGTAGTAACAAACTCAGATGAAAGACTTAAAACGAATATTAAAACTATTTCTGAAGCATTACCTAAAGTAATGGAATTAAGAGGCGTATCGTTTAATATGAAAGATAATCTTGATTTGAATAAGATCGGACTTATCGCTCAAGAAGTTGAAAAGGTAATACCTGAAGTAGTTCTTACTGATAAATCATCACAACAAATTAAGTCAGTAGCTTACAGTTCGCTAGTTGGTCTCTTGGTTGAAGCCATTAAAGATTTAAAAACTGAGGTCGACGAAATAAAAGTGCAATAAGATTTTGTAGACACTATGGTTTAAATCGAGGGGGTCTATTCGTAGTACCCCCTTATTTTTTATAAATAGAATAAACGAATAAAGAGATGAAGACATGGGATCCAAAGCAAATATCTATATAGATCAAGGTACTGATTTTCGCATCACGTTGGAAATGTTCGACGGGGATGATGATGATTTGGTGATCGGCACTTTTAGTTTCTTCGCAGATTTAAGAAAAATGTACTCTTCAAAAAGAGCTGCAGAGTTTGTTGTAGAAAAGAACGAAAACGACATAACACTAGTTTTAGAAGCCGATGTTACGGCCAATCTAAAACCTGGGAAATATGAATATGATGTTTTAATGAGAAAATCCAGCGGTGAGATGTCCAAGATAGTTGAAGGACTAGCTATTGTTATTCCTACTATCACGGAGGTATAACTGGTGAGCATTAAAGTTAAAGTAGGTCAATCCCAGAAGATAAGGATTGTCGCTTCTGCAGAAAAGAAACCGTTAATTACGCCTGATTCGATAACTTTAGGAATCGATACGGTAGGTCAGTATGTAGCTAAAATTGACGCAGGTTCTGGTATTATAGTTACACCAGAACTTAACGTTGAAAACGCAAACCTAGTAATATCTCATGCCGCAACTTCTACAGAATTAAGTTCTAATAATGCTGGTTTAGAATTTGCTGGTAATATTGATATTGATCAATACGGTCACATTACTCAATTTACTAATCGTTCTTTTTCTAATACAAATTTCTCATACGCAAACACCGTTATTAGTACTAATGATATAACTCTTGGTACTACGGCTTTAACATTAGGCGAAACATCGAATAACATAATCGGTCTTACAACTTTTGAAGCAGGTGGTGTTGAACTATTCGATAGAACATTTACAGCAAACGGTAATATTAGTTTTGAGCCTGGCAGTAACAATGTTATTGACATGGGTTTCTCAAGAATTACTGGTCTTGCAACTCCTATTGACGGATTTGATGCCGTTAATAAAACTTGGCTTGAATTTGAATTAGATAGAGTTGAAACTTCTATTAAAGTTTTTGACGATCCTATTCTTCCTTCAGATGCTACTAATAAAAGATATGTTGATAACTTAGTTACTGGTTTTGTTGTTAGACCGCAAGCTTTAGCCGCAACAACAGCAGATCTTGGCGCTACTTTTGAAGAAGGTAATACAAGTGTAAGAGATACGCTTACTATTCCGCCAGTTAACTTTTTATATATCGATGATGTTACTACTTGGACATTAGGCGCGAACCTTCTTGTTAAAGACCAGACAGATGCTTCTGAAAACGGCTCGTATAATGTTAAGCAAATTGGTAGTGCCAATACAGCTTGGATTTTTGAAAGAGCTGATTTCTCTACAAACACTGAACTTCCTGGTTCTTATGAATTTGTTACTGACGGTACAATTAACGGCGGCACAGGTTGGGTTGCAACAGTTCTAGACGCTTCTAACTTTAACCTTAATACTGATCCTATTGAATGGGCTCAGTTCCAAGGTGAAGGTACATTTACTGCAGGCTCAGGTTTAAATCTTAACGGAACTCAATTCAGTGTTTCTCAAACTCTGTCATTGGATCAAATCAATCCAGTTGGTGACGATTTAATTGTTGGCGGAACTTCAGCACTTAGACTTCCTAAAGGTACAGTCGCTGAAAGGCCAAATGCACAAGCAGGTCAGATACGATTTAATTCGCAAGACAATCAATTCGAAGGTTATGATGGAGTAGCATGGGCAGGATTAGGTGGTACTGTTGATGTTGACCAAGATACAAAAGTTGTAGCAGAAAATTCACCTGGATCTGACGACGATCAATTACAATTCTTTACTGGCGGCACTTTAGCTGCTATGATGAATGCAAATAATGTTGCAACCTTTTATGGTGACGTAAATATTAATGCTCTTGGTTCTACTCTTAGTCCTAAAACTCCAGGTGCAATAAACTTAGGTGCTTCTAACTTTAACTATGATAAAGTATTTACAAGTAAAATTGGTTCAGACGATCAATTAGTTAGAATTGATACTACTGGCGCATTGGTTATGCCAAAAGGTACGACTCTTGAAAGACCGGTTGGTATCGTTGGTGGATTACGTTATAATATTGATGACGCAAGATTTGAAGGTTATGACGGTACAGCTTGGGCAGGTCTTGCTGGATCTGTTATGGATCTCGATAGAAATACGTATATTATTGCAGAAACTTCTGCAGGTGTAGATAACAATGATTTAGATTTCTATACTGCGAATACTCATAGAATGCAAATTGATCAAGACGGTAATTTAAACTTTGGTCAAAGTCTTAATAAGATTATACTTAACTATAGCACAGGCAATTTAATTGTCAATAGTGAAATTGGTTCTGCAAGTGATTTAGTTTTAAATCCTACAGGTAATATCGATGCAGCGAATAATACAATCACTAATGTTGCTGACCCTGTTAATCTTAGTGATGTAGTTACACTCAACTATCTTGGCGGATCATTTTCATCTAAGCTAGAAATACAAGATAATGCTAATAATTATTTAACAGATATAGATTTACTTCAAGATCCTAAACTAAAAATAGGTAGAGGTCTTGAACTTCAAAGTATTGATAGTGCAAACAATGAATTTGAAATAGGTATTGATGTATCTGGTGTTCAACCTGGGATGTACGGTGTAGATAACTTTACTCCTAGAATTAGAATTAACGAAGAAGGTCGTATTGATTTTGCTACAGACATTCCGTTAGAATTACAAGCCAACGCGATTCCAAACTTTACTGAAACATCACGTGATATCATTGGTCTAATGTTTACAGACGGTAATGCAAATAACGAAGGTATTATTGCAGTAAACGACGATGCTAACGATGTAATGAATTTAAAAGCTGCTAACTTTAACATATCTTTAGCAGGAGATTTATTTGGTCAAGCTCAAGTAACAAGGCTTTCAAATACACAAATTGATGCAACTATTACAGCAGATTACATTAGAGATATTGTTCCTTCTGGTCCAAACTCTGGTATTACGGTTTCTGGAGCAAATGGCGCAAGCGCTAATGCTTCAATAGAAATTGATTATAATCATCTTGATACAGTATATGCTGAGTTAGATGGAGCTACATTTAGTGGTAACGTATTCGCACCAAGATATTACGATAGTGATAATAACAATTACTTCGGTGATTTTGGAGGAGAAACAAGATTAAACCAGTTAAGAGTTGGTTTTGGATTAACTACATCTCAAATTAGTTTTGCTGACGGTGTAGGAAGTCAATCGACATTATATGCTGGTAATGGTAGAATTGGTTTCTTAAACAATACTTTTAACTTTGCTGCTTATTCTGAAAAAACGACAAGCAACTGGGTTGTAGAAAACGGTGATGTATTAGCTGAAAGATTTGTTGACGCAGACTCTACATCTTTCTTTATCCATCCAGGTGGTACAGATTCATACATTAAAGCTTTAGATGTTCAAGATAACTTTAGAGCAGGTGATGTCTTAGTTAATTCAAGAACTATTTCAACTGCTGTTGGAACTGGCGACTTAATACTTAATGCAGATTCTAATGAGATTTCAGTAGCTTCAAATAAGATTACTAATCTAGCAGATCCTACAAGTACACAAGATGCAGCTACTAAAGCGTATGTTGATAGTGTTGCACAAGGTTTAAGAGTTATTCCAGCAGCGAAAGCCTCGACAACAGCAGATCTTGGAGCTACTTACGCATTTAATGCTGGAGCAAGCACATTATCTATTAACGCTGGAGCAATACTAGATATTGACGGAGTATTAACTTGGTCTTTAGGTGATAGAGTTCTTGTAAAAGATCAAACAAATGCTGATGAAAATGGTTCTTATGAACTTACATCACTTGGCGATATATCTAATCCTTTTGTATTAACAAGAGGAGAATATTTTAATGAAACTTCAGAAATACCTGGCTCATTCCAATTTATAACTGATGGTAGTGTAAACGCAAGTTCAGGTTATGTAGCAACTGTATTAGATGCAGAAACATTTGTTCTTGGTACAGACGATATCGTATTTTACCAATTCTCAGGTGCTGGCACTTATACTGCTGGAAATCAATTAACATTAACTGGTAACGAATTTTCTGTTACTAATCCTCAAATCACTATTATTGGTGAAGTTGGAGCAAATCAAGATATATTATTAGGTGGAACACTTGAATTTGAAGGTACCGATGGCGTAAATACGACCATCTCTGCTGGAAAAGTTTCCATTGCTGTTGATGAAATAGATGGCGGAAGTTTTTAACTAAGCCATATTATTATCTTATAGGCTATATAGCTATTATACAGAAGGGGCATAAATATGTCAACAATTAAATTACGCCGAAGTGCCGTAGCCGGTAGAATACCTACTATTGCACAATTAGATTTAGGCGAATTAGCCATCAACACGAATGATGGTAAACTTTATTTTAAAAGACTTGATGTTGCTGCAAATACAGAAACTATTGTTGATGTTTCTGCCGATTTAGATGCTAACGCTATTCTCACATTACTTAAAACAGTTGATGGCTCAGGCTCTGGCCTTGATGCTGACCTGTTAGATGGACAGTCTGGAGATTATTATCTAGACTATACTAACTTTACAAACGTTCCGCCTGCAACTTTAGATTTAACTTTAAGCGGAAAAGTAACTGGTAACGCTTTTTCAAATACTGGCGTAATGACTCTTGTTACAGAGTTAGCCAATACCGCAGTTACAGCTGGTTCTTACGGTTCTGCCTCACAAATTCCGGTATTTACTGTTGATGAAGATGGTCGATTAACAGCAGCAAGTACAACAGCAGTTGCGGGTGTTGATGATTTTGTTTGGAATACAGCCAATAATACTTTGCAAATTGATACGGGAGATGGCTCCTCATTCTTTGCAGATATATCAGATTTTGGCGATCCAGTAAATATTAATACTACTTCTACCGTTTATTCAGATTCGTTTGATTTATTATCTAATAACCCTCTTACTTTTGGTTACAATTCTGGCGCTTTACCTCAATCTGTTTTAGGACCGACAAGAGATGACACTGCAGGTAACTCAGCTTTAGGAATTAGATTATATAATTATGGAACAGAATCTACCGGAGATTTCGCAATTATCGGTAAATCAAACGCGTCTGGATCTGCAGAGCAATTATTTAGAGTTAATTGGGATGGATCTTCTGTAGACTTAGCTGCACCTAAATTAAAATTAGGTGATACATCAAACAACTCTGTATCTTCAACCATCGAAAGTTCTGGTGTGCTAGTATTAGATCCAGCACCGACCGGTGGAAATGTTGCTGGTGCTGTAAGAGTTAAAGGTGATCTACATGTTGATGGAAACTTTATACAAGATTTAACTGTTACCTTGACAGGAGACGTTACTGGTACTGTAACTTCTAACAATACCATTATGTCTCTAGTCACTGATATATCTTCGAGTGGTGTTACTGCAGGACAATATGGTTCTGCTACGGCAATCCCGGTTATTACTGTTGCGGATGATGGACGTATTACTCTTGCTTCTACAACTTCAGTTGCAGGCGTTGATGACTTTACTTATGATTCAGCAAATAATAGTTTAGTTCTTCAAACTGGAGACGGATCATTCTATATAGCTCCTATTACAACGTTTGGATTAAATACAGATTTTAGCGCAGGTATAGATGTTACAGGTAATATCACTGTTACTGGAACTGTTGATGGTAGAGATGTTTCCACAGACGGGGCTAAACTCGATTTAATCGAAAATAATGCTACCGCAGATCAAACAGCTTCAGAAATATTAACCGCGATTAAAACAGTAGATGGATCAGGAACAGGACTTGATGCAGATTTATTAGATGGTTTACACGCTTCTGATATTCTTTCTCAAGCCGCTAATACAGCTTCGCAGTCAGTAGGTAACGGAGAAGTTGCTATTACTGCGAATACAGGATTAACCGGTTCAGGAACATTTAACCTTAATGATTCAACTGATCTTGCTATTAATATTCAGCACGCCGACACATCAAGCGTTGTCGATGTTTCTTTAGCATCAGGCCGAGCACTTACTGGCTTAACATTTGATACATTCGGTCATGTACAAACACATTCAAATACAGACTTTGACGATCGTTACTATACAGAAACAGAATTAGACGCAGGGCAATTAGATAATCGTTATTATACTGAAAGCGAAATAGATGGTGGTCTATTAGACAGCAGATATTATACTGAAACAGAATTAGACGCTGGTCAATTAGATAATCGTTATTATACAGAAACAGAATTAGACGCTGGTCAACTTGATAACAGATATTATACTGAAACTGAAGCAGATGCAAGATTTGTTAATGTTACAGGCGATACAATTACTGGAAACTTAGATGTTCAAGGTAACTTAGGATTAAATTACTCTACATTTGTATCAGCTCAAGTAACTACGACGACTACGGCAGCTACAACTCTATACGCGTTTCCTACTGCAAACTTTGGGTCTGCTGAACTTGTAGTATCTGCCACATCTGGCGGTAATAGACATACTACAAAATTATTGATAACTCATGATGGGTCAACTGCAATTGCTACAGAATACGCTACGATATTTACAAATGCAGAGATTGGAACTTACGATGTAACTGTAACAGGCGGAACTTTAGTTACGGTACAAGTAACTTCTGCAAATGCTAACTCTACGACATATACAGTAGCTGGACAGCTTTTGAAAGTCTAGTTTCATTATAAATAAAAGAAAAATAGAAGCCTAACTGGGGAGAGTGAACCGAATGGCAAATGATAAAAAATTCATAGTAAAGAACGGACTTCAATCTGAGAATAACGTTCTTGTCGGTACTACAACAGATGACGGCGTAAATAAATTACAAGTATCAGGTACAACTAAGCTTATAAACTCAGGCTCATCGGTTCCAATTACTATTGAGAACACGGGCGGTATTAATACTCCTTTAATAAATTTTGAAGGTGGTGTAGGCGCGCTACAAGTTAAAAACACAGGTAGCGGAGACTATAGTATTCTCAATACCTCAGGCGCTAACGAAATAAAATTTAATGATAATACTGCAAATGGTTTGGTATTCATTGCTGGCAATACAGATCAGCTTAAAATCAATACTACTGTAGCAGATTTCACTAATGTTCCTTCTATTAATGGTGTACCAGTTTGGTATAGCGGTAACGATGGAGCAGGATCTGGTCTTGATGCCGACTTATTAGACGGTCTTAATTCAATACAATTCCTGCGTAGCGATGAAAACGATACTTTTGACGGTGACTTAGTTATAACTGGTGATCTTACTGTACAAGGTACTCGTACTGAAATAATTTCAGAAACAGTTTTAATTGCTGATAATATCATTACACTTAATAGTAATTTCACAGCATCTAATCCTACAGAAAATGCAGGTATAGAAGTAGAACGTGGTACTTTAACTAATTCAATTTTTCAATGGAACGAAACTATGGACTGGTGGGAACTTAATTCTGCTGGTACAAGTTTAGGACGTATTATTACAACAGCCGATGAAGGTTCAGGCAACGGGTTTGATGCGGATACAGTTGATGGTTTACAAGCTTCACAATTTATTCGTTCTGATGTTAATGACGTCGCAACTGGTAATTTAGAATTTGAAGGCACAGTTGCTATTGGTAACGAGGCTGGTTCCGCATTACTCACAATGCGAGGTGCTGGTACTAACAGAGTTCTTTCTTCTGATAACGGAAAGATAGGTTTCTTAGATACAGGCTTTGCTTATAATACATATTCTGATGCTAACTACAATTGGCATGTAGGGAACGATGTTATTGCTAAAAGATTACTTGATGCAGATGATAACAGCTATCTAGTCGATCCTGCGGGAGAGTCTCAACTAAATGATGTCGTATTAGTAGGTGAACTTTACGGCCATGACGGTACTGCAAAAGATGGTAGCACATATATCGATCTTCAAAACAACGGTACAACTGGATTAATTTATTTTAACGTTGATGGCGCTGGGTTACACACCACTTTATCAAAAGATCAGATGTTTGTAAACAAAAAAGTTGTTGCACCAAGATTTGAAGATAGCAACGATAACGGATATTATGTAGTACCTAGTAGTGTATCAAGACTTAGCCAAATTCAAATAGATGATTATATCATACACAAAGGTGATACAAATACTTACTTTGGTTTTGACACAGATGATAGTTATAAATTGTACATTAACGGTGTTCAACAACTCGCAATGTCAGCAAGCTCTGCCGTATTTACTAATGATGTTGAAGCGGCTAGATTTGTAGATTCAGATAACAATAGCTATTTTCTTGATCCAGCTAGTGCCTCTACTTTAAATACAATTGGTATTGACTCAGATCTTTTCCATAACGGTGATACCGATACTAAACTTTCATTCGGTACAAATCAAATTGATTTCAATACTGGCGGTACACAAAGACTTTCTATAGCAAACGCAGCATCAACCTTCAGTCACAGTGTAATTGCTCCCAACGTTTACATAGACGATTACATATATCATACAGGAGACACGCCTGCAAATACAACTTATTTTGGTTTTTCTGCAGATGATAATTTTGGCGTAGTATTAGGAGGTAATGGTGCACTTTTACTTACGCCTACCGCTACAACTTCTATTGCTTACATATATGCGCCTCGCTTTGTTGACACAGATAATAGTGCTAGATATTTAGATCCTAGTGCTACTTCACCTTTGAATAACATTTCTTTAGATGGTGTTTTACAAAACTTAAACGATCCAGATACATATTTAACATTTGCTTCGGATGCGGTTCAGTTTTATACTGGTAATACATTAAGAGCTTTTATTAATAATTCTTATCTTGAAACTACGGTTTCTGTAAGATCTCCAGTATATTATGGCACAAGCCAAATAGTTGATTTCTTAGATCTCGATGCAGGAGCTGGTTCTGACGCTTTAAGAGTTAGAGGTAGACTTAACATCGGTGGCGGTACTGATGTTGAAAGATTTAACGATACTACAGGAAATGGTGGTATTACTATTTCTGGTTATGCAGGTATGGGTGGAACAACTAATCCATCAATTCAAGTATCTGGTGCAAACGGCGCAAGATCTCTTTTATCTCTTAACAAGATTGATATTGGTGGAAACCCCTATTCTTCTAAAAATAACTACTTTGCAGAATTCTTAACTGATGGTGCAGCAGCTTTCTCAATCAGAGGCGACAATTCTAAAAACGCTTATTTTATTGCAGACGCAGATCAAAAAATGGTGTTTATGGATAGTGGAGCCAATACAAGATTGGCTATGGATGAGTTAGGCAACACTATTATCGGTAACGACTCTATAAGTTTTACTCAAGGATCACATACACCAGTACTTGCTTCTGGAGCAAAAACAGATGGTAAACTACACGTTGACGGTTCCATTCATATAAACGGTGCAGACGATGCGTTGGTTATTGGTGGTACTACATCTACTTTCTTAAGAGATGACGAACTAGGATTTGGTTCAGGCGGTGGTTTCTATATGAACGATACTACCAATCTTAGAGTTAGAAATAATAAGTTACTAACATCAACGGGTAATGCTTCATTCGCTCAATATCTAGATGCTAATGATGTTTTATTCTATGGTGACTTTGCTAGTACATCACGAATGAATAACATAAGCCTTGTCGGTGAAGTTATACACGACGGAGATACTAATACTAAAATTGGTTTTGGCACAGATCAAATTATTTTTACTGCCGGTGGAACTGCACAGCTTAATGTATATACAACATATGCGCAAGCTACTACAGATATGCGATCCCCAATATTCTCTGATGCTGGTGGAACTTTTAAATTTGAGCCTAACACGAGCTCAGCTCACAGATTTACAACTCCTACCGGTTGGTTAGAAATCGGTTCTAAAGTTGCAGGTTCAACCGCATTCGATACAGATAGAGCTTTATTCACTTTCAATAAACGAGTAAATTTTGACGGCGGAATTTCTGCGGCTGACACAAACGATGACGCGTATTTTAATCGCTATTACGATTATGGAGATAATAACTATTATATAGATGCGGCTGGAGATTCACAATTAAATACTATTGACATTGACGACTTTATCAGACATCGTGGAGATACAGGAACTTATATGGGTTTCTCTGCTGCAGCAACTTATAAAGTAGTCATAGTAGGTACTGAAAGATTAAATATTGACGGAAACTCTGCTGATTTTAATGTTGATGTTTATGCTCCTCGTTATTATGATTCTAATAATACAAACTATTACGTAGATCCGGGATCTACATCTATTGTTAATAATCTTAGAACAAATCAAATCCAAATGGATGGTTCTTCTCTAATTATCGACTCACCATCTGGTCCTAAAGGTACCATAATGGTTACGGGTGAAAGAGATAGTTACGCTGGTTATATGATTGATAACGACTGGGGCTTTATATCTAGTGGTGCTACAGAAATGGGTCTGTATAACGAGACAGATAACGAATGGTCATTACTCGCCAATAGAAATAACTTCACAAGATTATATTCTAACAACATCCATCAAATTGGTGCAGAAAATGGTTACGGTTACGCTCCTAACAGAATGAGAGCGCCAATATTTGAAGACTCAAACGACACGGCATTCTATGCCGATCTGGCTGGTCAATCACGATTAAAATCTGTTAAGGCTGGCGATAGTGCAATCTATAATAATACAACTTATCCATTAGAAGTTAAGTCTTCACAAGAACGCATGATCGTTATGCAAAATACATCTGCTGACACTAACTTTCCATCAATTTTACATAATACTAGAAACTCTCGCGCTACTATGGCGTTATCATTTAACAACATTGGTGAGCGTTTTTGGTTTGAAGAAAATGGTAATATACAAGCATACGGCGCAGGTATCTTTGGATCTCTTGCACTTAACGGCGGTAATGAAGATCTTGGTCTTCTGAAAACTTATGGATCAGGACTTGCCGATCTTAAAATGTTTGATGCTTCAGACTATTGGGATAAGCGAGTTATTCAGCCGATGCAAGGTTCTGAAAACAGTGCTACATCTAGTACAGGCGAATATGTTAAAAACGGAAATGGTCCATTTGCATCAAGTTATGCTCTAAGAACTGCGGGTTACAGAGATTTCGACTCTGATTATATTCCAGTTCAACCTGGAGAAACAATCTACGTTGAACAAGCTGTAAGAAATATTAGTGGTTCTGGCGGTTTATTTTATCTTGGTGTTAGAAGATACGATAAAGACAAAAACCCGATTGCGTCTAACGATGGTATTGTATACTTCGGAGCAAGCGCTATTAATAATACTTCTACTTCTTGGACGGAATACAAAGGTACTCATACTCTTCCAACATCTCATACACCGTATAACGGTTCTGACGGAGAAGGTGTTCGCTATGTAAGAGTTATTTCTCTTATGAATTATAGCGCAGGTGGTGCTACACGCGAATTTGGTCCTCCAATTTTAAAACGTACTAACGTACAATCTGATTTAGTTACTCCAAATCTTACAGTTGAAGTCGATTTAACGGTAGGTGGAAACGCAACAATTACCGGTGATTTAACAGTTGATGATATTACAGCAGATGTTATTACCGCAAATAGATTTGCAGATCGTGGTAATACTGCTTATTATGTTGAGCCATTAACTGGCGCTAAAGTTGCTGGTTCTTGGGATTGGACAAACGGTTCTATCAACAATCTAAACAACTTAACATTTAACGATCCAGGTCCTAATGAAGGTATTAAATGGAACGGTGGTAATCTATGGCAGATTTATGAGTCACCAAATGACTTAGCAACTAATACAGGTGGTAATTTACAATTTACTTCTGGTGCAAATCAAGGCTCGATGAGACTTAGAGTTGATACTTCTGGTGATGTATACGCTGGACGTTATCATAGAGCACAACGTTTTTATGATACTAACAATGCTGCTTACTACGCAGATCCTGCTTCAACATCTGTACTTAATCAAGTATATATTAATGAATATCTCCGCCACAGTGGTGATACAGATACTTATTTAAGATTTATAGGTGCAGACGATATGCAGCTTGTTGCTGGTGGTCGTCAAATGCTTCGTATGGGTGAAGGTACAGATCCTGATAGATTACGATTTGTTACAGATAGTAACTGGACAGACTCTAACGGTGACTGGGCAATGTCTCGTAATGTTGTTGTACAAGGTACACATACCGCTGTAAACAGTTCATACGCGCCAATATTCTACGATTATGATGATAATGCCTATTATGGTAATTTTGCTGGCACATCTTTAATGAATATTGTTAGGGCAAATCGGTTTGAAGTAGATGGTTCTACAAGATATATCGACGGCATATCAGGTCAATACGGTACTATTAGAGTAACAGGTAACACAAACGGTTATGCTGGTTACGCGATTAACGATGACTGGGTGTTCATGTCAAGTGGCGCTGGAATGTCAGGCATTTATAACGATACGAATAACGAATGGTCTGCTCAATTCCTACAGAATAGTGATGTTAAACTTTATCATAACGGTGGAGAGAAATTCAGCACGAACTCTGGTGGCGCTACAATTTATGGCAGACTAATAGCTGATTACATGGCAGATAGAAATAATACAGCGTATACTGTTAACCCTGCTGGCACATCAAGGTTCTTAGATTTAGACGTTGATAACCCTATCGGTGGAAATATCGCTGGGTATTCTGAGAACTTATTAAGAGTTGATAACAGAGATATTGAGCCAAATGATCATACTGCAGGCAGATTAACGTTTGGTTTCACATCTTGGAATAATAACAACACATCACCTTGGGCTGATTATTTACACTTAAGATCTTATACAGATGCATCAGGTGGATCAGATAACCTTCTTATGTTTAAGAAGTCTGGTCGTGGAATGCGTTTATGGCAACAAACTTTTAACAGTGGTACAGCGTATTCCGCGTATTCTGATGTTGCGATATATAACGCAAACCCTGGTAATACGCCTTTCTATGCATCAAGATACTATGATTCAAATAATACTGCATACTACGGTGATTTTGCATCAACATCCATTGTTAATATAATTAGGTATGCGTCTGGTGGTTATGCAGAGTTCCAAACAGCAGCCGGTAATATTCGCGGATATATGCAAGCAACTGACGACAACGATGCGCACCTTAAAATTGCTACATCGGGCGGTGAAGATATTAGATTTACGGACGGCGGCCTATCCGGTGATTGGAATGTGATTATCAGAGGTGATGGTCAAACATTAATTCGAAGCAGATTAGACACTCCTATCATGTACGATAGAGATGATACTGGTTATTATAGTAATCCAGCAGGAGCCTCCAACTTTAATACAAGTATTCGCGCAAACGAGGTTTATGCACGTAACTGGTTCAGAAATGATAATTCTGGCGAGGGTATGTATAACCAAGCAACGGGTATGCATTGGTATTCAACAAATAATACCACTTGGAGAGCATACGGCGGACAGACTACTGTAAAAATAGAAATGAACACAGCTAGTAATACTTTAAGAGGTTCATTCTACGCAAACAATAGTGATGAAGTAGGTATCTTATCTCAAGATAATGGTTGGGCTTTACAAGCTACTAACTCTAAAGTAGATGCGCACCATAATTTCTATGCTCCTATCTTTTATGATAGAGACGATTCAAATTATTATGTAAATCCAGCCGGCGATGCAAGAATTTCTGGTACTGTTCAAGCAAACCGTTTTACACATAGAGATGCAGTATCACAAAACGATACTTTTGGACTATATTTTGCTGATAACGCATCTACTGCATACGCGATTTATCGTGAAAGCGGTGGTTGGAGCAGCCCATATCCAGATTTAAGAATTGCTTTCCATACTGGTATTAAGTTTGGTGCAAACTCTGGTTACCAAGGTATGCGTTTCTATAATGACTATAACATGGTTACTCAGGTTATGTCAATCAATAATGGTAGTGACCCATTAGGTGCTAACGATGTTTATGTAAATAACTCATTGCAATCAGGCAATTCATTAAGATCGCCTATTTTTTATGACTCGAACGATACAGCTCGTTACACGAACCCTGCAAGTACATCTGAAATGGGCACTATACGAGCCGATCGTTTTGATATGCGTGATCGTGGAGATTGGATTACTTTCTATGGTGATGATAGTACAAACCATGGTATTGCATCTCGTGGTTCTACAGGAACCGCAACTGACGATATTCGTATTAACACCTATGGTTCTCTTTTTATTAACCTAGACTCAAACAACAATAATACATCTGGAGCTGACTTCTATATTGGTCGCCATGGTAGTGCTACTGGTACTATTGCTAATAGTGACTTGTTTAGAGTATACGGTGATGATAACTATGCTTACTCAGCATACAGTTTCAGAGCGCCTATCTTCTATGACTCAAACGACACTGGTTATTATTGTAATCCGAACAGTTCATCTAATTTTGCTACATCTGTTCGTGCAAATGAATTCTATGCTCGTAACTGGTTCCGTAATGATAATGGCGCAGAAGGTTTATATAACCAAAATAACGGTTGTCACTTCTATGCGAGATCGTCTCAATACTGGCACGCGACTGGTAATAATAACGCCAGTGCTATTAATATGCAATTAAGATCAACATATGACGGCAATATTAGGATGTGGTTACACGGTGACTCATCAAGTTGGTGTGGATACTTAAATGATGGCGGTCAATGGATGATTAGAACTAGAATGACAGATGGTTCGTCTCCAAACCACTGGTATTATGAGGATTCAAACACAACTTGGACCGGTAACCCTGGGAATGATAAAGGTAAAATTGAATATCACTCAGATAGATTTTATATCGCTGCTGGTGGTAACTCAAATAGAATTTGTCAATTCCGTAGAGATGGTACTGATAAAGCTTATGTTAATAACGATGGCGTTTATGTCGGTACAGCTACGTCAGCACAATGGGCTGACCTTGCAGAAAGATATAGCGCTGACGAAGTTTATGAGAATGGTACATTACTAGGTATGAACCTAGACGGTGAATCTGAAGGTACTCTTTATCAACCAGGAATGCCTATCTTAGGAGTTATTTCTACATCGCCTGGTGTTAAAATGAACGACATGGAAATCGAAGATGATAACTCTCTTGAAGGTAAAATGAACCCTTATATTGCTCTTAAAGGACGTATACCGTGTAAAGTAAATGGAGACGTTAAAAAGGGTCAATGGTTAATACCTGATATTGACGGTAAATGTAAAGGAATAGATTATGGTACTTCTGGTATAAATAGTCATGAAATTATAGGAATTGCGCTTAGCGACTCCGAAAATGGTGAAGTAGAGGTGAAAGTATAATATGCCATCATATGCAGATTTAAACACTAGCATGCAAGAAAAAGCTGGGGCACAGCTACGCACGTTTGATAAAGGAATTACTATTACAATACAATCGTGGGTTCGTATTTGGGGGTTTGATAGCTCTTACGGATCATGGATGATTGTTAACGGCTATGGTTGGTATGGTAATAGTGCTCATTACCACAGATTTGAATATGTTAACGCAAATAACACATTGTTTGAAAACTATCTTGATGGCGGAATATATACCGGTGGTATTATCCGTTCACAAGATGTTATTGATTCAATTACTGATGTTGTTCGAAGAGCTGTTGATTTGGTCGAAGGCAGACTAACTAACAGAAGTATGACTGCACGTCCTTGTCACCAAAGCTGTCATAGTAGTTGTCATACATCTAGAGGAAGAAGATAATGGCTGCATCAGTATCTGACATTAACTCATATGTACAAACATATTCTGGCTCACAACTAAGAACTTTTGATAAAACCGTCACATATACCGTAAATACGTATGTTCGGTATTATCGATTTGATAGCGCATATGGCGGTGCGTTGAGGCTTGACGGTGCTCAATATACTACAAACTCAACCTTTACTAGAAGATATCTTCATTACTCCTGGACCGGGCGCGACGCCCTCTTTGACGGCTATTATGACTCTGGAATTACTGCAGGTGGACTTATGTATGCTCAAGATATTGTAGATACTGTAGAAGATGCTGTAAGAAGAGCTGTTGATCTAATGGAGGAAAGAATCGTAAATACAGTCAAGACAATTAACGCGTGCCATGCTAGTTGCCATAGTAGTTGTCACACATCGAGAGGAAGACGCTAATGTCTATGCAAAAATCATATTGTAAACAAATGAGATATTCTGGACCAGAAAGTCTAACACCATCTGATGCATCTAAATTCGATGTTCTTATTCAAATGGAAGTTTTAGCTGGGTGCGATCACGGTTGCTTAGGTTGTTTCGTAGATAAAAACATTAATCCTGATATGAACCAACAAATTATTGATAGAGCAAAGGAACTCGCTGATGGTGTAAAAAGAACTGGGCTTAATCTTAGAGAATTTGTCATAGGTCCAACAGATTTCTTTTCTGCAACTAACACGGAGTCAGTTTTAAATAACTCAGTAGTCCAAGAGATTATGAGAGAACACGTTGGCGCTCGGATTGCAGCACCTGCAAAATTTGATATCGCTACAATGGAAAGAGTAAAAGAAATCTATGCAATTCTTGATGACGAAGATAAGTATCGCCGTGATATGATCATTGAGTTTATTATGCCAATCGGTAAAGTAGATCAGATGTTAAATGATGAAGAATACTTTAATAATGTTATGGAAAAAGTAGAATTCTTTAAAAATAATACACCAAAACAAATGGATTGGTCTTGGACACTACAGGCTTCTAACGTTGTTGGTAAGAAGATTGATAAAGAAACATATAACAAGATTGTTCAAAAATCAGTAAACGAATACAAGACTATTGTAGAAATGAACCCTGCTTTCTCAAGAGCGAGATCCCAATTGGTACAGCGTAGAAACCTGTTTGGATGGAACGATTTCCTTGGTAGAGTTATTGATAAAGATAACGCACAAGAGACAGTTATGTCAATGGCTAATCTTTATTGTAACTCAATTAACTTTATTGGACTTACAATCGTACCAGGAGAACACGGACCTACTACACATTTAAATGTAATGCTACACGAACAAGCATTCTTCCTTAATAATAAAAACTTAGACGTTACAGGTCTTACCTTCGAAGAAATATTAGATCGTAAAAACGAGCTAGTAACCAAGGGCATAAATAGATCAAGCAAAGTATCTGATTGCAACGGATGCCAATTTGCCGTAGCTTGTGCAAGTAGACTAATTTTTGAAGCTCAAGAAACTTTAAACGTCGATGGATGTGTTTTAAACAAAGATGTCCTTGCAGAATATAACCCATACGATTGGACTTGGAACGACGATGCGATGGAAAAACTAGGAGTAACATCATGATAGGTCAACACCTTTATTTTTTAAATAACAAAAAATATATTACAAACTCGACTAATCTCGAAACTGTATTTTTCGAGATGAACTCGTTTTATCACACGAAAACACCTAGAACAGTTTGTATGATTGAATCATCAATGCCAGACAGCCAAATCGTCCAGTATGATGTAAGAGTACGTGCTGATTCTATTCGCGCTAATGCCGGTGCTGATATTATTTTTAAACCTTGGGAAGAAGTTTGTACTAGTGAGTTTATCCAAAATAGCGAAAAATATATTCTTGTAGCTTGGGAAGAAGAAGATCAAATTCACATTCACGCAAGATATGCCGCTGGCTTATTAGCCGCTGCTGGTTTCTATGCAGATACTGATCACGACGTAAACACTATTGTTGGTGAATTTATGGAAAAAATCTTTGATTGTGATAGTATGTTCACGTATATGTCAGCGGCTCCTGCCGTTCAAGATATATCAAACACAGTTGAAACTATTTTGAATAATCCAGAAACTCCACCTTTTGATGTTATATATCAAAACGGTAAAAACTTTAGCTATGACTTTTTATTCTTTTTAAACGAATTCTATCCCTGCGCAGAAGTACAAGCTCTGTTAATCGAGAAGTTTACAATTCATAGCGCTGATATGGCACAAGATGTTATGGAACACTTTACGTCACGGCGCCACTACTTGGCATATATTCTTTCTGTAATTGATTGGATGAACAATAACGGTTTACCAGTAGATAAACAACAATTTGTAAACGATGTTTATATGAAAGCTGCTAATAAAGGTAATTATCAAATTGCGTTTTATCAATTGGAAGAGTTATGGAATAGGGTAAAAGATAACGAAGCTTTCATTCTTGCACATACTGATAAAAGAGATAACACAAGAGATGGTTGGGAATTTTGGGATATGTATACCGAAATAAGCAACGTGTTCCCTATTGTTAAAAAAGTGCTTGAGCGTAGTTTTGATATGGATAATCTAACAGAAGACTTGAGGTTGATTAACACTGATGTTCAGTTCTTCTCTAAAAGACAAAATAGAATTCCATATTTGATACACAAATACACATTATAGGATGTAATAAATGAATGATAATGATACAAACAACTTGAATCCAGACAGAGAATTCGAAGATCACAAACTTTCAGAGCGTGAGAAGAATTTTAAAGCTTATACTTTACCTCTTGCTCCTCAAGATTTAGTTGCGATATATAAACAAAAAGAAGAAGATAAAGACTTTATTCTCTATGTAGACTACTATCAAACTAAACAGAAATTAAGCCCTAAGCATATTATTATATATTTGGCAAACACCAACTTTAAGGCTGGCTTTACTTTCTTAGATGAAGAATTAATTACAGAATATATTAAATCAGATTTTATGATTGATTGTCCAATTCTTGTGCGTATGGTTTCTATTATAGTCAGAATGAGATTGCATTATGATATCAATGGTGCTGAAAAGAAATTAACTATTTTATTCCCAGAAGAAAAAATACATCAATTTATTGAACAGAACATTGAATTAGTCGATGAACTAATCGAAACTATTAGAGATTCTGTGCCGTGGGCTATGGTTAATTTGCATGAAAACTTGACTGACGAAGCCAAAAAAGAAGAGAAAGAACTTACAAATTTTATCGATAATATTGAGGTTTATGATAAACCATCGAATTGCGGACCTAACGTTGCACGATTTATTACAGAAGCTTGGGACGGGTTTTTATGTATTATTCATAATAAGGGTGTAAGCTCGACTTATAATAAAACAGTTTATAATGAACAACCAAAGTACTTTGGTAAAGATTTATACTACATTATGAACGAAACTAGGGTTATAGATCAGATTATGGCATTGTTCCCATCATGGTTTTGGGCTAAAATCGAAACAGTAGATATAAACGCGCTATTAGAAGAAACTGAGGGCGAACATATCGATAAATTTGTCGACGGTCTTGAAGATAAGTTCAATGATAGTCCATCTAAATAATTCTTATGCTGGCTATTATACATATGATGAAGATAAAAGTCCAACAAATATTGATTTTCTCAGAACAGAAATAAATTTAGATATCTTACACGGATGTTCTCAACAATGTCCTGGATGCTTTATACCAAGAAAAAACTTAACAAAAGCAGATAACCTAGAAACCTTATATAATCTTCTTATAGAAGGCGCGTATTATCCTGACGAAATAACAATCGGCCCAACTGATATATTCGATGCTGAAAATTTCAATGAAATCATGAATCATCCTTATATGGAAAAAATATACGGAATATCTGCAGTAGGATTTACATCCACTTTAACTCAACCTTATCAATTAATAAGAGATAAACTTGATAAGATATGGAGTTTATATAACAATATAGCGAGAATACCGGATATTGATTTTAAAATTGTTTTAGATATAAACAAATATTTAGATGGAGAATTAGATGATTGGTATCGTAAACTTGCGATGTTTAAACATGGTTCTGTGCAATTTAGAGTTAACTATCATAAAGATATATTCAAACGCATTTCATACAATGAATTAGCTCAAAAAGTATTCGATGACTTTAACGCGCCAGTTATAATCACGCCTTCTTTCTTAACTGATAGAAATGCAAGAGGTAAAGTAGAACAACACCTTGCAAACTTTAGACGTGAAATGGTTGAACAAAACATAGATAAAAAATGGCTAAACTTATATACATTTTTTGATGCGAAGTTTAACGGTTATGGTTGTCAAAATTATAGTTTTTATAATAACAAACTCTATATTAATCCATTCTTATATGATGTGATTATTCAACGTACACCTCAGTTTGAAACAAATATGGATGCTAATACTTTATACGACAACATAGAATATGCACAACAAGTTGATGACTGTAATGGATGTGAATATATGATGAGTTGTGCAGAACGCAACGTTCATTTGTATATGGAGTCGAGAGGATTAGACACTTGCGTCGCATTGAAAGAATACATGTATGCCTCTAATTAAGAATAATCTATACTATGAGATGACCACAGAGACTCAGACAAAGCCTGTATCAGCGGTTAAGATACAGCTAGACGTTTTAGACGGATGCCACCATAAGTGTCCTGGATGCTTTGTACACAGACGTGGTAACTCAAGTGATAAAAATCAGTTAGAGAATGCAAAGCAATTTATCAGAAGTATTACAGATCAAGGCATACTTGTTGATGAAATATTAATTGGTCCTACTGACTTTTTAGCATCAGAGAATTTCTTTGATGTCATGCCTGATTTATTAGATATTATAAATGAGAACTCTCCTATATTAGCGTTTGTTTCTACATTAATTGATGGAGACATAGAAGGATTTTGCGAGTTTATTACAGACTATGTAAATTTAGATACTGAGATAGAAATAGGTATTGCGTCAAATCCTTATAAGTTTTTCGATAAAGACTATTTACAACACATCTCTGATATGTTATATTATATAGATCAAAATCTAGAACATGAAGTAACTTATACTTTTGTTGTTAATATAAGAGATTACGATCTAGATTATTCTGAACTTCACAGATACGCGGTAGAAAAGTTTGATACAATCCTAGATTTTATTCCAAGCGTATCGCGCTCTCATAAAGCAAAAATGATTTTAGAAACTCTTGATAAGTTTAATGATTACTTTAATGTCTTAGCCAAAGATACTAATCTTAATAACATTATGGTTGATCATTCTCATGCTGGAATTAATTATACTGTTTTAAACTATAAAAGAGGAGAGTGGTATCTTAGTCCGTTTATGTATGAAAATATGGCAATATACCATGAAATGTTTAAGATAGATTCTTTTGAAGATGTCGTACCAATGGTAGAAGACCAGATACGTAGAGCAAAAGGAACTGAATGTGAAAATTGTGAGTTGTTCTTTTCTTGTTATAATAGAAAAATCATCTTATTAAGAGATTATTTAGGGGTCGATAGATGCATTGCTCCTAAAAAGAATATGTTGAACAATATACACAATTATAATGGCCCTGCACAAGAAATGTATAAATGGGAAGGATATTCTGTAGAGAATGACAAAAAAGGTTATCGCAAAAAGTTTTTAGTCACCACAGATGATGATCCAGAATTAGAAAGAATTAAGGATATATCTTATGTTAAATAATGATTGGAAAGATATAGTAAGTGGAGGCGGAATGGGTGAAGAGTTCGCTTCTATTGATAGTATGAAACAATATAAAATTCAAGTTAACCTAGAAATATTAGAAGGTTGCTCTTATATGTGTCCTGGTTGTTTTGTGAAACGTCGCGGAAACTGGCATCCAAAATCAATAACAATGTTTCATTCTTTGGCTTACGAATTAAAAGATAGAACAGACATCGTATTAGATGATATTGTGATAGGACCTACTGATTTCTACGGAGCTGAAAACTTAGATGAGATTATCAATAATTTAAAATTATCTGACGCCATTAAGATGATGCCAAAAGATAATAGAAACATTCAACACAATTGTTCTATACTTGGTTCGTTATCTGAGAAAGATATTGAAGGAAAGATAAGAGATATTGAGAAATCGCCTTTAGGAGAAGCAGTAGAAGCCTGGGATGTTCAGATCGCTTTGGATTTAAATCGATTAATGAATGACCAAGAATATATCGATGCGCTTGATGAAAGGATAGAGACATTTAAAAACAGCTCTTTAAACTTCGAAATATCAATGGCTACTAATATCGTTCAAGGTGTAGAAGAAATACTATACCCAGCTATTGATTTTGTTCGTTCGAAATACGAAACTGTTATCGAAGTATTACCTTCTGTAGTTAGATCATTTAACCATAGTGCAAAGCACGGTGATAAACTATTTGAATGGAATGATATGTTAACTCGATTGGCATTAGATACGCATCGTTTTAAAAATAAGTTTCACTTCTTACAGGGAGATGTATCGCATAAAGCATTTAATTATTCAGTTATAAGTATTCACAAAGGAAACATGTATTTGTCTCCTTTCATATACGAAAATGCTCAGATACACACAGAAGATTTTCTAGTATCTGATGGTTGGATGTGGTTACCAGATGCTGATATATCTGATTTCATACTAGATAGAAAGAATGAAATTGTCAATAGTCAAATTGAAAATAGTCTTGAAAAAGAATGTGGAACATGCAAATATCTTAACATATGCGCGAACAGAATGGTGCCATTAATAATGGATACAGTATTTAATGGAAGAAAGGAATGCATTCTTAATAAAGATGTTATTGCTTTATTTGATGATGAGGTTTATCATGGGAATAGTTACTAATAACCTAAGAGCTGCTAAAGCTGATAAAGATTTTGATCTATCATTCTCTGAAGGACATGAAATTAAAGTACAGTTTAATTGCGAAGTATTATCGGGGTGTGAGTTTAAATGTAAAGGTTGTTTTGTAAACAAACTTGGTTCCAACATGGGATCTTATGATAGACTTAATAACGCTATAGATTTATTTAATGCAAACGGTTACAGAGTGTCAACCATTAATATTGGGCCTACTGATTTATTTGGTAATAATAATGTTATCGAGTTATTAAAAGACGAAACATTTCGAGAGTGTTTAAGCAAGGTTTCTACTATACAATTCGTAACAACCCTAACAAGCATTTCGCAAGAAGTTATTGAACTACTTAACAGCATCCCTAAAATAGATGGATTTTTATATGATTGTAATATAGCTTTACAACCTCCTGTAAATTGGGATTGGGTAGAAGAGCGATTAGACCTTCTGAATGGATTTACGGATGATCTAAATTATTATATGGTTTATAACATGGGTAATGATGACGAGTACAATTCTAAAGTGCTTGAAATGTCAGAACTTGTTGAGGATAGGTTTGACTCAATCCTTACATTAAACCCGTCATTCTTTAGAGCACCAAAATCTAAGGTTCAAAAACATCTTATTGAGAAATGGAAGAACTATGACTTCTCAGATAATCTTATGCCTAAAACATTTATTGACCAAGCGCAAGGTGGTTCTTTAGAGTTAAACTATACTTACTGCAACGAACGTTTCTTTTGGACGCCATTCGTATATGACATCGCTTTAATAGGTACTGATGAATTCCAAGTTAAAGATGAGAACGATATTGAATCATGGACTCAAGTAAAAGAAAATAAGTTTATGTCACAGTTGTCTTATTCAAGTAAAACTGATAACTGCGCCTCTTGTAAAAACCTAATGACATGTATTGATAAAGGCGTATTAAGTTATATGGAACATCATTCACTTACGGGCTGTACGTTTCCTGGAGTAATAACGACCTAAGAATGTTCTTGGAAACGAATCATTAATCTTACCCCATTGTTCCATGCTATCTACAAATATATTTTTAAAAGTAACATCGATATCTTCCATTGGATAAATCGCCATCAGATCGTTACCGTAATTTAATCTAACTTCGTATGTTTCGTCTTTTAAAGGAAACAATAAGAATACATTAATCGCATGTTGATCATAGAAATTAAGAACGCCTGGTGCTACAAGTATCCCATGCTTGCGTAAATCTTCACTGTAATGAAATTCACAATTCATAAAATCTACTGGCTTCTTAGCTTTTAAATACCAAGGAGCTTCTAATTTCACGACAGCATATCCCTTATAAAAATCATCGCCATACTGTCTTTGTTCATGCACACCAGTACTGACTTGATGAGAATGCAACGGACTTGCAGACGAAACCTTTCCGTTTGGTTCAACTCTAAAAATCATATCGGACCACAATCTCATTATAATAGCTTTTTGCATATATTGTGTAATTCCAGGACAAGCCTTTACAGTTGGGGTTGGAACCATAATGCCTGACTTTGAATTATAAACAGTGTACATTGTCGACAATTTTTTCCACCATGAAGGCTTTCTAATTTTAGATGTCCATTTAAAATTTTCGAAAACGCTTTTATCGTAAGTGTAAGCTTCAATCTCTAGTTTTTTTCTCATAATCAAATCCTGTAATTAAGTTCTGTCCAGTTTTTTCCATATAGTTAAACCACATTCTCATGATGCAGTCAGGTAAGTCTCGTTCTCTATTCTTCCAATCCCATTGGGTATAACATCTAAATCCACATTTGTTCCACCACTTACAAGATAAACAACCATTCTCGTCCATATATGCTTGCATCATACCAGCATTATCTTTGGGTTTATATTCTGTATTAAAATCTCTCTGATCATATCTATCCCATCTACAGTTTGACGTAGAATTATCGGGGAATATCGTAACCTTATTTAAAGCCAAGCAATGCATATGGTTACTATCATTATATATAAGATCTTTTATAGGATTAATATCGGGATAGTTATGATATACAAATTTAAGAAATTCTAAGTATTCACTATCAGATGGAATCATATAATCATAACCACGATCTGGAATGTAATCATCAAAGTAAAAGTTATCAAACTTTTCATATAGATAGTGAAAATACTCATCATCGTCTGCCATAAACTTTTTTATTGATAAAGTAGTAGCAACCATATTAATTGATACGATATAGTCGGCAAAGTATTCTATATTTTTAGCATATGGACCTTTTGTTGGTCGCCCATCAAAGTCATATGAACATATAATATGTGAAGGAATTGCTTCAGCGTTTAGGTCGTCGAGCAGTCGCTGAACTCTGTCTCGTTTACTAAATTGAAACGATGTTACCCACACAACTTTAATTTTTTGTTTATGTTCGTCAAATATCTTTTTAATTGCTACAAGGAAATCAAAGTAAACAGGGTAAGCCCATTCTGATATTCTATCTTGGAATAACTCACCGCCAACCATATTGATTTGGATTATATCAACTCTGCCTTTCATCTTAATGACATGTTGTTCAACTAAATCCAATTTAGAGAATATCTCTTCCCTACTCAATCCTACGGTAGATTTTTTATCATGATGGCAGAACGAACAATTGAGGTGACAGTTTTCAAATAAAGTCAACTCAATCTCAGCGATATCAGGTCGTTTAGTTTCTAATAATGTTTTTGTTATTTCAAAGTCCAAATAACATTTCCTCTTTATAGTATTCGTAGATATCGGGAACCATACCAAGTTTTTCATTAAACTCTAGTTGGAATAGTATCTCGTCGTAAGTTTCTTTGTCTTGCCAATATGGAACAAAGTGCGGATCATTATTAAATAGTAACTCAGGATCGTTAAGTGCATCGAAAAACGGTTCGTTAAAATCCCTGTTTAACCAATGAGCATAACATATAGCAACTACATATGATTTAGCTGGGTAAATCCATTCGTCTACATACTCTCTGAAGTGTGTTAGAGCAAACTCAACCGTAAGGTCAGGTTGCCAATTAATCTCCACGTCAGTCAGATCATCTTTGAATAAAGATGCTGTCAAATGATATGCGCTTTGTCTAGCTTTCCATTCTTTCATAATATTCCAACAATCCTTTATATCCATTACAACTATTAGTCAAATCTTTAACATATCGGTAATGTTCTGTTAAACAATTACCATAATATTTACACGTCTTACATATTTCGCTTAGATTGTTCTCAGGTTCTTCCCTTGCCCACTTCTTGTACTCATAATATGTTTTATATTCTTTGAAGTATTCCCTATCATATTTATCGAACTCCAATACCCCAAACTTACCAGATGGAGTAATATACACATGATCATTACTAAAAGCATCATACTCTTTATCTATGCTTCTCCATATATTATCCATATTCTGAAAATTAAACTTTTTCTCTGTTTTTGCTTCGTCAAACTTAATAACAAAATCTTCAAAGTCTTTGTGTGTAACAGGATGTGCATTTGCTTGGTTTATTGAGTAAGGTTTAATTTCTACAGACTTAATATTAGATACCATATTAAGAGTGAAGATCATAAACTCTACATCCATCTCTAATACTTTTGGAGAGGCCAATATTAATACAGATAAATCCTTATTGGCGTTCATCATATTATTTAAAACATGCTGTTCTTTTTCTCTGGCATGGAAATCATATGATACAGATAATGTTACATCCTCATCTCGAAAGAAGTCTGGGAACGCAGACAAATTAGTATTGATATTGATAGGACCTTTGTAATAATTACGTATTACTTTCTTTAATGAATAATAATATTCTGGTGATAGTAAACCAATCTCACCGCCGTATAGATCTACGTGCCCTATTTGATCATCTACTTGACTTAAAGAATGATCTAACCATAAAGGCGTTATCTTATGTCTATCGTTTAATTGTGCTGGCGTTAAATAACAAAAATCACAACTGAAGTTACAATAGTAGGTGGGATTAATTGATAGATTCATCAACATAAGGCGTCACCATATCTGGGCTCATTCCATTCGTAGCAAGTATTCTTGGAGCGAGCGTTTTCATTTGTTTGCAATGTGCTTCATTTGTCCCTTCTCTTTTCATATCACGTACTGTCTTTTTACAACCATTACATATTTCGAACATTGGACACGTATAGCAAGCCATCTTCATTGTTTGGATATGAGGATCGTTAGCCAATGGAGTCTGCATTTCGCCATTCATTTCTTCCTCAAAATCAATAGGATAATCCATATCATCAGCAAACGAACCGCAAGAATAGTAATCACCGCCAGGGTTAAAAGCTCGAATGCCACTATCACATTGTCTATTTTGTGGACAAGATGTTGAAAAACCTTTGAGGCGTTTCATCATTTGCTTTGTATTATATTCGTATTCTGCTAATCCACGATCGTATATCTCAAGATATGTTTCGTAAATCTTACTTAACTGATATGTACTGCCTTGAACACCAGAAGCCATAGCATAATTTAGTTTGCATTCTACACCCATTTCTTTAGCAAGTTCAACGTTCTTAATAGCAAGATGTTCGTTCTCATCTGTTATGACGGCAATAAAGTCTGGTCTTTCTCCAGTGTGTTTCAACATAGCGTTTGATACCATCCAAAAATCTTTCTCAGTAAATTCGGAATAATCACCTTTTAATCTACCACCACCATATTGAAATGATGTTGCACAACCAAACCTATCATTCTTAAAGATAGGAAGCCACTTCTCGGGACGCATTAAAAAAGGCCACAGATTAGATGTAAAACTAATTGATGCGGGATAATCATGTTCATTAAGATGATCTATTAGTTCCTGATAATATTCTGGCTTTACCATAAGAGGGTCACCACCATTAACGATAATAGTATTAGTATCGGGATATCGCTTAAGAAATTTGTATATGTATTCCAAGTCTAATAAGCCAACTTCGTTAGGATCGATGTCGGTAGAAGAACAAAATGTACATTTAAAATTGCAAGCTTCAGTGGGTTTAATAATTAAATCCATCCCTTATCTCCTGCTAGTTTTAGCATTAGAGTTTTAGGCGCTGGACAAACGTCTTCCATCCATTGAAGTTGGTGACAATCAGAATGGCAATAGATAAAGACTGGGCAATCATAACATCTTGGATCACGATCATGAGTTTCACACGAAATGATTTCCATTCGTTTCGGGCTTAATCTTACTTCTTTTGCTGGCATACTAATATCACCATACCATTGAGTAGGCGCAGTATTAGGACAACCTGCTACAGTTCCATCAGCATTGATTGTGTGTATCTTTTGTTCACAATCCCTACAGAACGTACCATTAAAGAATTGACCTTTACTAAACTTATCATAAACTGAGTTAAGAAAGTTGTTTTCAATAGGGTGATCTTTAGTTGTCTCATGCATTTTCATCCAAAAAGCATCGAGCTCAGAATTATGAGGGAAGATTTCTGTGTTTATCGTTGCGTTACCATCATGAGTAAGTCTTTCATAACTAATAGTACCAATACCTAATGAATACATATAATCAGCAATTTCAAGAGGATCCATTGCAACAACATCTTTAGACACTGAAATAAAGCATTGGATATAACATCCCTCAGCTACCAAAAGCTTTACATTATCTTCCCATAACTTTCTCTGCTTTTCATTTGCAAATCTAATATTTGGGTCCCAAGATGTACCGATAGAACCAGAGTCTAATATTTTAAGAAACTCGATACGTTCATCTGTAAGTTTATAAGTTAGATTTGTTGTAATACCATGTGTGCATTTATCACCCCAATGATCTTTCGTAACATTGTAGAAATGCCACAGATCTTTCATAGGCGCTAGCAAAGGTTCTCCACCATGATATTCGAAGTGAATACGGTTTGAACCATCGTCTAGTTCGTTACACCACTTTGCAGTTTTATCTGCATCAAAATAAATTTTACGACCATTGATACCAGAGGTAAAACAATGTGCACAATTTAAATTACAAGTTTCTGTAGTCTTAACGTATACGATTAAGTGTTTCTGAGTCGTGAATGCCATGTGATAACATTAGTGCCTTTTCATAATTTAACGCTCTGTGCGGTGTTCCTGCTTCTATGAACAGAGTTTCATTTTTAGATAAAGAAATCTCTTTACCTTCAACTTCCATGATCTTAGTTCCTTCGACGCATTCTATAATAACATCAATTGGATCAGTATGTACATCAAAAGATGCACCGTTTTCCTGATTATAAAAAACATGAACAGTTCCGTTATTAATGCCTAAAGGTTTTTCAAACTGTTCTACTTTAATGGTAGCTTTATTTGCTAATAAAACCGTAGTTTCTCCAAGATAAGCAATGTATTCTGATTGTTTTATGTAATGCTGATTTCCATCTTCATCTATATGAGATACGTCGTGGTTATTAAAGCATTCTTCTGTTAATAAGAAATTTTCAAATTGGTCAAATGTCACTACTATTCTCCATGTCGTATATATCTATTTATACCATAATTTTAGAGCTTTGTAAACCGTTATAAATAATTGTATATATTATGAGGAGATTGATTATGGAAATGACTCCAAGATGGCCTACTATGTTTGGTCAAGGGAAATTTGAAGTTGAAGGGTTATTTGAGTACCTATTTGCAAACTACGACCTAAACGATCCAGGCGGTGATGTAGATGGCGCAAATATTTTTACAGATAATTCTGAAATGATGAATAAGTTTAAGTCCGTTGTTCATGGTAAATTCAACGAATATCTTACAAACACAATCAGTAAGACTATAGAAGACTTTGGCGATCACGAAATTAAAGCTTGGATTACAGGTCATGGTAAAGGTTATAGCATGACAACCCATAACCATTCTGGTGCACACATATCAGCTGTGTTTTACGTTTTAGCTGAAGATAAGTATTCTGGTGGGTCAATTGTATTCATTGATCCAAGAAGTAATGCAAATCGTGGATACGATAGTTCGTTTGATGATTTATTTGCGCATCATGCATTCGTCCCAGAAACTGGTGATTATGTAATCTTTCCTTCTTTTAATTACCATCACGTAAAACCTTACTACTCTGAATTTAGAATATGTATACCAGTTGATTTGTATTTGTATAGTAACAAAGATGTATAAATAGCTATATAATTTAACGTGTTCACATAGAACACTGAACGATAAACAAACGGAGATTTAAAATGGCACTTTCATATACTTACAAAGTCCGCAATCTGAAGGTAAAAGATGAAGTTAACAGCGAAGGCGCTACATTGCAAAACGCTGTTGTTCAAACTTATTGGACTATCATCGGTACTGACGAGAACGGAAACTCTGGCGAATGGTCAGGGGCAACACCATTTACTGCAGCAAGTGTTCCTGCCGGTTCATTCACACCTTTCGAAACCTTAGAAGAAGCTGATGTTATTGGTTGGATTCAAAACGTTGTTAATAATGATGCCCAATATAAAGCACATATTGATGAGCAACTTACAAAAGAAATCAGTAGAAATGTAGAAACAGAAGTTGCTGGAGAAGATTTGCCTTGGGGTGTAGCGGCAGCAGCGCCTGATGCAAGCGAAGGCGAATAAAAAATGACATATACTTGGGAAATTATAAAGCTTGGGCATGCAGATGTAACTAACGCTGGTGGTGAAAGTTTAACTAATGCAATTATCCAAGTTCAATGGAGAAAGAAAGCCACAGACAGTGACGGCAATTCTTCAGTATATTTGGGAAAAACTAATCTTGATGTTTCAACTACTAGCGCGGCAGATTTTGTAGCTTTAGATGATGTAACAAAAGAAAACGTTATCGCTTGGGTAGAAGAAAGCTTAAGTGCTTCCGAAGTAACGATGATAAATAATATTTTACAGAAAAAAGTTCAAGAAACTGCTATGACTGAGATCGCACCTTCTTGGTAAGATCGCCTATACTTTGTTATAGTTTTATATTATGGAGACAAAATGCACGATTTGCACACAGGTGGATTAGCTAATTACGCCTTAAAAAGAGGCGGTTCACTGCACCCAATTTGTATACCAACAGAAGTGCTTGGTAACGAAACAGGGATTATGAACCCCTCTATTTTTCTTCACAAAGGAAAAATACTCGTTAACGTAAGACACGTTAACTATATCTTATATCACTCAGAAGGTAAACAGTTTCCTCATCAGTGGGGTCCTTTGGTATACGTACATCCCGAAACAGATGTTACTTTGAGAACGCATAACGTAATATGCGAGCTTGATAAGAATATGAATCTGGCCAATGCTCAAAGAATTAATATGGTTTTAGATACAGAACCTACTTGGAATTTTATTGGATTAGAAGATGCGCGCTTGTTTAGTTGGGACGATAAACTATTCTTATGTGGTGTAAGAAGAGATTGTTATGATAATAAGGGTAAAGGGCGCATGGAAATGTGTCATATAGATTTCGTAGATGGTGAATGGAAAGAATTGTCGCGTCATCCAATTCCTGCGCCTGGTGATGACGGATCTTATTGTGAAAAAAATTGGATGCCTATTCTTGATATGCCTTATCACTTTGTAAAATGGACAAATCCTACTCAGGTGATTAAATTCGATATAGATGAAGGAACAACGGTAGATGCGGTATATGACGCGTCAAAATTTGTTAACGCGAATAAAGATTTTAGAGGTGGATCTCAAGTACTTCGCATTAATGAAAATCAAAGAATGGCTTTTATTCACGAAACAAACCTATTAAGAGATCCTTTTGGCAGAAAAGATGGTAACTATGCGCATCGAGTAATCGTATGGGATAACGATTGGAATATAGTTCATAAATCTAAAGAATTCCATTTTATGGGAACTTATTATGATCATGTTAAAGCACAAGATTATAATATAGAATTTGTAACAGGCGCTGCAATGTTGGGTAACGATATTCTTATTTCTTATGGATGGCAAGATAATGCCTCGTATGTGTTACGCATGCCTCAAAATGTGTTTGCAAATTTTCTTTATGGAGAGTAGATTATGAAATTTAAAAATATGCAAGTTTTAAACGATGTTGTGTTAGATTATTCTAATCCGTTTAAGATGTATAAGTTAGCTTTAGAATACGATTCTCTTAAACAAGGAGCTGCAGCATTCGGTTGGTATCTTAGAGCTGCTGATTTTGTGACTGGAAATTCAGACGAAGAACTAGAATTACAATATAAGTGTTTAATAAAAGGTGCAATGATTTTTGCAAGATCTGAAGCACGTAATGAAACTTCAAAAGGTCTAATTAAATTAGCGATGTCTATTTTGCCGAATAGGCCAGAAGCGTATTATTTTGCTTCTAGATGGGCTATAGACCAAAGCAAATTCAGAAATGCTTTAATGTATGCAAAAATAGCTTTATCACAAAATGAAGAGCATGAACCCATTGAAGATTTAAAAGATTACCCAGGAAAAGTCGGATTAAAATATTGTTATGCAGTTTCTAAATGGAAATCTGACGGAAGAGATGACTCTAGAAACTTGCTCTTTGATTTGAAATACAAAGAAAAACTAAATATGACTAAAGAGATAAGTGATAGTGTTAATGGATGGTTAGGATCTGTCGGTTATCCAAGTACAATACCTTATACTAAAGAAGAAAAATCTAAATACAGATTTCCCTTTGAAGGCATGGATAAAATCGATAAAAATTATTCCCGCCATTTCCAAGATATGTTTGTGTTGTCATTATTAGATGGTAAAACAGACGGTTCCTTTATAGAAATAGGATCAGGCCATCCTACACTATTCAATAATACATTTCTATTAGAAGATAAATTTAATTGGAAAGGTATATCTTTAGATTACTCAGAAAGAATGTGTTCTAAGTTTAGTAGAGAAAGAAAGACAAATATAATTTTTGCTGACGCTTCAAACATAGATTACTCACAACTTTTTAAGCAAAACTGTATAGAGCAACGTGTAGATTATCTAAGAATAAACGCAGACTCAGCTTCTTATAAAGTACTAGAATCTATACCATATCATAAGCATGAATTTTCTACAATTCAGTTTCAGCATAATGCTTGTTGGTGGGGAGAGGAAATGAGAGACGCTAGCAGAGAATTCCTTAAGAATGTAGGCTATATTTTATGCGTTTCAGATGTAGCTATTGATGAAGAGCATGCTTATGAAGATTGGTGGATTCATCCAGCCTTAATAAATAATCGTATGCAATCCAATAAAAGTATTAATTTCGCTTGGCAATATATGATGAAGGAAAGAAAATGAAACCAGTAATCGTAACAGGAGGGTTTGACCCTTTACATTCAGGACATATCGCGTATTTTAAAGCTGCTAAGGAATTAGGTTCTATTCTATTTGTTGGTGTTAATAGTGATGAGTGGTTAACACGAAAAAAGGGAAGACCTTTTATGCCAGTTGAAGAACGTATTGCAATCATTAAAGAAATAGGTTGTGTAGGACATGTATTCGCATTTAATGATGACGATGATACAGCAATTAACGCTATTGAATATGTAAAGAAACAAGCACCAGGAAATTCTAGCATAGTCTTCGCGAATGGTGGAGATCGTACTAAAGATAATATCCCAGAAATGGTATTCGATGATGTAGAATTTTTATTTGGTGTTGGTGGAGAAGATAAGAAAAATAGTTCATCTTGGATTTTAAAAGAATGGGATAAACCTACAACAAAAAGATTGTGGGGTAAATACAGAGAATTAGATCAAAATGGTCATTGGAAAGTTAAAGAACTGTCTATAGATGTTGGTAAATCATTATCTGATCAAAGACATTTTATACGTTCTGAGCATTGGCATGTTGTTGATGGAGATCTTAAAATGAATCTAGACTTCCAAAATGGATATAGTACATCTAAAATCTATAAAACCGGAGACAGCATTGACATTCCAAGACGGACATGGCATCACGCAACGAATGTCGGTGATAAACCAGTAAAGGTAATTGAGGTTTGGATGGGAGATACTCTCTCAGAAGAAGATATAGAAAGAAGATAACTTTATTTTGTAGTAGATAATACTATTCTACCGTGTCTCCTAAAAAGTGTCAACCTATATTTTTATAAATAGTAGAAATAAGTTTGAAACAAAGGAGAAAGACATGGCCTTTCAGTTATCGCCTGGCGCCAGAAATGGTACGCTCCAGTCACTAGAGACTACAATCGGTGCAAATCCGATCTTAACAATAGCAACAGGTGCATCACCCACAGAGTGTGCGAGTGCAAATACTGGTAATATTGTTGCTACTATGGTATTACCTTCAGATTGGCTTGCAACTCCTTCTGGCGGAGTAATTCAATTATCAGGTAGTTGGCAAGATTTATCAGCAGATGCATCAGGCACGGCAGGGTATTTTAGAATTCACCAAAACGATGGAACAGTTTGTCATATGCAAGGTACTATTTCTGCATCTGGCGCAGGTGGAGATATGCAGTTAGACAATACTAACATCGCTATTGGTCAACAAATTACAATCACTACATTTACAATTACTGCTGGTGGCGCATAAAGGACTGTCTAAATGTCCGCAAATGGCGTATTTACATCAACATTAGATATTAGTTTCTTCGGTGGCGGTTTTTCAACCATCGAAGGACAAGCTTCTGGTGTCTTCGATCTAAGTTTTACATCCGATGTTTTTAATCCAGTTCTTGCTGAATTAAATCAAACATTGACATTTGATGTTGAAGCTGGTATTGTGACACCTACTATCTATGGTGAATTTTCAGGAGCAATAGATTTTACGCTTGACCAATCTGGTCGTATAGAATTCGGTATTCAAAGCTACTTAACTTCAGCAAATAACGAACTAGACTTTACTGCGATATCATACGGTAAAGTTCCAGTAGCTGCTACCGCAAATCCAACCTTTGAAATATTGTTCTCAGGAACCATGGCTCAATTCTCTGAGATAGAAGGTGCTACTGCATTCGATTTCTCTTTGTATGGATACGGCGAAAACTATACTCTTCTTAGTAAAACAAGATTTGGTAAAAACGATGCAGAGTTAACAAGACTTGCATCAAATGAAGCAGTAATTAAACAAGAGCCTAACGACGTTAAGATAAGAAATTCTGGCATAACATACGCAGAAGTACGATGACAGTTTTAATAAATAAGAGTAAATACTTGGAGAAAACAAATGGCAGCTAACTTTTATATAAAACAAAATGATACTGCGCCAGCAATTGAAGCGGTTCTTACTGATTCTTCAGGACGAGCAAAATCATTAGCCGCGGCTTCATTAATAAGATTTAATATGTCTACAGATTCTGGCACTAATGTTATCAATCTGGGAACAGGCGCAATCGTAAATCCGGCAAAAGGTATAGTATCATATACTTGGCAAGCTGGTGATACATCTAACACCGGTATTCATAACGCAGAATTCCAGGTTACATACAATAACGGTCAGATCGAGAGTTTTCCAAACTCAGGTTACATTAAAGTAATCATCAAAGAAGAACTGGCGTAAGGAGAAAACAATGGCGCAACCACAGTCAAGAGAAGAATTTCAAGATTACGTCTTAAGAAAAATCGGTGCACCTGTTATTCAAATTAACGTGTCAGAAGAACAGATTGAAGACCGAGTAGACGAAGCAGTTTCTTTTTGGAGAGATTACCATTATAACGGATCACAAATGGTATATCTTAAACACCAGATAACTGAAGAAGATAAAGAAAGAGGTTGGGTTCCTTTACCTCCTAAACTTTTAGGTATATCAAAAATATTCTCTTTCGATACATCTATCTCAACAGGTACTGGTATGTTTAACGTAACATATCAATTCGTTTTAAATAATATTCAGGATATGACAAGCTATAGTATGCAGAACTATTATATGACTATGCAACATATCGAGTTCCTTCAAGAAATTCTTGTTGGTAAACCGATGGTTCGTTATAATAGACATGTTAATAAATTGCATGTTGATACAGATAGAAAGGGTTGGGTAGTAGGTAACTATATTATTATAGAAGCTTATGATATTATTGACCCTGACGAATATGCTGATGTTTGGACAGATCGTTGGTTACAGAACTATGCTGCTGTTTTGGTAAGAGAACAATGGGGACTAAACTTAACTAAATTTACCAATATGCAATTAGTAGGTGGTGTATCTTTTAACGGTGAACAAATCTTATCAGAAGCAAGAGCTGAGCGGCAACAAATAGAAGAAGACGCAATACGTTCATTGCAACCACTTACATATAACTTCATTGGATAAATCATGGCAACTAATGCATTCTTTAGAAACATTGATAACACAAACGAACAGAACTTAATTGATGACTTAGTAATTGAATCAATTCAGATCTATGGTCTCGACGTTAAGTTCGTTACGAGATTGCATTCTAATGTCGATAAGATTTTAAATGAGGATGATTTACCTACATTTGATAACTATTACGATTTTGAAGTTTATATTAAAAACGTTGACGGTTTTGAAGGTGAAGGAGATTTCTTAAGTAAGTTTGGTCTTCAAATCAGAGACTCAATTACATTTACTGTAGCAATAAGAACATTCGAACGGTTTGTAACAAGAGAAAAAGACACTAGAAAAAGACCGTTGGAAGGAGAAATGATATTCCTCCCTCTTAACGGTAAAATGTACAAAATTCAGCATGTTGAGCACGAAAGTATATTCTATCAATCTGGTTCTCTTCAAGTGTATGATATGCGTTGTGAACTCGCAGAATATTCTGGTGAAACATTCGATACTGGTTATTATGAGATTGATAATTATTTTGAAGATATTGATACTTCTGCTAATACCGTTACTACACTTACGAATTTAGCAAACACAGATCCTATTTCCCAAAACGTATTCTTCGAGTCGCAGGCTGATGATATCATAGATTTCTCTGAGATGGATCCATTCAGCGAAAATATTTCAATACAGGACTCATAATATGGCAATTGCAAATTACTTTTATAACTCAACGACAAGAAAATATGTTGCACTGTTTGGGACTCTGTTTAATCAATTAAAAATTCAGAGACAAGATAACGCAGGCGTTACTAAAAAAGATATGATTGTGCCGTTATCTTACGCACCATTTCAAAAAATATTAGCACGAGCAACTCAAGATCCTGATCTTATTAACAGCCGTCGTCCCGCTATGACTCTGCCTAGAATGTCTTTTGAGATGACTAGTCTTGCTTATGATGCTACGCGAAAAATTGGTTCTACTCAAAAACTTATAAAAAGAAATAAAGATGAAACTGATGATGGACGAGATTTTATCTATTCTCCAGTTCCTTATAACTTAGAGTTTTCTCTTTACATTATGACTAAGTACGCAGAAGATGCTACAAAAATTATGGAACAAATACTTCCGTTCTTTACACCAGATTTTACTGTGTCTGCTCAAATGATACCTGATATAGACCCAATAGATATTCCAATTATTATGACAAGTGTTACAACTGAAGACCTTTATGAAGGTACTTTCGAAGAAAGAAGAGCTATATTATATACTCTTACATTTACTTTAAAGGGTTGGTTCTTTGGACCAGAAAAGAGAAAACAAGTAATTAAATTTGTAGACGTTGATATGTTTAACGGAACAGCAACAGATTCTCCATTCATAGAAGGTTTAGATATTAGACCTGGACTTAGCGCAAACGGTGAACCTATTACTATAGATGGAGAACAGGCACAAGCTATTGCTAGTTTGGTTAACGGTACAGTGAGCTCTATTACTGTTACTAATTCTGGTGAACAGTATAATGCGAATACGACTGTAACAATATCTGCACCAGATGTAGCTAACGCGAGTTTAATCCCTACTTTAACTAGTGGATCAATCACTAATATATCAGTAGCTGAACCTGGAGGATACTTTAGTACAACTCCGACTATTTCTATATCATTACCAGACGCGACTCCTACCACTGCTACAGCTACTGCAAGTACCGCAAATGGAGTAATCGATGCAATCACAGTTACAAATGGTGGTAATTTCTATAGTAATCCTACTTTTACAATAAGTCCTCCACCTTCTAAATCACCAGAATTTAAATTTGGAGATGATGCTTTGCATCACGACCATGAAGATGATGTTACTGAATTACATACTTCTGCTGGATTTTTTAATACGGCAACTGGTTATAAAATACAATTGTGGGTTTATCCAACATCATTTCCTGGAGGTAATCCATTCTCTTTAATATTTTCTAACTTCTGGAAATTGCTTTATAACTCAGATGATGGTCAAGTAAAATTCCAATACGGAGGTGGAGCAAGTGTAAACTCTGATAGTAATTTGATTTTAAATCAATGGAACCACGTTGAAGTCGAACAAGAAGGCACAGATATAAGAGTTAACTTAAACGGAACAAAGGGTACTTCCGTTGCTAAAGGTAGCGGTAATATATTATTCCCTGGCCACATAATTAGAGCTGGTGATGCCCAAGGTAACGAGTCTGTGTTTGATGGAGCAAACAGAAGTTTTATCGGATACGTTGATAATATTACATGGGATGCTCAAGCTTCTATGTCTGGAGCAGATGGTTCATCTTATACAGTACCAACAACAGCACAAAACGGCAGCGTGTTTGAAAGTAACTTTGATAAATCATTGCCTTCTGCTAATTTAGTTGTAACTGACGGTGTAGTTTCTGCTATAAATGTAGTTGAAGGTGGTGCTGAATATGGTAATACAGTTCCTATAGTTACTATTCAAGATCCAGATGATACGGCAGCTTCGTTTGCGGCAACAGCTACGCCTAATCTTGTTAACGGTGGCATAGATAGTGTAGCGATTACAAATAACGGAAAATTTTACGCAAATACACCAACTGTAAATGTTTCTGCGCCTACTGCTACCACGGCTACAGCAATTCCTAATATTCTTCCAAGCGGAGATGTATCTTCAATTACTGTAACGAATGCTGGTCTTGGTTATAGAACAGTTCCTACAATCTTTATTACTTCGCCTGATTTCGGTTCAGTACCATATACTGATATAGAATTCGACGATAATTGGGGTATAATTAAAACAATAGTGAGTGAATAAATGAATAATGATAAAATAGCTGAAAATCTGGGCATGCGGCCTCTTTCAGAAGTGAGAGAAGAAGCCACAGAAGATTTACCCATTGAAGTTGTAGAAGAAAATCTGCCTGCTGAAATCGTAGAATTTGATGATGAAAATCTAAATGATTTAGAAAAAGTAAGATCAAACATTCAGGATGTAATGAATACTGGACAAGAAGCAGTAAGAGAAATGCTCGAGATTGCAAAGCAGTCTGAACAACCTAGAGCATTTGAAGTTGTATCTACTCTTATGAAAACATTGTTAGACGCAAATAAAGATTTTGCTGAGGTATCTACTAAGAAAAAGTTTGCAAAAGAAGAGCTCAACGGGCCAAAAGAAGCTGCACAAAGTAATGTTACAAACAATAATCTTATTGTATCAACTGCTGATTTGTTAAAAATGTTAAAAGAGAATACAAATGAGTGAAGGTTATTTAGGCAATGTTAATCTTAAAAATAGCGGACAAGAAATTGAATGGACTCCTGAACTATTAAAAGAATATATGAAATGCGCAAAGGATCCGATATATTTTGCTAAGACATATATTAAGATTGTTCATGTTGACAAAGGTCTTGTACCTTTTGAAATGTATCCATATCAAGAAAATATTACAAGAAAGATTACAGATAACCGTAGAGTTGCAGTATTAACTGCACGTCAGTCCGGTAAAACAACTACTGCTATGGCGATTATTTTACACTATGTTTTATTTAACGAATTTAAAACCGTTGCTATATTAGCTAATAAAGGTGATGCCGCTCGAGAAGTTATGGCGAGAGTTAAGCTTGCATTTGAAGCATTACCTAAATGGTTGCAACAAGGGGTTGAAGAATGGAACAAAGGAAACATTGCACTTGAGAATGGTTGTCAAGTTTTGGCAGGTACTACCTCTTCAAGCGCAATTCGTGGTAAATCAGTTAATTTTCTATATCTTGATGAGGTTGCATTCATCGAAGGATATGACGAATTTTTCGCATCTGTTTATCCTACTATCTCGTCTGGCGAGTCAACAAAACTTTTAATGACTTCTACACCAAACGGTTTAAACCATTTTTGGAAAACCTGTAAAGGTGCAAAAGAACAGACTAACGGTTATGAATACGAAGAAGTAATGTGGAATGATGTTCCTGGCAGAGACGAAAAGTGGCGCCAAGAAACAATCGAAGCATTAGACCATGACTCTGAAAAATTTGCCCAAGAATATGAATGCCAATTTTTAGGTAGTTCTGGTACTCTGATATCAGGAGCTAAACTAAAAACGTTAGCTGCTTCTATACCAATTCACAAAGGTGAAGGTTTTACTCAGTACGAAGCACCTATTAAGGACAGACAATACGCAATGACAGTTGATGTCGCACGTGGTAAAGGTTTAGACTATTCTTGTTTTTCAGTACTAGATATTTCTGAAATGCCATATAAACAAGTTGGTGTTTACAGAGATAATTTAATTGGTCCCATAGATTTTGCTTCAGTTGTATTTAGAATAGGTAAATTATATAACGAAGCAGGCGTATTAATAGAAATTAATGACATAGGAGAACAAGTAAGTGACGTTCTTTTGATGGATTATGGTTATGATAATCTTCTTTATACATCTAATAATGGAAGAAGCGGTAAGATATTAACTGGCGGTTTTGGTAAAAGAGTTGATAATGGTATAAGAACAACAAAACTTGTTAAAGGTACTGGGTGTTCTATGCTTAAAATGCTTATAGAACAAGATCAGCTAATAATTCAAGATCAAGACACAATAGAAGAATTAAGTAGATTTTCTAAGAAAAAGAATTCATTTGAAGCAGAACAAGGATTTCATGACGATTTAGTTATGAACTTAGTACTATTTGCTTGGATGACCGAACAACCTTATTTCAAAGATATGACAGACATAAATACATTAGTTAAGCTCAGAGAAAAGACAGAGGAGCAAATTGAGGAAGAGCTATTACCATTCGGTTTTGTCGACGTGGGTGACGAATTTTATTATGAAGACGACGGACTAAGGCTGTGATATAATAGAATTGAAAAATTTATAAATAGAAACAGTAAGAATAGATAAAACAAGATTAACGCGTTTTCAATACACAAAGGAGAAAAATATGGCTTTTTCCGTAAGTCCTTCTGTTATCGTTCGAGAAGTGGACGCCTCACAGGCAGTGCCAGCCATTGCGAATCCACCTGCTGCTATAGCAGGTGTATTTAGATGGGGTCCAACAAACGAACCGATACTTATATCATCGGAAAACCAACTCGTAGATCGATTTGGTGCACCAAATAATAACAATTACGAAACATTTTTTGTAGCTTCAGATTTTCTGTCATACTCGAACGCGTTATACGTTGTTCGTGCTGATGATGGATCAGTAACTGCTAACTCAACAACAATAGTAAGAGATGGTAATAACGACATTATTCCTGAATCTTCTACATTCGGAGCTTTTGAAGCTAAATATCCTGGAGAATTAGGTAACTCGTTAGAAGTTACTTGGGTATCTTCTACTGGTTTTGAAAATGACTGGAGAGAAGTAGGGGAAATTCAGCAAAACAAAGTTTCAAACTCAGCAATCGCGCAAACAATTTCATTTAACAGCAATGCCATGACTTTAGAAACAGGCAACACTGATCAATTGACTGCACTTACAGCGGGCGATGTCTTAGTCGTAGGTAACGATTCAATCGGTTATCAAGAATTAAGAGTGGCAAGTTTCACAGAAACTGCGGTTTCTGCTGAATCAGTACCTGGAGATGCTAACACAGCATTCATAGCGCTATATCAATACGACGTTTCGTTTTCAAACAAATACACTTTAGCTGAAACTAGTTTAAATAAGCTTGAGCTTACTAGAAAATGGCAACATGGTTCTAATTTCTCTAGAAAGCCAGACGCTAATCACATTCACGTAGCGGTTATTGACGCAGGTGGAGCAATTTCTGGTACTAAAGGATTTATGCTAGAGAAATTTGAAAATATTTCAACAACCGTAGGTGCAGTTTCACCGCAAGGTTTAACTAACTACTACAATACAGTAATTGACAACTTCTCTGAATGGGTAAAACTTGCAAACACTAGTGTTATCGGTACTGCTGCTACTGCTCTTTCAAAATATGAAGTAATGGCCGATGGTACAGATGCAACAACCGAAACTACTGCAACTCTTGCACATCTTGGTTTAGCATTAGATACTCTTAAAAGCGCTAACGAAATTGATATCTCGTTTGTTCTTCAAGGTAAAGGCGATGATGCAGCAACAAGAGCAAATTATATTGTTTCTAACATTTGCGAAACAAGAAAAGATTGCGTAGCTTTCATCTCACCATCTAAAGAAGCAGTTGTTGACGAGTTAAAAACAAATGCTAAGCTAACAAAGGCAATTGCATATCGTAACAAAGTTCAAAATTCATCTTATATGTTCGTTGATAGCGGTTACAAATATCGTTACGACAAATATAATGACATGTATCGTTGGACGCCGTTAAACGGTGATATGGCTGGTCTTGCTGCTAGAGTAGAAGCATGGGAATCACCTGCTGGATTTAGAAAAGGCGTAATTAAGAACGTAGTTAAACTAGCATTTAACCCAAATAAAACAATGAGAGATGCGCTATACGGTGCAGATATTAACCCCGTAATGTCGCAAGTAGGTCAAGGAATTGTACTATTTGGAGATAAAACTGGTTTAGGTCTAGCATCTGCTTTCGATCGTTTAAATGTTCGCAGATTGTTTATTGCAGTAGAAAAATCTATCGCAACAGCAGCTCAAAGCTTCTTGTTTGAACTGAATGATGAATTCACTCAAACACAGTTTAAAAACATTGTTGATCCGTTCTTACGTGATATCCAGGGAAGAAGGGGTATTATTGATTACCGAGTAATCAGTGACTCAACTGTTAACACTCCTGAGGTAATTGACCAAAATAAATTCCGCGCAAGCATATTCATCAAACCAGCTCGTTCTATTAACGTTATCGAATTAACATTCGTTGCAACTAGAACCGGTATTGAATTTGATGAAATTGTTGGTCAGTTAACGTAATAAATAGAATAAGATAAAGGAGAAACAACATGGCATTCAATATCAACCAGTTCAAGTCAGAACTCGTCGGTGGCGGTGCACGTCCAACGCTCTTCCAATGTCAAATCACAAACCCAATTGCTCCAGAAGCCGATATTAAAGTACCATTTATGATACGAGCGGCAGGAATTCCAGAATCAGTTCTGGGGCAATTTACGGTTCCATACTTTGGCCGTCAGGTCAAATATGCAGGTGATAGGGTGTTCGCAGATTGGAACGTGACTGTTATCAATGACGAAGACTTTGCTATTCGTAACGCGATGGAAGCATGGTCTAACGCAATAAACTCGCATGACTCTAATACTAGAGCCTTGCCACAAACTTATAAGTCAACTGGACAAATTACTCAGTTCAGTAAAGATGGTTCAATTCTTAGAACGTACATTTTCGAAGGCATGTATCCAATCAATATCGATGGTATTGCAATGGATTGGTCACAAAGTGATACAATCGAAGAATTTGGAATGACCTTCCAATACGACTTATGGCGCGTTGAGGGTAACACCGGCGTTCCAACTACATAATTATATAATTAGAAAGTGATAAAATGAAAATTTTTGGTTTTGATATCAAGAGAGACGGCGAAGAGAAGGAGCAATTTGTTCCTTCTTCTTTCGCTGAACCTCAAAACGACGATGGAGCTATCACTGTTGGTAATGCAATGGGTGGCTTCTATAGTACGTTGTTGGACATGGAAGGTTCGGCTAAGACTGAATCTGAATTAGTGACTAAATACAGAGGATTAGCACACCAACCAGAAATTGCACAAGCTGTTGATGAAATCGTCAATGAAGCGATTAGTGTTGATACAGATGAAAAAGTAGTAGAGATTATTCTCGACGATACCGATCTTCCAGATAAAATTAAAAAACGAATTAGCGAAGTGTTTGATGAGGTTCTTTCTCTATTAGACTTTAGTAACACAGCTTATGATACGTTTTCAAAATTTTATGTAGACGGCAGAATCAATTATCACATTATTATTGACAACGAAAAAATCGAAGAAGGTATTAAAGAATTACGTTACGTAGATCCTCGTAAATTAAAACTTATTCGTGAAGTCGATAAGAGAGAAAAAGATCCGCACTCTGGTATTCCAGTCAAAAAAGTTAAAAGCGAATACTATATGTATTCAGAAAACGGATTTGGTTCTGATAAGAGTGGAGCACAAGGCGGAACACAAGGATATAGAATTTCAAAAGATTCTGTAGCAAGAATTACTTCAGGTCAAATGAATGAAAACAATTCTTTAGTCTTATCATACTTACATCCTTCAATTAAACCACTTAATCAGTTAAGGATGTTAGAAGATGCAACAGTCATTTATACTCTTACTAGAGCTCCTGAGAGAAGAATCTTCTATATTGATGTCGGTAACTTACCTAAGTCGAAAGCTGAACAATATCTAAGAGATATGATGGTTCGTCATAAAAACAAGCTACAATATAATTCATCTACAGGTGAAATTACAGACGCTCGTAAAATGATGACAATGACTGAAGATTTTTGGTTCCCACGTCGTGGTGGTGAACGTTCAACTGAAGTTGATACATTAGCAGGTGGTACATCTCAAGCTTTAAGTTCTGATGAGAATATGCAGTACTTTCAACGTAAACTATATAAATCGTTAAAAGTTCCTATCTCAAGACTTGAACCTGAGTCAATGGCTACATTCGGCAGATCTTCTGAAATTACAAGAGATGAGTTAAAATTTAGTAAATTTGTACAAAGATTGAGAGCAAGATTTTCTCAACTGTTTACGAATATATTAGAAAAGCAATTAATTCTTACAGGCATGCTAACTCCTGAAGAATTTGCTGAAATTAAAAATCTAATTCGTTACGACTTCGTTGTAGATAACTATTTTACTGAGCTAAAAGAAGCTGAGATAACTAGAGAAAGACTTACAACACTGCGTGAAGTTGAAGAACATGTAGGCACATACTACTCAAGAGAGTGGGTGCTTAAAAATGTACTCCGCATGTCAGAAGAAGAAATGGATGATATGAAAGAACAAATAGAAGCTGAACTCAAGGAAAATCCTCCTGAGGAAGCTCCTGAAGAAGAATAAACAAGAACAAACTATAATATTGTATAAATATAGAAAAGATTAACCGGGAGAAAAATGATGAAATCATTTAGAGCTATAGTGTCAGAGGTTGCGCAACCTCGAGGACCAGAAGAAAAGAAGTTTAAGGATATGCATTCTTATGAAACTAAGTCTCATCCTGTTGCGCCCGACGCTGTATTTACCGGTGCCATTGGCGCTGATGATTTACCTAAAGTAAAAGCAAAACGCAAAGCTGACCAAGAAGGTGATGTAAACTACGACAAGCAATTCAAAGAATCATATGGATCAACTATGGTTTGTAAAGATTGCGGCGATGAATTTGGTAAACCAACACCAGGCAATGGCTGTACTAATGATTGTAACGATAAAAATGAAAATTGTTGGATGCCAAAAGAACAATATCTTGCTGCTCAGACGACTAAAGAAGAAGCTGAAGTTAACGAATTGTCTAAAAAAGCTCTAGGTAACTATATTAAAACAGCATCTAATGACGCCGCTGACCACGCTCAAGATACAGGCAAACATTATGGCAACAAAGCGAACTATAAAGCCTTTTTGAGTTCTTGGGAGAGAGAAAAACGCCGTAAGGGTGTGAATATGGCCGTCAACAAATTGGCTAAAGAAGAATTAGAGTTAGAAATTAACGAAGATTTAACAATGGTTTCTCGTCAACCACACCCAAAAGGTGGTCACATTGTAACTTTAATCGATAAGAACGGTAAGAAAGTTGTTCGTCACCTTAACAACGGTAAAGTTAAAGACATAAAAAATGTTAAAGATATGAAATCAGAAGAAACTCAACTTGACGAACTTGATAAAAAGACTCTTGGTTCTTATATCAAAAAAGCTGGTCCTGATGCAGTAAAGCAAACAGCACAAGCAAAACGTCATGCAGATGCTGGTGATATGTCTGATAAAGATGCAGATATGTATAAAAACTATGCTAAATCTCAACGAGCTATGGATAAAGCTAAAAACCGTCAAAAAGGTATTAGTAAAGCAGTAGATAAGCTTACAAAGGAAGCTACTGCAGATCCAGATACGGTACGTATGATGAAAGACAATCCACATATGATAGGTCAAAAAGGACCAGGTGGATTGAAAAGCTTAGATAAAAATGCACAAAAGAAAGTGAAGCAAGCTCTCGGTAAAGATGCTATGAAAAAAGAATCAGTGGAACCAGATTTAGATGAAGCTCTAGATAAGTATCTAGGCACAGATAAGAGAAAATCTTATTATACTTCTGTAAAGCATGCTTATAAACCAAAGCACACAAATACCGGTAATAATTCATATGATCCAAAAAAAGTAGAAACTCAAGCACATTTACAACACGCGCAGAACTTCCATGACAAAGAAACTGATAAAGGATATGATCGTTACCATACAACTCATAAAACAGTGCCTCATCACGAAGCTCAAGTAGGACACTTACATAAAGCCATGAAGGCTAATGCTAAAGGCGATGAAGCTGGCTTAAAAAAGCATATGACGGCTTATCATCATGGCAATGAAAATCATAAAATTAACAAAACGGCTACTTACACGCATGCACACCATTTGCCTCATCATGGCGAATCTAAAGATGTTAAAGAAGAAGTCAACGAGACAACTATGTCTGCTGTTAAGAAGCCAGTAACCGTAACTGGCCCAGATGGTAGAACTCGTACTGTTATGAAAACAACAAAAAATAAAAGAACAGATGACCACGGTCAAGATGTTATTAGAGCTGAAGACAAAGCGGAAGTAAACGCTATGGTTAAAGCGGCGCTTGGCGGAAAAACAAAAATGAAAGAAAGTGTTTTAAATATGTTTGCTTATAAACTCAAAGGAGACTCTGAGTAAAATGGCATGGGTTGACGTACCAGGATCACCAACAGTTTTAGTTAGTGGAACACCAACTGCAATTTGGCAATACGATAATGCTCCTACGTTGGGAACATTAGCAGCAGGGGCAAAAGTCCACCCAGATGACCAATACTATCGTGAAGCAAACGGTACAGTAACTGCAGGGATTAGATCATTTACACCAACAGGTGGTACTCTGCAAGAAACATATGTAAAATGTAAAAAGGTTCAACCAACTGGACAAATTTATCCAGACTCTAATACAAATGGACCTTGGAGTGAATTAAGCAAAACATACTATGACGCAAGAATTTAATACGATTAAAGGAAACCTATCATGATTTTAATTACTGAAGTAACAGAAGATACAGCGGTATCCACAGAAATTAACGAAGAAACTGGTAAGAAAACCCATTTCATCGAAGGTATTTTCATGCAAGGCGATCTTAAAAACCGTAATGGTCGTATATACCCTGCTGAAATTCTAGAAAAAGAAATGGGCCGTTATCAGAAAGATTTTATCGAAACTAAAAGAGCTCTTGGTGAACTAGGACATCCAGACGGTCCTACAATCAATGGCGATCGCGTTTCGCATTTGATTACTGAAATGAAAAGAGAAGGATCAAACTTTACTGGTAAAGCTAAAATTCTTAGTACACCAATGGGTGAGATCGTTAAAACATTCATGGATGAAGATGTAAAAATCGGTGTATCTACAAGAGGCCTTGGTTCTGTTAAACCAACGGCACAAGGAATTATGGAAGTCCAAAAAGATTTTCATCTTGCAACGGTTGATATCGTAACGGATCCTTCTGGACCTAACTGTTTCGTAAATGGTATCATGGAAAATGCTGAGTATTACTATGATATAGCTTCAGGAAACTGGGTAGCACAAGAGCCAGTTGAGCAAGTTATAGAAGAAATTCAGGATGTTGTAGAAAAACAAATTAGAAGAGTCGTTCACAAAATTGACGAGAGCGTAGCTTCTGAATTGTTCCAACGGTTCGTTAATGGACTAAAAAAATAAAACAACCTGTAAACTAAAGTTATTATAAATAATACTCATATAATAAAAGAGATCCAATAAAGGAGTAGAACATATGTCAAATGAACTAGACGAAAAGTTCGTAGCTGATGACGGAATTTCTTCAGTAGAAGAACCTGCGACACCGGCTGGCGGAACAATTAAGAAAAAGAAAGCTGACGTTAAAAAAGCAGTTGATCCAACTGCTGATAAAATCAGTACACCAACACCAGGCATGAAAGAAGACGCTGTTGACGCAGAGTCAGAAGAGATTGTTGAAGAAGTTATCGATATCGAAGAGTCTATTGCGACTATGTTCGAAGGCATGGATTTGTCAGAAGAATTTACAAGCAAAGTAACTTTGGTATTCGAAGCTGCAGTTAACGAAGCCGCTACTGCTAAAGCGAACAAAACTATCGCAGAAGAAGTAGAAAGAATTGCTGAAGAAATGCACACAGCTGCAGAAGAATCAGTAAATAATATTGTTGAAAATCTTGACTCGTATCTCGACTACGTTGTAGAAGAGTGGATGACAGAGAACGCAGTAGCTATTGAAGCCGGTATTAAGGTTGAAGTAGCTGAGTCCTTAATGTTAGGGCTTAAAGGTTTGTTCGAAGAGCACAACATCGACGTTAATGAGGAAACTCTAGACATCGTAAAAGCGCTTGAAGAAGAAGCAGCAGAAGCAAAAGAATTCGCTAATAAAGCGATTACAGAAAATGCAGAATTAAAAGCTGTATTAGCTGAAGCTGATGCTCATGAAGTTTTTGTTGAAATGTCAGAAGGTCTTACACTTGTAGAACAAGAAAGATTTAAAGTACTTTCAGAAAAATTAAACTTTGCTGATGTCGACACATATAAATCAGATCTTGCAACACTAAAAGAGTCTTTCTTTAAGAAAGCTACTCATGTAGTGGAAGAAGTAACTGAGGAAGAAGAAATCATTACTGAAGATACAGAAGCAAAAATACCGCTTTCTGAGCACTCTTCTATTAATGCTCTTTTATCGGCTTTTAACACGAAGCAATCATAATCGCAACCAGATGAAATACTTAACTTTTATAAATACATCTAGAATAAACTCACAAGGAGATAGAATCACATGACTCAGTCAAACTATCAGATGCTCGTGGAAAAATGGGGCCCAATTCTTGAGCACTCTTCTTTCACGCCAATCGATTCACAACACAAGAAAAGCGTAACTGCTACAATTCTTGAAAATACAGAAAAAGCACTTATGGAGTCTGGCGATACGTCTGCTTCTATGAGTTCTCTTCTAAACGAAACACACGCAAACGATGCAAGTACAGGCGGCTTCGGCTCAGCTTCTGCTGCAGGCGGACCAACAGCTGGTTATGACCCAGTATTGATCAGCTTAGTACGTCGTGCAATGCCAAACTTGATCGCATACGATATTGCTGGCGTTCAGCCAATGACAGGCCCAACAGGCTTGATCTTCGCAATGCGTTCAACACATACTACGCAAGCTGCGGCTAACGAAGTATTCTATAACGAAGCCGATACAGACTTCTCAGGTGCTGGTACACATGCTAACGCATTGGGTGCAGGATCAGAAACAACTGGTACTGGTATGGGTACAACTGAAGCTGAAGCATTAGGCGACGGTAACGGTACTAACTTCGCAGAAATGGCTTTCTCAATTGAAAAAGTTACTGTTGCTGCTAAGTCTCGTGCGTTAAAAGCGGAATACACAACAGAGCTTGCTCAGGATCTTAAAGCCGTTCACGGTCTAGATGCTGAAACAGAACTAGCGAACATCTTACAGTCTGAAATCTTAGTTGAAATCAACCGTGAATTAGTTCGTACAATCTACTCAAACGCTGTTGCTGGTGCAACTGCAACTGCTTCTGCCGGTACTTTCGACTTAGATGTCGATGCTAACGGTCGTTGGTCAGTAGAGAAGTTCAAAGGTCTTATGTTCCAAATCGAGCAAGAAGCTAACGCTATTGCTAAGGGTACAAGACGTGGTAAAGGTAACATGGTTATCTGTTCATCTGATGTTGCTTCTGCACTTCAAATGGCAGGTGTACTAGATTACACTCCAGCTCTTAACTCTAACTCTTTGAACGTAGACGACACAGGCAACACATTCGCTGGTGTATTAAACGGTCGTTACAAAGTGTATATCGATCCATATGCAGGTGCAAACTACATGGTCGTAGGATATAAAGGTTCTTCATCTTTCGATGCTGGATTGTTCTATTGCCCATATGTGCCGTTACAAATGGTTCGTGCAGTTGGTGAGAATTCTTTCCAACCAAAAATCGGCTTTAAGACTCGTTACGGCATGGTTTCAAACCCATTCGCTGCTGGCGGATCTCAAGGCAACGGTGCACTTACTGCGAACGCAAACGTGTACTACAGACGTGTTGCAGTAAGCAACTTGTTCTAAAAACAAGATATCGGATAACGATACTACTAGGGAAGCTTTCGGGCTTCCCTTTTTTTATGCGAGGTAGTCAGTAAGTTTGTTAACTTTATTGCAAAAGTCTTTATAAGCGATTTCAACTTTAGTTTGTTTATAAAAAAGATACTTATAAACTCTGTGCCAAATACTTTTGTCTACCATAGGATATCCAAACGAAAATACTATAGCTTCATAATGTTGATAATTTCTACAAGTTTGAATATTCCAAAAATTTGTTAAATCCTGATCTGTATAAGGCTTATTTCTTCTTCGTTGTTGCGGTGCTTCATGCCATGTTTGGCTGTTATCCCAAATTATGTGCAAAGTAATACCGCCATTACACCACCACGGAATTTCATGACACGGTCTTTCTACTGTGTTAATAACATTATCATACCAGTATATGTCACAATGAAAGCTATTCATTTCTTTTATAAAATCAGCTTTTTGCTGTTTAGTATTAAACAAAACTCCAATATAACGATGCTTAGAATCATCATGACCCTGACAACTTGTAAAGGTCAAATATCCTTTTTTGTGTAAAGCGAGTACAGCTTCTTTTACACCTGGTTCTAAATTATCCTCTATAATACTTGAGTATTGACTTACAAATGTACTAACATAGTTGCCGTCTTCATCTTGAAAACAATATGTTCTACCATCAATCAAATGGTCGTTTCCTTTTACGAACATCGCATGTTTATGACCATCTTCAGGACTTGTAAAACCCGGTTCATTAGATTCCTGGTGATACTGATGTTCATAAGGTATTTGATATTCGTAAAAGGTTTTAGGTAACGGCATTTTTATCTAGAAACTAACGGTTGAGTTGATACTGTATCATGATAATCACCAGAATTATAGTAATCTCGTGTCGCTACTTCTTTAACCATAGAACCGTTTTTTAAACGATATGTTACGATTTCTCTGCGTATAACACCTTCAACATCACTGTCAAAGGCAGCTTGAAATGGGCCATCTGTCATATCACATACCCAACGCGTTCATATACAATTCAGTCATTGCGTTTTCGTTTTCAACATCGTCACGGTTTCGTTTACGAATTGCAACGATTTTTCTGATAATCTTAGATTCGTATCCACTGCCTTTAGCTTCAGAAAGCACTTCTTTGATTTGATCAGTAACTTCTTGCTTTTCAGTTTCTAAAGTTTCTACTCTTTCGATAAAAGCTCGAAGCTGATCTGCAGTTACACTTGCTGTATCATTCATTATATATTCCTTTTCAATTTGTAGTATTTATTGTAGGTCTGTTTGACCTTATCTAGTTCTGGATGTCGATATATCCATTGTCCTGTTGAGGGATCAAATTGTTCTCGAAAGAACCTATCCATTATCTCATGACCAGTATTAATAGATGTATCAACATCCAAACATTTTTTATCAAATTCTGCATCCAACATTATCTCAGAGTTTTCTATCTCATAAGCATATGCTGCTATACATAGTTTGATGCGAAGATGAGTCTGCCTTTCGACAGAACCTCCCCATTTAGGTTTCTCTTCCTCTTGGAAAAATTGTTCTAATGACATTTTGTATGTTTAACTATCATTTGTAAACCTCTACACTAACTTTCCAATGCGCTTCTTGCCACTGTTCACCAGTAACAGAATTAATGCCATCATTGAAAAAAGGTCCTCTTACATAAACATCTGCAGATGGATCGTAAGGTACTTTTGATTCATCTGCAAAAGATTGTGCATCTGCTTCAGTTTCAAAATAGTAATCTTTATTAGTATGCATAGTTTTTCCTAGTTGCTTCTATAATCTTTATAAAGTGATTCATACAGAATGTAAACTATAATTTACCATCTTCTCGCATTTGTTTGCGGATTTTAGTTGCAGAAATATCATGAATATCTTCACCTAAATCATGTTCAGTGAATGTATATCCAACACCACGTCCATAACTAATATCCACAATGTTTGGTACTTCAAGAATTAGATATTGATGTCCGTTATGAAACCCATGCGGAGCTAATCCTACTTCAATATTATCAATAACGTCAATAATACCAAAAGGGTTATCATCTTGCACAGCAGTACGACCATCACCGGCGTCACCATCAAATTGATACACATCACGTACCATGATAACAACTTGCCCTGTGAAAGCATGTGCTCGTTTAAATAGCTCTGTATGTCCATCATGCCACGGTTGCCAACGGCCAAGCATTTGTACACTTGGTTTCTTATAATCAAACATCTTTGTTAATCCTTATATGTCTTGCAATAGCATCTGCTAAGGCTTCGTCCGTATTATCAAACCATTTCTCTACATGGTAGTCTACTTTTTCAGGTGTTTCAAACATCTTATTAGTATCTTCAAAACGACCTTCATCGATAGTATCCATCCAAACCGTATAGTCAGCATCATAGATTGCCCTCGTAACTTCAGTCGGACAAACAAAATCGCATATAACTGTACGATCGTGATACTTTTCATGGTTAGCAATAGACGCCATTCGATGTGCTTGGCGGTATCTGGCTGCTTCAGAAAATTCCCAGTCGTTAGCCATACGCCGTACTTCATCTGCGTTGAACCAAGCGCATTCTAATCTTTTTTGTAGTCGTTCGGCAAGCCAAGTTTTACCAGAACCCGGCAAGCCAAATATTAAAATCTTCATCAATCTTCTCCTGACATATTTAAATCTAATACTGTAATAATTAATGAAGAAACTACAGCTAAAATGTATAAAGATGTCATACCTGCAAAGAAACTGTAACCTTCATTCCACAGTATATATGTACTTAATGCAACTATGGCGTTGTGAAGAAATTTCCATTGATAAGGAATATGATCCGCATAACCAAGTTCTACGTCCCAATTTGGACTAAACACCAACGTGCATACTTTTACGAATTGAAAAATAGAATACATGATAGCTAAAGCTGAAGGTACCATATAAATAATGTCGGAAGTATATTGAAAACATCCTATACTTACAAGATGTGTAAAGATAAAGATTAGTGTATAACGCATTTTAAAATTCCCAAATAATCATTAGCGGATCAAAATAAATGAGAAGTAGCCCTAAAGCTACTCCCCAAAATAACATATCAATTGTTTTAAGCTGCATCAGCCATTTCCAATGCAAGATCAAGAGAAGTAATTTTCTTGGTTGCGTTTTGACCGAACCATGCAGAAGTCATGCGATTATCTGCATTACGACCTAATTCGTGATCTGTCATGTAAGTAACTGCGTTGTAAGCATTCCACCAAGTTCCTGGTGCGAATTCTGCACCTGGCTGTGTTTCCACGAGAGACATTGCTTTCTTAGCAGAACGTGCAAGATCTTCTTTCTCTTTGTTTGATTTGCCAAAAACAACACCGAAGAACTCAGTAAGTTTTTCATCTGTATAACGCTTTGAACCGAGAAACTCTGCAGCTTCTTTGAATTGTTCAACTTTGTTATGAGAAAGTCCAAGAATGTCTTTCACTTTAGCAGCATCAAATACTGAACGGTGATTAACACGAACTGAAGGCTGGTTTTTCTCATTAAGAGCAACTGCCAGTGTGTTATTGCATACGACACGTTCCATTACGAATTTAATGTCGATTGCTTTACCGTACTCGTGCGGGTTTGAGAAAAGTAAATAACCTTTTACTTCATCTCCACCGAAGAGTGAAAAACCGTCTTTTACGTCAGCCATTGCCCAAACAATACGACCGTCTTTTAAAGAACCAGCAGTATCCATCATCATGTCGCCTGCTGCAACAAAATCTGTGAAGAAATCAAAAGCTTCGCTGTTTTGAACTGGGTTCCAACCTTTACCTACTTGAGTAAGGATTTTTCCGTCAGTTGAGCGAACTAGCGCTTGATTACCGGTTGCAACATTATCGCCTTTCCAGCGCATAAATGTATCAACTTTTTCAACTTCCCAGTTAAGACCTGCGACTTCCATCATTTGTTGTGGAGTCATGTCGTCTGAGACTGGAGTACCAAGTCCATGCCAAGGTAGACCATTGCTTTCGCGATATGCCATTTGAGCTTGGCCATTAATCATTTCAAGTTCGTGTGCCATTTTAAACATCCTATATTTTTAAGTTTCGATAAGACTAATCTACCCTGATTCTATTCTGTTGTAAACGTTTAATTTGATTTAATTTCGTTTTAATGAATACTTACGTTTGGCATGTGGATCGCATCTATCATTTCAGTTGCGATATCTCCATAACCAGATCTGCATATATCGAAAGTCGATACAAAGTCAGATTTAGAGTCAGTAACGATTTCAGCAACAAAACTTTCTCTTAAGTTTGGTCTTATGTATCGATTCATATATGCAAAAGCTTCTTTTCTGCTAGACCAAGAAACCGCCTTTGTTAATTCTAAAAAGTTATAAGCAGAAAAAAGCATTCCGACTCCTTCTCTATCGACGTCGGAACGCGTTCCTAAAAACACACCTTCATTAGGATCTGCTATTATATATCTTATGCCCATGATTCCCCTTTATAACCTTGCCACCAAGATGGTGCTGGTCTACCTTTATTCCAAATCGCAAAATCTTTTGCAGCATGGTAGTAATTACGATAAGCTGATACTGCATCTCCTTCGACTTTACAGTCTGGATAATGACTCATTGCCTGAGCAAAAGGTGTCAAACCAGAATCTTTAATATTATCGGGCGCGTGTTTAAGAGTATCGATTAATTTTAATTTAGTCATATGTTCCTTGCCATATCTATGCTCGAACTCATCTGTCAAACCAACCATATGCTCATAATGCCAAATATAATTAGATTTTGTTTCCATTGTCCAAACAGTACAGGGATGGTGATGATGCACAGCTTTATACAGCGTTGCTTCTAGGTTGCTATTGGGATGCACCCAGTAGTTCACCATGCGCTTCCCACTCTTTGATGCACGACGTTCAACTTGACCATCTAGCATTCTGTGGGCTGTACACAGCATTTGTGCGGCTTCTATAATCATCTTATTAATATGCTTGTCACACATCATTCGAGCCGCTTCACGCGGCTCTTCTGATAGAATAAAAATATTCAATCTACTATCTCCATAAGAAATTCTTCGTTTTCATCTTCCCAGATACGAGCGCTTGCAGGCCCGTACTGAGAGATAAATTCTTCATAAGTTAATTCAGTTGCGTTTTCTTGCATTTCGACAACGTAATTTCCGATATTACTCATTATTTCATACCCCGCTTTTCTCTCCAAGCATTTACAATACCTTCTGACCAACCAGGGTTTTTGTTATCAAGAACTCTTGTTGGTGCAACTTCATGACCGTTACGAGCTTCTACATACTCTTCAACAGTGAAGTTTTTAACTAACTCTTTAACGAATTTTGCTTTAGTGATTGGAGTTCCGCTATACTTAAAGCGAGCGATGAAAAGATCAATACCGCGACCGACATTTGAAGGGTGAATGTTTGGCTTATTTTCATAAACTGGACGACCGACATAGTTGCCAGTGTATGTTAAGTATCCGCCGTGGAAGCTGAATTTTGATTTATCGAACTGTGTCATTTTTATTTCTCCGTGTGTGTTTATAGAATCAATATAAGACAAATAGACTGCTATGTAAACAGCCTATTTGAAATAAAATGAAATTATTCTACACACATTTCCGCTTCGAATTGCTCAACTTCATTAGACTTTGAAACTAGCATTTTACGAAGTGCATGAAGAGCTGCACGTTTTTCATCTGAAGCACCTTCATCAAAAGCTATAATAGCGTTCTGTAGAACTTCGATATCTTTAATCAAGTCAACCATAGTATATTCCTTTCAAAGAAAAATTCCGATACAATGATTCTATCGTATCGGAATTAAAATGTCAATTAAGTTTCGAATATTTCTTCATTATATTGATCGATGTCAATATCTTCGCCGAATACTTTTTTGATTAGTTCTAGAATAGATTCGCGAGAAGTTGAAGAGAATTGATATAGAGGATTTCCTCCTGCTGGCCCATATTCCATCATTAGGAGTGCGACACAGTTATTTTCTCGAGCAAATTCTTTGACTTCGCGGTGTGATGGTTCAGAAGAGATATCAAGTTCTATTGTAAAATGAGCCATTTTGATTCCTTTTTTAGCTTATAGAATCAGATTACTCTCTTCTGAACGAAATGTAAACCTTAAACTACTCTAATTTCTATAGGTTCAGCAAAATGTCTATTTAGCATATCGATACGATCTGTTGCCATAGCCATTTTATCAAGTTCTTCTTGAATAGCTTCTACGATATCAGAATGCTCTCCGATACCAACAGAATGGTTCATATAAACCAAGATATTAGTTTTTGCACGTTCTAGCTCACCTTCTGCGTGCATACGTGCTGCTTTGATTAGTTGTTCTTTCATGCTATATTCCTTTTTCAATTTTATATTGTTTGCGTACTTTTAGAAAGTGTTCTAAATAGTCGTAAGTATTTACTTTAAACACTTGCGCTTCTGATCCATCAACTGTAATCAAAATCACGCCTTGTTTAATCGGTATGCCTGTTCTTTCATAGAAAGCTGCAGCATAAAACGAAGCTTGGATAAAATAGCTAGTAATCCATTCTTCTTTCTTGGGTTTGCGAGAGGTTTTAAAATCAACAATAGAAAGTTGACCATCAAACTCTGCAATACAATCTACTTGACCTGCACATTTTAACCGATCGCTGTAGAGAAATTCTTCTTGCATCCAAACGTTATCTAAACGTTCGTCTACTATTTTTTTGATATCATTGAACGAAGCAATGTTTGAAGGCATTGCACCTTCTGACCATTCCTCTACATTATCGATATAATCTTCAGCCAGTTTATGGACGGCTGTTCCTCGTGTCGCAGCTTGAGTAGAGATCTTATTTGCCTCTTCTTCTCCTACGCGTTTACGCCATTCGAGAATACCTTGCTTACTCAATATACCTAAAACTGTAGTAATTGATGGATAGGCATTCCCGTCTGGTGTAAAATATCTACGTCCTGCTTCAGTACTTTTTCTTGTAAGTTTCGGCAAAACTATGCCGTGATCTACATGTGTAAACATAATATAACCTTGTCTATTTCTTCAGTTTATATTATACTACACATTTTTAGAAATGTAAACTTTTTTATACTGCTGTTGATCCACTCATGTCACTTTGAGCCATTACCCAAGTATAACACTTTGATAAAAAATCATCACCAGCAGTTCCTTCTATTGTAGCTAGAGGTGCATCGTATCTTTTAAAGTCAATGGGATGTGTGTCGTCTGTTGGTGTTGCAGTTGCATATCCTGAACAGTCTATCATAACCGAAAATTCATTACCTAAGTTTCTTTGAATGTTCGCTGAAACTATTCTGAAGTATGCAGCGTCAAATCCTGTTCCGTATTGGCTTGTTGCCAAATCTATTTGAATTGCCATTTTTTTTATTTTCCTTATAAGTCTGTTGCACTAGAAAAATCGTCTAGTGTTTTTAAATATGCATAGCATATTTCTATTAAGTTTCCAGTACCTGTTATTGTTGGTAATTCTGCGTGATATTGATGATGAAATATCGGATGCGAGTTATTTGTCCTAGCCGCAGCCGAACCGTATCCATCAACATTTATAGTTACAAAATTTTCAATTACAGATAAGCTTGCAATTTTTAAGTAAGCTTCGGAAGCCGCCATTCCGACATTTGTTTCATCTGCGGTTAATTCTTTTTGTAGTGCCATTATGCGTACCTATTCATATGAAGTTTAATCCACGCTGTCCAGTGAATATTGGTTGATGCAACTCCAGTTACATCTAATTTAAGATATTGATTTGTAATTGAAGTATCAATGTCTGTTGTATTAAGTGCTGATCCTTCACTGTGTATTACAGTTTTCGTAGTTGTTCCTACTTGTGTCACAGTACCGTCATCAGCAATTCTAAAAGCAGCGCTTAATTCCCATACTCTTAGTAAGCTATTTGTATCATCATTTGCTATAACTTTAGCTGACATATAACAAAATTGTTGCTGATAAAAATACAACCCGTCTGGAACCATTGATAAGTAATGGGCTTGAGTATCGCTTTGGTTAAGTCCTTCTGAGGATATTGTGGCAGTAGTCGCATCTGTTGTTTTGCCCCAATACTCACAATATGCTGTCTGTAATGCTTGAGCATAGCCGCCTCTAGCAAAAGCGTGACTGGTTGTAGCTCGTCCTCTATTTACACTGCATCCTCTACTCCCAGACTTGCTACCTGGTCCTATCACAATACCGTATTGACCTGGCATGCCAGACCCGCCAGCCATCATATTAATGCTATCGGAAGAAGAGGTATTAGAATCATAACCAATGGCCATTGATCTAGTCCCGTTTGCATAGCTATTTTTTCCTATAGCAATTGCTTCTGTTCCGCTTGCTCTCATGCGATTACCTAGTAGTATAGATTCTGTACCTGACGCTACTTGGATTGCATTCGTTCTATATATTCCTAAATCAACAGCACTAGCACCTCTAACATTTCCTCCAGTTGTTCCACTGTCTGGAATTCCCAACATAAATGCACCAGTTCCTTTAGTAACAATAGCTGCACCTGCGTTTGTACTACTACTATTTACACTTAAACTGGCTATGTTTACGGTGTCGTTTGGACTTGAGGTATTGTCTGCTGATGTAAAACCAGTTACTCCTCCGCCACCACCGCCTACAGCTGACCCATCTAAAAGTAAACTTGTTCCGTCAGAACTAAGGGTTATTGCTCCGCCTGATCCTGTGTTGTCTAAATTAATTGATCCCATTAGTAAATTACCTCTGTTGTGTTAACTGTTGCTACCCACCTAATATTGTGAGAGGCTTCTCCAGTTACTGTTATCGCGACAGCACCGTTAGTAGTGTCTGCTGAAAGAGCTATGCTCCAGTTAGCTGCGCCTGCGCTTTCACTAATCTTATTAATGTTGTAAGTACCAAGTGCTGTTGTAGCAGCACTAGCCGCTCTAACTGCTCCACCTTTAATTTCCCATACAGCAAAGTCGTTTGTGCTTGAGCTATCTTCACGAGCAATTATTGTGCCTGTAAATCCATAACAAGAGTTGTTAGGTAAAGTAATCTGATTGGCAGTAGCAGCTGCACCAGTATTTGTTCTCAGTGCCTCTGCTGTTGCATCTGTAGTATCACACCTTAGTACAAATGTCCCTCTTTGCGCACTTCCTTCCGCATTACCATCACCAAAACTTCCATTTGCATGAGCATGTTTACCTTGGACGGCAGAATTAGCTCCATATCCAGTAGCTATTGCTGATGTAGCGGAAGCTGCATTGCCATCTCCCATTGTAATTGCATTAGCGGCAGAAGAAACATTTCCATAATTAGCGTAACTCGTAGAAAAAGACATTGAAGCTGATGCAGATGCAGTAGCTCTTGACCCTATCGCTACTGCATTACCTGTAGTAGCTTTTGCATTTTTCCCTATCGCAATACTATTAGCACCACTAGCACCGTAGCTGCTTGAATTTGTATCAATAGCGGCTGCAAAGGCGCTAGCTGCACTAGCACGTGAACGGGTCATAGCTGTTGCATACAGACCCGTAGCATATGAATCTTTACCAAAGGCGTAAGTATAGTTTCCAACAGCAACCGCTGATGCACCGATTGCTACTGCCCTAGCACCATTAGAAGTAGGCCGACTACCACTGCCATAAGCAGAAGTAGCCATGTAATAATCGTTTCCGAGTACCCCCCATTCTCCACTGCCTCGATAAACTACTAGTACTGTGTTTCCTGAATATATAGAATAAGTGCTAATTTCTCCATTATACCAAGAATCTCCTGAAGCAACTGCTATATCTAAACGATAAACCGCATTTTTGTCAAGGCTTAAAAACACATACCAACCTGCACTAATAGCAGAACTAGCAGGTAAAGTTACTGTTTGGTTACTACCTGTCATGTGGTAGTATTTACCTTTATCTGAATTTGTTAAAGTAAAACCTGTTGATGGAAAAGAGGTAGAAGCAATTAAATCACCACCACCTCCACCAACAGCTGAACCATCTAAAAGTAAACTTGTTCCATCTGAGCTGAGAGTAATTGCTCCACCTGCACCTGTATGTTTTAAGTTAATTGACCCCATTATGCGTATGTAACCTCCGATGTTTGTATAGTGGCTACCCACCTGATATTTGTTGATGCTACGCCTGTAACCGCAAGTTTTAAGCATCCGAGTGTTGTGTCAGCAGTAAGAGATACTGCCCACCCTGTAGGAACATTAAGTTCGTTGATAACTGAGTTAACTAAAACTGTTGTCCCTGCGGTAGCTTCTCTTCGTATGATACCTTTGACTTCCCAAGCACCCACATCTGTACCTTCAGATGCTTTTTCTCTTGCAACTATTGTACCAGAGAATGTGTGAGCTGAGTTATTTGGTAGAGTCATTTGGGTTGTTGCTATAACACCAGAAGTTGGACTCGCAGTTCTCATGGTTGTTTCTGTAGCATCCGTGGTAGAAATCCTTAATGTGCATAAACCAAACTGGCTGTCGCCATTACTAGCATTTGTGTACCCTGCGTAAACAAATTTACCTTGAACATCAGATATTGAGCCATATCCTAACGCCATAGAAGATTGGTGATTGGCATATACATTACGTCCAATAGCTACAGATTGAGAGCCATTAGCATAAGCAAATGCGCTTCCGATAGCTGTACCACTGCTTCCAGCTTTTGCGAATTGACCCATCGCAATGCTAGTAGTACCTGTTGCACCATAAGTTGTGGTATTGTTATTTATACTCGCCGCAAAGCTATATACTCCAGAGGCTCGACTTTTACCAATTGCTGTTGCTAAAGTTCCTGTTGACTTGGCAGTATAGCCTATAGCTAGAGATGAGTTTCCAGAAGCTGTAGTTTTATCACTCGGAGTACCTGCTCCGATAGCAGTTCCATAATAGTCTGCTACTGTATTAGCACCAATGGCTAATGCTTTTGAAGTACCATGAACTGTTGTGTGAGTAGCACCAAGACCAATAGCAATTCCGTCTGCGCTTGAACTTATTGCACTATCACCTATAGCAATAGCATTTGTGCCTGTCGCACTAGGTTGTGCTGTAGGACTAGACTCGTTAGCTGAGTAAAGGTCAGCACCACCACCACCGCCTCCGACTTCACCCCAAGCAGAACCATCATAAGTATTGATTTTATCTGTAGTTGAGTTCCAAACCATATCTCCATCTGTCATACCAGTTAGAGCAGCTATTTCTGCAGTTGTTCGAGAATAAAATCTAATAGGATTAGAGAAGTAATCTGTCTTTGCCGCAATTATAGCATCAGCGTTATATTCTGAAACGATATTGTAATTGGTTGCAACTGAGTTAACAACACTCGTAAGTTTAAAGGCAGAATTTGAAATTGTTGGGGTTAACACGAGCTGAAGATAATTAGTTATAGGACTTGCAGCGTCTTGATCAAAAGATTCTATTTTAAGTGAACCATTTTGGTGATAAAGCGAAGCTCTTATTTGTTCGTTTGATGTACCATCAATTGCTTTGAAGTTCATGTAAATACCAGCATCGCTTGTTATATCTGCCGTATCTGTTACAACATCATAAAGATCGAATTGTTGGTTTTGATTTGCGTCAATCCACACTTTATCTGTAAATGTTGTACCATAACGAGCTGCGACCGGTGTCGTAGGATTAACTGGATCATATCCGAATTTTACGATTTCTGTAGCAACTGAGTTGATATTAACTTCTATTGGTATTTCGCCATATGTACCAATCGCAGTAATTTTATTAGAATTAACGTCTAAATCACCGCCAAGCTGTGGTGTTGTATCTTCAATAACGTTTAATATACCGGTATCGGTATCTGCAGTTACAAAATCATAGTAAGTTGATCCGTCGTTAGTAAACTGCCACTTATCATCAACTTCGTTCCAACGCATAGAAACATCTGTGCTTGTTCCTCTATTAACGGTAATATATGAGTGGTTAGTTGCTGATGTTGCTGGAGTTCCGGTTTGATCATGATTAAGCATAATTTTACCGCCAGTAGCTGTAGTGCTACTAATACCGACATGACCGTTAGTTGATGTTGGATTAAGAACGATGTCTCCTGCGTGAGTAATTTGCCAACCGTTTAAATCTAAAACACCACCAAGTTGTGGTGTTGTATCTTCTACGAGATTTGATATAGCACCAATTGGCCCGTCTAAACCCTGAATTCCTTGCGCGCCTGTAGATCCTGAAGTACCGAGTAAACCTTGTACACCCTGAAGTTCTCCAGCAGTACCTTGAATACCAATACCGGTTATGCCTTGTAAACCTTGTAAACCTTGCACGCCCTGAGTACCTTGAGGTCCTGCTACACCGTTAGTTCCGTTTATACCAGTAAAGCCTTGAATACCTCGATCGCCTTGATTACCGAGGCTACCTTCAATACCTTGTACACCCTGTTGAGCGTCGTTTCCTTGTAGACCCTGTAAACCTTGAGTGGAACCAGCTGCGCCTTGAACACCTACACCGATTAAACCTTGTGTACCTTGAGTAGAATTACCTTCAGTGCCCTGTAAACCTTGAACGGAACCAGCTGGTCCTTGAACACCTATTCCAGTTAATCCTTGAGTACCAGTAAAGCCTTGAACGCTTACTCCATCTTGGCCTGCAGCCCCTTGGAAACCTTGAGTACCTTGCGATCCATCTTGGCCGTCATCTCCATCAATTCCAGCTGTACCAGCACCAGTAAAACCTTGTAAACCTTGAGCACCAGTTCCACCAAAACCTTCTGTACCCTGTGTACCTTGGTTACCTGCTCCTGTTTGGCCTTGTAAACCTAATATACCCTGAAATCCTTGAAATCCATTTTCGCCTTGAATACCCTGCAAACCAATCGTTCCTTGAGTACCAGCTCCGCCATCAACACCATCTTGGCCTACATCCCCTTGAACACCTTGAATACCTTGAGATCCAAAACCAGAAGGACCGGTATCGCCTGTTGTACCCTGTAAGCCCTGAATACCAGTTCCAGTAGTACCTTGCGGACCAGTTTGGCCAGGTTGACCATCAACACCAATTCCCGTTGTACCCTGCAAACCTTGAACAGTGCCTGCTTGGCCTTGTAAACCCTGAACACCAATTCCTGTTGTTCCTTGAGGCCCGTCACCGCCTGCATCACCGTCATCGCCTTTAAAACCTTGTAAACCTTGAATACCAGTTGGACCTATAGGACCATCATTACCGATTGTGCCGGCTGCACCTTGAAGCCCAACTCCTAATAATCCTTGAGTACCTTGAGAACTACCAGCAGGCCCTTGAACACCTTCACCAGTAAATCCTTGAATTCCTTGAGCTGCATCTGCTCCATCTGTACCAGCGGCACCTTGAAGGCCCAATCCAGTAGTACCCTGAATTCCAGCGCCAGTAAATCCTTGAACACCCTGCGATCCTGGCACGCCACCTCCGCCTCCGCCGCCTGATCCTAATCCCGTCCAAACTGTACCTTGAAAACCTTCAAATAGTTTTGAAGCTGTATTAAATCGTAATTGACCTTCAGCACCAGGAGAAGGTCTCTGTGCTGTACCACCAGAGGGAATTTGGATTGCGCCATCTGAAGATGTTCGAGGTGCGATAGCTTCGAAGTTATCATCCATTTCTTGATAGGTTAACGATGAACCTTTATCGCCTCTTTTTGTAATAGCCATTATGATACTTCCCCGTTTTCGCTATAGTATTGACCTACATAAGCGGTCCAACCGCTAGGATTATTGCCAATATTCTGTTCGTTTGGTGTATTTATATAATTGTCGATAACATATCCTGCTACCACATATAATCCTGTTTCTAACTCGCTCTGTGTATTTATATAACCCTCAAGAACATAGCCTTCGAGAACGTAAAGACCTGGCGCTTGGTATGAGCCGTCTACATAACCTGGATTATCTTCTGTATGTTCAAATGCGTGGAATTCAAATAATTCTCTCTCAGCTTCAGTTAGCTCTTCACTAAACACATAACATTGTGCTTCTAAAATAGCTTTAGCCGCAGGATCGCTCTCTGCGGCTATTAAGGATAATAATGTTGCGTAATCAGGATTTGCCATAATCCTATTTATCCGCCGGCTGTTACCTTTGTCGAACCCGAAGATGCAGCATTTGCAACCCAAGAACCATGACCACTTGTTGCGTCACCAGTTCTATGTACTGGGTATCCTCCTGCTGTCACTTTCGATGAACCACCTACGGCATCATCACCACAAGATGTGGATCCTGCAGTAGTAACGACAAGGCCACCTTCTGCGGTAACCTTGCCTTGTCCTGCGACATTGTATTTTGATTTATGAAAAGGGCTGGGCGTAGGTGACGCATGACCTATATGCGAGTCTATACCTTTCCTTATTACTGATGGCATTATGCTACCTCTAATAACCTTTCTTTCGCCATAATATATTCCTTTACTAATCCAGAGCGTACGATGTCACTTATGCCAAATCTAATTACGTCAAATGATGGAATTGCCATTAAAACTTTAATAAAGTCATGCAAGCCAGTTACATCATTTCTATTTCTTGATTGTTGTAGATCATCTTGTTTCGTGTCTCCACAAAATAAGATTTTTGATGATTCTCCAACTCGTGTAATTATACTATCAAGTTCGTGGTATGTCATTGATTGGCATTCATCTACAATGATGATTGCGTTATCAAATGTGAGTCCTCTTACAAACGATGAAGTCTTAAACTCGATCATACCTTTTTGTTTTAATAGTTGATAAGCATCCTTTCTTTCGAATAAGTCATTTACGATATCGGTATATGGTGCTTCAAATACCGCCTCTTTCTGTGCCTGAGAACCTGGCATAAAACCTTGCTCTCTTGTCTGAACTGCAGATCTTATAATGACGACCTTTTCATACTCTCCTTTCTGTAGTACATCTTGTAACGCTAAAAAAGTAGCGCACATTGTTTTACCTGTACCTGCTGTTCCGATGGCTGCGAGATTGTATCCTTGATAATAAGACTCGAATAAATCACCCTGTGATGGTGTGAGAGGATTTATCTTTCGCATCGAAAACTTATTGTTTAAGATGCCCATTAAATGATCTTTCTCTCTTTCTTGTCTGCGTTTTTCTTTGCGGGATAGTCTGCGCTGTTTTGCCATGAAACCTCCTATAAGGATTCTACCATGTATTGATATTATCCTTTTTATGATGATGTTGAACGTTGCGTAATACATCACGAAAACCGTCGTCTGGCTTTCTAAGGCCCAAACGAACGGAGTCACCGATAGACGGTGGCTTTCCAATTTGTTGTTTGATTTGCGGGTTTTCTGTAAGGAAAGTTTCCCTCTCGGCCATTGTCATGATCGAGTCAAAAATTTCATTTGTGTCAATATTTTTAAAAGTATAGCTGGGCAATACGTTTCCTTCCATGTTTATATTTATAATATCAGTTCATAAATCTCGCGCCAATTGGCAACTTTAATTGCGTTTCCGTCATAATTTTTATTATGATCATGCTGGATTAATACAGAGTTTAAGCCTAATTCTAAACCTAAATCAGCATTTTCGGGTTTATCTTCTACCCAAAAACAGCCGGTATCACGGTAAGGTTTTAAAGCTTCGTCTTTATCTCCACCACATTCTAAACAAATTACTTCTTCAAAAACCTTTTTACCAAAGATTGCTTCAAGATTCTTTTTGCGTAGTTTACCAGCGTATTTATCTGTAGATAGAGAAGTAATACAATGAAATATGAAACCATGATCTTCATGTAACTTTCGTACATATTTCTTTGCGTCTCGAAAAGGTGTTAACCAACCTATTGCTGCTGAACAATTGAAGTATTCACACATTTCTTTTGCTTTTGAATAGGGCATATCGAATGTTTTGCCCATATCATATTGATCTTCGAGGATCGGATGATGTCCACGTTTAGCCATCCAATTGTAAAAGGAGTACTGCCAATCTAGCAGTACCCCATCACAATCAACTAATATTAATTTTTCGTCAATTTTCATTTATATTCCTTTTATGCTGAAAATCTCATTTGAGCGCCACGCTCGTCAGTTCTATACATTTTTCCATCTGGTGTTGAATAGATGAAAGGCGTTTTGCGTGCTCGTGTCTTATAAGAAACTAACTTTTCGCCTTGTGCATTTTCCATAACAAGACCTAAACGATCTGCTTCCATTTGTAAGATACGATCAACTTGTGTAGTTGCGCCTTTTACTTTAGCTGCAACTTTGATGTTTACTTCTGCTTCTGAAAAGCTCATGTTTCCTACATTAAATTCTAGGTTTGTTTGAACGCCGTATGACTCAAGCAAAGCTTGCATTTCGTCACGCAAGTTACGAAGTGTTGAACGATCGAATTTTGTAATTGTAGTAGCCATTTTGTTTTTTCCTGTGTTAAGTTTGTTTATAAGTTAAGTCTACACTGATTCTAAACCAGTGTAAACAGTTATTACGCACTTTTTTTAAGAACATCTGATACAAGTGTCCAAAAACGATCTCTTCCACGAAACTGAGTAGATGATACCAACCAATCTTGTCCGTCAAAAAGGTAAAGATAGTTTGCACCTTCGCGATTGTCGCCGCACTTTAAGAAAGTTTCTGCTTTATTGTATTCTACAGGAGGATTTTTATGTACTGCGCGTTCTTTTGAAGACTCTAAATCTTCGGTTAATGACGACAAATAACCTGTTTCTGCAACTGTTTTTGCAAGTTCAGGAGTATTATATGACTGAGATAGAAGACGGCCCATGTAAGAAACGTAGCCATCGTAATGGCAGTAAGTTGCCGTTACTGAACCGTCTGGCATTATTTTACCGATCATCGCTGAAGTACCCATTTTTATATTCCTTATCTTGATTTGTTTATCTAGAATCAGAATAACCTGTGTGGGTATAGATGTAAACGGCTATTTTCTTTTTTTATCGTCTTTTTCATCGAAATTAGCTAATTTTTCTTGTCGCTTATTTCGTTTTCTATCTCTACGATTTTTCATTCGTTCTTCTTTCGCTGAAACAGAGTTGTCTTCATCTAAACCCCATTCATCGTATTCTTCTCGAAATTTTTTAAAAGTTTTAGCCATTTTTCATTATTCTTCTATTAGGTTTGGAAATGCTTCCATAACACAGGATTTGGTAAGTCCTTTGATAGACTTTTTTGAGATCATATTATTTGCCAATAACTCGGCATCATCGTTATCTATATCTTCAAGTAATGATATAAACAAAGCTTCGCGTTTTATTTGATTAAGCTGATCATACCCTCCGCCTTTAATGAATATCTTAAGACGACGAGCTTCTCTAAATAGTAAAGCTTTTGCTTCGTCTTCGTATTCGTTTTTCTCCCAAGGCGGAGGAGTGTCGGGTATCAAAAATTCAACGTTCTTATCATATATATTCTTTAGAATAGTTCTAAGCGGACCTGAGTCGTTTTGCTTTAACCATTCAACCTTTTCTGCACGACCAAGAGAGTCACACTTTGCACAAATTTCCGAAATTGATATTCTTACTGCCATATTAAAAATCCTGTATATCTGTAACTAAGTTTTTAAGTTTCTTTTTAATAAAGAAGTTAAATAGTTGTGAACGACCAACTTCTTTTTCTTTGTCGAATTCTGAACGAATTTGATCTTTATACTTCTGAGGGATTTCTGTGAGATCAATCATCATCTTATTTCTATGATAACGACGTAAAGTCTCTTCATCCATATTTTCAGTAGTACCTTTATATAAAGCTAATCTCTTTTGTGTCATAGCTTTCTGGCGCTCACGAATTGCTAAGCAATTATCTGCTGACAGAATATTTGGTACTCCATCTCCTGAATCGCCTTTAATAATATGCTCTTCTAAGTAACCAGAAGGATCTGGATTATCAAGCCAACGCTTACGAATTGGATCATATTGCTTAACATTAGCATATGTTTGCAATTGAATAAAATCTTTATCTGCTGATAATATTAAGAATTTTTCAGCACCCATATTAAGTTCAGTTCCATTATCATGAATGATTGTACCGATGATATCATCAGCTTCACATCTATCAATATGTATTACTTTATAAGGGAAGTAATCTTTAAGTTCTTCTCTTACTGTATTCATAATATTAAATAGATTAGTCCAATCAAGATCGGATTTATCACGACTCGTTTTACGATTCGCTTTGTAATAAGGGTAAGCTTCTTTTCTCCACGTGTTTTTTCCATCCGCGCAGATTACGATTTCGCCGTATTCTTCATTGAATTTCTTGCGGTTCTGTCGTAAAGAATTAAGGAACATATGACGGATGATATTCTCATCTATCTCTATGTTTGTATGATTACCGATACTCGCGAATAACGAGGCTAAGATAACCTGATTGTAGTCTATTAGTATAGCCATTTTATTTTCTCATTTTTACATTGTATAAATTATATATTACTCTTCATCATCAGAAATGTCAACAACATCTTTCAGTTCTTCTTCAAACGCTTCTATATCGATTGAGTCACTAGCGAAGTCTTGTAAAGGATGATGTATTGAGTTTGTTAGTAAGTGAAGAGATTTAATTGACTCAAGAATAAGAACCATGGCTGGAAAATATTTCATAGTGTCTTGTTCGAAAACTACACCTGATCTTATCATTTCAGTTAAAACGTATTGCCAAAGAGCTTCAGAAATTTGATCTGCATGACCAAGTTTAAATTCTTTTACTGAATCTGCTAACTCCTGTGCATTTTGCGGTGGAGTTAGCAGTTTGTCTTTTGGAAATGATATGATATTATCTTTGCTCATTTAGTTCACTTATAAGTTTATTCCAACGATTTTGGAATATGTCAATTGTATTGCGGGTTAAGAAGGCTCTATCACTCGTAGTAAACTTCTTAAAGAATTGATTATCTGCTTTGTGTGTTTCGATAACCTGTTTTGTAACTGAATATGCCACGTTCGCATGATCTTGCGGATCTTCTGTGTAGTCATATGAAATCGTTGCTCCACCACTTGTTTCTGTTAAAGCGCCATAATTTGGATGAATGCACAATACTCCGCTTTTAATAGCTTCGATCAGCGCGATACATGAAGTTTCTTTCCAAATGTTTGGATACAAGAATATATCTGCTTTATCTAATGCAGCTAACACTTGAGCATTTGGAACAGAACCATGATAAGTCATATTAGGGTGATTATGTATTCTAGTAAACAAATCTACATATGGCTCATCTCTATGAGCCCAGCCGTAAATAGCAAACGAAGAATATACATCAAGATGAATATCATTATACTCTTTAGATAACTGATCAATGATTGGATATACCAGTTCTAAACCTCGGTGAGGAGTAGTATGATAGATGAATTTAATTTTACCTTGATGATCATTATTTTCAGGTACAACAAAGTTCTTTTCAACAGCGTTTGGAATTACGGAGCACATAGCATAAGGTATATCATATGCTCCGATATATTGATCTCTTTGCCATTGTGTTACAAAAACAAAATGATCAAATTTATTCCATCCGCCGTTTAATAAGATTTTATTTTCAGGATCTTCAGCAAGATCATGACAGTACAAAATATTAAGGCCTACGTCTGTTGGTATATCACGAGGACGTGAAAAATGTATCGCTACATTTGCCAATAGATTAGAGTCCACGTTATCGATTACACGTTGTCGCATCATTTCTGTGCCACCACTAGAATTTTTTGATTGCTCAGACTCTACGACCTGACCTTTATAAATCATACTCATGTATTATGCTCCGGTATTAAATTCCGTAATGCTATCCCAACGAAATGAGCGCCAACCTTCGTTATCGAGGTCGAACACAGCAACTACGTCTGGGTTTACTTTACGTTTTGGTTTGATTGATGTTTCGTCTACAGGCTTTTGAGGAGGTAGTTTTGAAGCCTCAAGCGTGCAACGCATTTCTCGCTTATCACCATTTACTTTTGTAAAAGTGATATTAACGATTCCAGCACGTAGTGCTGTCAAGATTGTATCTTTATCCATAATTTAGTTCCTTTTCATTTTAAGTTGTAAGCCTAATCTAAACTGCAAACTTAAAAATGTCAATACTTTCTTTCTTCAAATTTCATTAGTTCTAGATCTTTAGTCAAAACATTAAATACGACAGTAGAAACTTCTTGAAGAGGATCTATTCTCATATGCGTTATTACTCTATCTATAAACTGAAACTCTCTGTTCTGTTTGGCTGCTATAGTACAACCTTCGATAAACGTTTCAATATCGTACGGGTTCTCGTAAAATATTGGCTGCTTTGCTTTTTTGGGCTTCGTAGCTCGTTCTCGTTCCTCCATTAAATTCCTTTCGATATATGTCTTCTAACGCAGTTTCGAAATCATGAACTGTTCCGTTATTGTGTATTCTATGCGTTACTACATCAAACTTATGAGGTAATACGTATTTATTATTAATTTCTGTGATATGACCTATAATATGTTCTTGAACTACATTGCCATCAAAGTATCTACGAGAGTCAGAAGAATAATCACATCCTTCTCTTGTAAGTTGAACTAAGATAAAATTTTTAGATCCAACTTTATTTATAACAGGTATTAGCTCATCTACAAATCCACCATCAGAGATAGCGTAGTTCTTATTTAAGTCAATTTCATCAGCCACTTGTTTACCAAAATAATCTAACCCACGTCTCGGTTTAATTACTTTTTCTGAAACATAGATCATTGCCTCGCGACATGACATGTGGCCTAAATCGATATGAGGAACTTCTTTTACAGAACGATCATCATAACGATCCATAAACCAATCGTATCTACAATCAAAATATTTGCAAGTTTCTTTATATAATTGATATTTAAAAGAAAGGTGTTTCCAACCTTTACCGTGTTTAAAATAATCTGCAGCGCAATCTTTCCCAGCGCTGGGTGGGCCGTTAAAAAGTATTATCATGCAATCGTGTCCTCAACTATATTATTAATTTCTGCGCAAGCTTCTTTCCACTCTTGTGGGATCATGCCAGACAAAATAAATTCACGATCTTGATCTGTAAGATAAGGCATCATTTCGTTTATGTTACCGTATCCTTTTTGGTATAGAACCCAGTCATTAGGATCTAATGCGATGTTTCTTTTATGTTCTTTTCCAGAGTATGCTGATGTGCGTGTGATGATCATTTAATTTCTCCAAGGTTTCACAGTCTAATAATATTATACATCATTCTAATAAAAATGTCAATCCTTTCACATGATTCTTATGGATGCGGCATTGAATAATACCGTTGTAGTAGTCATCTCGTAATAAAACATTATGATCGAATTGGTACTTAGCTTCTAGATAGCCAAGCTCACCTTTTGTCATACAGAGAGTAATTATCTCTCTGTGGAAATTATCTTCTCCTTTTTCTTCGACCATCATTTTGACTTCATCTGATGATCCATAGTATTTTTTCCAGTCTGATTCGACTACTTTTTTTCTTTTACGCGTTTTACCCTTTAGAGGAGGAAGTCGCCTTGTAGATTTAAGCAATTTCTTTCCTACATATTTCTTATCGTTAGATCTATCGGTAATCACATATAAAAATCCTATGTAATCTTCAATCATCTCGGAAGTAAACTCTGCACCCTTGTAGTACCACATAATATTCTCCATAATGCTATGAAGTTATTTATGCTGGTTCCATCATTTGTCTGATACATACAGCTTGAGTTCCTTCAGGAAAATGTCCAGGGTTTCCAGTGTATTCAAATCCTAATACAGAACGAGCTTGAAAACATTCAATCATAGTATCGTATTTCCAATATCCTTCGATAATCGGTTCTTGATAACCCGAACTAGCGTTAAACATTATATTGATAAACACTAATGTCCATACCTCAATCAATGCAAATCTCCTCTTGTTCTTCAAACGTAACAAAAACTTTCAGAGTTCGACCATCGTCTTGCTCTGAAAGCCAAACACGTTCAACTGAATGCTTTGCGTAAACTCTTCCGTTGTTATCTATGACTTCAACTCGAGTTACATCTTTATAAGGATCATTCTCTGTCATCATCTTGTTCCCATTGTCTTACGTATAGAAAGAAATCGCCAAATCTCGTTAGTTCTATTTCTGGATAACCTTCTGAGATCAGCCACAGAGCTAAACTCCATGGCTGAGGCAAGGGATTCGGTAACGCTTTTGGAAAACCATATTTCCACCCTGAAGGTGGATCGACCATAGTTACTTTCATTTTATCTCCTACTTCTACTATCAAGCTTATAAACCTTATACGCTTGAATAGTAGCATTATTTTGTGCTAATGGAGCACGTTCTATGAACTCGATAAGTTGCTCAAAGTTCATTCCTAAAAAATCACACTGCTTATTTAAAACAGTCATTGCACCTTTAATACGCATTATACAAACTCCAACATATTGATTTCAGCAGCACGATCTTCATCATGCAAGTCGACCATGTAATCGAAAGCTTCGTCGATCAATGTTGCTGCGTACCACGTGCTAAGATCCATATGCATGTCTGCTGAAACATAGTTCCAAAAGCCGGTTGAACCATAACCTTGCTCAAGGTTTTCTTCACTAACGATTGCTTTTTCAAATGAAGCAACGATGTCTGATTTATAAGTTACGCCGTTAGTTAAGTTTGTGATTGTGTGTGTCATTTTATTTCTTTCTTTGTTTCAGCTTATAGAATCAGTATACGGCTTTTTAACAGGCTTGTAAACAGCTAATTTATCTTAAAGTAAAACCAAGAATATCTTCAACGAATTCGTCACCACAATCTTTCTGAAATGCTACTACCAGATTGTCACGTGAGCACGTATCTAAGTCAGAAACATGAGCTGCGAGCTTTTCTGCATCTGACATACGGAACATTTCTAAAGCTGCCTGGTAGTCAGCTGAGTCGCTCAAATATACATCTTTAAGATCTTCTATGCAACTTTCTGCACATTCGTTATACTCTACGATTAATGCTTCAACGTTTGTTAATTCAGTTTTGATCCAGAAGTTTTGAGCGTTCATTTTTTCGTCCTATACCTTGTTTCTAGAATCAGTATAAGCTATTTGAGCATGCATGTAAACGGTTAAAACCCGCCATCTCCATAAGTTCTCGTATTATCTATTTCTTCTGAGAACTCTTGATAACCGCCAATGTGTTTATCATACCACCAAATCTGAGGTACAGTTTCAGCAGTTTTAGATCCTAAAGCTTCATTCATTTGATCTCTATATTTTGAATATGTAACGTCGAAATATTCGTAAGTTAATCCGTGTCTTTCTGCTAGTTTCTTTGCTCTTAAACAAAAGCCACAAGTTGGAGTTCCGTAGATTTTAATCATTTTTATCTCCTAACAAGTATGCGCCATCTGGTAAATCCATTGCCGCCATTAATTCATGAAATTGATCGGGTGACATTTCAATAACTGTATGGCGGTTTGAGTCATTATCAAATTGTCTAATATAGACTGCGTCTTCGTATAAAAGAAATTGAACATCTTCATGTTCTCCGCTTTGATCTAATACTGTTACCGCTGTCTCGTCCCAATCAATTTCTACTGTAAACATTACTGTTCCTCTCTTAAAATCTTATATGTTTCTTCCCAATTTTTTACGTGGTGGTTTGTTCCACATTTATTCATTTTTGCCAAAGGATAATCATTTCCACCATTATCCATTTTATCTCCGAAGAAATGGATATTATCATCTTCGTTAAAATCCTGAAGAACTTGTGATTTATCATTGCCTATTGGGTATATATCTATTCCAGTCTCGCCTCCAATTACGGCCGAGATACCTAAAGATTCGATGCCAAAAACATAGTTGAAAGTGTTTACTATATCTCTGCGCTCGTTATTTATCTCGTCATATTTAATATATAATTTACGTTCACCAAGTGTTGCGTTCCTGCCTACAACACTAAAGTTACAAGTTCCTCTTCTTTCTTCTAAATGATTTCCAGTTCTTAAAACGAATGGAGATCTTATAAGTTCATCGCTTAACCACCTTCTACATTCTTCTGGTAACTTCCATCCTGAAGCGTTTACTATTTTACCGCGATGTCGAGTTTCATTTCCACTGCAATTATAACACGTGACTACGTTTTCAGTTATGTCTGAGCCTAACTGTTCCTTTGTTTTAGCATAGTCAGATCCTGTTACTAACCACACTTTATTATCTTCTATAAATTGCAAGAAGAATTTTTTAAACTCTGGATCCATTTTTTGTCTGCTTGGAGTAAGCGTTCCGTCAACATCGAATATATATCTAATCTTCTTCATAAATGAATCTTTCTTCATTGCTGGTTTCGATTTCTTCTTTTTTAAATCTCATTTTCCAAATCATAAACTTGAATTTTAGTTTAAGAAATAGAATTTTTATACGTTTCGTAATACTTTTCTGCAATGAACTCGTGTCCTTCTTTATTGGGATGTGCGTCTTGTTTACTTATCCTATAATCGTTTAGTTCGTCATATAAAGTATAACCGCCCAAACCTTTTAAAATAGGATAGCCAAAGAATTTACTTGCCTCTATTTCATAAAATTCGCTTGGCTCAGATATTACTTTAACCCATTCTCTTTCAGAGTATTGTAGCTCTTTTTCATAATGTTTCTCTAACCACTTAAACCTATTAATTTCAAGATTGCCGCATACAAAACCATGCACCAAATCTATGTTTAGTAATTCACATATGTTTTGAACTAAAAGTACATTCTTATAAAAATTATCTCTAATAACTTTGAGAGGATTATGATTGAAAGATACGTTTTTATCTAATAAATCGTTCCATACCCAATCATAAAAATCTCTAGATTTATTATCTTGGAGGTTTTCAAATGACTTCTTTGTATTTCTGACATTACACGCGTTTAGATTATAATGATCCCATACGGTGTATCTTTCAGGTTGTGTCCAACCAACACAAACCAAATCTATTATATCAAAGTCTTTTATTAATTTTCGTACTACATCATTTGAAATCTTATCGTTACTTACACCTGACTTCGCAAGATTAATTACTTTTTTATCTAAGATTTTTCCTAAAATCTCAGGCCATTTTGGATACGAAGTATCGTATTCTGGGTGAATTGCTGATTTAAAGTTTGGATCTGTAAAACTACAACCGCTGGCTAAAATAAAACCCATTAAAAAACTTTAACCTTATATTCTTTTTCAAAATCAAGAGCATGCTGCCAAGTATCAACCATAGGCTGCCCTTTAATATTAAGACTCGTGTTTAATAACATAGGGCATCCCGTTTGTTCATGCCATTCTTCAAGAATAGGCCTTAATATAGATTTACAATTCTGTTTTACGACTTGAACTCTTGCTGTTCCGTCAACGTGAGTTACTGATGAGTAGTCATGCTTTGCTTTTGAAACAAATTGCATGTATTCATTCATTGGCCCTTCGAAGTATTTATCAGCAAATTCTTCCAAGATTGAAGGCGCAAAGGGTCGAAATTTTTGTCTACGTTTAATTTCGTTAACAGTATCTCTAACATCTCGTCTAGGATCAGCAAGAAGGCTACGATTACCAAGGGCACGAGGGCCAAACTCAGCACGACCATTCGCAACGCCGCAATAGGAATAATCAATAAGATGGTTAACAATTTCTTTAATTTTGGGGTCACGTTTAATCTCCGTTCCAAGATATGGATCAATCCAGTTTAGTTTATTTCCATATGCCAATGCTGCAGCGCCTAACGATGATCCGCAATCGCCGGGGTTTGGCATAATCCAAATGTTTTTGCCGAGCTCTGCTACTTTAGTGTTAGCTACACAATTAAGAGCAACTCCTCCACTTATAATCAAGTTTTCATGTAGACAATACTCGTTAACTAATTCTAATATTTTATCTTCAACAACACTTTGAGCTGATGCTGCTATGTCTTCATTTCTAAAACAAGAAGGTAAGTAACGTATTCCTTTATGATTATTGTGATATTCTAAATGGTCGCTCATAATTTCGTAATGGATTGGCTCTCCGTATGCTGCCATACCCATCGTTATATATTCATCTTCTTGAGGTTTTAATCCTATATATTGAGTAACAGCAGAATAGAATAATCCTATTGAGTAAGGATATTTAAATGATTTGATTTTGGCCATACGAGGTTTGCCGTTCTTAACCCATGCTTTCCAAATAGAAACAGTATCCCATTCACCTATCGAATCGATAACAAGTATATTGCATGAGTCGAACTTTGAAGTGTAAAAACCAGAAGCAGCGTGAGATTCATGATGATAAAACGAAATGTCGTAATTAATCCTGGACTTCTTTCTTTGTTGACCAGCATACCATTGACGTGTTCGTTTTAACCAGTCTTTTTCAAAGAAGGCAATTTTATCAGCGTATTCAATCTGCGTATAATGCAACCACTTATCGTGTTTGATTCTGCTAATTCTTTCAGAATGATTAGCAGATAAAATTTCACCATCTTTGATTAGAGTAGCTCCAGCATCATGAAAGCCTTCACTTACACCCAGTATTTTCATTTACCAACGCGTTCCAGTAATATATCTAGCTTGGCTTCTATTTCATCACACTTATCTAGGACTTGCTCGAACACAGTTGGCATGTGATCGATTTCAGCTTCTACGCTTGGAAACATACTAACATCTTCTGTATAGTCTATTTCGTCAAGATAATCGTTTCGAGTTTTAAACAATTTAAACATAATAATCTCCTATTGATCTGTCTTATCACACTTGACTATACCGTCACCATGATAAATTTCTTTGAATTCAGAAAGCGAAACTTCACAACCCCATCTGTCATTGTGTCTTGAAATCATGGTATAATTCTTATCCATTGGTTCAGACAATGAAGTTGTGATAACGAATAAAGTCCAATAAATCATCTATTCACTCCCAGTCCAATGTTTACGACTATGAGCTTTTGTAGACAGAGTAGTAAAACGATTTGCGATTCTCTGGATAAATTCATTATCTTCTCTACGAGCCAAGTCGTGTAAAAATATTTCCATTTTAGAATCAATTCTACGAATTTCTGTAGTATCGTATATATCATAGAATTCGAATTCTAACTGTTCTTCAATCATGTTCACATACCCTCTTTCTTAAATCGCTGGAACTAAATCTGTGGTCCCGCTTGTTAAAATATAGATCTATATCTCTTTTACGGCATATATCTTTACCTGTAAACTCTTTATCTCTATACTCTTCTCCTAATATTCTAACATTTATCTGGTATAATGTCAATATATCTTCGACATCTCTTTCTGAAGAGTATGGTATAATCTCATCGACGTATTGTACACCCTTTAATTGCGTGTATCTTTCTACAATAGATTGTACTGGGTTATTCTTATCTGGACGATCTGATGAAGGATCCATTTGCAATCCCACCATCAAATAATCGCATTGTGTTTTAGCTTCGCGTAACATAGCGATATGTCCTGCATGAAGCAAATCAAACGTGCTAAAGGTTATTCCTATCTTATTCGACAAGCTTTAGCCTTTCATTATAACTTTGAACTTCTGCTAAAATAGACAGGTCAGTTCCAGACTTGTAACCAGAAGCTATAATAGCTGCAACATCTTTAGGAAAGCAATGGCCTCCGTAACCGCGATCTTCAGTGACAATTGTATGGCTATCTCCTATGCGTTTATCTGCAGCAACTCCGTTTCTTACTGTTTCATAATCGATACCAGCATTTTCGCACATATCATAGACTTGATTAAAGAAAGCTACTTTACAAGCAAGAAATGAATTTCTTAAATATTTTATCATAATCAATTCTTCAACATCAAATCCGTTTATAATCGTGACTGTTGAATAGGCAAATGTTTTAACCCAGAATTCTGAGTCTCCTCCTATTTGCATAGTATTGTTTGATTTGAAATCTTCAATAGCGTGAGCTGCTCTTAAATATTCTGGAGAGAACGCTATCTTTTCGTAAGGATATGCTCTCTTAATTAAGCGCCAACCTTCTAGGCTTATAGTTGACTTAATTAAGATCGGAGTACCGGGGTTACATTTTTCTATGACATTATATACGTTAGACATATCACACTCACCGTTTTCTCCTTCTGGAGTTGATACGCAGATTATTACTCCATCCGCGTTATCAAATTGTGTGTGAATATCACCATAGCCCATTGCAGGATCATAGATCGTAACATTATGCTCGTATTCTAACCAAAGAGCGTGAGCTTTTCCCACAAATCCATATCCTGCAATGACTATATTCATTTTTTATAACTCCATTCATAATTTAGCCAGTCTTTAGTATCTTTCAACACTTTACATTTATCACCTTTTTGATCTAATAAAGATCTTGAGACATGCATAATTTGGCTAGACAAATTGTATTCTTTCTTTTGACAGAGATAATGAGAACCAGACGAGCAATGAAACGTATATGTTTCTTTATCTCCTTCAACTCCAATTATATCTTTACTTATTCTCCAATCGTCGCCGTGTTTTAATTTTTCTTCAAAACCAGCGAGTACTCGATAGTGGGTTCCTTCTTCTTCTATTACTTCAATTAGAACCCAACATATCGGCGAATAAGTCCTATCAGACACCTTTCTTCCAATTGTCTTGCCATTTATCAATAAATTCAAGTTTTTGTTCTCGAGTCCATTCCGAAAGATATTCGTTATCTTTATCAAAAAGTTTAAGAATTCGCTCTTCATCTAATATCATTGTATCGATGATTTGCTCTCCAAGAAAATGTTGGGAAAATTCTTTTACTTCTTCGCATGTGACTGAGTCATTAACATACTCAATGACACTCGCTTCTGTCATACTTAATGGGACGCCTTCTTCGGTTTCCATCTTACTTACTGGAATTGCATAGCGCATCCTATGAGTAGAGACAACCGTCGCTACGACGTATCGTTCATCTGACATTATTTTTCTCCTTAGTAATTTATCCATTGAACTTGAGCGTATCTAGCATCAAGCCAATCGCGATATTCTTGTGCATCTAATGCGCAAGTGAAGTATTTATTCACCCACGCTTTGTTGTAATATGCTCTGATTATTATCATATTAATCTTCTCTGTAGAATATATGAGAACCCATACGCGCTACTCTATGCATGGATGGAGCCCAATAAGCTTTCATCCAATGCGCGTGGTAATGTGTTGCACCTTCTGTAATTCCTCGGTATTGATTGCCAAGATACATGTCTCGTGCATATTTACGAGATTTTTCCCATGCGTCATTATCATAAGGTGTATCGTGTTTACCATCGCAATACCAACTAAATTGACATGATTTCTTTCCTGGTTTAAAACCTTGATGAACAACGTCACATACGCTATCAGGAAAGCGCTTACTCATTACTCTATTTAATACAACATCAGAGACTGACATTGCATCAACTAATGATACTGCATGAGTCTCAAAGTATATATTGAGAGCTAAGCAATTCATTTCTTGTGTTTGATACTCAACAAAGTCTTTTTCTACTTCTTGAGCTGCAAGCTCTTGACCTGTATAGACAAGAGCTCCAAACGCAGCTGTATTAATAGCTACTGCAATAAGAGCTGATGTAATTTTTTTAAACTTCATAGTACTGCCTCATAGTTTATATTATTATAGAATCAGTCTATACTGTTTTCTATAGGTTGTAAACTATTTAGTGACCAAAATTATTTTTTATTTGTGTTAGTACATTCGTAAGTTTAAAGACAATACCAGTCTTCTTTGCTTCATCTGACCAATAACTTTCGTCACCGGTCAGATCTGTTAATACTTCGAGAAGCATCATATTTTGGTTTCTTACTATATCATGCTCTTTATATAGATCGCTAATCTCTCTATTTAAATCTTTAATTTCAAGTCTTAGAACATCTATATTGGCACTACCTGCCCTAACTTTCATCTGGTTTGTACTTATCCCAAAAGGCGTAGTCTACAGCATAAAGGCGTTTAAGAAAATCAATTTGTTCTTCACTAAAATCTTGCTCAAAGATTTCTTTCGTAGTTTGGTTCAGTTTATGTTTAACATTAAAGGTTGAAGAAACATCTTCTTTTTTAACTAAAGTAAACTTTTTAAACTTATTAGTATCAACGAACCAAGCTTGAGGGTGAAAATGATGAAGCTGATGAGATGATCCGATTTTATGCAGATGTTTAAAGAATAAATCTATCTTTTCTTGCTTAGTACATTCACTAAGTTTTTTACCAAACGACGCAAAAATATCTTCACCATAATGATAATAACGTTGTTTTTCTACAAGATAACCGTTAATACATGAAACAAATCTATTAATAGGATCTGAGTAAACTACGATTGGTCTACCTCGTGCTTCATCATATTCGTCTGTATCTCTAAATACTTGACGTCTTTCAGGAAATGATTCTTTAATTGTTACACTACAACTTCTCGGAACTTCAAACCAATTTCTTTCGCCGTCGAGATTATACATCAAAGGGAACTTAAGCTTTTGACACCAAAAACAATCACACTTATTAAACTTAAACTCTTCTTTTATATCAGTAGGAGGCAACAAGAAGTCACGCAGGCTTTCATCTTCGAAAATAATACTAGGTAAGTTTTCTATTCCGTACCTTTTAAGTTTATGATTGATGTTTCCATCTGGTGCTGGTCCTTCTTCAGTTAGATGCATATCCCAATTAGCATAGTCTTGATATCCTTTTACATCTTCCATCCAATCAAAATTATCAAACGCGTGTGCAAAAGAATCTGCTTTTACTTTTCTCATATCAGAATCGCCCATCCAAGCAAAGTGCCAGCCCATATCTTGTATCACACGATTATTGTGTGTTGGCCAACGAATTGGGAGGTGCATAGAACCACAACGGATTTTGTTTATTGAAAACTCCATAATTTGTTTTTTACTCGCAAAGAACATGGCTTTCCACCATACAACTGGACTATCGTCAGTATTATATGCTCTTAAATCGGCACGACCCTGCAGATAAGCTAACGGTATTTTGAGAATAATTTCTTGATGTGCAAGAGCCATTCTTGCAACCCATTTAACATTTTCTGGTCTAATGATTTCATCAGCATCACCGTATAAGAATACATCGTTATCTCTAAAACCAGACATGCCTTCCATTACCGCATCTTTTTGCATTCTTTCTCTTGCACGAGCATATACTGAATCTTCATTATCTTTATTTACACCTGCATTAATCTTATCAATCTTTTCAACTACGATATCTTCACGTTCTGGAATGTGATGTTCGACGTAGATGATTTTTTCCATTGGAAGACCATGCTTCTGGGCAATCTCAAGAAACTTTCTTTGTACTGGTTTACCGCTGTGAGTTTTATCAGACTCAACAATAATAAATTTATCGACTACATCTTTTAAAAGATTAACTCTTAGTTTTAAGAGTTCTTCTCCTGTTGGTGCAAAAAATGGAAAGCAATCTACAATCATTACTTTGTCCTTTCTAGAACGGTTAGGCCGTTATTATTTGTTCTTAATTCTTTAAACTTCCATTCAGGATTTTCGATAACAAAATCGATTATTGATTTAAGTAACCCTTCGCCTGCTATTGGTCGTTTATCCGCAAAGTCTCTCCAGTTTTGTTTTTCATCTCTGCATCCATATGTATGAGTGTCATGGAATACTAAATATTTGTTAGCCTTGTTACCATGTATTTCTAGCTCACGTTTTAATTGAGAACCAGAATGCCACGTATCAATGAACAACAAATCACACTGCTCAATTTCAATATTCAAAACGTTCTCTTTTTCATAAGTTACATCTTTTCCAACAGACTTTGCTCTTGTGAATAGGTTTTGAACTTCTTCGTTTAATTCGATATCGTATGATCTCAAAGATGCGTTAGTATTAAGAAATGCTCTAGTACTAGCACCATCTCTGACACCCATTTCACATATTCTATCACATTCCATTCCTAAAGTATATAGCAATTCGATGTGTTCGTTAATATCAGAGAAAGTGTTCTTTACTCTATTATATTCACCTTCTATAAATTGTACAAAACTCATATGTCTAACCACCTTCTATTGTTTAAAGTCCATTGAACCACTTCATCAATTCTTTCTCTAACTGGTTGTGGAGTCCAACCCATGTTCGCCATACGATCACCGCTAAGAGCATAACGAAGATCATGCCCAGGACGGCTAGAATGGAAATCCATAAATTCATAATTTAATTCCTTCCCTTGAGACTCTGCAATTAATTGAGCTAATTCTAAATTGTTTAATTCTGTCGATCCACAAATATTAAACTTAGGACACTTAATGCCTGTATTGTTTGTCATATCAAGAGTGCGTTCGTTTTCTAATAGGAACAATGTAGCATCTGCAACATCTTCAGCATGAATATAATGACGTGAACCTGGAATTGTTTTTGTTTCATCACTGTGAATAGTTACCGTACCGCCATCTCGTACATTACGAATAGTCATAGGAATAAACTTTTCTGGATGTTGTCTTTGGCCAAATACGTTCATTGTATGGGTAATGTATATTGGCATTTTATATGTATTTTGATAAGCTACTGCGAGTTCTTCTGCTCCAGCTTTAGATGCAGAATAAGGATTAGTACAATTATAACGATCGTATTCATCGTATTTAACACCTTCTGGTGCAGGACCAAATACTTCATCAGTTGAAAAGTACAAGAAACGTTCTAGATTATCTTGTCTTCGACCATAATCTAAAAGGTTTGCAGTACCAACAACGTTATCCATCACAAATTCCATAGGTCTATCAATAGAACGATCTACGTGAGAGCCTGCTGCAAGATGTGCAATGATATCAACAGGACCGATGTCTGCTTCTAGCATCGGGTTAATTTCTGCTTTTAAATCGTGGAAGATTGTGCGGACTCTTTTCCTCTCGGTTGGAGTACGTTCTTGAAGCAAGTCGTGTAAACGATTAAGATTGCCACTATAATCTAAGCGATCTAGTGTTACAATTTCCCAATCTGTTCGCATAAGCACTTGGTTAATTAAATGATGGGCAATAAAGCCACCGCCACCAGTAATTAATATTCTCTTCATTATATACTCCTCATCAATAACATTTTGTAAAAGCAATCACGTGATATCAGAGGTGATTGCCATATTAAGTTTATTTATAATCAGAATTTATATTTGATTGTAGCCTTAATGCTATCATCGATTTCTGATTTTTGACCGGTCCAAGGATTTACTTGGTCTTTTCCTTGATGTAGATATAATCCTAACTCAACTGGTCCTTTAGTATGAATTGCTGCAAGATAGTTATATGTAAATCCTAAGTCGTCGTCTGCAACTCTATGCGCAGTAAACATTATTTCTTTACTATAATTATACATTACACCAAAGTCCATGCGTGTATTCTCAGCGTCTTCCCATCTTTCAATGCCAAGACCTACTGGAACTCCCATGCGATGGAATGATGTGCCAACCGAATAACCATGTTGTGTTTCATCATCTTTCTTAATGCCCATATACGAAACGTCGAGAATACTTACTCGAGCAGTTGCACCGTAATATAGTGAATCGTCTTCAGGATTCCAACCAACTACGCCGCCATATGGCATATCACGCTTTAAACGATATGTATTAAATTCAAACTCGTCGTTGTTTTCCCAACCACCAAAAGTAAGAACTACTTTTTCGTTATGATCAATACGAGAACTTGGTTTTGTAATAATAACAGGTGCACCGATTTTAGATGTTTTTGCAAAACCTAAACGCTGAGCATCTGTTTCACCTACGTATAATCTTGCGTTATTACCGATACCGAGTCCCATTTGCTTTTCAGTAATTGTGTTATCAAGAGATCTGTTCAAAGCATAGTTTGTATCGAACCTTGCTCCAAAACCTGCCCAATTTGCTAAAGGATGATCGATGTCTGTTTCGTAACCACCCATGGCCTCAAAACGAGTATCAACTGTTCCTTCAGTATTTGTGTCGTCAATATAGATTTCAAAAGTGCCGTTAACGAACGGTCCGTTTTTTTCTTCGGGTTGTTCATGTCCACCTGCCATAGCACCTGATGCTATAGTTGTGGCTAAAACCGCACTTAATATTTGTTTCATGTTAACCATATCCTTTACTTTAACCAACCGATTTTTTCACCGGCTTCAATACGACGTTCTGCTTCCGCTTTACTACCTGGGTAACGCCATGCCCAAATAACGATTAGTGCAAACATAATAAACATATACAATGTTGCTTTTATATTTCCCGTACCAAAATACATAAATCCTAATGATGTTGACATTACTGCAACCATTAAATATTTTGCTTTTTGAGGGTAAACTCTTAGTTTAGACCAGTTTTTAACAAATGGACCAAACCTTGGGTGGTTCATAATCCAGTTGTGTAAACGGTCGGAGGACTTGGCAAAACAAAACGTCGCCCCTAAAATAGGTGTACTCCACGGTAGTCCAGGTAGTAATACTCCTAAATAAGCTACGCCTACCAAGAGGATGCCTAATACAAACCAAAAGGCTTTTTTAATCTTAGTCATACTATTATCTTTCTGTGTTTGACCGCTAAAGAAAGCGGCTTGTAATTGATTCATTATAATACATCCCTTAGAGCTGATACCAACTCCATCATCATGTTATCTGTGTGGAATGGAGTCGGAGCAATGCGCAATCTTTCTGTTCCAGCTTCTACAGTTGGTGAGTTGATTGCTTGAATATATATGCCGTATTCGTTAAGTAACCGATCGCTTGCTTCTTTGCATTTAAACGCGTCGTTTACCATTATAGGAACAATATGAGTACATGCATTTTCATGCACTGGTATATTCCTTCTTCTAAGCATTTTCTTAAGCTGCTTAGTTTTTGATTGATGTTTTTCTCTAAGTGATTTGTGATCTTTTACGTAATTTATAGAGGCGATAGCCCCAGCACACAAAACAGGTGAGATGGATGTTGTGAATATAAATCCGCTTGCGACTGATCTAATAGCATCAACAATCGTTTTATTAGCTGCAATATAACCTCCTTGTACACCGAAAGCTTTACCAAGCGTTCCGTTAATTATATCTATATCGTCAGAGTACATGTTTAATTGTTCACAATATCCGCCACCAGTCTCACCATATAAACCTACTGCGTGAACTTCATCAATATAAGTTAACGCGTTATATTTATGCGCCAACGCAACAATATCTTTGATAGGAGATATATCACCGTCCATACTATACACGGACTCGAATACGATTACAGGATTTAATTTTTGTTTAACGACTTTCTTTAACGTTGCTTCTAAATCGTTCATATCGTTATGTTTAAATACTCTTTTTTCACTACGAGAATGTTTTATTCCCATGATTAAAGAAGCATGATTTTTGTTATCTGATATAAAACAGATATTTGGTATGATTCTAGATAAGGCTATTAAAGTCCACTCATTTGCTACATAAGCACTAGAGAAAAGTAATGAAGACTCTGTTTTATGTAAAGATGCTAATTCTCTTTCAAGTGTTACGTGATAGTGAGATGTTCCACCAATATTTCTTGTTCCTCCAGAACCAGCACCGGTTTGATCCAGAGCTGTGTGCATAGCATCAATAACATACTGATTTTGACCCATGCCCAAATAATCATTTGAGCACCAGTTAACTATATTCTTTGGAGCATATTTTCCATACCATATTGAGCGAGGGAAATTCCCCCGCTCTCTCAATATATCGTTAAAGACTCTATATCTTCCGTCTGATTTGTATTCGTCAATCGTGTTTTCAAAGTATTTCATATATTCCATATTATTTTTATGCTTCACACGCTGCGCAATCTGCTGACATAACACGTTTCCTCGTAAGAGATTGTGCTGCTGACATAGAATAAGCATAATATAAACTCTTAACACCCATCTCGTTTGCGTACAAATATAGGGCATTAATATCTTTGACAGTCATATCCGGATCTAACATTAAGTTTAAGCTTTGACTTTGATCAACGTACTGTTGACGAATTGCAGCTTGGTCAATAATAGTATTTGGACTAATCTCTGAGAAAGTTTTAAATACTGCACGTTCGTCTTCAGTTAAGAACTCAAGATGCTGAACAGATCCGTCACGGTTTTTAATTGATTCCCATACATCTGGCGTATCTTGTTCTTTACTAATTAACAATTCTTTTAAATATGGATTGCGAATAGTAACTTTCATTTTCGCTAGATCTTTAACATAAGCGTTAGAGAATTCTGGCTCAATAGATTGTGATACTTGACCAAGGATAAAACTCGATGATTTAGTAGGAGCAATAGCCATTGTTGTGGTATTACGCATTCCATAACCTTCAAGTAATTCTGGTTCACCTAATGTTTTAGCCATTTGACGAGACGCTTCATACGAACGTTCTTGCATTGTTTTAGCAATTTCAAGATTTAGTTGAGCAGCTTCTTTTGACTCAAAGGAAATCATCTTAGACTGTAGATGTGAATGCCATCCTAAAATACCAGCACCAAGTGCACGGTGTTTCAGAGCAAAATCACGAGCACGTTTCATATAGATTTGACCAGCTGTTTTACGAACAAACTCTTCGCATACCGTATCAAGGAACATAGTCAATGTTTCAATCGCATCTGTTTCTTTGATTTCATCCCAATGTAAAACATTAAGAGAAGACAATACGCATGTAAACGTTTCCTCATGTGAAGATGGTAATGCGATTTCAGCACACATATTTGAAGCGTGTACTCTCATATCCTTATCTTTATATACTTGTGGACGACCATCGTTTACGTTATCTGAAAATAGAATATAAGGGAAACCAATTTCAGAACGACGTTGTAGTACCTTTGCCCATAGACGACGTTTGTCTGGATCTCCAGCTTTCATTTCATCAATGAATTTGTTACTAACATTGATGCCAGTTGTTAACCCTTGAATAGGATTACCTTCTGTGCCAATGTCTAGAAACTCGTCAGCGTCTGGGTGTTCAATGTCTTGATATGCAGCAAAGAAACCACGACGTACTGAACCTTGTGATACGACTGAAGCCAAAGTATCGTACATCTGCATGAAGTGCACAGAACCTGAAGATTCACCTGAGTCTCGGATAGGAGCTCCACGGTGTCTGATTGCGCCAAAATAACCTGATGTACCACCACCATTTTTCATCAACATGCCATTTTCTGCATGGCCGAATAAGATTGCTGACATGCTATCATCGATGTACGATCCAAAACATGATACTGGCAACCCACGTTCTTTACCATAGTTTGCCCAAATAGGGGATGCTAGGGAATAAAAACCACGACTCATGTAGTCATAAAATTTATCAGAAAAGCCGTCATAAGAAGCTTTACCTGCTTTTGTTTTTGCCATATCCTTAAGGTACCATTCAGCTTTATCAGCAATGAAACGGATACGGTCTTGCGGCTTTTCTTTTTCTTCTAGATAACCGCGCGACAAAAATGTCTTGGAGTCATCATTTAGCCAATAGAATTTTTTGTATTTTCTCATAATATACTTCCTTAAAATAAATCGTCTTCAGTGAATGCCTTTGTCTTCTTAGAATAAGCGGTCGAACGCTTGACAAAGAAATCAACATTTTTGGTACTTAGGATTTCTTCTACGAACCATTCAGTACTTGCAATTGCTTCTTCATCAACCTCGTACAAAGGCTTCATATCAATAGCTTTTAACGATTGATTAAAGCGATGCTTAAGGAATTCTTTCACTGTTGCTTTGGGTAAAAAGTCTAAATCATGCTCGGCATAAATCCAATCAACGATTGCAGACTCGGCTTTGAACGCATCACGGCAAAGACGATTAACTTCGTTATTACTATCTTTATCGAACCATTCTGGGTTTTCTTCACGGATAATATTTACAAGCTCAAATCCGAAACGAGCGTGGATATCTTCTTCTTTTGATGTTGCTTCAACTGCATTTGAAATACCTTTAAGAACATTCTTGTGTTTATTGAAAGCCATCATAATTAAGAACTGAGAGAATAAAGATACGTTTTCAACAAACATAGAGAATAGAATGATTTTGTGGAAATAGTCTTTATCATCTGCAGGAGAACCAATTGATTGCTCTAAATAAGCAATACGCTTTTTCATCGCAGGTACTTCTACTACTTTTTCAAACTCTTCATTAAGACCCATAATCTCGATTAAGTTTGAATATGCATCGGCATGACGAACTTCTGATTCGCCAAATGTAATACCAACTGCCGCGATTTCAGGTTTAGGAAATCTATCGCCAATTTTAGCCCAGAAAGTTTTAACTGCAACTTCAATTTGAGAGATAGCCAACATGGCTTTCTTTACGATTTCGACTTCTTCTGGTTTCATACGGACCTTCATGTCTTGAATATCAGCTGAATAATTAAACTCAGTGTGTACCCAATATGAATGACGAATAGCGTCAGTATATTCTACTAGTTGAGGATACTCGTATGGCTTTAAGCTTGTGCGCTTACGAAAGATGTCTGGTTTGTTGTTAAAACGAAATAGGATATACTCACGAGCTAAATCGTGTAAACCCATATCCATTATAACATTCTCTACTGTTTTATGGATAGTATCAACATTTACAATAACATCATTTGATTCTAGATTGATAGTTTCTACGACTTCAGAAGTAATCTCACTTGATAAGTTTTTACTTCTAATTCCAATACCTTTCATAGCTTTTTCTACGGCTGCTGTAATCTTGTCTTTATCGAAATCTTTTGTAGTTCCGTCACGTTTTGTTACATAATTAACCGGTCTTAATAGTTCTATTACATTTGAAATTGGTTGCGTATTCTCTAACATCATAGGCGCCTCTTTGTTTAAAAGTGTAAAGTAGTACGCATCACAAAACTATGCAACGTTTACTACTTTTATTTGGAATTCTACCAATGAGTCTATCAATTGGTAGGTGTATTTATCAACTACGGTACCACATATGTGGTAATATGTCAATCTTTTTGAATAAAAGCGCCGATGCTTGGGAATATTTTTGTGATGGCTTCGGCACAAGCAATAGCAATTTCCATATGTTCTTGTTGTGTTCCATTAGACGAACGTAGTTCAATATAATGGATCCACGAACGAATAGAACCTTGCATATATAAACGACTTGGTGTATTACCTTCAGGTAAAATAGCACGAGCCTGTTCTTTTGCGATACCATTTTCAATAGCCCACGCATATGATTTCATTGCTTCGTTCCAAACATTTCGTTGATGAACTTCCCAAGCCATATGCAGAGATACATCGTCAGTCATAACGCTGTTTTGCCGATTTTTTGGATCTTGTAATCTAGCTTTACGAACAACCATTTTACTATCTAGGTCACGGATATCAGCATAGCGTTGGCTAAACTCTTGGAATGCAAATGAACGATGACGTAACATTTGGCGAGCGATATCACGGGTTGTTTCAATTTCCATAGTAGCATTAGCCATTTCAAACGGTGACCAATGAGCATGTTTAGCAAGATATGACAATAGCTTAGGAGCTGTTTCTTGGTTTAATTGGTTCGATGGGTTTGATACTCTTGCGCAGTACGCGATTAAATCTTGTACGTCGTCCAAACCAATGATTTCATCTTTGGATGGTTGTGAATATGCGATTAGTCTAGCTTTCATTTTTAATCCTTCAAGTTTTGCGCCATGCGGCTAATTTTAATTCGGCTGTTAAACCATAGTACGTATTTTCTTCTATTATTCTTTCAGGATTTAATCCTGCTAGAAACATTTCGTTTATATCTTTACCATCTATATCAGATGGCCAAATACAAACTTTATGGCCGTTCTTAATAACCTTCTCCATGCGATTGCATATCTCTTTATTTCTAGGCTCTGCATCAAAGACATATACAGCGTTATCGTTAGCAGAATTACTATTACCTTCAGCACCATTCATAGATATTGCATTTGATAAGAAGAAACTGTCAATAGCGCCTTCTACAATATAATATATTTGGGTTTGATCTACTTTATCTAAACCAAATATCTTTGGTCTATCTTCAAACATTATAGTTATATATCTGATACCTTCAGGATCAAATCCACGCGCTGAGACACCAAAACAATTACCGCGTTCGTCTAGAAACGGAATGATTAAACGAGGTTCGTCGTGCTTTACACTTTGAAACTTACCAGGAATAATTTCATTAATCCATGTTTTAAACTTACGCGCAAAATATAAACGGTAATGATGTGATGGTGGAATTTTACGTTGATTGATATAACGCTTTATAGGATGATCATGTTTAAGCTGACTTACCTTTTTAATTTTGGCAAGAGGATTTGTTTTGTTAAAAACAGGAGCCTTAGTCTTAAACTTATCATCGTCTTGTTTGGTATCCTTAATAGTATTATTAGCTTTACCTACAAACTTATCAGCTACGTAATCATTGTATAATTGCATATCTTGGCCTTTAAGGAAATATGAAAATCCTTGAGAAGCATTACAATTATGACAATAGAATGAGAATTTGTTGTCTCGTTCTAACAACCAAGCGCGTGCCTTTGAGCGTGACTTTTGAGAGTCACCACAGATAGGACAACGAAAGTTGATTTTATACGGATTAGTATGTTTTATCTTAAACTGATCTAGACGACCAGAAAGCATTTGAGCATATTGTATGTCTACAAAATCTACCATTATAAATTGATTCCATGTTGCGTGATAATAACATTATACGCCGGAATCTGTCAGATGTACACAACTTAATTAAAAAGATATGGCCAATTAATTCGCGCGACAAGAAGAACGATTACCCCGCCAATACCCATCATATAGTATTTCCAATTTTCTAGGGCATTAACTTTTTTATTCTGATCGTTGATACGAGAATGCAAACCACGTTCCATTACTTCAAGCTTTTCAAGTATTTCTTTATTACTCATAGCTCGTTTTTCAGCGTTGTGCTGCGCAAGTTTTTCATGGTCTCCACGAGACGATCGTCTGTATTCTTCTAACCTATCGCTCAATACTTGTAAACGTAAATCTTCATTACGTCTAGTTTCGTCAACCGTACGTTCAATTTCTTCTAACTTTTCTTTTGTAAAAGCGATTACTTCTGACTGGACAGCAACGTTTTTACTAAGGTCGACCATAAGTTCCATTGATGATTCAACCTTGTTAAAGAACTTTTGGATTTGTTTGATATCACTTTGTATTAGGCGTATATCTGTTTCCCAATTAGTTTGTTCTTTTGACAATATATTATTCCTTTAATGCCTTTTGATAACGGAGGCTAGTGGCGAACTCCATGATTATAATATAATCACACTAGAAATGATATATCTATATTTATGAATATTGGGCTGGTTGGTTCAACAAAATAGACTTTTTTATAGCATAACTGCTATTCTTACTGGTCATACTGAGATTCGTATATGCCTATGATTTTCTTTTGTTGTTGAATGTATGCTCTTAAATCTGCAAGATTCAAAGCTATATCTCCATAACCTTTATCCGTTAAACCAAATATTGCCTTATCTTCAGATTTTAGTTTTGCGAATACTTCATCTACATTTTCTGGAGTTACAATTATAAATTCTATTTCTCTCATAGTTAATTGAGGAGGATTAGGAACAATTGGTTTAGATGGTTTAACGTATTCTGTTTCAGTTATTATTTTCGGCGGTGGTTCCACTATCGGATTTGATGAGCACGCCGCTAGCGATAAGATCATCGTAAACCCAAGGACACTCGCTATTAAACGCTTTTGCATTTTTAGCTTTCCTTTCATTATCTGTTAGTTCAGCTCCTGATTCCAATTCAAAACATCTAAAAGCTTTCTTAGAAGCTCCGTTAACGACCCTTTCTACTAATGTAGGCTTAGCAGCAGCTAATGCTCCTAAATCGTGGTCACCTAAGCGTTTTTGCAATTGATTTTTCTGTGCGTTAATTTCGCTGAATGATTTTTGCAACTCATCATATTGCTCTCTTTGACGTTCAAAGTTTGCTTGCATGTCAGCAATTGTTGCTAAGTTCTTTTCATTAACTTGAGCAATCTGATCTACTTGTGCTGTCAATGTGGCATTATATTGTACAAGTTCTACAATTTTGGCTTGGGTGGATTTGTAGTAGACTGCACCGCCTCCACCCATTGCCATGATTATAATGCCTAAATATAAGAATGATGGCATATTTTTAGATCAACGACTTACTCGTCGTCATCCTCGTCGTCATCATCATCTTCATCTTCGTCTTCATCATCTTCGTCTTCGTCGTCAGCTTTTGCTTCCATAGCTTTTTTATATTTTTCTTCTAAAGCCAAAGCGATACGATTGCTAATTTCTTCGCTGAACGTGTTATTGACTTCAACTGCATCGCCTTCGATTGCAGCTGCAATAATTTTTTCTAATGACATTTTACTGCCTCCTTTGTTTAAACTATATTCTATTTATACTAACTAAACATTTTAGCTTGAGTTGCTGGTCCAACAATACCATCTGCAGTTAAACCGTTCATCTTTTGCCATTTCTTTACGGCAGTAAGAGTTCCAAATCCAAAATCACCATCAGCTGTTACGCCAATAGCCTTTTGCATCTTTTTAACATCATCACCTTGCATACCTTTACGTAGAGTGCGTACTGCATTTGTAGATGTTTTCTTGGGGGCTGGTGCTTTACCGCCAAGGATTGCTAATGCTTCATCCCAACGACGATTACGGTCATCTAAACCAATAGTACCGCCATTAATTTTTTTAGTTAACCCTTTATTATCGCCTTTATCTGCCCATTTTTCTAACTTATTTGTAGACCAAAACCAACAAGCAGACTCAATAGCGCCCTTAGGCGTTGAAACATACTCAGCCGCTTCTTCGGCTGTCATATCTACTGTATTTGCGAATTGTGTGTAATTATTTCTGCCTGTAAGCTGCTTGATACCTCGACCCCTAAAGAGCCAGCCATCGCCGGGATTAACGTTTCCCAAGGCTCCTCGTTTGGACCTAAACTCATCTTGATAGACGTAGTTTGCAATTTTTTCTTGGTTTCTAGCGTAGTCTTTTGCATTTCTTTTACCCTTTCCAAAGTAACGACCAAACACTGAGTTTAATGCTTTTTCTGAATAATTAAGATTTTCTACTAAACGGGTAAAGTCTAATGACTCATGCGCACACTGAGCCATGAAGCCAGCGATACGATTGTTTGTATTGATTTCATATTTTTCAAACATAGGAACTGCTGCTTCATACCAAGCTTCAGGATTTTTATTTGAAGGAATCATTGCACTGAATTGTTCTAACGTAATCATGTTTTATCTCCAATAATGTCTCTTAGTCTTTTATTTTTTGAAGAACTATTCTTTGACGTCCATTTCTTTTGTCCTGCTTTAGACATATGGCCACCATCCATTCCGGCGATATTACCACCACCTACATTATTAACTGGTTCTTCATCCATAGCACTTAGCTTTGCAGCAATTGCCATCTTACGTTTTTTCTCTTTTGATTTACCTTTAAACTGAGGAGCGTCTGAGTCTTGAAAGTCGTCTATCCAAGCACCCATATCATCACTCTTTTTCAACTTTTCGTTGACATTTTCAGCTAACACAGTATAATGGTTATACCTACTAGAAAATAATTCCATAGATTCTTGTAGTTGTTCATCACTTATGTCTTCAGTAAGAGTTGATTCATCTGTGAACACTTTATATTCTTTAATGAGGAATAACGCAGCTGCGTATGTAGCAAATCTAGAACTACCACCAGGCACTTTAGCTAGGAGTTTCTTTAGATTTGCTATCATTCTATCAAATATACCCCACGCCTTTCTCTGACGAGAGTTAGTAAATTCTTTTGATTTAATTAAGACATTACCCTTATCATCAATGATGCCGAGTTTATGTGCTTCCCATTTATTAAATGGTGTAGCTAAACGTCTTATAAATTGATAGACTAAAAATAGATCTACTACCATTTGTTAAATTCCTCTAAGCTTTTCGCTTATACTTATATCTGAAATAATATTATCTTTACTAAGCATAATATCATCATATTCTATTACCGAAGGCATAAAGTTTAAATACTCTACGAACGGCTTTAAATACTCGTGATAGTCATGTAGCTTCATAAAGAGCATGTTAGTTGCTTCAGGTCCAAAAATATTATATATGACGATCAAGTGGTTCAAAATCAACCTTTCTTTCAAATCATTATCTTGTCTATATCTACCAAAAAGTTTACGTAAATATTGAAATCTTTTCAAGTCCTCATCGAATTCGATTATATCAGTACAATTAGGATTGTCGTAATACTTCGAAGCAAATAACAGAAAGGTTGATTCTGTTAATTTCATTTTGTTTATGCGTCAGCTACAATCGCGTCTTCAACAGCTGTATCACCAGTAACACCTAAGTCGCCAGCAGCAACTGCGGTTACTTTCATCGGTACCAAGCATTCTGCATAATGACGGCTATTTGATGTATGATACAACCACCAGCCTGGACCAGTAATACCTTTAGCGCGGTTAGATGCAATGCCTGCCTCTGTAAGGTCGACAAAGATTGCGTTATCGCGATCGTTTGATTTGTTTGTGTTTGATGCAGCATCTTCCAACCATTTTGGTACGGAAGCTAGTGCATCTGTTTTTCCCCATAGTGCCATTGTTGTTCTCCTAGTTTGGGTTAATTAATAGTTTGTGACCTGGTCTTTATCGCCACCAGCTTTCGTAACTAATTTCTTAGTAGCTCTCATAATACCTTTTTTACGCTTAGACGTATTCTGGAAATCAGAAGCATCATCAGAAGCTTTATTAATATAAGTTCCTAACTTTTCAGGCGATAATTCATCAAGCTGATCTGTTTCTTCGTTTTTCTTTTTACGCATCATAGCAAAATCGTCACCGTCAATGTCTCCATCGTTATCTTTATCTAACGCCTTTTGTCCACCAGAAAGTTTCTTTTTACTTTCTTCTAATTCGTTAATGAATGTACTAAACCGTTTCATTTTGATTTCCTTTTTGTATGTTTACTGATAGTATTTATAAAAAAATTACCATTTGACCTTATCAGCCCAATATGCGGCTGACATTTTCCCCTTAGCGATGTTTTTACCGTGGCGAGCCTTAAACGACTTACGTTTTGCTTTCATTTTATCAGACTCACCCTTTTTAGGATCACCAGCTGTACTTGCACCTTGCTGACCAAATCGAATTGTTTTAACTTTGTCACCATCTTTAGCAACAACAATATGACTTTTAGTAGGATGAGAAGGAGTACCTTTGGCTTTATTAAAACCGGCTACACCAGCGTTCTTTAAACGTGGATCTTTTTCTTCAGTATATAATTCACTAATATATGTTTTAAAAGTTTTCATCTAATATCTCTCTAGTGATCGTAATGCTTGCCATTATCGTGTTGACTATGGACTTTAAAGTGGTGTACTGTATAGCCGTCGGATGTTTTATGTGATTTAACATGTTTTAATTTAGTTCCAGCTGGAAGAACTGTTTCTTTTTCAGGATGGTTGGACTGTTGGCGTGCGCCTTCGCCGTCTATATGAACGGCTTTAGTTTTCTTATCGGCGTGAATTGCAAGAATATGTCCGCTTCCAAATTCTTTTGCTGATTTATGATCATGTGATGTAGACATATGAGCTGGGTTGTGAACTATACCATCTTTACTCTTTTTAGCAGCCGCACCAAAGTCGTGATGTGAACCGTGATACAAAGTTATTTTTTTACCAAGAGGTTTAGAATGTTTATGGATTGTGTGATGCACATGGGCTTCGCTATTGCGAATATGTTTTTGCTCGTGACGATCAGGAAATTCACTGTGGTCATCCCAATGCGAATGGTCCATTTTATGTATTTTGTGCTCGTGAGCAGCTTTTTTACTGTAGCCTTTGTGATGATCAGGACTTAATCCTTTTTTATGCTGACTTATTAAATGCTCATTCATTTCTGAAGAGTTACGTTTAAAATGACCGAAAGCTTCACTCTCATGATTGTCATCATGTGCGCGAGAAGAATGGTTTGATAGATGTTCACTGTGATCTGTTTTATTATGACTCGCAGCGTGATCAGCTAAAGATTTTTCATGATCTGCTTTAACGCCAAAAGCTTTTTTAACTTTTTTTATTATAGATTCGTTAGTATCTTTTTTCTTTTCTTTTTCTTTTTTCCTGTCGAATGAAGTATCATGAGCAACAAAAACGTTTCCATCTTTATCTTTATCAAAGCCAGGTGTAGCCTTATCTTCTTGTTCTGCTATATATTGTTTAAAAGTTATCATTTTTTTACCTTAGAAGCTAAGTCTTTATCAGCTCCTCCCCAAGTACCAGAAGACTTTGTAATGAAAGAATTTACCCTAGCATGACCCCATTGTTGTGGAGTTGTGCCAGGTTTATGTCCAGTACGCCATGCCGCAACACCTCTATTATATACTTTACGCAAAATACCTGCGGCCATACCCGATTTTTTTGCTTTATCTGCTAAAGATTTACCTGCAGCGTCTTCTCCTAAGAAATCAAACTCTTCGTTTGTAAAACCCATTGCGCGTGCTTTCTTTGTATGCTTTGACTCTTTAGTCTTAGCATCTTTATCTCCTGGAGCAGGTTTATAAGCAGCTGGATTACCATCATCCATCTTTGCGCCTTTTTCAAAATGACGTTCTCTGTCATCTTTTTGTTTTTTAGGAATGCCTTTATAGTAACTAGCGTTTTCTGTAAACTGAATAAATCTTTTCATACTTTCACCACGTCGTTTGGGGTTCTAAAATTCTTTTTGCGCATAATAGTTTTATGCGTAATCTCAAATTCACCTTTGTTATAATGAATAACAATAGGCAAATTTAAATCTGTATCAATATCTTTTAAAACAGCTTGCACATCAGGCCCTAACTGTTTAATTGATTTGCCTTTTCTCTTAGCAATCTTTTTAAACAGTTTCTGAAGCTCTGCTATCTTAATCTCTGGTTTGTTTCTTGGATCATTCATCCTATCTGCGAAATGTCTAGAAAACTCGATATCGATATTGTACTTATTAAGCAGTTTATCACCAAATTTTTCTAAATCAGCAATCTGTCTCTGAGTTACTCTTTCGCAAAAAAGCTTAAATCTTAACATTTATTAACTCTTTTCTGACTTCATATAATCTCTTGCGGTATCAATATAATCAGTGGCCTTAGTAATTTTGCCTTGAACCCATTCTGGTAGATTATCATCATCGCCTAGCATATTAGACAATTCAGTTGCAGCATCTATCATAGTGCGCAAAGATGTCTTAGCCATGCTTCCTTCTTGATCGTATTCACCAGGATTTTGGTCTTTTGCTTCTAAGAATGACTTAAACTTTTTCATGAAGTAGCTCCTGATTTAGTTGGCTTTACCGGTGCATTAGCTCTTTCTCTTGCTTTAGCTTTTGCAGCATCGTATCTTGCTTTCATCTTAGTAAGTCTTTCACGATCTTTATTCTTTTGTTCGGCTTTTTTAGCTTTTTTCTCAGCTGCGTCTGCTCTCCCTGCTACAGATGCTCTTCTGATACCCTTACCGGCTAGGCGTGTTCCACCTACAACTGTTTTAGCAGCGCCTTTAAATACGCCTGATAAAGCTGATCCAACAATACCTTCATCTACATCTTCTTTAGGTACACAATCTGGTACCATCTTATCGCCTTTTTTCTTCATTCCTACTTGTTTATGAGTATCCCAACAAGCTTCGTCAACTGCGTTGCAATTACAATGCTCACAAGTTGGTGGGCAATCGCAATCTTCTCTTTTAACGTCGGAACCACAACATTTATCTGAGCAATGAGTATCTCTTGCTTCAATAACAAATTGTTTAAAACTAAGCATTGGGAGTGTCCTTTTTAAATCTATTAACTAATTTATCAGTACCTTGTTCTCCTGCACCAGCTTCTTCGCCGTAATTAGCTTTTAATGATTTATTTGAGCCGTATCCGTCACCCTTATCTTTATTAAGTCTATCTCTTAAAGCTTTTAAATCAGCCTTTAGTTTAGGTTCATCACCAACTTTTCTAAGTCCTGACTTAGTAATAGACTTAACAGAAATATCCATCTCGTCTACCTGGGCTTCATTTTTCTTATCATTTCTCGATGCCCATACTGCTTTACGTTGAGCATCTGAAGCATATTTCTCATTCGTATTTTTCTTTGAGCGTTCTTTATCCATCATTGCTTTAATCTTAAGAAGTTTATCTTTATCGCTATCTGTCACATCTGGTCTTTTTGTAAAAGCAGTTTGTCCATCAGGAATAGTAGCTTCTTTTTGTAAAGCCTTTCTTAACTTATCGGCAGCTCTTGTATTATACAGTCTGTCGCCTTCTCTGCGTTTTTTCATAGTCTTAAGTTCAGGAGAATGATCAGCTCTATTGCCGTCTTTATCTTTACCTCTAAGAATTTTAGCAGCTGCAGAGTTTGCTGCACGATCTGCACTGTAATCAGCTTTCTTTTTATAGCTCATCATTGTTTCAGGCGATAACTCGTCAAGTTGTGCTTCACCAATGTACTCATCTCCAGCAACATATCCTGGCCGGTTGTTTGCAGCCGGTTTTGGTTTAACTTTAGTAGGATTTCTTTTGGTTGTAGTAATAGATTTAATGCTTGTTGGCTTAGGGTCCATATGCTTTGGTTGACGTACACCGTTTGTTGACTCTTTCATTCCGTGCTTTTTTCTGAAATCAGCTAAATCTTTTTCAGCTTCTGCCGATCTTTTCTTTGCAGCTTCTGCATCTTTAACATTGTCGGAATGCATTTTATTTACATCCATTCCTTTTCTTTTTAGTTCTTGAGAAAATCTTGCACGACCAAATGCTTCGTTTTTAGCAACAATGTTTAACAAAGATCTTTGAGTTGCTGCTTCTTCCACGTCATTTTTTTCTATTTCTTTATCAACTACGGTTTTACGACGCTTAAATTTTCTTTCGCTGTCTTTTGGTATTTCACCAATTTCTTTTTTATCTTTAATCTTTTCGTTTGCGAGATCTGCTAAATCAGCTGCTTCTTTCTTAGGCATACGTGCTGCAAGATCAGTCGTCGATACACTGGTTTTTCCTTTAGCATTACGTTCCTTTTCTTGTCGTTTCTTTGCCATCGCTGTGGCCTTTTGAACGTCAGCAATCGATAGCTCTTTGATCTCTTCTTTTTCCTTTTTAACTGGTGCGTCTTTTGACATGGAACCTGACTTAACTACGCCTGAGTTTTTAATTTTATTAATTAACTTTAGCCTTGTGTTTTCTTTAAAGCTTTGCATATCTTCTCGTCCTTGTTCGCTACTAACGTAATCTTCTGTTGTTTCTAATAAATTGAGGATCTCATCAAAATCATCAACACTTTCTTCCATTTTAGGTTTATACATTCTAAAACGTTTATCGAATTTTGGTTTGTTATCTTTATCAAGAAGCATATGAGGACGCTTGCCTTGTCTTTGACCCCACATTGTTGCTTCATTTAAATTATTATCTACCATGCTTGATAAAGAAACAGACTCTTTCTTAGCATGTGTTTTTCTTGCGCGTTCAGCAGTTTTGACACTTGGCAATAACTTACGAGCCATAGCATTCAATCTAGATGCTGGTAACTTAGAAATTCTTTTATCGATGACTATCTTTTCACCAGCGCTCATTTCAGCATATCTTTTATTTTTAGCGAATTTGGCTTTTAAATTGCGTATAGCTTGTTTACGTGCTCTCTTTTTAAGTATTTCGACTGATGCCATTCTGCGGGCAGCTTTTTCTCTACCTCTTTTAATCTTAAAACGATTTTTACGCATTGTAATACCGCGTGCACGTCTTTGCATTCTGGTTAAAAGAGCCTCGTTAGTCTCTTCTTTTTCATCCAATGTAGGTTCTACATCTATATATTTTGAACTGTCAAAATTCTTAGAATTTTTCTTTTTAGATTTTTCATCTGTTTTAACGTCTTTATCATCAGCCATGAGAGCAATCCTATTGTATTGAGATTTATTTCTATTTATAATATTTATGAAAAGAGGGTATAAATTCATAATTAGTATGAGAACTTTCTTGCCATATGGTAGATTCCCTTAACCATCCTATAGCTGGTGTAGGTGATGCTATAGTTAAAGGCATTGCAGTTCTGCGCTGTCTTCTAATAAAATAATCATTATCTATTGCGCTATGAACACCTTGTATGCTCAATTCATTGAGCAAGAACTTAGCAGTTCTTTTAGTTATTGCATAAGCGTGAGCTCCTTCGTGCCCGTCAATTCTTATTAAATCATTAGGAACACCAGCAGATTTGTGATCGTATCTATCTTTATCTTTAACTTTGTAACCAAGAACAACGATAGTATTTTCTGGTATTTGTATAGTTACTGGTTGTAACATAACTGCGTCATGTTCTAAAACTATACCTACATCGTGGTCAGACTTAGCAATTTTCTGCCATATCGCAAAATGACCAGCTGTAGCACACATAGCTTTATGGCCAGTAGAAGGGTTATCGATGTGACTGTATGTTTCTACAGGTAAACCAGGGATATTTAAAGTATTAAAAGCCATCTTTCCAGACATGTTTTGAAACCCGTTAAAATACTCCCAATCAAGTCCTATATTGTTGCAGCTATCAGAACAAACTTTAGCATATTCATTCGATGTTTGAGTATCAATCTTTAATATGTAAGCTTTCAT